>Ga0308405_1000347_pt1 | contig 27260 bp, 24 predicted proteins | sample HotsprSampleMS13_FD_203473 | JGI IMG/M metagenome (GOLD analysis project Ga0308405, IMG submission 203473) | Hot spring phototrophic mat microbial communities from Mushroom Spring, Yellowstone National Park, Wyoming, United States - 20060912_MS13 ...
AGCGAAACGAAGCATCTAAGCGCTCGCCCAATCGAAGCCCAACGGCACCACCAAAGCCGCACCCCATCCCATGTCATGCTTCGCGTTGGCATGACAGACTGTATGACGAGCTGAACAAAACGCTCCTGTGCAAATCCGAACTCACGTTAAGGAATCTCGCCCTGCGCTGCGAATGCGCCAGAGTGCATTAATAGGGACAGAACGCTGGGTGGGCGACAGCAGTGCCGCCGCCCACCTCTATAGATTCGCCTTTTTTGGCAACATGGCTTGTGGGAGGGTTGCCTCTGTCGGTGAGTGCGCCCAAACGTCGCTGCGCTAGAATCATCTTAAGGTATCCAGCGCGCTCGCCCTGCCATATCATCAGCCGGCCCTTGCGCGGTCAACATAATGAGCGATTTCTTCTGGGTTATCCAAAGGTTGAACTGGCTCGCCATCCTCGACATCGCCCTGGTGTCGCTGATCTTCTTTGTCGTGTTGCTGCTGGTGCGGGCGACCCAGGCGGTGCCTCTGCTGCGCGGGCTATTGGTCCTCGGCGTGATCAGCGTCCTGCTGAGCGGCGCAGCGCAGTTGCCCACCTTTAACTTGGTGATGCGCACGGCCCTGCCAGCGCTGCTGGTGGCCATCCCGGTGATCTTCCAACCGGAGTTGCGGCGAGCGCTGGAGCGGTTGGGCCGCTTCAATGAGATGCTGATTACGGCGCGTAAGAGCGAGCTGGAGGTGATGGTGCGCAAGATCAGCGACGCCGCCCAGCGCTTGGCCGCTCGGCGTCACGGCGCGCTGATCGTGATCGAGCGCGACACCGGCCTTCAGGCGATCATCGAGACCGGCGTGCCGCTGGATGCCGAGCTGACGCCTGAGTTGTTGCTCACCATCTTTGACCCTCATACGCCGCTTCACGACGGCGGGGTGATCATCCGCCAAGGGCGAGTGGCCGCCGCCGGCTGTGTGTTGCCGCTGACGAACTCGGTGCCCGCTGATGTGCGCATCGGGCTGAGACATCGGGCCGGCATCGGCGTCACGGAGGGGACCGACGCGATTGCCGTGATCGTCTCCGAAGAACGCGGCTCGATCAGCATCGCGCACAACGGCCGGCTGATCCGCCACATCGAACCCGGCCAGCTACAGAGCGCGCTGATCGCGCTGGCGCAACCGAGCCTTCAAAAGGCGACCGCGCGCTTGCCCGATTTCCTGCGCCCGGAGAGCGAGCGGGGGATCAGTTAACGCGCCGGCTCGACCAGCGGCTGCGCCAACAGCGCGCGCACCTGACCGACCAAGTGGCCGAACTCCGGCCAGCTTTCCATCCCCCAGTGCCGCGGCCTGGGCAGCGTGACGCGCACAATCCCCACGGGCCGCCCCGGACGGGGCGACGAGACCACAACCTGATCGGCCAGGAAGACCGCCTCGGCGATGCTATGGGTGACCATCACGGCCGTCGTCTGGGTGGCGCGCAGAATGCCCTCCAGCGCCGCCGTCAAATTCTCGCGGGTCATCGCATCGAGCGCGCCGAACGGCTCATCCAGCAGCAGCACAGGTGGGCGGGTGATCAGCGCGCGGGCCAGCGAGACGCGCTGCGCCATCCCACCGCTCAGCTCACGGGGATAGGCATGCTCGAAGCCGCGCAGACCGACGAGCTGAATGAGTTCCTCGACCGAGAAATGGGCGTTCCCTCGCCAGCCCAGCTCCAGCGGCAGGCGGATGTTCTGCGCCACGGTGCGCCAGGGCAAGAGGGCCGCGTCCTGAAACATCATCCCGATCCGCGGCGAGGGCTGGGTGACCGGCTCGCCCGCCAGCCAGACCTTGCCCGACGTGGGCCGCAACAGGCCGGCGAGCACGCGCAGCAGGGTGCTCTTGCCACAGCCGCTGGGGCCGACGATGGCCATGAACTGGCCGGCGCTGAGCTGTAGCAAGAACTGGCGCAGCGCCTCTACCCCGTTTGGATAGGTGTGCGAGATGTGTTCGGCGATGAGCATGGCACATGGCGCGCTGGGCGCTGCGCCGCGCGCAACGCCCAGCGACGCGATGAAGCTACGGCAAAAAGGCGTTGGTGAAGTAGGCGTTCACGTCGAGCTTGGTGCGAACCTGCCCCATCTTCAACAACACGTCCTGCGTCTTCTCCCAGGCCGCAGCCGTCGAGGCGCCCAGCGGCTCGCCCCTCATGAGTTCGATGGTGGCTTGCAACACGCGTTTCTGGATTGGGTCATCCGGCTGTAGCCCCTCGACGAATTTGGCGGAGATGCGCATGGCTGCGTCTGGGTCGGCGAGCGCATCGCGGATGCCGCGCAGCACGGCGCGCGCCATGCTGCGCACTAGGGCGGGGTTTTCCTCTATGGTCTTCTCGTTGGTGATCAGCCCATTGGCCACCATATCCACCTCGTCGCCGACGCGAAAGACGTTCACGGCAAAGCCGTTGGCCTCGAGCACGATCGGCTCGTTGACGATATAGCCCACGGCGGCGTCCACCTTGCCCTGCTGCACAGCGGCTGCCTGGGTGAAGCCGATCTCCTGTACGTTGATGTCGCCCTCGCTCAGCCCGTGAGCATCCAGAAAGGCCCGCCAGCCTACGTAGGTCGCGCCGAAGAAACCGGGGACGCCCACCGTCTTGCCCTTTAAATCTTCTGGCTTGGTGATGTTGCGCTCTTTCAGGCTGAAGATGGCGATTGGGAAGCGGCGGTACCACTGGACGAAGTATTTAATCGGCAGTCCCTGGGCGCGGGCCAGGACGACCTGCTCACCGCTGACCACGGCGAAGGGCAGGTCGCCGGCGGCGACCAACTTGACCCCGTCTGTCTCGAAACTGTAGTCGAACTCGATCTCGATGCCGGCTTCGGCAAAGTACCCGCGCTCGACGGCGACGTAGAACGGGGCGAACTGGACGTTTGGGATGTAGCTCATCGGCAGCCTGATCCTGGTCAGGCCGGCCGGCGGCGCGCCGGCCCGCGGAGGCGGCGCCGGCAGGGCACATCCACTCAAGGCGATCGCACACGACAACCCAACTAACGACAACGTGAACCTTCGCATCTTTAAGCTCCTCAACAACTCAAACTGTCACGCCGCCCAGCGTTCCACGCGCAACGCGCGTTCGACCAGGCGGATCGCGCCATACACGCTCAGCGCCAAGCCCACGATGGTGAGCACGCCGACGATCACCAGCGGCGTGTCGTAGAAGCTGTTGCCCAGGTTGACCAAAAAGCCCAGGCCGCGGTCGGCGCTGAGGAACTCGCCGGCGATCGCGCCCACCATCGAGAGCGTGCCGCCCACGCGCAAGCCGGCGAAGATGAACGGCAACGCAGCCGGCAATTCCAGCTTCATGAAGGTCTGGGCGGGCGTGGCGTTCAGCGCGCGGAACAGATCGCGCAACGTCTGCGGCGCGCTGCGCAAGCCGGCGATGACGTTGATAACTATCGGGAAGAACACCACCAGGGCGCAGACCAGCACCTTGGTCAGCGGACCGTTGCCGAACCAGATGAACAGCAGGGGCGCCACCGCGATGAACGGCACGCCCTGCGAGGCCACGATGAACGGCGAGAGCAGGCGATCGGCCAGCCGCGATCTCGAGACCGGGATGCCCAGCGCGAACGCCGCCAACGTCCCCAGCAGCAGCCCGGGCAGCGCCTCCGAGAGGGTGACCAGGGCGTGGAAAGGCAGCGAGCCATCCGCGATCTTCTCAAGGAAGCGTCGCGCGACGCTGGCCGGACCGGGCAGAATAAACGGCGGATAACGCAGCGAGAGCCAATGCCAAACGCCGATGAAGAGCGACAAGCTCAACAACGGTGCGAAGCGCTCAAGCATCTGCCCCGCGAGCAGGACAGGCCGCGAGCTGTTCGCTTGTCCATCATTGCGGATGCGTATTCGGTTGGTGAATACAAACATGAAAACAACCCCTTTGACCTTTCCGGTCTCCGGGGTTGTTGATACGCCATAGCACACCTTCGCCCTCGACAGCGAGGTGTAAGTCAAAAGCGCGCTTTGCCCTGCAAGGGGAGAGCGCCTTTGGCTTGGCCTTCTTTACATCCAGACTATCACTGTCGGCCCCGGAGTTTCACCGGATCCTGCGTGCCTCTCAACACGCTCGTGGGCTATACCACCGATCGGGAATTCCACCCTGCCCCGAAGACCAGAGCTATTTAGTTCAAGCGCGAGGAGCGGTTCACCCGCGCTCGCGCTGGTTGCGAATTAACTTAGCTTGACCTCGACAGCGTCTCCTACGATCCTCGTCTCGTAAATGGGAATGCCGATAGCCGCCGGGAAAGTGGGCTTGCCGGTGAACAGGTCGAAGCGCGCGCCATGGCGCGGGCAGACCACGCAGTTATCCTCGATGTATCCTTCGGCCAGCGGCCCGTCGTCGTGGGTGCATACGTCGCCAAAGGCGCGCACCTGGCCGTTCAGCTTGGTCAGCGCCACCGGCACCTCGTTGATGCGCAGCGGCAGGATCACGCCTTCCTGAAGGTCACCCAGTTTGGCAGCAAACACAAATCCGTCGGCCATCTCGCTTGTGAAAGATTATACAAGCTAACAGGGAGACGGGGTGCATTCATGATTTGGGGCGCGTGCGCAGCGCACAAGGGTCACCAAGCCGCGCGGCCTTGGCCGGCGGATGCTTCGCAATACGTGAATCCGCGGGGGCTGGTTGGGCAGGCGTGTAGATGCTTCGCTGCGCTAGCATGACAGTGAGGCGGGTGTTAGGTGAGCGCTCGGCATGGTAGGCCGGCATCGCAAGCGAGCGGCCCACGCCCCTGGCTGTAAGTGCGAACCCCACCTATCCCCGACGAGCCAGCAAGACTATAATCTTGGAACACCGCGCCGACATGGAGGCGAAGCTCTACGAATTGCCGCTCTTTCCCTTGAGCGTCGTCCTGTTTCCCGGTCAGACGCTGCCTTTGCATATCTTTGAGCCGCGCTATCGCGTCATGATCCGGAGTTGCATCGAGCACGACGCGCCTTTTGGGGTTGTGCTCCTGCGCGACGAACCGCCTCACGTGCCGCATACCATCGGCACATCGGCTCGGGTAACGGACGTCAGGCGCTTGTCCGATGGTCGCATGAACATCCTGACGGTGGGTGAGATGCGCTTTCAGGTGCACAACTTTCGGATGAGCGAGCATGGCTATCTCGTGGGCGAAGTGAGCGCACTGCCCTTTGTGGAGGACGTCGAACAGTCCGATCCCATCCTGCGCTCGGTGCTTCGCCTCATCAGGCGTTATCTGACGCTCATCGCCACGGCCAATGAGCAACGTTTCAACGTTGATCAACTGCCCGTGCGACCGGTGGAGCTGGCCGTGTTTACGGCGATTGCGTTGGATTTGCCCTTGGAGGAAAAACAAAAGTTGTTGGCCCAGGCGTGCATCTCTGACCTGCTAAAGATGGAGGAATCGCTCTTGCGTCAAGAGACCAAGATGTTGCAGGTCATGCTTTCGGCCATCCGACCGCCAGACGATGGGCTGTTCTTCTTGAGAAACTAGCTCGCTGGTAACGAAGCCGGCAGCTTTTGAGTATCGAGCGCGATGAAGATCGTATTAGATGCTATGGGGGGCGATTTCGGCCCTGCACCAAATGTCGAGGCCGCCGTCAACACTGCGCGCGAATTTGGCTGGGAGATAGTCCTGGTTGGCCGTCAGGAGTTGATTCGGCCACTGCTCGTGCAGCACAACACAGCCAACCTTCATCTGCCCATCGTGCATGCGAGTGAGGTAATAGAAATGGGCGAGCACCCTGCGCAGGCGGTGAAGACTAAGAAGAACAGCTCGATGGTGGTGGGCATGCAGATGGTGCGCAATGGTGATGCTGACGCCTTTGTCACGATGGGCAATACGGGCGGGGCGCTCGCCGCAGCGCTCTTCCACCTGGGGCGCATCCAAGGCATCCAGCGGCCGGCCCTCTCCGCTGCCTTCCCTACAGCCAAAGGGTGGGTGCTGCTCCTTGATGTGGGCGCAAATGCCGATTGCAAACCGGAGTATCTGCTCCAGTTCGCCCTGATGGGCAGCATCTACGCCGAGCGCGTGATGGGCATCCGCAACCCACGGGTGGGCCTGATCTCCAACGGCGAAGAGGAAACTAAAGGGAGCGAGCTGGTGCAACAGGCGCACGCCCTGCTCAAACAAGCCCCGATCAATTTCATCGGCAACGTCGAGGGGCGCAACCTCCCAGCGGGCAGCGCCGATGTGTTTGTGACCGACGGCTTTACAGGTAACGTGATGCTCAAACTTGCCGAGGGCATGGGCGAGTTTATTAAAGGGATGTTGCGCGAAGAGATCATGCGCACAACGGCCGGCAAGCTCGGCGGCCTGTTGATCAAAGACGCGCTTTCGCGCGTCAGCAAGCGCACCGACTACCAGGAGATCGGCGGCGCGCCACTCTTGGGCGTAGATGGTGTTGTAATCATCGGCCATGGGCGCAGCCAAGCGCGCGCCATTCGCTCCGCACTCATGCGGGCAGCAGAAGCGGTAGAGCGCGGCGTGGTGGACGCGATAGAGGCTGGCCTACAAGCGCTCCCCAAAGTGGAGACCGTCCGGCTCGCTGCTACCAGCGAACTTTTGTAAACATGGCACGACCAAAGCGATTCTCCACCAGTCTGCGGCGCGGGTTGAGCCGCTTCACCGACGCCAGCCGGCGCATGTTGCGCCGGCGGCGCGGCGAGCAGGTCAACGCGCCGACCGTGATCATCTCTAACCCCAATAAACGGCGCCGGATCGTCATTACGGGCATCGGCGCTATTACCGTGCTGGGCCTGAACCTGATAGACACGTGGAACAACCTGGTTGCTGGCCGCAGCGGCATCGGCCCGATCACGCAATTCGACCCCAGCCATCTGCCGGTGCGGATTGCTGGCGAAGTCAAAGGGTTTGACCCCCTCAAGTACTTCGATCCCAAGGAGCTACGGCGCATGGCGCGCTGTTCGCAGTTCGCCGTAGCTGCTGCCCAGGAAGCCATCGAGCATTCCGGCCTGCGCATCGGCAAAGATGTCAAAACCGACCGGATCGGCGTGGTAATGGGCACAGCGCTGGGCGGCTATGAGATGTCGGAGGGCGGCTCGCGCGAATACTATCAATACGGCTATAAGCGCGTCAATCCCTTCGCCCTGCCGGCGGCGCTGCCCAATGCGCCGGCGCACCATATCAGCACACGCTTCGGCCTGAAAGGGGTGCTCAGCACGGTCGTGGCAGCCTGCGCCTCCGGCACACAGGCGATTGGCGATGCCGCCGAGATGATCCGCCTGGGCAAGGCTGACGCTGTGCTGGCAGGCGGCGTGGAAGCTGTCGTCACTGAGACGGCCATTGTGGCCTTCGCCAAGATGCGCGTGCTGAGCACGCTGAACGAGCAACCGGAGCTGGCCCAGCGGCCCTTCGACATCACCCGCGACGGGTTTGCCTACAGCGAGGGGTGCGCGGTCATGATGCTTGAGGATTACGAGCGCGCGAAGGCGCGCGGCGCGACGATTTACGCCGAGGTGTTGGGCATGGGTGTGTCGTCGGACGCATATCACATCGCCATCCCAGACCCTTCTGCCGGCGGCGCGATCCGCGCCATGCAGTGGGCGCTTCAGGACGCCGGCCTCGCCCCACATCACGTGGATTACATCAACGCGCACGGCTCGGCCACGCAAACCAACGACGCGCTGGAGACGGCGGCCATCAAGCACGTCTTCGGTGAGCACGCATACGACATTCCCGTGACCAGCACCAAGTCCATGGTTGGGCACGCGATGGGGGCCGCCGGCGCCATCGAGGCGCTGAGCACAGTTATGACAATCAAAACCGGCATCATCCCGCCGACGATTAATCTACACCACCCAGATCCAGCCTGCGATCTCGACTATGTACCTCATCGCGCCCGCGTGAAGGAAGTGGTGCATGCCATTTCCAACTCTTTTGGGCTGGGCGGACAAAATGCCACGATCGCCCTCGGCAAAGTGTGATCTGGTGCGATGAAAGTCGTCATTGATGAGAAGAAGCAGCGCCGAATGGCGCTGATCGGGCGACTCGCGCTCTACGGGTCGCTGGGCATCCTGCTGGTTGGTCTGCTGCTTACCCTCTTCGGCCCCCAACTCGGCCTCCTCACGCCGGATAACTCCGGCGTCTTCTTCGCCCTCTACACAGTTATCCTGTTGGTGGGCCTGATCGCCTCGCGGATCGGGTTTCACTACGGCAATCGCTACTTGGTCCCCACCCGTCCCGATGCCGTCTTGCGCGAGAGCCTAAAGGGCTTGGATCGCAAATATGCGCTGATGCTCTTCGCCGGCCCGACGAACTACCTACTCATCGAGCCAAGCGGGGTGACCGTGTTCGTGGTGCGCACCCAAGAAGGGAAGATCAGCTACCGCGATGGAAAATGGAAGCGGCGCGAGAACCTGCTGCGCTTCTGGTTCGGGCGAGATGAGCCGCTGGGCGATCCGACGGAAGACCTTAACGAGGAACTGCAGAAAGTCCAGCGCGTGCTCAATGAGAAGCTGCCGACCTTGAAGATACCACTGCGCGGGATCATCGTCTTCAGCCATCCGCGCGCCGTCCTGGACATCGAGCCATCGCCTATCGTCGCGCTGCGCGCCGATGAGTTGAAGGATTACCTGCGTGGCCCTGGCAGACTCAAAGACTTGCCGGCTTCCATTCAGCGCAAGGTGCGCGAAGCGCTCGGCGCGCCTGACCTCCCCCGCCCCGAATCTGCGTCCGCTTAACCCGCTTACGCAGCCAGCTCGTTGTAAACGCCCAGCAGAAGGTCCACCACCTTTTGCCAGGAGTAGCCTTCGGCGTAACAGGCAGCGGCGTGGCCCATCCGCCGGCGGAGCGCATCATCATCCAGCAGTCTCTCGATGGCGCGCGCGAGTTCAGCGGGATCGTTCGCCCGCACCCGCAGCCCAGTCTTGTTGTGCTGAACCAGCACGCTTAACCCGCCCACGTCCGAAGCGATCACCGGCGTGCCACAGGCCATCGCCTCCAGCGCCACCATGCCGAACGACTCATACTGCGATGGCATCACCAGCACCTCAGCAGCGGCGTAGTAATACTGCAATGCGTCCTGGTCGCGCGCGCCCAGGAAGGTGATCACATCGTCCAGGCCCAGCGCGCTGCGCAGGCTGTGTAGGCGCGCCATTTCCTCGTTTGCCTGCTGGCCGGCTTCGCTGGGATCGCCACCGATCACTGCCACGCTCACATCCCGCCAGTCCCAGTCCGCCCGCCGCTTCCTGAGCACGGCAACTGCCTGGAACAACGTATCCAGGCCCTTCAGCCGTTCGATGCGGCCGGCGAACAGGATGAGCCGCGTCTGGGTCGGGATGCCGATCACCTTTCGCGCGTAGCGCTGCTCGATTGGGCGAAAGCGCGCTAGATCTACACCCGGTGGAATCACGCGGATGCGAGAGGAGCGAGCGCCGTATAAGCGCACCAGTTGCGTCTTCTCCACGTGGGTGTTGGCAGTGATCCGGTCGGCAACGTCGCACAAGTGGCACTCGCTGCGCAGCCGAAGGTCGCTTTCACGGTCTTGGTCGCGCGCCGCGACCTGATTCTTCAGTTCGGCCAGGGTGTGAAAGGTCATCACAAACTTCACGCCCCAGCACTGTCGCAGCGACTCGGCCACCAGGCCGGAGAGCCAGTAGTGCGCATGAATGATGTCGTAGGGCGGGCCGGCCCGCGCCTCGTCAGGTTGTGCGACGAAGCGACACACCCACTCGGCAAACTCTGGCACATACTGATGCAGCGTGTGCTTGGGGAGCGAGGCTTGTGGGCCGGCGGGCACGTGAATGACGCGCACGTTTGCGCCCAGCCGTGGGTCTATGCGCAGCGCTTCGTTGCCCTGGCTGCGGGTAAAGATATCGGCAGCGATGCCGCGCCGGCCTAACTCGCACGCAGCATCGCGCACATAGACGTTCATGCCGCCGGTATCCTTGCCCCCTAGTGTGGCCAGCGGCGAGGTATGGAAGCTGATGAACGCCACTCGCATCGCAACGTAGCTAGGCGGGGTTGCGCGTGGCTTGCCCCGAACGCTCAGCTTCAAACATCATCATCACTTGCCCGCGTGCACGAGGGCGCGATGCGCAAGTCTGAGTCCAGACACGGCCAGCAGTGGCAACCGCACCAGGCGTCGTGGCTTGTCCTCGAGTTCCCGGGACCGCATCGCTCCGCATGGCTGCCAGCGAGCAAAAGACCGACATCGCCACACGATGGTATCACGAAGAGGGCAAGCTTGATTTTGAGGGTGCGTTCACCAATCACGCGGACTGGGCGCGTCGCCTCTAGGCAGCTGCTAGGGATGCTGCGCTTTCTGCTTCTCTGCGCCTTCGCGTGAGATCGGACTTGTCCCTGGCTGTGAACGCACTCGCAAGCTTGGTTTTGAATTGCTTTGGCCGAGCGGGACGACGTGGGGGCGAGCCTCCGGCACGAGCGCGACGTGACCAAGCGCTTCTCCGGGGGAGTCGCCGCGCAGTCGTCTGTATGTGTACTGATAGAGATCGCGAGCAATCGCCAGCGCCGGCGCAGTTAGAAAGACCCCAATTAGCCCGAACTGGTTGCCGAAGATGACCAGCGCGACGATCAGAATGGCCGGATGCACCCCGGTGCTCTCACCGATCACCCGCGGCACAAGGTAATTGTTCTCCACGAACTGGATCACGGTGAAAAGAATAAGCACAGCCAGCGCGGAGAGCGGCCCGCCGACGAAGAGCGCCACGGCTGTAGCCGGAATCGCGCCCAGCAGCGCGCCGATCATGGGTACCAGCTCAGCGATGCCGGCCCAGATCGCCAGCAGCAGGATGTAATCTATCTCAATACCAGGGATGAGGTCGAGGATGGCCAGGCCGGTACCGGAAGCTACCCCTACGATAACGCCCAACGTGAGCTGCCCGCGGAGATAGGCGCTCAGGCCGCGATCCACGATCCGCCAGACGTTCCAAAAGTCGGGGCGCGCTCGGTAGCTGAGCTGTCGGTTGAGGCTGGCGCGAAAGCGGCGCGCATCATTGAGCACATAGAACAGCCACACCGGCACAGCCAGGAAGCTCACGATGAAGGACAGCGCGCTGAACAGTTGCACGATCCGGCGCAGAATAAATGAGCCGATACTGGCCGCGATGCTCGTTAGGTTGTCCTGGAGCGTTGGCAATACGCGCTGAAGCAGGAATTGTTCGATGGGCGCTTGCAGACTGGCCGGCACGTTCTCCCGATACCAGCGCAACCCTTCGTCCGCCAGCTGCGTTAACCCCTCGGGTTGTGTGATGGCAGACGCCAGGCGGATGACTTGGCTGATCAACGGCGGAACAATGAGGACGAGGAGGACGCTCACCACCCCAATGCCGACGGCGTAGACAAGCAAGATGGCCGCCCAGCGTGGCAGCCAACGATTTAGCCGGTTGACGACGGGCGTGAGCAAATAGGCGAGCACCAGGCCGACGATGAACGGCGTCAGCACGCCGCTGGCCGTGATGATCAGCACAATGATGATCGCTATCGTTGATCCAACCAGCGCAAGGCGAGCGATGTCGCTCAGGGATAACTGGCGAAACGCAGACCTCAAACCCTCCATGAGCTGTGCCGAGTGTAGCCGATAATAACCTACTCCATGCCTGTGATATTGCACCCCTGGACGCTCTCCCCAGATGATGCCGTAGCCATCCAGCAGCAGTTGCGCCGCCGGTTGATCCTGCGCTGGGATAACCGGCCGGTTGAGACGGTTGGCGGGGTGGACGTGGGCATCGCAGCGCAGGAGGTGCGGGCTGCCATCGTCGTGTTGCGCCTGGCCGACCTGGCGCCCATCGAAGGCGTCGTTGCCAGCGCGCCGCTCACCTTCCCCTACGTGCCCGGCCTATTGGCCTTCCGCGAAGGGCCGGCCATCTTGGACGCTTGGGCGCGCCTGCGCCATAAGCCAGACCTGCTCTTGTTCGACGGCCAGGGCATCGCCCACCCGCGCGGCCTGGGCATTGCCTCGCACATGGGCTTGTGGCTGGCGCGGCCCACCATCGGCGTGGCTAAATCTCGACTATACGGACAGTTTGAGCCGCCTGGACCGCAGGCCGGCGATTCCAGCGCGCTGCGCGATCCGCGGACTGGCGAAGTGATAGGGGTCGTGTTGCGCACGCGCACGCAGGGCGCGCCGCTGTTCATCTCGCCCGGCCACTTGATAGACCTGCCGACTGCCCTGGCCTTTGTCAGGCAGTGCTTGCGCGGCCATCGCCTGCCGGAGCCGACGCGCTGGGCGCACAAGCTGGCCGCCGGCCAATCGCCTCTCGCCGCCGGCGATCAACCGTCGCTGTTCTGAACCGCGCTCACCAGCGCCTCGTCATCCAGTACTGTGCGCAGGTCGAGCACCACGCGGTCGTCTTCGATCCGCGCAATCACGCCTTGCTTGCGCAGCGCAGCCAGCAGGTGGTGGGGAGAGTGCCTCGCTGATGAGATCGCGATCAGCGTCGTCGGCAGCGACTCATCGGGCAGCGTGCCGCCGCCGACGGCGCTGTAGCCGTTGCGCAGCGCCAGGCATATCTCGCGCGCCTCGGCCCAGGTTGCGAGTCGGTTCATCACCTGCTGGGCGCGCCAGCCGATTTCGTCTTTGCTCATCGCCAACATACGCACGACCGGCACCTCGCGCTCGGCCTCGCCGCGCGCATAATGCCAGAGTGTGGCGGTTAGCCCCGCCAAGGTGAACTTGTCGGCGCGGAAGGCGCGTGCCAGCGGATGGCTGCGACAGCGCGCGATCCAAGCGCGCTGACCGATCAGCAGGCCGGCCTGTGGCCCGCCCAACAGCTTGTCGCCGCTGAAGGCCACCACCCCTGCGCCGGCGCGAATGCTCTCCTGCGGCATCGGCTCGCGGCGCAAGCCAAACTGCGAGGTGTCCACCAGCGCGCCGCTGCCGATGTCGTCGAGCACGGGCAATGGCACACCGGTCGTCTTGGCATGGGCGCGGGCGAGCTGCACCAGCTCGGCGATTCCCACTTCTTGCGTGAAGCCGCGCAGCCGGAAGTTGGAAGGATGAACGCGCAAGATAGCGGCCACGCCGGGTGGGTGCGCAGCATGGGCACGTAGCGCCTGCTCGTAATCGGCGACGCGCGTGCGATTGGTGGTGCCTACTTCGATCAACTGGGCGCCGCTTTGAGCCATGATCTCCGGAATGCGAAAGCCACCCCCGATCTCGACCAGTTGTCCGCGCGAGATCACCACCCCCCGCCCAGCAGCAATGGCAGCCAGCATCAGCACGGTGGCCGCGGCGCAGTTGTTGACGATCAGCGCATCTTCTGCGCCGGTCAGCATGCAGATCAACCGTTCGGCCTGTTGGCCGCGCCGGCCACGCTGGCCGCTGTGCAGGTCGAACTCCAGCGCGCTGTAGCCGGCTGCGGCCGCTTGCATCGCTTGCTGGGCAGCCCGACTGAGCGGGGCGCGGCCCAAGTTGGTATGGATAACCACACCGGTGGCGTTGATGAGCGGGCGCGGGTAGTCGAGCATCTCACGAAGCCTGGCGCGGGATGCGTGAAGCAGGTCATCGGTCGTGGGCGGCTGTGCGCCGTTCAGAATGTCTGTTCGGGCCTGTGCCAGTGCCTCGCGCAGCGTCTGCGCGGCCAGATCGTGGCCGGCCAGGGTAACCAGTTCGCCAGCTTGATCGAGCAATTCCGACACGCTGGGCAGGCAGCGCAGGCGTTCAGTCGCCGACATCCGGCAAGGGATTATAGGATTTGGCCTCTGCGGGGCGTATACGGGGTGCGTTCACGGGCAGGGGCAACAATGATGCTGCTCCCCAAGAAGCGCCGCCGAGTGGCACAGGCGGCCGTGTCATTCTGAGAATCTAAATGCGTGCCCGATTAAAGCGCTGTGGGTTCACCAGACCGGCACGGCCTGGTCAACGCAGCCGCTTAGATGCTTTGCTCTGCCCAGCATAACAGACTGGTATGGCGAGCAGGGCGATACTGATAAACGCACCTGTGTAAAGATGCATTCAGACGGAAGATGCGCCGCCGATCGCGTCTAGACATGCCCGTGCAGCCGCCGGGGAGACCTCAATAAAGGAACATCGGCTTGTGCTCGATATTGCGGATGCGCGGGCGGTATTGCTCGGCATCATAGAGCTGGTCAACGTCTAGCGGTCGAGGCCCGCCGCCCACCTCGGTCAGGGGAACCGTAGTGTACCTGCCACCCTGTAGGGCGACCATGCGCCCAGAACGGCCTTGGATCACCAGGTCAGCAGCCAGCGCGCCGAAGTTGCTGGAGACCATCACGTCCAGCGCGTCGGGCGCGCCGCTGCGCATGAGATAAGCGACGTTCTGATACATGGTGTGCTCGCTGGTCAGCCGTTTAATCTGCTCGCTGATGTAGTCGCCGATGCCGCCCAGCTTGCGGTGGCCATACGCATCAGCCTCGCCGCGCTCGATCACGGAGCCATCCTTTGGCCGCGCGCCCTCGGAGACGACCAGGATGGCGTAGTTGCTGGGGTTATTGCGCTTGTCGCTTAACAAGAAATCGCACAACCGCTCGATGTCGAAGGGCACCTCGGCCACCAGACAGCGGTCTGCGTTGCCCAAGTAAGAAGAGACCAAGGAGGTTTCGCCGCTGTTGCGACCGAAGAGTTCGATCACAGCGATCCGCTCGTGGCTGCCGGCGCAGGTGCGCATGTTGTGGATGAAGTCCAGCGAGCGGGTGATGGCCGTGCTGAAGCCGATGCAGTAGTCGGTGCCGCGCACGTCGTTGTCCATCGTCTTTGGGATCGCCACGACCGGCACGCCTTCGTTGTGCAAGCGCAGCGCGTAGCTCAGCGTGTCGTCTCCCCCGATTGCGATCAGCGCGTCAATGCCCAGATACTTAAGCACGCTCAGCACGTGCGGCGTGAAGTCGTAGCGGTCGGCCAGGCTGCTGGCAAAGACCGTAGTGTGCTTCAGAAAATCAGGCACTTCCTTGGCCTTAACGTTGGCTGGGTTGGTGCGGCTGGTGTGGAGGAAGGTGCCGCCGGTGCGGTCAACCGTGCGGACCGCCTGGCGATCCAGCTTCATCGTCAGCCGCTGAATGCTGGCCGCGTCATCCATGTTTAGATGGAGCAGCCCGTACCAGCCGCGCCGGATGCCGATTATCTCGTGGCCGGCATCCAGCAGACGAAGCGTCGCGGCCTTAATGGCCGAGTTCAGCCCTGGCACGTCGCCGCCGCCGGTGAGAATACCTACTCTCATTCGCTTTGCTCCGATTGGTTGGTTGAGTCTGAAACGGATGAACGGCGCATCAATGCCTCAAGATAGTCCTTGAGGTCTGGCCATTCATCGTCTATCACGCTATAGATAACTGACGAGCGCTGATGGCCGTCCGGCAAGATCATGTGCTTGCGCAGGATGCCTTCGCGCAGGATGCTCAAGCGCTCAATGGCCTGTTGGCTGCGTATGTTCCTCAGGTCGGTTTTTAGCTGGACGCGGATGCACCCCAAGACCTCGAAGGCGTGCTGCAGCATCAGATATTTACACTCTGTGTTGACGGCCGTGCGCCGGAAGGCCCGGCCATACCACGTGCCGCCGATCTCGAGGCTGCGGTTGGCGTGGTCAATCGCAAGGTAGCGCGTCATGCCGGCTGCCATACCTGTCGCCTGATCAAACACCGTAAAGGGGAGATCGGTTCCGCGCGCCTGGCGGCTCAGCAGGTCTTCTATCAGCGCGCGGAGGCGAGCGGGCGAGTCTATCGTCCCGTAGGGCAGGTAGCGCCAGATGTCTGGCTCATTGGCCTGTGGCCATAGCGCGTCGGCGTGTTCTAGACGCAACGGCTCCAGCCTTACCCGTTGCCCGCTCAGCGTCACCGGCTGGACTTCCATCGCATGCGCACAGCGATTATATTCAAATTGACACTAAGGGCGATACGTGAGGGTGCATTCACGGGCAGGGGCAACGGTGCTGCTCCTTAAGAAGCGCTGCGGAGTGGCACAGGCGACTGTGTCATTCTTAGCGCTGGCGAAGAATCTAGAACTCATCTGGGAAATAACATAACAGAAAGGTGAATCAGTTGAACCGTTCATTCCACCTCTGGGCTTTGCGCATCTCGCGCGCATGAGCTAATTAGCGCTGGCGTGTTTCATGAACATCGTTACGTAGTGATCGAGCAGCCTCACCGTCCCCCATGCGTGAATGCATCCTACTCAGGGCGACGAATAAAAAGCGAAGGCCGGCCCTCTCATAAAGTGAGGACGGCCCTCCCGACAACGGCGAAGCGAGCGACGGTCAGCGCCCCCGGCGAGACTCGAACTCACAACCAAGGCATTAGAAGTGCCCTGCTCTATCCTATTGAGCTACGGGGGCTAGTTCAAAATTGGACGGATGCCATTATAAATAGCGCGGCCACCCAGTTGGGCGAGAACCTCAGCCGGCTTGCGGCCAATGCGCGCAGCCAGCTCGTTTGCGGTCAGCGGTTGATTCCCATTCACCAGGAAGACGCGAAAGGCCAGCTCGGCCAACGGGAGGCGCGGGTTGATGAAGCTTGGGTCATTGGCATACATCGCGCGAATGAAGTACATCAGGCGCGTCATCTGATGCACCTCGCCGGTTTCTTCATCTACAAAGTCCAGGACTTCTTCGGCCTCGCTGTTGGTGAGCTGCGCCTGTTGCTCAGGCGTCAGGTATTTCTGTATCAACACGTTGATGTCCTGGCCGTTCTTCTCGAACCAGGAGTAGTCAATGTGAAAGCGCGTGTCCTCTGTGGGTCTGAAGAGCTTCATCTCATCTTCGCTCAGGCCAGGTGCCAGTAGTCATCGCCGATGGAGACATACGCGCCGCTGGCCGCCAGCGCAGCGAATACGTCAGTCGGTGAACAGCGCGTGATCAGGTTCACCACAGCGTATAGCGTGCGCGCATGCACGTTGCCCTGTGGGCTGAGCTTAGCCACCTCTGGGAAGGCCTCGCGGACGGCTTGCCGCACGTCGCGCGGGCGCTCGCGCAGGGCATCAAACGCTTTTGGGTCGTCCACGGACACGGCCATCAGCTCGTCCACTTCGCAATACACAGGTCGCTGGGCACTCTCCAAGTGGAGCCGGCCATCGCGCACGCTGGCCACGCGCACCCACTCGCGCTTTGGGCGGCGGCGGCCGTAGTCTATCAATATCACGTCGCCCGCGTCGCTGCGGGTCAGCTCGACGTAAGCGCCGGCAGCCAGGCGGTTCGCCTTGAACCATTCTCCCAGCCCCCAGATGTATCGCCCTTCGCGCACTGCCCAGGCGGTGAACGTCTGACGCGCTATTGGGTCGCGCAAACGGAAGGCGATGCGCGGTTTGTGCGAGGGCGTCAGCACGCCGGCCACTCGGCGCGACCAGCCCAGCGTGCCGGCGCGCAAGTGTGGGAACGTCAAGATCACCCTGACGCTCTGCGCCGGCTCGACGGGCGCAGTCTCGTCAAAGTCTAGCTCATCATCCAGCTCGCGGGCCAGCGCGAGCATTTGATCGCTCAAAGCAGCCTGGCCAAAGAAGCGCACAGCGCGCAATGGCTCGGGAATGGTGAGAACCTCTGGCGGCTCAAGGCGGCGCAAAAACCAGGCCGGCTTGTTGTCTGGGCCAACCTCGTCGAAGCGCGGATCGGCAGCCAATGCTGCGTTGAGCGAGGCCTCTTGAACTTTTTGACCTATCTCCGGCGGCAAACTGAGGTCGCGCAAGATCACGTCGGTCGTCAGCGGCCCACCATTGGCCATGTCCAGCACCGCCTCCGCCAAGTTGAGATGGCCGATGTTGACCTCAGCCATCATCGCCTTTAGAAACCATTCGTTGCCGATGCGGATGAACTCCCCATTCTGCTCAAGCGCGGCACTGAGCACGGCGCACACCCGCTCGCCATGCGCGGCATATAACGCTTCTGGGCTTTGCGCATGGCTGAAGAAGTCGGTAACGTCCATCTGGTTGAGGCGATGCGGGTGCGGAAAGCACGCGGCGAATTCTCGCTGCTGGCCATCGTCAAACGCGACGCGGATTACCTCGAACTCACCCAGCTCCGGATGGCGGCCCGGACGGACTGCGATCACGCGGCCGGTGGCGAATTGCAAGGCCGGAAACACCAGTTGAGCGCCCACCGTGTAGCGCTCCTTCGGTTGATAGACATTCCGGCCTTCCCAGCGCTGGCGCAGCTCGGCATTCTCTCGCTCAATGCGGTGCTGGATCAGCGCTAACGCAAGCGTGTCTATCGAAAGTGGACGACCTAGTTCTAGGATGTAGCCGTAGAGAAACTCAACATCGTCCGCAGTGATGGCAAAGGCAGACCAGTATCTCGGAGATTCGGTCGGACGATGTATCGCGTAAGCAGAGGCGTTGTCCACAATAACCGTGCATGGATTATACCTAGCGCCCGCGAGCCGTTCGGGCGGGGGAGTGCTCAACTTTGGGGTGACTTGGCTCACTGACATGAGAGGCGCAGAGAGCACAGAGGATATGTAAAAATCTCCGCGTCCTTCGCGTCTCTGCGATGCATGTTTCTTGTGTCACCTTCAAGTGGCATGCTCCCAGGCGGGTGCATTCGCGGTTAAACCTTGGGTGGGCGACGGCAGTGCTATCGCCCACCCTCATCTTTACCGGCAGCACAGCCTGGTTGAGGATTGCCCGTACGAGCAGTTCATGGAGAGTTGTCCTGGCGTGGACATACCCCAACGTTTCCCTCAGCATGGGATGGGATAATCTCACGCATGACAATGGATTCAGCACAGTTCGACGTTGCTGTATTGGGCGCGGGCCCTGGCGGATATGTGGCCGCTATCCGCGCCGCGCAGTTGGGACTAAAGGTTGCGCTGATCGAGCGCGAGCACCTCGGCGGGGTGTGTCTGAACTGGGGGTGCATCCCGACGAAGGCGCTCCTGCACAACGCAGAGGTGGTTGACCTGATCAAAGAGGGGGAGGAATACGGCATCAGCTACGACAACCTGCGGGTGGATTACGCCAAGGCCTACAAGCGCAGCCGCGAGGTGAGCAATCGCCTGGTGCGCGGCATCGAGTTCCTCATGAAGAAGAACGACGTGCGGGTGTTCATCGGCGAGGGCACGCTGACCGGCCCGCACAGCATTTTGGTCGAGCACCGCAGTGAGGAGCGGCAGATCAACGCTGAGTATTTGATCGTCGCCACCGGTGCGCAACCGTTGATATTGCCGTTCCTATCGCCCGATGGAACGCGCGTGTTCACCTACCGCCAACTGCTGGAGGTGCAGCGCGCGCCCAAGAGCATGGTCGTGATCGGCTCCGGCGCGATCGGCATGGAGTTCGCCTACATCTTTCACGCCTACGGTGCCGACGTGACGATCCTGGAGGCGCTGCCGCGCATTATGCCTCTGGAGGATGAGGAGGTCAGCGCCGAGATCACCCGCTCGTTCAATCGGCGCGGCATCAAGACCATCGTCGGCGCGAAGGTCGTGGACGCTAAGCTCAGCCCAGAGGGTGTGGAGGTGTTCTTTGAAGGCGAGAAGGGCCATCAATCGGTCAAGGCAGAGTGGGCGTTGGTGGCGGTGAGCGTGAAGCCGAACACAGCCGGCATCGGCCTGGACAAGCTGGGCGTGAAGCTGAACGCCGGCGGCTACATCGAAGTGGACGATCAGATGGCCACCAACGTGCCGAGTATCTATGCGATCGGCGACGTCACCGGCAAACTGCGCTTGGCTCACGTGGCCCAGGCCCAAGGTGTGGTGGCTGCCGAGGCCATCGCTGCCCGAATGGGCAAATACCACGGCCACATCCCGCGCCTGGACTACGACGCAATGCCCCGCTGCACCTACACCATCCCCCAAGTGGCCAGCATGGGGCTTTCGGAGGCCCAGGCCAAGGAGCGCGGCTACCAAATAAAGGTAAGCAAGTTCCCGCTGCGCGCCAACGGCAAGTCGCTGGCCTTGAACAACACCGAGGGCTTCATCAAGATCGTCGCCGATGCCAAGTATGGCGAGATCCTGGGCGTGCATTGCATTGGCCCGGATGTCACCGAGCTGCTGCCGGAGTTTGTGTTGGCCAAAAATGCCGAACTCACGCCCGAGGAGATCGCCCGCACCGTGCATGCCCATCCCACCCTTAGCGAATCGCTGATGGAGGCTGCCGAGGGCGTGGTTGGCCAGCCCATCCACATTTAACACGCGCCCGCCGGCTCGCTGGGCAGCGCGCCCTGAACGCATGCAAAAGGCCTGGACGCCGTTATTCCTGCTCGCGCTGTTTGCCATGCTCTCAGCCGCAGCCGGTGGCGTTATCGCTGCCGGCTGGCTATCGGGCTTAGAAGCGATCTGGTGGGCAGCTGGTGTAGGGTTGCTCGCCGGCGCTGCGCTGGCCAAGAGCAGCTTCCCCACCGGGATAGCTCACCTGACCGGTTTGATCTACGGTTTCTTCACCCTGGGAGTCATCGGCACGATCCACCCGGATATTGCCCAGCAAACAGCCGACTGGCACTTGCGCGCCCGCGCCTTATTCGAGAAGGTCTTGGCCTGGTCGCAGGCGGCGGCCAGCAACGGCAGCAGCCGAGAACCGGTGATTCTCATTTTGGTCCTGAGCGGGCTGTTCTGGATGCTGGGCTACACAGCAGGCTGGTACTTCCTCCGCTATCGCCGGGTTTGGCATGCCACGCTGCCCACCGGCGTCGCGCTGCTCTCAAACGCCTACTACTACACCGGTCCGAACAGCATGGCGCCATTCCTGCTGGCCTACTTGTTCTGCCTGGTGATGATGTTAGCGCTCTCGCACCTGGCCGACCGGTCGGTGAATTGGCCGCATGGGCGCGTCCGCCTGCCACGCTTGCTGGCACTGTGGTTCGTGGTGAGCAGCGTTGCAATTGCCGCATTTGCCGGCCTGTTCGGCTGGCAATTGAGCGAGTTTGCGTCCTCCTCTGCCGGGCGCCGCTTCCTCGATCAGCTTAATCAGGAGTTGCTCGCGCGCTGGAAACGCCTCTTTGCGGTAAACAACGGTGGCATCGCCCAGAATGTCAATCGCTATACGGAATCGTTCACCCTGAGCGGCCCGCGCAACCTGACGGGAGAGCCGGTGATGGACGTGTTTGCTACGCCAGCCCGCTATTACTGGCGGGCAGCCAGCTACGATTATTACGACGGCCTTACTTGGCGCAACACGATAGAAACGCTCACCAACCTTCAGCCGCTCGATAAAAACATCCCGCTGGCGAGCTATGCTGAGCGAGCGTTGGTGCAAGCTGACTTTGTGCTCTATCGCGGCAGCGACAGCGTGTTCACTCCCTCACAGCCCTGGGCAACGAACCTCGGCGCCCAGGCCATCTTCGAGACAACCAGCGCTAACGCAGTAGCGTTGGTGCAACTCAGGACGGCTGCTCCCCTATTGGCCGGCAACCGGTACACCGCTGTAGGCTCCCTCAGCCGAGCCAGCGCCGCCCAGTTGCGCGCTGCGCCGGAGGATTATCCGAATTGGGTGCGCGCACGGTATCTTCAGCTCCCGCCGCAGGTGCCTGACCGCGTGCGCAATCTGGCGCAGAACATCACCGCGCAGGCAGCGACTGCCTACGACAAAGCGGCAGCCATTGAGCGCTGGATGCGCCGAAACATCCGCTACGACGAGCAAATCCCTGCGCCGCCACCCGGGATGGAAGCCAGCGATTACGTGCTCTTCGAGCTGCGGCGCGCTTACTGCGATTACTACGCAACAGCAATGGTCGCCATGCTGCGATCGCTGGGCATTCCCTCGCGCGTCGCGGTGGGCTATGCCCAAGGCGACGTGATGCTCCGACCGGAGGGCGACGGCCGGGCGCAATATCAAGTTCAGGCCGACGACAGCCACACCTGGGTGGAGGTATTCTTCCCGGAGTTCGGCTGGATAGAGTTCGAGCCAACGGCAAACCAGCCGCCGATCGAGCGCACCGAGCCGCCGCAGATTCAGGCCACGCCGACTGCTCAGCCAAGCCTGCCGCCTACGCCCACGCCTGCCCCAGACGTTGCACCCACCCCCAGCCCCGCGCCGACGGATACGGCTGAGCCACTGCTGCCCGCCGATGCGAGCGAGCCGCCAGCCTCCTTGGATCAAGGGCTGGACCTCTCACGTTACAGTGGGCTGCTTTATCTGCTTCTGATACCGTTCCTTGTCCTGGCTATTTGGGGTGGGCTGCGCTACGCTGAAGAGCATGGCCTGAGCCGGCTGCCGGCCGTAGAGCGCGCCTATGCGTTGATCACGCGCTATGCTGGCTGGCTGCGAGTGCATCAGGGGCGTCAGCTCACGCCCTACGAACAGGCCGAAGCGCTGGCCAATCGCGCTCCACAAGCGCGCGCGCCGGTGGAACAGATCACCACACTCTACGTGCGCAGACGTTTCGCTCCTCCCGACGTGACTCCACCACAGACGAGCGACGTCGCGCAAGCGCTGGCGTCTGCCCGGCGTGTGCTGCGCCGTGCCCTCCTGCGTCGCTATTGGCCGCGCCCTAAGTGACGCGCCATGCAATACGGAATACGTAATACGGAATACGGAATACGCAATACGCAATACGTAATACGTATTCCGTATTACGTATTGCGTATTACGTATTGCGTGTTGCGTAGTCATCCCGCGCCGGCGTTTCGCAGCACCATTTCAAACTCGCTGAGCACCATCGCGGTCGCCCCCCAGACCGCGTGCGCCCCGATTCGATAAAACGGCCTATCGGGGCCGCCCTGCGGCAGCGGTCCGCGCCGGCGCGTCGTTGGGTCAAGTAACTGCCTTAATGGCACTTCGATGAGTTCGGCGACCTCACGCGCATTCGGGCGGAACGCTGGTCGTGTTGCGATATAGCCGACGACTGGATGCACGATAAAGTTGCTTGGCGGGATATACAGCGCAGTTAACCTGCCCAGCGTCTCCACCTGTTCAACCGAGATGCCTAATTCTTCTTGTGTCTCGCGCAGGGCAGTTGCAACGATATCGTCATCACTAGGCTCGCGTCGCCCGCCGGGCAGCGAGATTTGCCCGCTGTGATGGCCCAGCCCTTCGTTCCGCCGCGTGAGCACGAAGTGCAGTTCGGCCTGGTATGGGTATATCAGCAGCAGCACTCCGGCCTCCTGGGCATCCGGCCTTGGTCGCAGCGCGTGCATGCGTTCTGGCGGTGACATGCGCAACTGGGCAGCCAGCCCAGGCAATGGGCCGCGCAGCGCATGGCGAATGAGGTCCGGTTTCAGTGCTGTCATGGCCGCATCTGAATTATCTGCGGATGTGTTCGCGGCAAAGGATAACCCCCTCTAAAGCGCTCATGGGCCGGCACAGCCCTGGTCAACGCAGCCGCTTAGATGTCGGACGCTTCGCGCTAGTATGACGGACCGGCATGGCGAATGAGCGGCCCACGCCCCTATTGGTGAATGCACTCCCTTATCCGCGAGTGCGCTATAGTTCCAGACGTGTCGAATGGTTCTCCCGATCGCCTTCCTCGCTGGGATGTGTCAAGCATATTCCCAGACCTGGACTCGGCTGAATTGCGTGCAGCGATCGCGCGCTGCGAAGCCGAGCTGAGCGCGCTTGAAGACTTCCTCGACAAGCACACCGTAGCCTCTCAATCTGTGACCTCCACGAGCGACGCAACGGTTGCGCTAGAGGGCTATTTGGAGCGCGCCAATCCGCTGTTGGCGCGCTATCGCACCGTTCGCGCCTATATCTTCGCCCATGTCGCCACCGATGCTTTTGACCAGCGCGCCCGCCGGCTGCTCAGCGAGATCGAGCCGCTGGGCGTGCGCCTGCACCAAATAGATGTTCGCTTCGGCGGCTGGATAAGACAGTTGGCCGATGCGCTACCGGCGTTGATCGCAAGCAGTGCGTTGGCCCAGGCCCACGCCCTCTATCTTCGCGATACGGCTGAGCAAAGTCGCTATCTGATGAGCGAGGCCGAAGAAAGCCTGGCTGCCGAACTCAGCCTGAGCGGCGCGAATGCCTGGAGCAAGCTTCAGGGGACGATCACCGCGCAGCTCAGCGTGGCATTCGCACGTCAGGGGCAAAGCGAGAAGCTGCCCATGCCCGCCCTGATTAACCTGATGCAGCACGATCCTGATCCCCACGTGCGCCGGCGCGCTTACGAGGCAGAGCTGGCGGCCTGGGAGACGGTCAAAGAGCCGCTGGCGGCGGCGCTAAACGGCGTCAAAGGCGCCACGCTGACGCTAGAGCGCCGGCGCGGCCGGCGCGACCCGCTGCATGCTGCGCTGGACAGCGCGCGGATTGATCAGGAAACGCTGGACGCGATGCTGGGCGCAATGCAAGCGTCCTTCCCGGCCTTTCGGCGCTACCTGCGTGCGAAAGCACAGCGGCTGGGACATGCCGGCGGCTTGCCGTGGTGGGACCTGATGGCGCCGCTATCGCGTCATGCGCGCTCCTACGCTTGGGCAGAGGCGCGCGATTTCATCCTCGCTCATTTCGCCGGCTTCAGCCCGCGTCTGGAAGCGCTTGCCCGGCGGGCCTTTGATCAGCGCTGGATAGACGCCGAGCAGCGCCCTGGCAAACGGGCCGGCGCGTTTTGCATGGATGTGCCGCTGGTCAAGGAATCGCGCATCTTGTGCAATTACGACGGCTCGCTCGACCAGGTCCTCACCATCGCCCACGAGCTGGGGCACGCCTTTCACAACGACTGCCAGCACGCCGCGGGCAAGACCGAGTTGCAATCGGCCACCCCTATGACCCTGGCCGAGACCGCCTCGATCCTGTGCGAGACCATCATCACTGACGCAGCGCTGGCCGAAGCGCGCGATGCGGATGAAACGCTGGCAATCCTGGAAACCGACCTGATCGGCAAGACCCAAGTCATCGTGGACATCACTTCGCGCTACCTGTTCGAGCGCGAGGTCTTTCAGCGCCGGGCCAAGGCTGAGCTGTCAGCCGAGGAGCTTTGCGAACTCATGCTGCGCTGCCAGAAAGAGACGTATGGCGATGGCCTGGATGAGTGCTACCTCCACCCATACATGTGGACATGGAAGCCGCACTACTATTACCCCGGCCTATCGTTCTATAACTTTCCCTACGCATTCGGCCTCCTCTTTGGCCTGGGGTTGTATGCGATCTATAAGCAGCGCGGGCCGGCATTTGTGCCGGAATACGAGGCGCTTCTGGCAGCCACTGGCGAGGCAACGCCTGCTGAGCTGGCTGCCCAATTCGGCATCAACATCCGCGAGGCGGCGTTTTGGGCGGACAGCCTGAGCCTAATCGAGGCGCGCATCGAAGAGTATCTCGGCATGGCGCTCAAAAGTCGTCGGGCTTGATGATCCGCCGCTTCACGCGATCCTCAACGGCGCCGCTCAAGAAGAACATCAGCAGCACATTTACCCAGCCGGCCGCAACCAACAGGCCCACCGGCAGCAGTTCCGCTTGGGCGAAGAAGCCGTCGGCCAGGCGCGAGAAGATGAGCTGGAGGATGAAGGCGATCATGACCACAGCGATCACGGTTGATCCAACCGCGTTGCCGAGCAGGACGCGCCGCCGTAGCCAGAAAGGCAGGCCGGCCAGCGCGCCCAGAGCCGTGGGGAACAACACGTAGATAAGTCCCCACCATCCTAAATCCAACAATAAATCCATAAGGCAATCATCCCTTCTCTTGGGTAGTGAGCAACTCAGCGACCAACGTGCCTACGTCCAACACGCTATCCAGGAAGTAATCCGCTGCATCACTAGGCGGGCATTCAATGAGCACGGTCGTAATGCCGATGGCCCGCGCCGCGCGCGTGTTGGCCGGCGTATCCTCCACGAAGATCACCTCGCGCGGTTGTACGCCCAGCATCTCCATTGCCAGGCGGTATGCCAACGGATCGGGTTTATTGCGATAGCTCAGCGCATGAATGTCTATCACGCGCTCAAAGCAGTCCTGGATGTCCAGATGCTTGAGCACGCGCAGGGCGTGGGTGATGTCCGCGTTGGTCAGCACGGCGCGGCGCAGCGGGATGTTCAGCAGCATCGCGCGCAAGCGCGGGTCGGCTGTTAAGACGCCGTCCAGAGCAATATCATGCACATAAGCAAAATAATCGTCCACGTTGACGGGATAACCCTCCTCCATCAGACCGCGCAGCGCCGTGCCGTGTAGCGCGCGCAGGCGCTGGCGCAGGTCATCGGCTTGCTGGATGGACATGCCGAAGCGACTGGCAATGAACTGGGTGATGCGTTCCGTGATCGCCGTCATCAGCCCTGCCGAACGTGGATAGAGCGTCTCGTCGAGGTCGAAGAGGATAAGCGAATACATTGTTTGTCTGCCCTGCCAACTTTCACGAAAGCTCGGCAACCTGTCCGAGGTGCTCCAGCAGGGCCACGAATTCAGGCGGGGGGTGGAAGTCCAGCGATTGGCCGTCTAGGTTGTAGGACAGAGGGAGAAATTCGCCGTCGCGCAGCCAATATAAATGTGGGCTGAGCGCTCCAGGCCCTTCATGATACAGGCCAACAATAACCCGCAACATGGCGTTCACCGCGTGGGCCATGCCAATGTTACGGATCACATGGAGCAATAGCGCGTCGCGCCTGGGCAGGCCAACCAGCGCGCCATAGGGGAGATCTGCCGGCAGGTAGTCCTCGATGATGAGCGCGTGGCTGGCTGCATAGTAGGGATCGCCATGGTAGAGCGCCACGCTGGTGCCAGGCAGCAGGCTGGCTGTGGATACCTTCAGGCGGCTGCTCTGGCGCAGATTACGCCGACCCAGTTCAAACAAGTCACGACCTGTCTGGCCCCAACGCTGAACCTCGCTTGGGGCAACGGTGCGCACCGTCGTCGGCAAGTCCAGCACCAATGCTTCGATCGTGCCTTCTGGACCGGGGCGCGAGATCAACTCGGCAGACTCTCGAAGCAGGGTTTGCGGATAGAGGCGGGCGCGCAAGCGCGACTTCACGGCCTCGAAGTCGGACACTTCGAGCAGCAGCGCGTCTTTATCCTCGCTCACCGCGAAGATGCTGTCGAAGTGCTGGGCGATTGCTTGGGGCCACTGCTCGATGGCGAGAGAAGCACATGCGCGGGCGATGTTCTGCAAGCCGAGCACACTGGCGCGCAGCCGACCGCTGCGCGGCTGCACTACCCCCTCCTCTGGCTTAACGTGCGCCGCGATCTGCCGGCTGGCAAAGTAGTCCTCTACCAACGAGATAAACATGCGAAAGCCCTGTGCGTCCAGGCTGCGTGCCCAGTCCGGAGGTTGGGCGTTCTCTAAGTCGGCCATGTCTTGCAAAGAGTGTAGCACCAAGCGCTTAAGACGGGTGCATTGGGCGTGGCCCAATGGAAAAGATGTTTCATCTCCGGATTGACACGTGCCCGTTCGCAAATTACTTGCCGCGCTAGCCCGTCATGCTGAGCGCTCCCTTCTTACTTCCTTCCCCGCCTGCGTCCCCTTTCTTTCCCCCTGCTCGCGCTCTCCTTTCATTCCCCTCGCGAGCGTCCCCCTTCTCATTCCTTA
>Ga0308405_1000351_pt1 | contig 27075 bp, 31 predicted proteins | sample HotsprSampleMS13_FD_203473 | JGI IMG/M metagenome (GOLD analysis project Ga0308405, IMG submission 203473) | Hot spring phototrophic mat microbial communities from Mushroom Spring, Yellowstone National Park, Wyoming, United States - 20060912_MS13 ...
AAGTGACATAACCACCTTCCAGATACAGGTGGAGAAGAGGATCAGAACCATCTACCTCTTTGCTATGGGCATCTCCAACAACAGCCCTGAAGAGATCCGCCAACTGTGCCGGGAAATCACCAGCTTAGTGTGGATGAAGGGAGCGGTACCCAATGACCGGGTGCAGTGGTACGTCTGGTCTTCGGAGGATCCATTGGGGTTCATCATCCGATCCGCCGAGGTGCGCATCAAGTTGATGGAGAAAAAGTACATCACCGCTACCGAACTCGCCATCATCAGTAACACCAGCTCCGGCAACATCAGCCACCACATCCGCAACAAGACCATCAAAGCCATCAAGAGCCATGAAGACAACCGGGAGTGGTTGATCCCTCCTGAGGAGGCCCTCAACTACCTGAAGAACACCAGGGCAGATTTCCTCGCTTCGGTTAAGGGTTCCTACCTGAACCAGGAACAGGAAATAGACCTAGAGACCAGAGCCTTCGAGGAGGAGAACTTAGAAATCAAAAATTGAACTCCCAGGACTTCCTGGGATAAATAGATCAAAGTGGGGTGTAGGTGTCGCACTTCGTGCGGTAAGTACACCCATAACACTCCACAGGACTATCAGGGTTAGGGAAAGGCTCCCGACCCTGAATCCAACCCTCTATTAACCCTTCCCAATCCCTCTTCACGTCATCCAGTTCCCTCTGGAAATCCCCCTGAAGGAGAGATACTTCAGCAATAAGAAGGTCGTCCTTGCAAATATAGGCCAGTACCAAGTCATCCACCTGACCGGGATACATCAGGTAGTAGGTATAAAGCTGATATCGATAGTTGCGACTGGGAGAAATAACACCAGAGAAACGAGAAGGACTCACCGTCTTGAAGTCATAGATAATTGTCTTCCCGTCCCACCGAACTACTGCATCGATGTGACCACGACGGTGCTCGTCCTCCACCACCATTTCCTCCGCCAGAAGGCAACCGCTCTCCCGCAGGGCTTCCTGAATCCATCGATGGATGATAGTTCCTACCTCAAAGACTCGCAGGGAGGAGACTTCTATGGGATTGGTGGGTTCCACACCCATTCTCTTCCAGTAACGCATCAGGTGACAACGTCCGGCCTCTGAGACCCTGAACTTAGGATCTTCTGTTACCACCCCGACTTTATCACGACAATCTTGGAGATACTTGTCTAGAATAGTTTGTAAGATCAAGATCCTACCCCTCTCAAACGTCCGGTATACTAATTATACCACAAAAACCACGAATATCAAGGGTTTCATCAAAGTTCCCACAATGTATCTTATGTAAAATGAAGGAGGCCCAAAGCCAACCAGGCCTCCCTCCTCACACTCCACTACGATGTGGACGGCTTGCCATCCTCCCACCCAAACATGTGATGGTAGGAGTAGGAGATCTCCATATCCCCACGGTTTCCATCATCGATCTCACCGAGGTCACCTCTGGCTACTCCATCGAAGGACACATAGATTCCCACACCCCTCATACCTCTCGACTCAATCCAGGAAATCACCCGATCTAGGGAAACCTCCAGGGAGTTGATCTCTCCAGAGAAACATTCCCGGACGTACCTCCCCAAAGTCACGAAGTTGGCTGGGAGAACCCAGGGTCTATTCTGACCCACCGAGATATGCACCTTACCGCTAACCTCCACCCCGTACAGAGAGAACTCCACCGGGATGGTGAAGTCCCGGGTGTAGTTCATGAAGAGCTCCACCTCGGAGCTTCGGCCCTCTCTTTTCTCTTCACTGCTTACCACCTCTCGTTCCACCTGAGATCCTCCTTTCTAACCTTCCTATTCCTCCTCACTTTCCTGACTTTGATTCAATTCCTCCCCCATAATCAAATCCATAGACTTCCCCGCTTCAAACTCCTGCCAGTAGATATCAGCAAAGAAAGCCATGGATGAAGCCAAAAGGGCAATACCACACTCTCCAACCTCATCCACAAACATCCCACACCACTCCCCGCAGATGGCATCACCACCACGCAGTGGACACCGCTTCTCTACAGACATGTACGCACCTCAACACCACCTCCACCTTTTTTGCCAGATACCGTCTCACAACCATAAAACACCACCTCTTGCATACTCATCACCGGAGGCCGGTAACCCTTCCTGGCCGCATACCCCCCAAAGCGCATAAAGGAAGGAGAAAGGATAACCACCTGCCGCTTTTCCATGAGTCCCTTGTTGTAGAGATCGGGAATGAGGTAGTTGGTCGCCGTGACCATGGAGTTGTGCATGTGGGCCACAATCACCACGTCCGCCACCACACTTCGCCCATAGCGATCCATAGCTCCAGCCTGAGAACCTGGAGATGTTCCAGTGCCACTCCCATGGGTCTGATAGACCGAATAGACGAAAGGTTTCCCATTATGTGGCTTTCTGCCTACCCGAAGGATGTAGAGGATGGCCAATGGGCTATGGGGAACTCCCAGGCGGTTGGCAATCTCCCGAGAGTAATCATGCCCATCGCTACGGAGCTCGTGATTGCCGGAAGTGATCCCCAAAATTCTGTCCCGAATTGGCTCCAACATGTCTACCACTCTATCCACTTGGTCATCGGGAGATGCCGGACGTAGCTGGTAGATGTCACCCTTGGAAGTCCTGGTCACACACTCGATGAGATCCCCATTGAGGATCAGGTAATTGTCGTGGTCGGCGACGTACTTCAGGTAGCGCACAATCTTCTCCTCATCGGTCAATGGGTTACCGATGTGTAAGTCGGAGAGGATGTTGACCACCACCTTCTCTTGCTCTAAGAAGTCATAAGACAAAACCTTAATGTCTTCACCATAGCATCTGCCTATCTTTGCCCGGTGTTCTTTCAGCATACCTGCTAGTACCCCCTATCCTTCCATCCCGTAAGTTCGTCCCAAAGCAGTTGAAAATCCCCCAACGTGGTGATCTCTCCCGGAGAAGGAATAAATGGTCTGACTTCCTCTCCGGTATACTCACCCTCAGTCATAAAGCGATAGTCAAAACCACCACCCTCACGAATCTGAAAACGCTCCGAGTCCAAAGCAATGTGAGCATAGTTGAAGGCGTGGGCCAGGTGATCCGGACCCATACTGGCCACCGACTCCGTAATCTCCCCGGTCTCCTCGTCCTCTTCCTGGACAATGGTCAAACTCTCCAGATGGGAACACATCGTTTCCATGACGTTGTCCATCCTCCAAACCTCCACCTGTCTCTTTTTGAAGGCCAGGATGGCCTGACGGATGGATAACGTCCGGTTCACCCGGACGACATACTGGCCATCCCTCCAGGAAGCCAGGAACCCTTTATCGGCATACTCACATCCCCATACCCTTCCCGGAAAGATGGAGAGGAGTTCGGCATTGCGATCCTTACCGTAACCCGTATCACAGACAATGATATCGGGGTTATAGGGAGCGAGTTTGGCGGCGATAATCTTCACCTGCTCCAGGGCCACCGGAGTGTCGTTCACCCAGAAGGCACTGAGCACCCTCTCCCTCCCATTAGGAAGGAGTCCCAAAACCACCACCCAGTTGGTTCTTCCCCAGTCTATCCCCACCGAGACCATCACACACTCTCCTCTGGAGGTGGTTGGGCCGATCTCCGGATTCACACAGTTGAGAAAGTCAGTCCTGGTAAGCAGAGCACCCTCCTCACAGTACTCCATACCCAGGACGTAGTTGTAAAAGAGCTGGTCGGAAGCGTAGCGGAGACGTTTACGGTAAATATCATCAGCAGAAATCCACGGGCAGTAAAGCTGGGAGATGTGGTACCCCCGTACATTCCTCCCTGAGTAGGCTGGAACCCATTCTCCTTTCTGCATCCGGTTCAATTCCTGTTTACACTTTTTACAGGCAATGATGAAGGTCCCATCCTCAACGTACTGGATGTGCTCCTGAACCCCATTCGGTTTTACTTGAATCACGTTCTCCTCAAAGGAGAGGGTCTGCCATTCCCCACAGTGTTCACATTTCAGGAAGTACTGATGTTGGTCAGACATAGCATAGAACTTGGCCACCCCCCGGGCAGGAACGGTAGGGGTGGAGAAGCGACGCATCATCCGGTAAGTGGAAGCGGAAAGAGCTTCGGAGAAAGCCGTCCAGACGTCTTCTTGCATCCGGTCGTACTCATCGAAACAGACCATATCAGCTGCGGTTCCTTCACCCAGACCGGATTCCCAAGCCGAGACCATGAAGATATTCGAATTATTGAGAAACCGCTTCTGGTACACATTGCGGTACTTAGGATTATCAGGACAGAGAGAAGAGAGATAAGAAGAGCTGTTGATGGCCGCATCCACACGGGTCTGGGAGAACGGCCGGAGCTGTTTATCACGGGGAAAGGTATAAATAGCATTGACGAAGGGGTGAACACCAACAAACCACAGAACCTCATTAACTTGAGCCTCAGACATCCCTATCTGACGAGCCTTCTTGACCACCTTATCTGGATGACGATCGTCCATGATCTTGACCAGAAAAGGACGGAAGGCAAAGGGATTACTCCAGTCGGTGTAACTCAGCTTCTTTCCCCTCAAAAGACGGTAGTAACGGGCGAAGACGCTGGCCCTCTCCTGGGACCTAGCCTCCAGATAAGTCGCCGTATTCACATCAATTGGAATTTCTCTCCTGCTCATCGAGTTCCTCAAAGATGGTTTCGTCGAGTTCTTCCATGATCTGCTGGTCTTCTGTAGACCGTGAAATCCTATCCCGCACCTTATCAATTACTGAATCAATGGTGATGCGATCCACACCACGAAGGCTGGAGTGGCGTGAGGGCTCCTTGGAGTTACCATCCCCTCCAGATACCTGCAGGTAGAGCTTGGTCAGGCTGTTCAGACCATCGATATACCTCGCCTTCTCCTTGTGATCTGCGGTAGTCTTAGCCAGATGAATGAGTTGAGTGATGAGATCAATCAGTTCTCCCTTCAGAGAGGCAACGTAGTCCTCCTCACCCGAATACAGAGAACTGGACATCTCAAATCCTGATCGTTTGGACAGGTAGTCCAGAAACTCCCTAGGATTGTCCATCGCTCTTCTCCACCCCCTCCTTGAGTTTCTCCAGCTCCCTTTGCAATTCCATAACCACTTCCTCCTTGATATCTTCAGGTATAGAATTGTTTAGTATACGAAAGACTTGAACCATGAACTCTTCTAGAAAAGCAATCCTCTTGAGAATGGTACTTTCGGCTCGACGAACGATCTGATCCTTAATCACGATAGCTTGAAGGATATCCCGAGGACGGTACAGGTCGTAGTCTTCCATCTTGGGTAACGCCCGGGAGATGATGAAGTTAATGGCTCTCACATCCCGCATCACATCACGGAGGCTGTTGATGGCGGTGATATCCTCCATGATCTCCTCCATGATGTCTCGGTTCCTCTCCTCTCGCTCCTCCTTCTCCCAGGAAGTCTCTGGCCAGGCCTGCTCCAGGTAGGCCATGACATTGGACTTATCTCCACCTGCCAGTCTTAAAGCCCTGGTAACCAGACGAATCGCCGGAGCGGAAACGGTAATCCCGCTCTCCTTAAAGATGTCATTGCGGATCTTAGGTACAGAGTAACCCCGAGAGCAAAGCTCCACCAACATGGTAAAGACCTGTGGAAAATCTCTCTGGAGAAGGGTCACCTCATCTATAGTACTACCACGATCCTTAAAAGGCATACTCATCACCTCCCACCGGAATACACCTCCCAAACCTTACCACCGGTGAAGATGATCTCTGAGGCCAGACCCACGATCCGACTGAACTTCCGGCGGATGTTGTAATCACTAGAAAAAATCCCCAGGCGCTCCCGGACGTAGTCACCGTTGATCTCCCCAAACTCACCGATGGAGTCCAAACAGGCAGAGAAAAAATCGTAGGCATCGGGATAGTACTTCTCCAGGACTTCCACCGCTTGCTCGAAGGAGCCGATCTCCTCTACCACGGAAAACGGGTTCACATCACCACCAAAATCATTAAACGTGTCAACGGGAAAATTCATCTGACGGTAGCGCAACTCCTTCCCCACGTACTGCAGTGCCGCATAGTTCAGATAAAGTTTAATGAAGTACTGAAAGTCCACCCCTCGCTTGTAGAGACCACCACTTCGAAGGTGGTAATCGGGGTCGTACTTATGGCAGAGTTCCACAAACGAAAGAGAAAGGTGCCCGAAAAGGTCATCATACTCCACAATGCCCCGGTACTGACTGGTATAGAAACCGGAAATATTCTTCAAAAGAGGGAGGTAGTCAAGATACAGCTGTTCAATCCTTTCCTTCTCCACCGGTGATTCCTCCTGTTCTGATTATATAGCCGCAGTTAGGACAGACCACAATGCGTTGTCTCGAATCGGTATTCTGCTCTCCATTGCTAACCTGTTCCGTAGATCTCTTCTCCCCGGCTTCTTCCAGATAGTCCTCGTCCACTTCTTTCATATCCACCCGAAAGTTCTCCAGGATGCGGTCAATTTCCTGAGAGTCAAAACCGGTGAGCAGGAGGTCGTAGCCATGCTCCTCAAGGTCGGCGAGGATCTCCTCCAGAGAAATGTAGTCCCAAGATGCCCATTCCTGACTCTTATTGTCTGACAGGGAGAAGGCCTGAGCTTCCTCCTCAGAGGAGAAATCCACATAAATAACCGGAACTTTTTCGATCCCCAGTCTCCGGGCCGCCTTCAGTCTGGTATGGCCAGCCCTGATCACCCCATCTGGAGTGGCAATGATGGGTTGAACAAAACCATACTGGCTGATGAGATTGGCCAACTTCTCAGCCGCTTTATCGTTCTTCCGGGGGTTCTTCTCCCACTCCTTCAGTTGATCCACCGAGACATAAACCACATTCAGTTTCCTCTCCGGCATCTGCTGCAACTCCCTTCCTATCAAGAAAAGCTTGGTACAATTGAAAGAAGTAGTCTGCCCTAAGGGTCACCAGCCAATACCGATTGTTCTTCCGATGTGCTACCACCGGGATTTCTCCTACTCCAGCATCCAGTTCACTCTGCTCCATAGCCGCATAGAGATCTACTCTCTCTCGGCGTTTTACCTCAACGTGCAAGAAAGGCAGACCAACCACATCTGGAGAATCCGGTCCACCCCGGTACTGCTGGCCCCGACGGGCCTGAAAACCAAACGTCTGACATAAATGAGCAAACTCTCTCTCCCCTTCCTTACCTTTGCGCTTCGAGTTGACCACTATCCTCACCTCCCCAGAATCCCTACTAGAAATGTAAATCCCACTCCCAGAGCGTACCCTCCCAAAATGAGGATGGAGGAGTACATGAGGAAGAGGTACCGATCAGACTGGAACTGCCCCCATTTTATCCTGGAGGCCTCAACGTACATCCGAAAAGACCATAGACAAAATCCCGCTATCACTACAGCCGGAAGAGCCATTACCCACCCCACCTTCATGCGCCTCCTTCTACTTTCCTCGCTTACGTCCTTGAGCGGCCCACTTAGCCATCTGCTTGGCGCCATACTTTTTACGACCGATGTAGGCCGCAATCTTGGCCGCCGACTCCTTGGAGTGTCCCTGCTTCATCAGCTTATTCTGTAACCTCTTAAAACGTCCACTACCGGGCCCCGGGCCCTTAGCCACAACAATCAACTCCCTTCTGCTATTTGGTAGATGTTTATAAACTCTAAATACAATATACAATCGAATTTTGCAGTTTCACAATTTAATGGAAACCAGTTTCTAGGTTTTGGAATACACTACCAATTTTTATTTCCCTCATACCGTACACCTTTACCTTATAAGCACTTACTGTACCCACACTCCACACAGGACACACATCCTTCCTGGTACTGCAGTGGTGCTCCACAGTCCGGGCATACAGCCTTTTCCGACCCACTCTGCTCCTGAGATTGAGAAGGAACTACCTCCGAGAAGAAGCCCTGAAGGTACTCCTGATAGCTAGAGAGCACCCGAGCCAGAGCATCAGAACAGGAGGTCACTTCCTTTCCCTGAGCCAGACAGACCGGGCAACGGATCCCCTTCAGTTGCCTGACAATGTGTTGATGGGAGACCCCGGAACGGAGGAGAAGAGAGGTTAACCGGGATATGGCTTCCACATTAGCCCGACACACACCACCCTTACCGGTGTTCAGAAAGGTCTCTAGGGGTTTCATGTTCTCACCCAGATTCATGGTGATGTAGAGGGTTCCGCAGGCCACCCCGAACTCGGTGGTGAACCCGCGGGTAGTTCGTGGTCTGGCTTGGGGGATGACTCCAGATCCACCATCCGGTGAAGTTCCACCATTACCAAATAATCTGCTCCCAGGATCCTCCGCACCTCTCTGGTCAGGTCGGTGGCTATTCTCCTCAGATCTTCCTGAACCATCTCGATAGAGGACTTGTTTGCTTCGGCACTGGTCACGGAAGACCGTCACCCCCTTACAACCATATTGGTATGCCAGACGGAAAATCCGATCCACATCCTCCACGGTGGCATCAGCCGGAAGGTTAATGGTCTTTGAGACCCCATTGGAGATATACTGTTGCCAGCTAGCCTGTACCAGGACGTGCTCCTCAGGGGTCACCTCAAAGGCGTCCACGAAGTAGTCCGGCTTCTCAGACTTATGATGCTCATCCAACCACTTCCTATACACCGGATCAAAGACCTGGATACTCTTCTCCACTCCCTGATCGATGTACACCCGTTTGTGAGACAGGGCAAAGACCGGCTCAATTCCGGAGGAAGTGTCACAGATCAGAGAGCAGGTTCCAGTGGGAGCAACGGTATTCCAAGTACAGTTCCGCAAGCCTTGCTTCAGGATGGCCTCAGGGGAGAGGTGTTCGTGGTCGATAAAATCACGGAGCACACCGGAATATTTGAGAACCGCATAATCTCCCTCCTGAAAAGCTGGGTAGGAACCTTCCTTCCCCGCTAGCTCCATGGATCTCCAGATGCTGAAGTCCCTCAGGGTACTGCCGAGGAACTGAATCAGATCTAGGCAATGCGGTGAACCGTAACGAACCTTCATTTTAAAGAGGAGGTGAGCAAAACCCATCACCCCCAACCCGATCGGTCGGTAACGCCTGGTCTCCCGCTCAATCTGCTTGGTGGGAAAGGAGGCCACATCAATAACCCTGTTGAGGGTGTCCACACCGAGCTTGATCAGATAGGTATACTTGTCTTTATCAAACACCCCAGAATCGGAGACCAACTTCGAGAGGTCGATATGCCCCAAATTGCAGGAGAGGTTGGGGTACATGGGGATCTCCCCACAGGGATTGGTAGCCGTGATGTAGTCCTCCCGGTAGCGATCCCGGTTTATATTCTCGAAAAAGAGTAGTCCCGGATCGCCGCTTTCCCAAGCCATCTGAACTAGGTTCTCCCACAAACCCCTAGCGTCCACCAAAGAGACCGTCTCCCTGGTCACCGGGTCACGGAGGGGAAACGACTCCCCAGATTCCACCGCCTGCATGAACTCACTGGTTACCATCACCGAAAGGTTAAAGAAGGAGAACTTCCCTTCCTCTCTCTTACACTCGATGAACTTCTCGATATCGGGATGGTCGATGCGGAGCACCCCGATCTGTGCCGCTCGCCTCCTGCCTCCCTGCACCACCGCCTGGGCAGAGACATTGAAGAGTTCCATAAAGGAGAGGGGCCCGGAAGCCACTCCCACTCCGGAATCAAGGGGCCTCCCTTCATGGGAGAGGGAGGAGAAGTCATACCCCACCCCACCACCACACTTGCTGATGATGGCCGCATCCTTCAAGGCCTCATAGATACCAAAGATGGAGTTAGGAACCGGAACCACAAAGCAGGCTGAGAGGTTGTGGTGATGGTTCCTCTGGTCGTAGATGCGCCAGTAGTCATCCAGAGACACCATTTCCGGATCTTTGTACAGGAGCTCCCGGGGCTCGACACCCATCCCAGCGTTGAACAGACAGGGGGAGTTCAGGATGAAAACCCTGGCCAGCAGAGCCTCGAAAAGACGCTCCTCAAAGTCCTTTATATCCCCCAGTTTGTAGCAGTCGTACAATACCATACCGGAGGCCAAAAACCTCGACACCCTCCGGCAGACATCCTCCCAGTCCCTCTCCCCAGGAAGGAGGTACCGGGAGGCTAGGATCTGTCTGGCATTATCACTCAAAGGCTCAACCGAAAATATTTCCCTGCGGCTATCCATGAAAAAACCTCCTATCTTACTCCTAGAACCAGGTTCTTCAGAAAGTAGTGGATCTCCAGAACCCGACGGTGAGGTTCCTGTTCAACAACGGTGCACAGATAGACAGACCTCGGCACGGTATTATAGAGAAAGGAGAGCAGGCTATCCTGCAACTCCTGATGGGGAGCATCCCAGTCCCGAACCCCATCCCGATCCACCCTCCCAAAAGGGGGGACGTGCACCAGAAGATCGTAGGGGACACCGGAATTCAACCTCTCCTCGAGGGTCTTTAAATACTCGGTGTAGGCCTCCCCATCCTCGGGAAGACGGCACCAGAGTAACAGGTAAAGAAGGTTATCAAAGATGCTCCGGTCGGAGATCACAATACCCTCAAAATCTTTGGCCTCGTCCTCGGCCTCAATCTGTCTCCTCAGGATGTCCACTTGAAACCGGCCGTACATCCCGGAGTCCCGCAGATCCTGCAGACTGATGTTCCCGAACTGGTTCTGGTACTCCTCCAGAACCACCCTGGCAATTTCCGGGATGACATAGACCTGGTACCCTTCCCCCTCATAGTATCGCTTCAGTCCGTAGGCTAAGGTGGTCTTACCGGTACCACAAGCCCCGGTCAAAGCCACAAATGCCTCGCATCTCTTCATATCTCTCACTCCTTACCACTCCCTTCAACCGGGAAGTCCACAAAGAAGGCCGGGAAAAGACTGGAAACCATCTCGAAGATTCTACTGGCCAGTTCCCGGATCTCCGGAGAGGCCTGGGGAGCCATACGCAGTCTCAGAAAGTTCCTCAGGCTCCTCAGATTGAAGGTCACCACGATGCTGGTGGTGACCGCCTGAGGGAGGAAGTAGCGAGCATCCTCCTCCGGTATACCACCCTCAACTAAGGAGTTATATAGTTTAGTAGCCACCAATAAAAAGTTCTTTACGGTTCCCAGCTCTTTCTCCTCCAGACCGGAGAGACTATCCGGAAGGATGAAGGAGGGACTCTTCACCATCCTACGGTGGGAAAGTTGTGAGTAGGAGGCCATCCGGTGTCGCACCAACTGGTGAGAGGCCACCCGGGAAATCCCCTGGATGTAAAAGGTAAAACTGACATGCTCCAGAACACTCTCATGACCTACCCTGATGAGTCGCTCTATGAACCGTTCCTTCTCCTCCCTTGATACTCCCTCCACCACCTGACAAAAGGATAGGTGGTCATAGGCACAGGCTTTACCGGCAAAATAAATTACACTGTAGGGATCATCGGTGTAACGAATCAACTCAACGTTCATGAGCAGACCTCCAAGCTAAATCCAAAATCTTTTCCTGCATCTCCACAGTACAGATGCCTGCCCACTCCGCCTCCCTGAACTTCCGTTCATACAGGGAGGCCAAATCCCCCTGTAGGGAGTACCATCCTCCGGACTTCTGAGCCAGACCCAAACCCACCACCAGATCCAGGAGGTTGGCCATCCTGTCCACCCCATTCTGGAAATTGATGATGAACCTGGCTTCACGGAAAGGGGGAGCAAGCTTGTTCTTCTCCACCTCGGCCACACAGGAGATCCCTGTCCTGACCCCATCATCCTCCACAAATCCCTCCCTCTTTACCCGGATGATCAGAGAAGCATAGAACTTGATGGCCCTTCCACCCGGCATCAGCTCCTTCGGCCCGTAAAAGTTACCCACGTTCTCCCGGATCTGGTTCACCAGCACCAGCACCACATCCTGGGTGGCAATAAGCCGGATCAACTTCCGCAGCGAGGAGGAAAGAACCTTGGCCTGCTGACCGGGCTGAAGGTCATAGAAGTGATCCTTCTTATCCATCTCCACCTTCGAGGGAGTCGCCGCCAGGGAGTCCCAGACCACCACCAGAGGGAGATCCTCGTATTTCCCCCGAATCTCCTTCACCAACTTCTCCACCGCCACAAAGGTCTCTTCCACAGTGGAGGGATGGAGGAGGAGAAGAGAAGAACCCCGGATCCCAATCCTATCGGCCCTCTCCAGGTCGAAGGCATACTCCGTATCGATGAGCACCCCCAGACCGCCAACCCTCTGGGCCTCAGCCAGGACATGATAGGCCAGAGTACTCTTTCCGTGACCCTCACTCCCGTAAAGGAGGGTGACCCTCCCCGAAGGGATACCAGGCTTCCCGATGGCCAAATCCAGGGTGGGAACCTGGGTGGAAACGTAGTACCGTGGAGCACACTCGGCAAGCTCCTCGGGGAGCTGAATCAGGTCTTCATCGATCTCTCTGATGCTCTTGATAACCTGTTTGACAAAGCTCTCGTCCACAGCAATCTCCCATCTGGGATGCCTTGCTCGCGCTCCAAGGGCTCCATCCGGAACCCCGATACGAGCAAGGTCTTACTCCCAAAAGTTACCTACTCGATCAATTTCTCCAAGAAATCGGAAGGATCGAAATCCGATCCTTCTACAGGAACAGCCTCACTTGCTGAGTTCGGAAATTCAAAACTCAAATCGTTCTCCACGTTTCCTGAACCAAACTCTATCTCAACTCCTCTTCCTCCCACCCCAGTCGAGACAGGACTTTTCTGCTCCACCGCTTGGTTGAGAAGGCGTGAAAGCTCATCGTAAGAGAGAAGCTCTGCTACCTGGAAAAGGTTGTAGAGTTGTTTTAAGTACTGCTCCTCCACTGGCCCACGGTTCATGATAGGAAGAACCGAGTACCTGCGCATGTGCCGGGCAGTCCCACTCTGGGTTCTACTGATCCGCAGAGGAAACCCAGTCTTGTAGTGCGTGAAGTCCCCGAAATTCTTGGTATCCCGCAGGATGGGCAGAAATTCATCATATACCATCCGTGGATACATCAACACCTTGACACCATCATCCTTGTGGTTCAGATCCAGGACGTTGGAGAGGTAGCGCTGTTTGGGGATAAAGTCCCGCACCAACTCCGACTCCCTGGATACCCCCTTGCTCACCATCCCATCCACGTACTCGCAGATCGGACAGGGGAGTTTGGCCATGTAGCGGGGGCAGAAGACAAACCCGATGCTTTTCCCTACCCCGTAATGAACCCAAGTGCGGTAGAAGGCAATCCGATCTTCACTCCACGGAGGGAGAAATCGAATCAGATTTTCCCCGTCACGAAGAAACATGAATCGATACTTCCCGCTCGAACCGATCTCCTTATCCACATCCAAAGCAAACGGATACTCGCTCATCGTCAATCCTCCCTTTTACTCACCAAACCATCCAGACTTCTCGTCGACCTAAGATTCACCGCATACGTCACCAGCATCTCTTTCTTTCCGTTCAACGCCTCTCGCACCGCCTGAATCCTAGAAACCAGATACTCAGTAGCAATCAACCTGGCCTTCATCTCATCATAGAGGGGATGGGCCAGAATGCTCGACCGAATCTTCCCCTCGGTAAACTTCTCCTGGTTGCTCTCGAACACCGACCGGTACATGGCATCCAATTTGGCCTGCACCACATCCACCAGATGTTCCAGGCTGGAGAGGAGCAACTTCGCCTCGGCATAGAGTTCCAGGACGTAGTACATGTAGGACGACTGCCGCACCAGTTCCTGCTCCAGCTGTTCGGGGTGGAACTCCACATAACCCTTGAGGATGGAGCTGGTAACCCTCTTTTTCAGGGAGGCAAACTGTTCACGCCATTTCTGGTACCTCTGGTAGACCTGTGGAGTGATCCACTGGAGGTCAAACGCACTGAGTGAAACCTGATTATCGATAACATCTTTCCTCACCTCTCCCTTATCTGTGTCTATTCCAGAAAGACCATCAACAAATTCCATATCAATCAAAGTCATACCAAAAACCTCCGATGAAAACTTAAACTCACTTTGTTACAAACTCCTTAGCTAAATTATACACAAAAAACCCAGAATGTCAATACCAGATAAACAAATTTTTCCTAAAAATTTTTACTTAACAGGCTCTTTTTTAGAAAATCCGAGGAAACGGGCAATCTCGTCCTTGTAGGTTTCCAGGTAGTGCACTGTCAGCTCGTCAACCATATCACAGACTTTCTGATTCAAAAGGAGAGCCAGAAAGTGGATGGCCTCATAGGTGTGGGCGCGAATGGTCAACGTCCGGTAGAGCTTCATCCCCAACTCCACCGGAGGCTTCCTCTTCAGGGGGATCTTCGGAGGAGCCACCGAGACATGCTCATCCAGATCCACATCCTTCCGGACTTCCAGCAACTCACCAGGGGGAACCACAATCTCGAAGTACCGGGGATCCAAACGACGACTGGCCTCGTAGAGGTCTTTAAAGGTGACCCGCCGTGGTCTATCTCCGGGATTTCCTGGCATTCCTACCCACCCCCACTCCTTGGTGATAGAGGTCAATCGCCTGACGAACCGTATCGTCGGTGATCTTACGCTCCTCTTTATCCAGAGCAACCTGCAAAACATTTGAACAGATGAGCACCGCATACCTGGGAATACCCAGACTGTGCAGAAAAATCTCCTCCACCTGGGAATCGGTGAACATGGGCTCCTCCACCCCAGCCAGGCGAAGGCGGAAGCGAATCATGTTTTTCGTGTCCTGAAAGTCGAAGGGAGAAAGAGAGGTAGCGAAGACTAGACGATCCCGAAAAGCGGGGACCTTGTCCATCTTCTTGAAGACCTCCTCACTCCCGAACATAATGAACTGGAGCATCTTCGATGTGGGCGTCTCCATGTTGCTCATCACCCGAAAGGCCTTCATGACATTCACGGGAGCTTCCTGAAGCTCATCCACAAGAATCACCGTGCGGATCCCCTTCTCCACCCTCTCCATGAGGAGGTTCTTGAGGAGTTGTTCGTTATGGGTCATGTTCCGGTAAGGGTTTCCCCCCATCACATCAATGACCCTCCGGTAGGTGTCGGTGAAGGAGGAGATGGCTCCGGCACTCTCGATGAAGAACACGTCCCAGTTCGGACGGATCTCCGGAAGGATCTGCCACATGTAGTGGGCCAGAGAGGTTTTACCCAGTCCCATGGATCCCCAGATGGCCGCAAAGCCACTTCCCGAATCAACACTATACACTGCCCGCCGGTAGGCAATCCGATACTGATCGGTGAAGTAGAGATACCTAGGGCTGGGAGAGGCATGAAAGGGATACTCCACGAAACCAAAGAAATCACAACACCTCGTGTAGAAATCCTTCTTTTCTGGCTCCACACTAGCGAAACCCAACTTTCAGACACCCCCTTCCAGAATTTTTCTTCCGAACTGAGAACTTCCTGTTAAAATTCTATCACCAAAAGCGATGAAAGTCAACATTTTAAGGCAAATAAACTTGAAAAAATGTCGCTTTAGTGTTAAAATTGTCTACAGGAGGTGATTAGCATCTACAAAGTGACCATATTTGTCAACAATGTCACAAGTAGGATTGGATTTCCTACCCAATCCAATAAAGGTGTACAGGACTACATAGAGAACCAACTCATGCAGGAGTTGTCCTTCAAGCAGAAGGGCTACCAGTACACCTCAGCCTACCGATCTGGTAAATGGGACGGTCGCACCTATCTCTACAACCCCCACTACCACACCTTCCCCACCGGACTCCTCCAAAGGGTGATCCATACCCTCCAGATCAACCAGGTGCAGATGCAGGTGGAAGACCAAAGGACTAGACCCATCGATATGGAGGAAGCGCTGGAAAGGTGGAAGAACCTATCCCTCCATGGGATCACCCTTCGGGACTACCAGAGGGAGGCCATCCTCTCCGCCATCACCGAGGAGAGGGGTATCCTGGACATGAGCACCGGGTCGGGTAAAACTGAAGTGGCCGCCGGAATCATTGCCACCCTCCAAGTGAAGACCCTCTTCATCGTCCACCTGCGGACCCTCCTCTTCCAATCGGCCAAGCGGATATCGGAAAGGTTGGGTTGTAGGGTAGCCGTATTCGGGAGTGGTTCCTATCAATGGGGAGACATCACGGTGGCCTCCATCCAATCCCTCTACCGCAACCTGGAGAACCTCCTCCCCCATCTCAAAGAGGTACAACTGGTGATCGTCGATGAAGCCCACCACATCTCGAACAACACCTACTTCAAGGTTCTGAAGAATACCGGTGCCTACTACCGATTCGGACTCTCCGGCACTCCCCTGGATCGTTCCGATTGCTCTTCCCTCATCACCGTGGGGATGCTCGGAGAAGTGATCCACAAGACCACCTCTTCCGAACTCATCCGCAGAGACCTCCTCACCAAGCCAACCATCATCTTCATCCCCATATCCGAAGAGGATGCCCTCCCCCAGGGAAACGAAAACTACTTCGAGTGGAGGGAGGTGTACGAGGCCGGAATCGTGTACAATAACTACCGGAATACGGCAATCGCCAGAATCGTCCATAAACTCCTCCAGAAGGGGAAAAAGCACATCCTGGTGTTTGTCAAGGAAGTCAGACATGGAGAGTGCCTTGAGAACCTCTTTCGGGAATACGGCCTCCATGCTCCCCTCCTCTGGAGTACCACCAGCAAGTTCGAACTCTCCCAAAAACTAGAGCGGTTCCGGAAGGGGGAGATTTCGGTGCTCATCTCTTCACCAATTTTTGATGAAGGCATCGACATCCCGGAGGTGGATGCCATAGTCCTGGCCGGAGGTGGAGAGAGCACCATCAAGACCATCCAGCGGATCGGAAGAGGAGTCAGGAAAAGCCACAACAAGCAGAACCTGGTAGTCATCGATTTCTTCGATCAGCACCACTACATCCTAAAGCGCCACTCCCAGTCCAGAATAAAGGCCTGCAAAAGAGAAAAGGAATTCCAGGTCATCGATCCTCAGGAGGAAAGCCATGAACGAAGAAGAACGGTATCAGAACCTGTTTGAAGATGTGCTCCTCTCCAAGGAGGAGGTCTCCAAGATCTTCCGCCTCAGCAAGGCGCAGATCTCGGCTATGATGCGCCGAGGAGAAATTCCCTACTACAAGATCGGGAGGAAAGTCCTCTTCTCCCTCAAGGAACTCAAAGAGTGGTTCCGGAAGCACCGCCGGGGATAGACAGGCGGTGCTCTCTCTTTTTCCCTTTTCACGTTAACGTTAACGGAGCGGAATTCACTCAAAACCTCTCAGAGAATTTCGTTAACCAAAATTCCACCAAAGGTTAACGGCGGGTTTTTCACCTCAAACACCAGAGGGAAAAACTCCCCCTCCACAATCTTCTTCCTCAGTCATTCTTCTGGTGAGACAAGGCGTACGGAGCGCCGAAGGCGCGGAGTAATTTTTTCTTTTACGAACGAAGTGAGTAAAAGAAAAAATTCAACAATAGTTGCCACTACAAAAAACAATAAATAAAATATAATAATAAAATAAATATTAAAAAATATTTTCTTAAAAAAAACGTTTTTTTTTACGTTATAGAGGAAGGGGGTAGTAGGGGGAAGGAGATTGCCCCCCTGGAAACCATTTTCCACCCCCTGCAGTTTTTTTCCACCCACCCCTCCCCCCTACCCCCCTCCCCTCCCTCCGGCCGGAAAGTCCTCCAACACTGCATAGGCCAGAGATGCAAAAAAAAAATTTTAACTAAGTGGCCATTTAATCTTGCAATTTTAGAAATTTTGCTTTATAATCGCAGAGTGCAGTTGGCCTTTCGTTTGTCGCCAATTTCCCCTTAAAGGTAGAGGTGGAAGCATAAGGAAAGGGGGTATCAAAAGTTGCCGATTGGTCTCGTTTCTACTTCTCAAGGTCGGAATGGAAGCAAAGTTCGTCTAGCCTATGACTCGGTGAGTGCTGATATGGAGCTGAAGCTGGAGTTTGGAGGACTTAAAGAGCGGTTGATTACCGAAACCAAGAAGCTACTCGACAGACAGGATAACAGTGTGTGGATAAACCATCCTGAACCCATGACCTACAACTCAAGGGTCTTCAAACAAAATCAGGAGTTCCTTCTTAAGGTGGATCCCCGTGCCAACCTCAAGCTGGATGGGATCACCGGTGAGGTGACCTACCTCTTCATCGGTACTTCTCCTTGTCTGATCTTTTCCAACCAATCCTTCGTCATTCCTCTGGGTCTTTCCGGGGTCTGTGTGGAGGTGTTCCATGAGTCTCTGAGTCCTTTCTCTTTGTCCTTCCCCCAGACCATCACCGCTTTCAGGAATGTTGCCCAGGCTCTGAACAGGGAGTTCGCCGGTGAGCTCCTACCGGCTCAAGGACCCCTTCACTATGCTTGTGACTATAGGTGTGATTTGACCCTTCTGGGATCTCTCTTTGAGGTGATCAATGCTATCTCCGATCCCCTCATTGTGGTGCGCTATTCCACCAGGGAGGCCCTGTTCTGCAACAAACCATTTCACAACCTCATTGGAAAGTCGATAATCGGATGGCACCTCTTGGACGTGCTCAAGGCCCTGGGGTTCTCCAATGAGGATGTGGTCAGTTGTGTCTCCAGGTTGACCGTTACCCAAGTGAAGGAGACTTGGGAGAGGGGCATGGCCACCACCAAGCTGGGTGGCAGTGGCAGGTCATATCGATGGTTCGATATGTCCCTCAGTATGGGGGATTCGATGTCTCGGGATGTGTTCCTGTTCATCATCGGGAAGGAGGTTCAATGAGACGCATCGTTTCAGAGTCGGGAGTTCCTTTAAGACTCAGTTTCCTTGAGAATAAGGCGGTTCAGCTTGCCCGGGGGTTTGAGAGGGCCTATTTTTCCTACTATCAGAAACACAAACGCATCCTACCCAAGGATCCTACCAGGTGTCGCTACTGGAAAAGCTTGATTTCCACAGCCTCGAAGTTACTCGAGAGGGGAATAACAGATTTTGAACTCTATGCCTTTGCAGTCATCGAGGAGTTCCACCGCAGGAAGGGGGAGCATGTCCCCCTCTATCCCCAGATGGTCTTCTCCGATACCGGAATCTGGTACTACGAACAGAGCAGGAAGCGTATGGAGCTTCCTGCTCTGCCCCCTATTCCTTCCGAGAAGTATGATAACTATCAGGGTATTGAGAAAAAATGGAGCAAGAGCCAGATTGTGTCTGAATTTCTGAAGAAGAGGGGTTTGAGGGAGTAAGTTAAATTCTTGAGCTGGTGAGAAAGTGATTTGGAGGTGATTGGTTTCTATGCTTGATAAGGTAAACCTGGGAGAGCTTCTAGCCCTTTACGTCTTTGATCGGGAGTTCCATTTCGCCGTGGATGATCTAATGACGGAGGAATTCTTCGACCACCCTCTCTACCGGCAGGTGTTTTCGGTTGCCCGGGAGTTTTACCAGAACTACGGTGATGTGCCTTCACAGGAGGCTTTCAACGCTTTCGTGGTGCAGAAGTATCCCCAGACAACCGTACAGGAGCTGGAGCTGTTTTGGAGGAGTCACCGCCGGGAGTCCAGTCCGGCCACCAAGCGGTTCTACCTCGACCACCTGCAGGAGTTGAGGAGGATACGCATTGCCCAGGAAGTGATTCGTAAGGGTATCGAGCAGGTCAGTCAAGGTAAGGTCGACGACTTCGTCCATGAGGTGGTCTCTTCTTTATCCTTTCAGGAGAAGGACATCCGCACCGTGTTCTTCCGTCGTGATCTGGAGAGAATGATACAATCTCTCTCCAATGTGGAAGAGGAGCGGACCCTGACCCTCTTTCCTACCCTGGATTCCTATCTGGGTGGAGGGTTTGCCCGTCGGGAACTGATCATCATCCTTGGAGGGACAGGGGTTGGGAAAACGGCCTTTCTCGTCAACCTGGCCTGGTCGGCCATTCTCCAGGAAAAGAAGGTTTTCTACTACACCTTTGAAGTGTCGGCAGAGAGGATTGTCATGAGACTTCTCTCTCTGATCCTCTCCCAGAACTATCAGGAGATCCTTATTGATCCACAGAAGGCCATCCAGAAGCTCGATGAGCACGTCATGTCTGCTTTGTTCAACAACTTCATCGTGGTGGAGGCCCCCACCTTTTCGATGACCACCGCTCAACTGGACTCCAACATCGAGAAGTTGGTTATGCAGGGGCAGATCCCCGATATCGTTTTCGTGGACTACGCCGACATCATGCTCTCCCAGCGCTCCTATCGGGAGCGCTGGCTGGAGCTGGAGACCTCCTACATGGAACTCCGCTCCATCGCCATGAAGCGGAACTTGGCGATGGTGACCGCTTCCCAAATTACCCGGGAAGGAGCCGATGCAAAGCAGATCCGGCTCGAGCACGTGAAGGGATCTTACGGAAAGACCCACAATGCCGACGTGGTTCTCTCCCTGAATCGCACTCCGGAGGACAAGTACAAGGACAACCAAATCCGTCTCTACATCAACAAGAACCGCAACAACATTGCCGATCAGGATGTCATTCTTAAGGTCGACTACGAGACCATGACCTTCATGGAGGCTGGGAGTAAAGGGAATGTTTCCTCCTCGAACTTTCTGGTTTGATGTCGGAGAGAGGCTCTCCTCTCTGGGAATACCCCACCTGGTCACCAACGGGGGAGAGATACGGATAGACTGTCCATTCTGTGAGGACAAAAAGAAGCATCTCTACATGAACGCCCAGAAGGGGGTCTTTCACTGTTTCCGCTGTGAGGAGAGTGGTTCGATCCGGTACCTCTTCCGGATCTTGGAGGGGGATGAGGGGGGAGATATCCGTCTGGGGAGCCTGATGCAAGCTGATGATGGAGAGGCTGGAGACCTGATCGAGATGCCTGATGGGTACTGCACCGATTTTGTCTACGATCCGGAGGGGAAGAAGGCTCTGGAGTACCTACGGGGAAGGGGACTGGAGGATAGGATCATCGAGCGCTACCACATCGGATACGGTGCCTGGGGTAAGTACCGGGGGAGGATCCTCATTCCACTATTCCATCGTGGGGTCTTAGTCAGCTTTGTGGCCCGGGCCTACCACCAGGGACTGTCGCCCAAAATCCTCAATCCCTCTTCGGAGGAGGCCCCCTCACCTTCCAACTATCTCTTCAACCTGGATCAGGCCATCTTCTACCCCAAGGTGGTGCTCACCGAGGGGGTGTTCGATGCTCTGGCTACGGGAGTGATCGACCAGGAGTACTGTGCGGTGGCCTCTCTGGGGAAGCACCTCACCGAGAGACAGGCTGAACTGCTCTGTGAGTCCGGATTTGAAGAACTGGTCTTTGCTTGGGATACTCGAGATGCCATTCCCCAGGTTCTCTACTTTGCCCGGGCGCTGGTTCCCTTCTTTCGGTCGGTTCGGGTTGCCATACTTCCGGGGGAGGAGGATCCCAGCTCTTTGGGTAAGGAGAGGATGAAGGAGTGCGTTCTCTCTGCAGAGCCATTTTCCAGTGTCTATTTGAAGCTCCTCTGCACCCTAAAGCTGTCCAAGAATTCCATAAAGGATATTAACTTAAATGGTTCTAATGGGAAGCCAAAAATTTTTAAAAATTTTCTATGAAGGTGTTGACTTTTTGGAGAAAAGTTCGTATAATATAAATTGGGTATGAGAAAACACAACAGTACCATTTCAGGTCAAGCAGAGTTGTTTGCAGGGGAAGCTTCCGGGAAGGTAGAGAAACCCTACCCGGAATGTCAATGGTGTCCCCTCCGATCGAGTGTCCTGGTTCCTCCCAGTATCCCTCAGGGGAACATCGACATTCTGATTATCGGTGAAGCCCCTGGGGCCACCGAAGCCCAACAGGGAGTCCCCTTTGTGGGTCGCTCCGGTCAAATTCTCCGGGAAGCCCTGCAGGAGGTGGGGCTCTCTTCCCTTTCCATCGGCATCACCAATGCCGTTCTCTGTCATCCTACTGATGAGCGGGGGTACAACCGTACCCCCTCAAAGATAGAGATCGAATGCTGTCGGAGGAGGTTATGGGATGAGATTTCTTCTTTGCGTCCGAAAGTGGTTCTCATTCTTGGGAATGTGGCTCTACGAAGTGTTCTTCGTAAAAATGGCATCAATCGTTTCCGGGGATCGGACATCTGGCTGGAAGAGGCTGGGTGCTATGCTGTGGCAACCCTCCACCCAGCGTCCATCATTTACAACCCGGACCAGAAGTCCCTGTGGATCAAGGAAATCTCCAGAGTTAGACGTCTCCTCACCGAAAAGAAGCAGGAGGTAGAGTACTCCACCATTAAGGATATGGAGCAGTTTCGCACCCTCTACAGTCTTCTGGAGCAGAGTCCCGTCATTGCTTTCGATATTGAAACAAACAACATTCTCTCCCCGTTCTCCACAGATGGGCTGGTCACGGCTATTTCGTTCAGTGTGTCTCCCACCAGAGCGTATAGTGTCCCCCTCTACTATCAGCCCCCAGCCCATCTGCCGGAGGAAATCGAGGCTCTCTGTGCGGAGCATCGGGAAAGTCTTAAGAAGTCCGGAGTACGGCCCTTAAAGAGTCTCATCGAGTCCTACCGTCTGAAACTCCTCCACGAGCGGAAGCCGGAGAGGTTCTTCTCCGATGAGGAACTACAGGAAATCGTCAAACACCTGAGAGAGCTCTTCAAGAGGAAGGATAAGGTCTTCGTGGCCCAGAACGGGAAGTTCGATGTGCAGTGGTTGTGGAAGAAGTTGGGTATCCCTGCCCGAGTGGACTTCGACACCAAAATCGCCCACTTTGTCCTTGATGAGAATCTAGACAGTGGATTGAAGTTCATGGCCATGATCTACACCGATATGGGAGAATACGCCTCCAAGTTCCTCAGCAACGAATATCCCTACATCACCTCCACACCAGAGGAGTTCTTCACCTACTCCTGTGCAGACGCCGATGCCACCTTCCGTCTCTATCAGGTTTTTTCGAAGAGACTGGAGGAGGAAGGATTGCAGAAGGTCTTTCAGATGGTGATGAAGTTTCAGAGCGCGGCCACCCTTCTGGAGTACACCGGTGTGAAGGTCGATCAGAATTCCCTGCACAGGTTAAAGGAATCGATGCACCAGGAGCTACAGGGCATTGTTGAGGAGATCCGTGGCCGCCACGAGGTCAAGAAATGGATGCAGATGCACAATGAGGAATTCTCTCCCCTTTCCAACCAGCACGTCTCCGACATCCTCTTCAACTGCCTGGGACTTACCCCGCTGAAGAAGACCAAGAAGGGTAATGTGAGTGTGGATAGGAGCACCATCGAAAGACTCTCCGGAGAACATCCCCTGGCCAGTCTCCTCCTTGAGTACCGGAAGGTCCACAAGATCCTCAGTTCCTTTCTGGAGAAATTCGAAGAGTTTATCATGCCTGATGGTCGTATCCATGCCCATTTCAATGTCACCGGAACCAAGACCGGAAGGCTGTCCTCTTCGGAGCCCAATATGCAGAATATCCCCGAGCACCGGGCTAAGGAGATCAAGCAATTGATCATCCCCACGTATCCCGATGGGTACATCGTGAACTTTGACTACTCTCAGATTGAGCTCCGGGTGCTGGCCTCCATTGCTGATGATGAAACCATGATAGATGCTTTCCGTAGGGGGGAAGACATCCACACCAGGACTGCGCAACTGGTCTTCGGAAAACAGGAGGTGAGTAAGGAGGAGCGTTCCTTTGCCAAGAAGATCAATTTCGGGATCGTCTATGGAATGGGAGCTATGGGCCTCTCCGAGCAGTTGGGCATCAGCCCCGATCAGGCCCAGGAGTTCATCAATCGATATCTACAGACCTACCCAGGTGTGAAGAGGTACATCCAGAGGCAGAAGAAGTCCATCCATTCCTATGGTTATGTGGAGAGTCCTCTGGGAAGGAGACGGAGGATCCCCAAGGTGTTTTCGGGAGACAATGCCAGTGTGGGAGAGGCAGAGAGAGAGGCCATCAATGCTCCTATCCAGTCGGCGGCTTCGGACATCACCCAACTTTCCCTCTGTCGAATCTATCAGGAGTTGGGAAGAAGGAACCTTAAAGCCCGTCCCATTCTCACCGTGCATGACTCCATCGTCCTGGAAGTAGCTGGTGAAGACCTGGAGAAGGTTATTCCTCTGGTGAAGGAGATCATGGAGCATCCACCGGTGGACTTCCTCAAGGTGCCGCTACAGGTGGACGTGGAGTACGGTAAAGATTATGGGAACAAACAACCTTGGACGGGGAAGAAATCTTAGGAGGTGTTTGGTTTGAATCAGAATTCCCTCAAACTTTTGAAAGAGGGAGAATTCTTCAAGTTTGAGAAGATGAAACCCTCTCAGGTCCTGGACATTCTCTTAGAAATCAAGCGGAGAATCGATTTTTCCTATCACTTCGTCAACTCGCTGATCTTTATTGTGGATGAGTCCCGGAAGGAAAGTGATGATGCGGTGGGCTCGTTCGAGCGTGACTTCTCCTATAATCTTCTCCTTCTCGGAGTGGCCATGACCCAGGCAGTATCCGGTCTCGAGGGGTTGTTGGGAACCGATAAGGAGGAAAAACCTCCCATTATGGCGGTGGAGTAGCTTTGGCCGGCGCTGGTACCTTCCTTGTCGAGTGTGATTGTTGTGGGGTGGAGTTCGACTACCAGGACTCCATCTTCTTCGGGGAGAAGTACCTCTGCCCTAGCTGTGCCGAGAGACGTGGACTGCGCGGTAGTCCAGTCCGGGAAGTCGAAATACAGGATAACCCCTAGTTGCGAGTTTAGTTAAATTTTAGAGGTGTTGAATTTAACTGAATTCAACACCTCTAAAATTTAACTATTTTCAACCATGGGATACTTTAGTGTGGGGTCAAAAAATTTTTTAGGTCAGTAGTTGAAAATTTTTAATACCTGTGTTATGTTTTCGTTACGAATACATTTCAGGAGGTGGGAAAATGAGAAATATCCTGGGAATACCCGATTTAATCAGGAAGGTTATTCGTTTGGGTGGTTTGTCGAATCCGGCTAAGATTATCCTTCTGGAATTGATCTGCCAGGCCACCTCTTTCAACAACCAAGGTGAACTGGAATCGCCTACTGTCCCCAAGCGGTTGGCCGATGTGGTTCATTCCTCAAGAAGGAGTGTTACCAACTACGTCAAAGAGCTGGAGAATCTTGGTTTGGTGCGTCGTTTACATTATGACTCCTACAATGTCCTCTTTCTGATTAACATTGAAGCTATTAAGGGTGGAAAATTTCCCAACGTTTCTAACGTTGAAAATAATAATAATTTTAAAAATAATATAAACGTTGAGAATGTGGAGGAAGGTTTCCAAGGGGTGGAAGGTAAATTCCCCACCGGTGAGGGGGATGATGGTGGTGGGGGGTGTCCTGCACCATCCCGGATAGGGGAGGAGAGAGAGTCCGCCGGGAGTGATCGGGTGATGACGGAGGTGGGGAGTGCGGTGTGGAGTGCTTACCAGAGGGTTTTAGAGAAGTCCCGTGAAAATGACTGGAGGAAGAGATTGGTCGAAGAGCTAGTTCAGGAGTTTGGGGATGGGAGGAGTCGTGACTTCTATACCAAACTGGTGGAGAGGGTCTCCTTTCAGATCTTGGATGAGGCCAGAAGGATCACCCAGAGTGCTATGGTTTACAGGGATGTTAGGAATCCGGGGGCCTACTTTGTGGGAGTGATCAAGAAGCTCATAGGTATAGATGGTAAGTTCAAGGTAGCAAAACTGGGCTATGCTTATTAAAATCGTTCAGGTTGATAAGGTTGAGAAACGTAAGAGACGAATTGTAATTCCCAGAATGACCATCATTCGGGACATAAATGGTTCGGCTATGGCCGTCAGGGACATCGTGGTGGCGTCTTCGTTTACTGAGCTGGACTTTGCTTCCCATGATAAGAAGGTTTATAAGGCCTCCCACCTCTTTCAGGTGTTTGACTTCATTGTCAGAAACGCTGATAAACAACCCATCGTTCATGTGGGAGATAAAACCAGGATCCGCCGGTCGGTGCTTCTTGCTCTTCTGAGGAAGAGAGGTTGTGATTCCTATAGGGTGGGGGTGAGGGTTATGGATAACATAGAATCCTTAATCTTCAACGGGAATTCCATAGTGACTCTGGGGAATGATTGTTTTACCTTGAAAGTGAGCTTCAATCCTACCTCTAACTCTCAGTACATGGTGGTGGATATCGGGGATGTGGAGATGACCTCTGCTCCAATGATGGTGGTCAAACCTAAGGTATGGTACCAGCACCCCTATTTGACGGTGGATCTCGGTTATGTGAATCGTAAGCTCAAGGAATTGCGCTGGAGGAGTCAGAAGACTAGGGTTTCCTGATGTGTTTCCACGTTTTACCGTGTTTGATGTAGAAGATGGTGGTTTTACTCACCCCGTACCTCCTAGCCAGTTCCCCATAGGAATGCTTGTCGTCTTTGATTATTTCCTGAACCTCTTTTTCGGTGAGCTTGGACGACCAGATCTTGTTTCCTTTGGCCTGTCGGTTCCTAGCCACGGCGTCTTGGACGTTGTCGTTCTTGGTTCCTAACTCCAGGTGTTCAGGGTTGACGCACAGGCGGTTATCGCATTTATGCCTGACGATCATTCCTTCCGGGACGGGGCCGTGGTATTTCATATAGATGAGCCGGTGCAACCTGATGGTGGTGTTGGGAGGGATGTAGACTATGGGGTACCCGTCCTCGTCCAGGGGATGTGAGGTACAGACATAACAGCCCCGCTCGTTTTTAAAGTAGCGTACTTTATTTCTGAGCTTCCGGCGCATGGGTTGTGGAGAGGGTCTGGGAAACCCAGACCCTATCTATTTATTCTCACTGAGAGTTGGCTACCAGACCGGCCTTTCTCAGGGCCGCGAGGATGGCATTCACCGCATTAATAACATCGCTGAGCTCAGCGCCACTACTGAGGTTATTGATGGCATTGCTCTTCAGGCTAGCATTGATCTTCTCGGCAGTTACCGCACCGTCTGCGAGGCTAGCCGTGGTGACGGACTTGGCACGGATGTCCTCGGACCCTATGCCCCCCTTCATGGCGATCGTGGGACAGACACTCTTCAAGGTGGGTCTTTTCTGAGGCATTTTTAACTCTCCTTTCTTTTATTGTATGGACTATCCTGGAAGGCGGCCCGAATCTCAGTCTCGATTTCATCCTTGGAGAGGTAGATTCCAACCTTCTCTAACATCTGGTTGGCGATCTCCACGGCCTTCTTCAGCTTCTCAACTCCAGTCGGTTTGTTGGGGCTATTGGCAAAGATGTCTTCCACTGCGGCGATGGCCTTTTCTGCTGTGCTGGC
>Ga0308405_1000352_pt1 | contig 27063 bp, 25 predicted proteins | sample HotsprSampleMS13_FD_203473 | JGI IMG/M metagenome (GOLD analysis project Ga0308405, IMG submission 203473) | Hot spring phototrophic mat microbial communities from Mushroom Spring, Yellowstone National Park, Wyoming, United States - 20060912_MS13 ...
GGGCAATATTCCTTTGCCGGTAGCCAGCTCTACGGTTGCTGAGTTCCAGCACCAAGGTCTTCATGGGCGGCGTCTTCTCACCTCAGCGAGGATTCTCAACCATCTTTTTCCAAGACGGTTTCAAGATTGGTAAACAACTGCTATCAAGAATGTGCGCAAAAGTGCGCACAGTTCTCTTCCTGCCCCGACGTGTCCTGTTGACCACCGTCGTATCTGACAGGCGTGGCTTTCCCGACTACGGCGGGGACGGTCCCCGCCGCAGCGCCGCCATGGCTGGACGGACTCGCCACGGGTCGGGCCGTTTCGGTTGCCAGCCGCTTCAGGTTCAGCTTCAGGTTCAGCGCCGCGAGGCAGCGGTTACTGTCCGTTCGGGCCACCGGAATCAGCCTTCCTTCGCGTTCCCAACGCTGCAACGTCCTGACCGGGACACCGGGAAGTTTTGCCGCCCTGCCTGTGCTGATCGTGCTTTCCATGAGCATGATCACTATCGCGTACTATACGACAAGCTAGAGTCCGGCTCCCCGGCCTGAAGGCCGGAGATTCCTACGGCGCTCAGGCGCGGCAGAGTGCCGCCCCTGAGTCGCTTCGGTGGGTTCCTGCTGCTGGCGGCCTCACAGCACCGCTTACTTCACGGGCGAGCCGGGCGTGTCCCGCCCTTAAGATATTCATCGCCCCAACGAGGTCGGCGTTTTCCGCAAAACCACATGCCACGCACTCGAACCTGGCTTGTGTCCGGCGGTTGTCGGCCGAGGTATGACCGCAACGTGGACAGGTGCGGCTCGTGTTCTGCGGCGGCGCGACCATGAGCCGGCCGCCGTTCCATACCAACTTGTAGTCTGGCAGTTTCTGCCAGCCGCCCGGGATATCTGCCGCCGCTCCGGCCAGGACCGTTGTGATGAGATGTTGCCAGCGGGCTTCGGTGGGGAGGGGGACAGGGGCCGCCCGGGAATCTTTTCCGGAGGTGAAGAGAAGCGTGCGGGGTGCGTGTCCGAAGCTGTTCCCGGAAAAAGGCGGGCCTTTTGCGCGCCGGAGAGTTGCTCCGGGTAAAGAGACCGCCAGGGGCAACAAAAACCGGTGCGGATGACCGGACAGGGGCAGGGAACCCGCTCTTTCATTTCCGGGACTGAATCCCGCATGGAATTGTCACCTGTACAATTGATATGCAATTTTGAGACACCCATGAACCACCCGGCAGCCAGAGCCGGGCGGGCGCCGCATCACCGCGAGGGGAGACCGTGGATGTCCGGGAAGGCGCAGCGGCGAAGACAACAGGAAAAGGGACAGTTCTGGACACCCGACTGGGTGGCGGAAGCCATGGTGACCTGGCTGCTGGAGGACGGCGGCGGACCGCTGTTTGACCCGGCGGTGGGGAACGGGGCTTTCTTCCGGGCAGCCCGGCGGGTGGCCCGGGAAAGGCAGCAGACGGTGCTCATGCAGGGCATGGAAATTGACCCAGAGGTGCTGATGTCCGGTCTGGATGAAGAGGACCGGAAGTTCATCCGGCAGGGGGACTTTCTGCTGGACCCGCCCCCGGAAGCGCTCGCCGCCGTTGTGGCCAATCCCCCGTACATCCGCCATCACCGGATTCCGGAAACGACAAAGTCCCGGCTGCGGGCCAAGGTCCGGGAACTGACCGGACTGGCGCTCGACGGACGGGCCGGACTGCACGTGTACTTTTTCATCCGGGCGCTGACCGGGCTGGCGCCAGGCGGGCGGCTGGTGTTTTTGCTGTCGGCAGATGTCTGTGAGGGGCGGTTTGCCGCCAGCCTGTGGCGGTGGGTGGCGCAACACTTCCGGATTGCTGCCGTAGTAACGTTTGCGCCCGAGGCCAGCCCCTTTCCCGGAGTGGACGTCAATCCCCTGCTGGTATTCATCCAGCGGGAGGCGCCGGCAGCGCGGCTGATATGGGCGGTGTGCCGACAGGCAGGAACAGATGGATTGCGCCAGTGGGTTGCGAGCGGGTTTCCGCCCTCCGGCAGGCAGGGAACGGAGGAGATGCCTGCCGGGATGACCGGTTGGGAACGGGACCTGTCCGAGGCGCTGGAAACCGGGCTTTCGCGTCCACCCGCCCTTGTCCGGGGTGGATGGATAGGCCCGGTTCTGGAGCACGTGGCGCAGGTGAGGCGTGGGGTGGCCACCGGAGCAAACGGTTTCTTTCTGCTGACGGACAGCCAGGTGAAAGCGTTCGGTATTCCGGAGCCGTATCTGAAACTGGCCGTGGGACGGGTGCGGGACGTACCGGGCGATGAGCTGACCGCCGAGGTGATGGACTGGCTGCGACAGCGGGGGCGGCCGGCCTGGCTGTTATCCCTTGGAATGGAGCCAGTGGAGAGGTACCCGGAAGGGCTGCAGCAGTACCTGCGCCTAGGGGAGGCGGCCGGGTTACCCCGGCGACCGCTGCTGTCCTGCCGTCGGCCGTGGTACCGGATGGAACAGCGGGAAGCCCCTCCGGTGCTGTTTGCCTATCTCGGAAGGCGGCGGAGCAGGTTCATCCGCAACCGGGCCAGAGTCATTCCGCTGACGGGATTTCTGGGTGTGTACCCACGTCCGGGAGTGGATGTGGAAAAGCTGTGGCAAGTTCTGAACCATCCGGAGACGCTGGCCGGTCTGAAATGGGTGGGAAAGTCATACGGCGGCGGAGCCATCAAGGTGGAACCCCGGGCGCTGGAGAGGCTGCCGCTTCCCTGGAGCGCGCTGAAAGCCGCTGGACTGACGGAGGGGGGGCGTGAATGGCGAGCAGCAAGTGGCGAATGGCGAATAGCGAGTGGTTCAGAAGCGAGTGGTGAGTGGCGAGTGGAAGTTCACGACTCGCTACTTGCTACTCACTACTCGCCATCACCCGCCGGCAAATGCGGCAGGTCCTGCGCCGGGCCGGGCAGGACATAGGCGATGGGACCGTTGCCCCGTTCGTCAATCTTCCTCCCGACGTGCTGCCGGATTTCCGGCGGCTGCATGAGATTGAAACTGCCCTCGCCGCCGGACACCTGCCCCCGTCGCCGGATGCCGGTATGGAGAACCGGCCGGCGCCGCGTACTGTCCCGGCCCGGCTGCCGGAAGCCCACCCGCGGACGGGCCCGCCCGGCAGCACCGGCAGGACAGCCGGTGCGGAACCCCCAGTCTGTCACCCCTTCCCGGAGGCTGTCCGCCATGAACGAATCTCATGACACAGGCTCCCCCGGGTTGCCCTTTATCTGCCATGACACCTTTGATTCATCAAGCCGCGCTCAATTTCCATCACATCGAATCCATCAGCCGGACTTTCAGATGGCAGGTATCACTTTCCCTGCGCCAGTGGTTCTGAATGTTCCGGCAGGCAACAAGCCTCACACCGGAGGCGGTCGCCACCTGGCTGCCCGCCCTGACCTGGTGCGCGGCAAGCCCCGCCGTTCAGGGCGGGGAAGGATCGCGCAGACGGCGGAGCCCTTCTTTGGTTTTATCTCAGTGCGGTGTCTGTTGCTGCTCGATGTACTGGCGCACGAAAAAAAAGACCACGTGGACGTGCACCTTGAAAACACAGTGCCGCTCATGTCGAATATCTTTGTCATCACCCATAAACCAGGGGTATAATTGCGGCTATGCAACGCCTCCAGGCCTTCAGATTTGAACTCATGCCAAACGGCCAGCAGGAGCAGCAGATGCGCTGCTTTGCTGGCGCTTGCCGGTATATCTACAACAAGGCATTGGCCTTACAGAAGGAGCGCTACGAGCGTGGCGAGAAGAAGCTCGGCTATGCCGGGCTGTGCAGGCTGCTCACTGAGTGGCGCAACAGCGCAGAGACAGCCTGGCTGGCCCGTGTACCGATTCACCCGCTGCAACAAAAACTCAAGGACTTGGAGCGCGCCTACAGCAACTTCTTCGCCAAGCGCGCCGACTTTCCGCGCTTTAAGAAGAAGGGGCGGTCGAACAGCTTCCGCTATCCCGACAGCTTCCGCTATCCCGACTCCAGGCAAATCAGACTCGATCAGGGCAATGGCCGTATCTTTTTGCCCAAGCTCGGTTGGCTGCGTTATCGCGACAGTCGGAAGGTGTTGGGCGATTTGCGCAACGTCACCGTCAGCCTGAGCGGCGGCATGGGTATTGCTCGGTTCGCTACGCTCTCGGACGGCACGTTCTTTGCCTCGCTCAACAGCTTCAAGCGACATCAGGTTGCCCTGCGCAAAGCGCAGCAAGCCATGAGCCGCAAGGTCAAGTTCAGCAACAACTGGAAGAAGGCGCTAGCCCGCGTCCAGAAGATTCACGTTCGCATCGCCAATGTCCGACGCGATTTCCTGCACAAGGTCTCGACGGCGATCAGCAAAAAACACGCGATGGTGTGTATCGAGGACTTGCAGGTGTGTAATATGTCCAGGTCGGCGGCAGGTACGGCCAATGCTCCGGGGAAGAATGTCCGTGCCAAGTCAGGGCTGAATAAGTCCATCCTTGACCAAGGTTGGTACGGGTTCCGTCGTATGCTGGAGTACAAGCTGTCTTGGAAGGGCGGACGCCTTGTTGCCGTGCCGCCGCAGAACACCAGTCGCACTTACCCAGGCTGCGGCCACGTGTCGGCGGACAACCGCCAGACCCAAGCCCGGTTCGCATGCGTGGTGTGCGGTTATGAGAATAACGCCGACGTTGTTGCTGCCATCAACATCCTTTCCCGCGGGATACAACAATTGCGGGACGAAGGGCAGGACACGGCCAACGCTTTGGTCGGGATGCAGGTGGACTGGCTGCCTGTGTCAGCCCGGATGGCCTGTGGATCGAACTGCATAGGCAGTCGGAAGCAGGAACCCGCCGAGACGACGGCGCGTGGAGCGATCCGTGCGTAGTCGTGGTAGGAATCTCCGCCCTTTAGGGCGGGGAGGACGTCAATCAGGTAAAAAAAAAAACACCCGTCACCCGGCCGGATTGATGGTTCTGCCCGAAGTTTTCCCTTCCCGCCGGAAGTATGAAGCGCCAGACGGGAGACCTGGGGCGCTGTGGGCTGATGCTGGTTTAACATCTGATCCGGCTGCCGGACAGGGAGCAGGATGAACGGGGATACCGGTTTGTCGCCTGTTATGCCATACAGATACATCTGGCAGAAGATGGTCATGATTCCGGCCGGACTGTGCCTGCTGATGGGCATCGCCGTCCTCCCGGCGTTCCCGACCCACGTGGTTACACCGGAAACGCCGGTTCCTGCCGCCCGGGTTGCAACCCGTCTTTCGGGACGTGTGATCGCCATCCAGGACGGGGATACCCTGACGCTTTTGGATATGGACCGGCGGAGTTGGCGGATTCGCCTCGCCGAAATCGATGCGCCCGAAAAGGACCAGCCCTTCGGTCAGAAGTCCCGGCAGTCCCTGGCGGAACTCATTTTTGGGCGGACGGTTACGGCCGAGTGTCCTTCCGCTGATCGTTATGGCCGTCTGGTCTGTACTGTTTGGGACGGAGAACGGGATATCAATGCCGAACAGCTCCGCCGCGGAATGGCCTGGGTGTTCCGCCGCTATGCCACCCGGATGGAATACTTCCGGATCGAGGCCGCAGCCCGCGCTGCCGGGCGCGGGCTGTGGAGCGATCCGCATCCCGTGCCGCCATGGGAGTGGCGATCGCGAGTCCGTTCGTAACCGACTCGGGTACATGCCGGGCCGGGGGCGCCGGGGACCATGCAGGCGGTCTGGCGCATGCACTTTCCTGAACAACTTCCCAAATTCTTCCCCGACATCCGGGATGTGGAGGTTATCCACAGGGGGAGCCGGCCGTCCCTTAATTCAAGGGGTATCTTTCAAGACCCATGACGATAGATCGAAAAGGGCACTGATTTGTTCGGCCCAAACCTTTAATTCAATGGGGTCCTTTTCAAGACCCATGACTACAATCGTTCCGATATCTCCTGCACGAACTCGTTCCAACCTTTAATTCAAAGAGCCTCTTTCAAGACCCATGACAGCTTGAGGGTTTTGGTGAGTGTTGCCATGTTGAGATTACCCTTAATTCAAGGGGTCTTTTTCCAAGACCCATGACTCGACCTCTGTTGCCATTCGTTCCATCGTTCTCAGCTTTAATTCAATCAAGGGGTCCTTTTTCAAAACCCATGACAGGCGACAAGCTGCCCTGTAAAGTCTTTCAACTGCCTCGCGCTTTAATTCAAGGGGTCTTTTTTCAAGACCCATGACACAATAGAGACCCTGCTGGCGATGGGCGGGCGCAGCATTCTTTAATCCACGGAGTCTTTTTGCAAGACCCATGACCCTGAACCGCCGCTGGAACATGGAACAAGCCTTGGAACCTTTAATTCAAGGGGTCTTTTTTCAAGACCCATGACCAAGGGGTCTTTTTCAAGACCCATGACCGTCGACCTCGGGTAGGAAAGCAGGCAGCGCGCCCAGCTTTAATTCAAGGTGTCTTTTTTCAAGACCCATGACGCGCTGGTACGCTTGGACCGGCGGGCGGAACGGCTGCCGCTTTAATTCAAGGGGTCTTCTTTCAAGACCCATGACCCCTGGGATGTTCATAGGGCGCAGACGCAGGCGGTCGCTTTAATTCAAGGGGTCTTTTTTCAAGACCCATGACAGTATTTATCGCATGTCGTTTTCCGTTCCCCGGATTCGGCTTTAATTCAAGGGGTCTTTTTTCAAGACCCATGACACAAAACCACGTGTAGCGTACCGGGTAGTCGCGCCAGTCCTTTAATTCAAGGGGTCTTTTTTCAAGACCCATGACCGCAAGACGATATGTGCCGTATTTTCAGTATCTTCCCGCCATATCTGCGAGCGGCTCCCGAAAACCACTCTTCTCCTGCGGTTTTCATCCCAACTCTAAAGCATAAATCACTCCGCGGCAAGAGCTTATTTGCTGCGAGCGCCTGCCGTTCAAAATTCGCCACCGAACCGCTCGCCATCCCCTCTCTGAAACCCTTCTTCCTGCCGTCATTTTCAAAAAGACAACCCTGAATGGTTCCGGGAGGAAGCCTGAGCCCCCGGGCCCCTTTGTCCATCAGTTGGTGGTATACAGCGCACACCGTGGCTTCATCAGAAACGTCAAGAAAGCGGAAGGCGGAACAGGCTAGATAGCTCTGCTCAATTTCAAAAGCAAGCCAGCGGCGTCCCAGAGTCTCCGCCACGGCGTCGGTCGTGTTGGACCCGGCAAAGAGGTCCAGCACCGTATCGCCTTCGTCAGTAAGGAAATGGATAAAAAATTCCGGGAGCTTCTTCGGAAACCTAGACGGGTGACCGCCAGCGCCAACCATCTGATAGGCGCGAAGGTAGCTTGAATTGCTCTCCGTATTGGGCAACTGAAGCAGATTGGGCGGGATCGCCCCTCCCCGGTCCCCGGCAAAACGGCGACTGATGGCGTGCCCTGATGGACGTTTCCTGGGTAAACTTCCCCTGACTTCAGTCAGGGGAAGTTTACAGGCATCGCCAACATAGGCGGCTCCCTGCTGGGTCATATAGAGCGGTTCCGGCAGAGATTTCATTTGTCTGTTTTCCGCCCATTTCTGCAAAGCACTGCCCCCTTGCCAACGAACAGAACGGATACCTCCCACTATCCGGAAAGCGAGCGGTTCCATCCGGCTGGCGGGCGAAAAATCCCATCTCCGGTTTGCGCCAGCCAGTGCGGTTGTTCAGGCAAGGAACTCAAAACCGGGGATGAAGACATCCGCCTTCTGCACAGTGACGGGTCATGCCCGGCGGACAGCGCAGCGGCCAGATCGCGCAGCCGTTTCAGTGACGGCAGCCAGCCCGGATGCACGTTTATCCCGGCGGACTGCCGGAACCGGTGGCATTCCCGGCGCAGAAGCCAGTGATACCCCACCTCCTCCGTCCGGTCACGACCGGTTCCCGGCGCAACCGGCACATCCAGTCTGCTGAATAATGAGGACATCCAGGATTCCAGATACCGCCCGAGCACGACATGCGCCACGAAGGCAGGCTCCTGGCAGCCTCCCTGTTGTCGACTGAGCCAGACACTAACCAAAACCAACATCCCCCCTACCACTCCCTTCGGCATCAATCCCATCAGCAACCACAGGTTGTTAGTCTCGGTCTCATTCCTTATGGCGTGGCAGTAGTCCTGCCAGAGTTCCCTTTCCTCATCCCCGGAGAGTGCCCCGGTGTGCAGTGGCACCTTTGCCTCCAGCCACCCCTGCCACCGCCTCCCCCAGTCCGGGGACTGCCGGTAGGTAGGAGGCGTTCCGGAGAATGACGGATGGAACCCATCCGCCCGAATGCTTTTCAACCTCTCCGGCGGTACCCATCCCACGACTGGCATGAGAATGGCGCTGTCCTCGACCTCTCGGACCGCACGGGCCAGAAACGTCAAAAAATCAATTTCGCAGCGTTTCAGCCACCCCTCCCGTTCACAGTGCATGAGCCGGTTCCAGGCAACCCATCGTGTGTCCCACCAGTCATCACCGGGAACAGAGGATTCCGGAACCCCGGCAACTTCTGCCCAGGCGCTGATGACCGGACGCACAGCTTCCGGCGGGAACGGTGTAGACCGGGCGGGATGCCAAATCTCCAGGCAGTGCGGCTCCCAATCGTACCCCGGATAATCCTCACGGGAGTCCGTGATGAGCCTGGCCAGCTCGGACAACAGTTGCCCCGGCGGGATCCCGATGGCTTCCGCTCGTGTCTCTGCCACATTGAGCAGGGTCTGCACGGCAATCAGTCGGGACAGACGCCCATTGGACGGACGGTAGAGGTGTTTCCAGACGTCAATCCATCCGGTGAGCGCCTCCCGGTGAGCGCCTCCGGCGGCAGGTTGGCTGCTGGAGATGGTTTCCAGACGGCCAGCGCGGTCAACCGCTCATAGCGTGGCCTGTGCCGCCACCTGATGATCTACCGGAGGAGGGCGAGCCATTCCGGCAGCTGGCTGTCCAGACGGTACCGGTCCAACCGGACCAGTCCCCTGCTGGCAAAGGGTTCCGTATCCCTGTCCCGGTCCCGGCGGTGGCGGTGGACTTCCCAGGCGGCCGTGAACGGTCGGGAAAAGATGGATGGTTCAGAAAAATCATTGAGCGGAAGTGCTCTTTCATAATTCCCTGTTTTCACGGCCTTTCCCTCCGGGTCGGGTGGTCAGGATGGTGGCTTTTTCAGGACCTGCAAGACGCCATCAGTTATGCCTGTTCCCACACTGTTGGTTTTTGATTCAAGAGATCTTTTTCAAGACCCATGACCCCAATGCGGAAAGACGGCATTTCCGCGCTCACCCGAACCTTAACTCAAAAGGTCTTTTTCAAGACCCATGACATGGATTGCAGGGTCTGCCGCAAATCGGCGATTGCGCCTTTAATTCAAGGGGTCTTTTCCAAGACCCATGACCTGCCGGACTTCCGTCGGTTACGTAAACTCCCCTGACCCCTTTAATTCAAAGGGCCTTTTTCAAGACCCATGACATACACAGAAACCAGGCCGAGAACAGTCTGGTCATCCACCTTTAATTCAAGGGGCCTTTCTCAAGACCCATGACGCTACCAATAGTTCGTTGTCATCAAACACGTAAGAAAGCCTTTAATCCAAGGGGCCTTTTTCAAGACCCATGACTGGCCGTTTTTGGGGCACCATGCTGACGCTGATAGTCCTTTAATTCAAGGGGCCTTTTCCAAGACCCATGACAGTGCAGGGATACGAGTTTGTGCGGCGTAGTTGTAGGCCTTTAATTCAAGGGGCCTTTTCCAAGACCCATGACCTGCCGGCTTATACGTATTTACCCAGCGCGCAACCTGGTTCCTTTAATTCAAGGGGCCTTTTCCAAGACCCATGACCGCAAGACGATATGTGCCGTATTTCCAGTATCTTCCCGCCATATCTGCGAGCGGCTCCCGAAAACCACTTTTCTCCTGCGGCCTTTTCTCCAACTCTAAAACATAAATCCCCCTCCGGCAAGAGCTTATCTGCTGCGAGCACCTCTCGTCCAGAATCCGCCAGCAGACCGTTCGCCGTCCCTATCCTGAAGCCCCCTGTTCTTCCTGCGGTCCTCTACCCCGCAATCCGGAGAGAATCATATACAACCTGACCGTGTAGGTTCCAATAGTGGACTTAAGAAAGACGGACTGCATCGGGGATGAATACAGACAGCAACATCCACACCGTGAGCCCTGGTGATGCCCTTTGAGAAAGGGACACGGCATTACAGTCCGACTGTTCAGGTCCGGCTGAATGGTATATGCTTCCCTGTCGCCGGAAAACAACCGGTCACCATCGTTGTCCGCCCGCCATTTCTCAAGACAATGTGCGTGTTGTCAGTAACTTTCCCGCTGCGGTCGGCTGCCTGGCGTTTGCTCTGCCTTGAACAGATGTGGCGGATGGCCCCCAGCCTGCGCCAGGACTGGATTCTTTCCTTCCCCCGGCGGTCTGTATGGCAACAGAACCGGACATTGGCCACAGCCGTACCATCCGATATCAAAAGAAGCCTGTGGCTGCCCGTTATCGCCAATGCGGTCCGGCAGGAAGATGACCTGATACTCCTCGAAACCTTCGCCGACTGGCCGCTTCCGGCCCGACTCCCTCCCGCAGCCGTCCCGTGGCTTGCCATCCTGACCCGCGTCTGGGAACAGCATCGTACCGAACGGGATGAATACGTGCAGGCCATTGCCCTGCGGGCGCTGGTCCGGCTTGACCGTCTGAACACCATCTCCCGCCTCCCCGAATGGCTGGCTGAAGCCAGACAGGTCATCGCCCTGAAAAGGAGACACCCGGCATATCTGGCGGCCCTGGCCTGCTGGCAACCGCCCGGGAAAAGCCTGGCGGGCGTAAATCCGTCGCTGCTTTACCGGGACTGGAAGAATTTCTGGGAAGAACTGCGGGCACAGCAAAGCGGGATACTGCAGGCACTGGCCGTTCAGGCACTGCTCAATCTGGCAGATGCCGGAACGGATGGCGACGGACCACCGCCGGAGGGTCTGCTTATGGAACTTGCGGAACACATCGGACGAATTCCACAGTATGACCTGACTTACCTGACCGTCTGGCAGCCATCGCCGGAGACAGACTTCCCCTGTGAAGCCATGCAGCTGGTCGCTTCCGCCTGGCTGCGGCAGGCACAGAATCTGGGAAAGGACCAGTATTTCCGGCGGGCTGTGGCCTGGCAAACCCTCTTTGTCTGGAACCGGGTCGGATGGCTGTCCCGGCTCGGAATTGACTTGCTCACTCCATTGGACTCCGTTCTGCGGCAACAACCGAATATGGCACACATTCTCTCCCAGGTGACACCGCCGCCGGAAACAGACCCCAAGATGCAGAATGGCTGGATTTCCCTGGCGGCAGGGTGGGAACAGTTGACCACCAGCCCAGACCCGAACAATCGGTGCGCGGGGTGGCAGGGACGCATCCACCTGGTCAGGTCCGGCATTCTCCCCCCGGAAGCCGTCGCCCGGTTCCAGGCAGACCTGCTTGCGGCCATCGGTCGTGAAAGCAACCCGCAGGTGCGGCTGGAGCTGGCGGGCTGGTTTCCACCGGGTCATGCCGACCCGGTTTTCCGGCAGACCTGGACGGAGGCCTGGGCGAGGCGCCTCGACTCACCGACGGAAACGGAGCGGCTGGCGGCTTTTCTGGCGCTCTCCCGGCACTGGCAGTTCGTGTTGGAAGCACTGGATCCGGAGGATGCCATCGGGTGGTGGCGAACCAGTCGCCGATTCCTGCGGGAAATCTGCCAACTCCTTTCAGCCACCAAAATGGTGGCCGCCGGGGACTGGATGCCTCGGCCGGTGCGTCTGGAACAGATTGTCCGGGACCTGGCGGCCGGGCGGGAACTGGCGGAGTCGTCCCCATCGGAGGCAGAACAGGGCTTTCATCTGCTGAGACTTCCGGCCGCCCAACCCTCCGGCAGACAGAATGCCGGACAGACGGAAGGAGCACAGGGAATAACGGAGCAGAACTTCGGGCGCGTGTCATCGCCGCGGACTATCCCTCCGGGCAGCAATTGACGGGGGGGCTGATTCAGCGCTGCGGGCCGGTAGCTGGCCACTTCGGATCAACAAAGCGGGACGGATGGGGAATCCGGGGAGGCAGTAAGGCGCCGCTCAAACGTGATGTGATGGTGGATACGATTCGGGCCGTGATCTCATCAGGCCCAAGTTCCGGGTCCAGAACCACCCACCGCATCGGGTCGGACGCCGCCAGGCGGGCATACTTGTCACGCACCTGATGCCATCGTCCTGACGTCCAGAGGGGACGGTCCGCCAGCGTCAGCCGTTCCGGCATGTCACGTTCAGCGGCTGTGAGAAGAAAACACAGTTCAGGGGCAGGCAAGTTCAGATGCCGGGCAATCTGCAAAATCTGTTCCGGGGAAAGGTCTGCCCCGGATTGGTAGACCGCCGTCGAGAAATAATACCGGTCCAGAAGGATGAGCCGGTCAGGGGCCGACAGTTCCCGGGCCTGACCCGCAAAATCGAGCATGTGCAGACAGACCGCCTCGGCCGCGGTAAGCTCATGGTCAAAGACCTGGGACCGCCACCGGTAAAAATGACAGGTAGGGAAACTCCAGAGGGAGACGGGCCAGCCAGCCGACTGCAGGGCGGAGCCGACGGCGGACATCTGCGTGGTTTTTCCGCATCCATCAGGTCCTTCAAAAACAATCAGAGGCATGGGTGTGGCACAAAATTGGCATCGGCATGGGCCTGCCTACCACAGCGTTCGCAGCGGTAGGCGTGTTTATCTCTGCGATTGATACGCCCGCAGGCGTGGCAGCCTTGGCTGGTATAAGCGGCCGGGACTTTTTCTACAGGACCCCCGGCCAATTGCGCCTTGTAGCTCATGAATTGCTCCAGCTGGTAAAACGGCCAGTCATCGCGGTTTTTCCCGGCATCCGCTTTCCAGGACTTATGCCGCCTCGCCGACCAACAGATACCGCTCAAATCTTCGAGACGAATACCAGCCCCCTGCCGTTTGTCCAGAGACACGATGTCTTTACAGACCACGTGATTGATCGCGGTGACAATGTGGCTACCACGGCCGGAATGTTCTGCCCCCGGTCAACCCCAATCCAGCGGCCTGTGGGTCTCGTGTCGGGAACTTCCAGCGACACGGAGATACAAGCATACCAGATGCCCTTCCGGGATTGAACGAGTTTGGGACTTCCGGCCCTGGCGCGACCATCCAGCAACGCTTCAAGGTACTCCCGATGCGAAGCGGTGTGGACTTCGATGGGGACACGCTTTCTAACGCCGCGCAGCAACCCGAACGACACCGACCAGGTTTCCCCTACCTTGTGCAGTGTCCAGTTCTGGTTACTGGTTTCCAGAGGCAGGCAACGAAAACGCCGGACTCGGGTACGGGCAATGGTTTTTCTGGTGGTTTCGTTTATCTATGCGCTACCGATCTTAATCTGGGTAAACGACCGGGTTGTGAGCTTGCACCGTTAAAATAGCAGACCAAAGGCAGACCAGGGAGTTGGAACGATTGGTTCCGCCCTTCTGCTATTGCTATCAAGAATGTGCGCAGGAGTGCGCACGGTTCTCTTCCTGCCCCGACGTGTCCTGTTGACCACCGTCGTATCTGACAGGCCTGACTTTCCCGACTACGGCGGGGACGGTCCCCGCCGCAGCGCCGCCATTACTGGTCGGACTCGCCACGGGTCGGGCCGTTTCGGTTGCCAGCCGTTTCAGGTTCAGCTTCAGGTTCAGCGCCGCGAGACAGCGGTTACTGTCCTTTCGGGCCACCGGAATCAGCCTTCCTTCGCGTTCCCAACGCTGCAACGTCCTGACCGGGACACCGGGAAGTTTTGCCGTCCTGCCTGTGCTGATCGTGCTTTCCATGAGCATGATCACTATCGCGTACTATACGGCAAGCTGGAGTCTGTCTCCCTCGACAGCCGGACGCTCCTTTAATTCAAGGGATCTCTTTCAAAACCCATGACACGGCAATACCAGGCAGGCGTCTATCACTGTGGCATCCTTTTAATTCAAGGGGCCTTTCTCAAGACCCATGACGGTTTGGTTGATCCGGCCGCTGGCAATTTCGACATGAGCACCCTTAACTCAAGGGGTCCTTTTCAAGACCCATGACCGGCCGAACGGGTAGCATACGACTTCAACCCAGAGAACCTTAATTCAAGGGGTCCTTTTCAAGACCCATGACGGACACTCTACAGAGTTGCCGTTTTGGTCGGTGTACCTTTAATCCAAGGGGTCTTTTCCAAGACCCATGACCGCAAGACGATATATGCCGTATTTCCAATATCTTCCCGGCATATATGCGAGCGGCTCCCGAAAACCGCTCTTCCCCTGCAGCCTCCTCCCCGATTCTAAAACATAAATCCCTCTCCGACAAGAGCTTGTCTGCGCTGTCATGGGATTCATTTATGGCGGATTCCCCGAAACAGCCTGGCTTGCTGGTATGCCTTTAATTCAGTTTTTTTTTCAAGACCCATGACGTCATGGGCATTCCCGCTAGCTAGCTGCCGCACAATGCCTTTAATCCAAAAGGTCTTTTTCAAGACCCATAACAACTTTACCGCAGGCCCGGTGAATGATGTCAAGCTCCTCTTAATTCAAAGGGTCTTTCTCAAGACCCATGACCCCGGTGCTACCCTAGCTTTAATTCGAGGGGTCTTTTTCCTCTAATTCAAGGGGCCTTTTTCAAGACCAATAACAATTTTACCGCAGGCCCAGTGAATGATGTCAAGCTTCCCCTAATTCAGGGGGCCTTTTTCAAGACCCATGACAATCGAGAAAGATACGGATTTATCCGGAGCCAGCGCTGGCACTTTAATTCAAGGAGCCTTTCTCAAGACCCATGATTCGTATTGCCTGTTCCACTCACTGAGGCCCAGTTCTCTTGCTAACGAACACTGCTCGCTCACAAGCGCAGGCCTTTAATTCAAGGAGTCTTTTCCAAGACCCATGACCTCCACGTGTACTGTTCCCCGGTGCGCCAGTCACCACCTTTAACTCAAGAGGTCTTTTCCAAGACCCATGACAGGTCCGTTACCTTGGGTCTTTTTCGGGCCCTCCGATCCTTTAATTCAAGGGGTCCTTTCCAAGACCCATGACTGGATGCGATGCCAAAGAAAATGAGAGTCAGTGCACTCCTTTAATTCAAGGGGTCTCTTCCAAGACCCATGACTCCGTCCGTATCCTGACCCGCTGTTTTCCCCATGCCCCTTTAATTCAAGGGGTCTTTTCCAAGACCCATGACGAGGAGCCGACGCGATAGTGCGGACCCAAGAACATGTGCCTTTAATTCAAGGGGTCTTTTCCAAGACCCATGACTTCCTGTCGGCGTCCCAGCTCCTCGACCGCCTTCAACCTTTAATTCAAGGGGTCTTTTCCAAGACCCATGACCGCAAGACGATATATGCCGTATTTCCAGTATCTTCCCGACATATCTGCGAGCGGCTCCCGAAAACCACTTTTCTCCTGCCGCCTTCTCCCCAACTCTAAAACATAAATCCTTCTCCGGCAAGAGCTTTTTTGCTGCGACCGCCTGCTGTCCAGAATCCGCCACCTGACCGCTCGCCATCCCGGCCACCCCTGCCCGACTGATGGCAATGTGCTGCTGTCATGGGATTCATTTATGGCGGCCAGCCTCCGGGAAGGGATGCCGGGTTGTGGATTCTGAACCGGCCATCCCGCCGGTGATGCCCGTACGGTCCGTCCGCGGGTGGGCTTCCGGCAGCCGGGCCGGGACGATACGGGGGATGGGCCGGTTGCCCGTCCCGGCATCCGCCGTCGGTGCGCCACCGCAGGATGCGGCGAAGCAGGACGGCGACCACAGAACGCCTTCCCAGCAGCATTTCTGGATGTCGGGCCCGTTTCTTGCGTAAGCGCCCATCCTTTTGCCAGTCAGGGATGCCAGTTCAGCCGGACAACGCAGCTACCCATGACCTTGCAATTCAGTGTTTTATGGGGCATATTCGATCCTGTTCCGGCGCATACTCCCCGTTCCCTCACTATCATTGTCCTGCTCCGGCTTCCGCCTTGCGGAAAAGCACCGAAGCAGGACTGGAGTGGTTCTCCAGTGTCCTTTTCCTGCGACCTGCCGGATGCGCTGACCATGGCTTCCTGTCTAAAAAACGGCGATTGGATTCAGGCGCGTGACATTTTCAACTTCCTTCTTCCGGCACATCATCTCAACGAACTTTCCGCTCCCCGCCTGACCGGGAAGCTCATCGAGGGACTCAACCTCATGGACGAGGCCCTGCGCCGTCCCCTTCCCCGTGCCGAGCGAATGCTGGCCCTGGCATGTGTGGCGTACCTGTACCGGCAGGCCTTCTGGGAAACCGCCCCGGACCGGAACTGGTTTCCCGCCCACCTGTCCAACTGGGTCCCGCTTCTCGTGAAGACCTTCCCGGCGCTCACCGATGATCAGCCGGTGGAACTTCCACCGGAAGCCCGCCCCGTTGGACACATCCCTCTCTGGACCGGGCGCGACCTGGCGCTGTCACCGGTGATGACCCTTGGACTGATGGCGCACACACTGTTTGACAACCCGCAGGAAGCCTGTCAGTTCGAGGCGCTGCGCCTGCTCCGTTTCTTCCATCAGGCGGCTCTGCCCTGGCAGTGGATGTCCGTCGCGGCCGGCATCAATCTGGCGGTCCGGCATTTTTCTCCTGCCCGGCGTCAACGCTGGCTGAAATCGGGTCTGCGAAACTTTCTTCTGTCCCACCCTGTCCGCCCCCTGTCGCCCACGGCTCCCGCCAAACCACTCCCCCCATCCTCCCCACTGCCCGTTCCGGCCAATCCGGAAGTGGTTTACCACCCGACAGACCGCGCATTGCCCACGGATTTGTGCGGCTTCATTTTTCTGTGGAGCCTCCCGCCTAGCGCCGTACCGGGCCCACTGCCCAGGCTTTACTTTGCCACCGGTCTCCGTCCCGGCGAAGTCGTCGAGACCGAACTCGTCCCTTCTTCCAGAGGCGCCGGGGCTCTTCCCATCCTGCACCCCATCCGCATACTCTCATGGCATGAGCCCGCCCCGTCCGGCTGCCCGCTGACCGCCAGCCGGACGGATGACCGTCGCCAGGCTGATTTTGAAACAGCTCTCCGGCGTATGCTGCTGGGATAGCTGCCGATGATTGACATCCTCCCCCTACGCAAGGAACGGGCCCGACATCCGGAAACGCTGCTGGAAAGGCGTTCTGTGGTCGCCGTCCTGCTTCGCCGCATCCTGCGGCGGCGCACCGGTTTCCATCGTGCGCCAGCACATCGGGCAACAGCAAACGCCACACTGAGCGCAGCAAAGGACGCCTGCGGCGTCTGCGCTATCCTTCCCCGCCCTGAACGGTGGGGCTTACCGTCCAGAGGCGCCCGGCGGTTCTCCAGCTTCCGGGCCTCGCATTTCCACCCTACCGGTTGGCAGCCACCGGAGACGCTTCCCCGGCTGAAAACCGGTTTTTTTTTCTGTGATCACGGGGGAGGCAAGGGATGGATAGCCGCGCCTGGAGACAGATTTGCTTCCTTCCGTCCGTCCGACGCTCCCCCCCTTCACCGCTTTCACATCGGGTACGATGCCAATGTGATTGCGCTTTTGGGTGCTGTTGTAAACCAGCCTGGAGGTTCGGGCTTGTTTTGTTCTCTTGTAGAACATAACAGGCTCAGGGCTACTGAAAGCCCCTGACTTCAGTCAAGGGAAGTTTACATTCAGGGAATCTGAGGAGAAAACGATCATGCTGGACCGTTTCTGGTCACTGTTCCGTCGGGAAACCACGCTTCCGGCCAATGCCCTTTCGCTTCCGCAGGCTGAACGGCTCTGGCACAGAACCCGGACGGCCGCCTGGAACCCCACTGCCTCCACTGACCGGCAGCAGCGGTCATGGGACGCCCTGGTCTGGCTTGGGCAGCAACACTTTCCCAACCGGTTGATGCAGGAAGTCGAGCAACTGCTTGACCGGAAGGGATGGACTCCGCTCACCCACCGGGTGCTCTCGCGGGTGGCGTTCGGGCCCCGCCCCCTGCCCGGCCATCTGGTGCGCTCCCTTCTCCCCTATACGCACCCGGAAACCACCCCCGACCCGGACGGACGGCATCTGCTCTGGAAAATCATCGTCCACCACCTGGAGCAGCATCCTTTTCCCTCCCAGATGGGATATTACGAGGTCATTCCCTGGGTCAGGAACAGTCTGGAAAAGGAAACATCCACCACGGTTCTGGATACACTGGGATTTTTTGTGGCACGGTATTGTTCCTATCATGGGCAGCGCGAGCTGGACCGGGTGGTGGCTGCGCGGCTGCAGACTCCGGCACGCTGTCCCGACGGGGTTGAATGGCGCTTATGGGACATCCGGCTTCTGCTCAACCGGGGGCACGAAAACCTGGAACTGCAAAACGCCATCGGCGAACGGCTCCGCCACGCGCCGGAAGCGTTGGCCGCTCAACTCGTGTACCTGAGCCAGACCCGCGGGCTGATGGTGGCCGGCAGCCGACACATCAAGGATTATCTCCTCACGCACCTCTTTCAGCGACGGGTGCCGCTCCCCGGCGTGGAGTACCCGCGAGGGATTCAGGATACCGACGGACCGTCCCTCATCATGCGCGCCACGTACGGACTGCCAGCCGGGTACGCCGAACATTTTCTTCTGGAGCGGCTCGATCGGGGACAGGTCACACCGGACGACCACATTCATGACTGGCTGCGGTGGATACGGCAGACGGCACCTGATCGGGACCTCGCCGGTCGCCAGATGCCCCACGATGCGTGGGTGGCCATGCAAGAACGCGCTGCCAGGCACCTGCCGGTATCAGATACGCGGACGGGGGCCCGCCCTGAAGCCGACCTGCCGGCCGCCTTCACCCCCTCCATCACGCCCCCCCGGCCGTCACCTGGGGCAGCCGACACGCCGGAACACCGTCCGGTACCCTTCCGCCCCCGCCCCTCCCATCCGGGATGGCACTGAGAAGGCGCCGGCTCCACCATGGAGACGGACTGGTTGAGTTTCGATGTTCAAAGCGCAACTTCAGGAAATTTTCTGGACAATTGTCCGTGAACAATGGGAGGACATGGAGTGGTCATTCGAGTCCATGTCCCGTCATGACCAGCGTTTCTGGCCTTATCTCTTCGCCACGGTGAGCGAAACAGCAGGGCAGCACTCCGGCGGGCGCGAACTGTCCGGGCCCCTGCTGTCCATCCTGGTCCCGGCCGTGCGTCAGGAAACCCGCCAGGAAATTCTGATCGAGTTGGCCGCCTGGTCTCCACCGCCCCCCTCACACCAGTGGACTGCCCGGATGACCGAACTCATTGCCGCTTGGGAGACTCACATCCACACACCGGATGCCAATAATCGTTTTCCCCGCATCAGCGGATGGCAGGCGCTTATCACCCTTGACCGCGCCGGATGGCTGGATTTTCTCGGCCGGCCGCCACTTCTGCCGCGCCTGCTGCACGAAGCCCGCCGCTGTGTCCCGGAGGACTATCCGGACTCGCGCCTCCTGGAAATCCTCTCCACCTGGACTCCATCCACAAAGACGGAAATGACCTTCATCCGGGAGTGGGACACTTTCTGGAAAAACTTTCCCCGTCACTACGCAACAACCATCAGCCACATCCTCAGTGTCCAGTCCCGCCTGCGGCTGGCCGCAGGCGGTCTTCTGCCGGGCGGCCCGGCAGAAGAAGCCGGTCTGTGGCAGGAACTCGTGTCACTGGCGCAGCAGTCCGCCCACTGGAACGTGGAGGTGTTTATGGGCTTCCAGCCGGCACAGGTCACGCCTGTCAACCGGGAAGCACTGCGGACACTGGCACAGACCTGGCTGGAAAAAACCAGTGAGTACGACTGCTACATCCGCGCCACCGCCTGGAAACTGCTGGAACAGATGGAAACCGGGGGCATTCTTTATGAGCTTGGATATGATGTCCTGCCCCATCTGGTTACAGCGATCACAAGAGAGAAGTCCACACTGGTTCTGGACGCTTTTGCGGGCTGGCGTCCCAGAGTCATCACCCGGGAGAACCTGCCATGGCTGGAACATCTGGTGAGTTTCTGGGAAACCAGGCTGAAGGAGACACATGCCCGCAGGGACATCGACCTGACAGCCACGATATGGAACGCCCTGCGGAACCTGCGCCGGACCGGGGCCCCTCCGGCCGTACAGGCCTGGCACCGCCTCCTGGCGGACTTCGGGCGCTCCCCGGAAAACCATTGTCTCTCCCGTCCAGTGGGACCCGTTTTTCCCCTCCCCACGGACCCGCCGGACTTATGCGCCGGGTGGCAACAGGCCATGTTTCAGAAAGCGTTTTCACATATTCCGGACACCGCCCCCCTGTCGCGTCTGTCCTTGTGGATGTATCAGTGGACGCAACTCGTGGAAGTTCCATGGGAAAGCCACCTGGGTCTGCACCGGCATCTGCGGCAGACCCTGCGCCGGCAGCGGCAGTCAGGTGTCATGGAACAGGGGCTGGAGATTCCCGATCCGGCCGTCTTCCGGACGGAACATGGCTGGCTCCTACTTGAGTCATACAATCTCCTTCCCAAACTGTTCCGGCGGGTGGCGTCCATCCCGTCCCCCCCAGTCGGAACCTCCATGTCCGCCCAGTCGTTCTGCGGTCAGGTGCTGCGCGCGGCCTTTACCTCTCGTGACCCGTTTTCCGTCACCCGCCGGATGTCATTGTTGCCGGACCTGCCTTCGCCCCCTCGTCAACTTCCCCTCACGCTTTCTCCCTCCACGCCCCTGCTGCCGGAATCCCCATAGTGTTTCCCGACACGGCTACAGGTTTGCTTCACCTCCGGCCATCCCGGATGCCGTTCCATACGGCCGCCGTTCTGTCCCCATTGCGGAGGCAATCACCATGCTGGAACACTTCTGGCGCATTCTGCGTCCGACCCCTTTCCACCCTTTATCCCCCTTTACCGGGAGTGCCGTCCATGCCTCGCCCCGCCGAAACGCCTGGGGGCTTTTCCCGGTCGTGTCCCTCCAGGGGAGGGCCGCCCGGAACCCGGTGGCAGGCGCCACGGCGCCCCCCGGGCGGTCCGGGATGGAAACCGTAGAACCGGAGTGGCCGGGAGAGGCGTCATCTTTGGAGGACCACTGGCTGGAGTTGCTCCCCCTCACCCACCCCACACATACTCCCGACCCGGTTCAACGTCGGCAGTGCTGGCAGCGCATCGGGCGGGGCCTTGAGCGTTGCCTTTACAAACCGGGCGGGTGCCGGGTGGTATCCAGCGATCTGTCCCTCACGGCAGTCATCTTTCCCCGGATACTCAGCACCCTGGAGAAAGAAACCACATCCGGGGTTCTGCTGGAGACCCTCCGGTTGATCGTCCGGCACCTCTGGGATTTTTCCCTTGGACAGGCTTACGACCGGGTCATTGCCGCACGGCTCCGGCTGCCCGGAGACATTCCAGTGGATGTCGAGCCCCACGCCTGGCAGGCCCGCCTGCATCTCAACTGCGGACACCAAAACGTGGAACTTCAGGAAGCGCTGGCACAGCGGTTGCACACGGCTCCAACCGGACTGGCGCTCAACCTCATCCAGGTGGTGCATGAAATCGGGCTGACACTCAGTTTTGATCCGGGGGTGGACGAATACCTGCTGCGCCATTTGTTCGAGCGTTGGGTTCCCCTGCCGGGCCTTACCCACGCGCGGGGGGTCGAGGAGACAGATTCCCCCGGACTGATCGAGGCCATCACCGCTCACCGGGCCCCGCTTTATGCCGAGGGGGTCCTGCTGAACGGTCTTGAGCGCGGCTGGCTGTCACCTACCCTCCATCTCCGGGACTGGCTGCGCTGGATGTTCCGACCGGAACGGGAAGCGGAACTGGAGAACCGCCCGGACACCGTTGCCATCTGGCGGGAACTGCGCCGGAAGGCGGTGGCGTGGTCTGCCGAGGCAACCGGACATCTGATACATTTACGCTGAACACTGCTGAACATGACTGCTCAACGGTGAAGCGATAACATCCTGTTCATTTCTGAACAGAATGGCGGTATCCCGCAAAGCTCTAAGCATGACGCCCAGAGCGCCTTGTCAATCTCGTGGTAGCCTATGGTTGCACTTGGGGAATGTGAACACTTTTGCCCTACCTAATTTAGTGTGGATGTGCCCACACTTGGTACAGGTTTTACTGGTGTACGCTTCCGATCAAGTAATCTCTCTCCTTGGGGCGACTGTAAACTCGCCTGAAATTCCGAAACTTAGCTGTCCTCTGGGGCCGCTAGGGATTGGGATAAAGCCTGCACCCTGCGCATAGCGCGGGTGTCGGGTAGTTTACCGGAAATAAAAGTTCCTCCGACAGACGGGAGCCTGCCCATGGACACCGCAACTCCGAAAAACGTTCAGCCCTCCCCCCTCATTCAGCGTGCGGCCTGGCGGTTGAACCTTCTGGAACAACTCTCCACGATCTGTTCCGGCGCATGGGACGACATGGTGACACGTCATGCTTTCTGGTCCTTTGTCCGGCTGGCGGCGTCCGAATCACCGGACGGCCCGGCCTGGCTGCCGGCGCTGACGGCCGCCATTCTGAACCGGAAAGACACCCATGACATTCCACCGGTGGTGGATATTCTCTGTGCGCTGCGTGGGGAGTTTCCACCGGAAACCCGGGACTGGCTGTCTTCTCTGATGGATGCCCTGACCCCCTACCTGCAGACTCAGGACCCGAACCTCCGGATAGTTCTTTTGCGCGCCCTTGTTTTTCTCGACAGCCGGGGTTGCTCTTTCGGGGATTCGGGGTTGGCGCGGTGGCTGTCCGAGGCCCGCCATGCCCTGGCACTACGGGAGAAGCCGACGTACTGGGAAAGTACCTGGCATGGCGACTGGCGTCTGTCCGTGCTTGCCGGGTGGTCCCCCCGCCCGGATGTGGTCTATCCACCGGAACTGCTGTCGGAGTGGATTGCCATCTGGGACCAGTTGCGGATTTCGTGGCAGCCATGGACGCTCCGAATGGCGGCCATTCAGGCGCTGCTGAATCTGGGGGAAGCCGGATTGCTGCCCGCGCGAATCACACCGGACCGGTTACTGTCCGATATGGCCCATCAGATAGCGGATATACCTTCGTACGATCAGTTGCCCGGGGACATCCCCTGGCTGACGCTCTGGCAACCCACTGCGGCCACGTCTTTTTCCACCCCGGCATTGAGGACAGTGGTTGAGGCATGGATAGAGTGTATCCGGACAGGCCATGGCGACTGGCCCCTGCAGCACCAGGTCTGGCAGGCCCTGATGGACTGGAACCGGCATGGCATTCCGGCCCGCTGTGGAATTGACCTGCTGCCGCTTCTGATGGACAGACTGCCCCATGAGAAAGACCTGGCGATAGTGGAGTTCATGGCCCGGTGGCGTCCTGCGCCGGGGGCCCCGGCTCCCGCACCATCGCTGCTGCAGCAGCTCGCTGACCTCTGGTGGAATCTCTACCAGGATACTTACTCACGCAAACGGGCAAAGGCCCTGCTGGCCACCGTCCATCTGCTGTCCATTCCCGGACTTCCCATGGAAACGGTGGAACTTCTGGAACAGCGTTGCCTGACGGCCATCCGGGAGGAGACGCAGCCGTCAGCACTGTTTCCGCTGGCGCACTGGATGGAGATGGTTCCGCCGGGTCGCCATCCGCACTGGCTGCAGGCCTGGGGCTCCCGTCTGGGTGACGCTCAGGAAGAGCTCCGTCTGGCTGCCACACTGGCCGTGTGGAGTCTGTGGGAAAACCAGTGGACAAAGTCTGCGTCGACAGGTTATACGGGGCAGTGCCACCGCCTGCGGCAGCTCGTCCGCCGGACCTGGCATGCCCTTCAGTCCCATCCCTCGCCTGTCGGGAACGACTGGCTGCCCCATCCCAGACGCATCTTCCCGCTTCTGGCGGCGCTGGCAGCCGGGCCCGGCCGTCCTTCCTGGCCCTTGGTTTATGTCCATGTCCCCGTCCTTTTCCCCCGGAAACTGTCCCCGTTTCCGGAAAATTTCCTGAGACAGGAAAAAAGCACCTGTTCCGCCACATGACCGGGATGCGCGGCAAGCCCCGCCGTTCAGGGCGGGGAAGGATCGCGCAGACGGCGGAGCCCTTCTTTGGGTTTATCTCAGTGCGGTGTCTGTTGCTGCTCGATGTACTGGCGCACCAAAAAAAAAAGACCACGTGGACGTACACCTTGAAAACACAGTGCCGCCCATATCGTTGTCATCACCCATAGACCAGGGGTATAATTGCGGTTATGCAACGCCTCCAGGCCTTCAGATTTGAACTCATGCCAAACGGCCAGCAGGAGCGGCAGATGCGCTGCTTCGCTGGCGCTTGCCGGTATATCTACAACAAGGCATTGGCTTTGCAGAAGGAGCGCTACGAGCGTGGCGAGAAGAAGCTCGGCTATGCCGGGCTGTGCAAGCTGCTCACTGAGTGGCGCAACAGCGCAGAGACAGCCTGGCTGTCCCGTGTACCGATTCACCCGCTGCAACAAAAACTCAAGGACTTGGAGCGCGCCTACAGCAACTTCTTCGCCAAGCGCGCCGACTTTCCGCGCTTTAGGAAGAAGGGGCGGTCGGACAGCTTCCGCTATCCCGACAGCTTCCGCTATCCCGACCCCAGGCAAATCAGACTCGATCAGGACAATAGCCGTATCTTTTTGCCCAAACTCGGTTGGCTGCGTTATCGCAACAGTCGGAAGGCGCCGGGCGATCTGCACAACGTCACCGTCAGCCTGAGTGGCGGCAAGTGGTTCGTTTCCATTCAGACCGAGCGGGAGGTCGAGCAGGCCATCCCGCAGGCTGGCGCGGTCGGCATCGACATGGGTATTGCCCGGTTCGCTATGTTCTCGGACGGCACGTTCTGGACACCCCTCAACAGCTTCATGAGGTTGCCCTGCGCAAAGCGCAGCAAGCCATGAGCCGCAAGGTCAAGTTCAGCAACAACTGGAAGGATGTCAATAACTCCACTTCACCCCGTGTTTTCCGTTCCCGGCTGATTTTCCTGGACGGGGCGTTCACAGCGGGACGGCGGAGGGGCTCGCCAGACCGTGTTGCCTGGCAACCGGCGACACCGGTTTTTCCCACCGTCAGTTCCGGTCATCCGTTTGTGGATGACGCGGAATCCCACCTTGTGGTCTCCGGGCGCACGCCGACGACAACGCCAGTCGAAACCTTGCCCGGATTGGCAGCGGCGCCCCGCTGCCAAAGGCGGCCGTAAACACGCCTGATGTTGGGGATGCCAGCCATGTCTGCTGCGTCTCACAATAAAGCCTTCGACTTTAGTCGAGGGTTGTTTACTCTTTTCGATTCCTTTTCTCCACTGGTCTGGCAGGCGGCATGGCATGCGGTGTGCTGTCGGGAACTCCCGGCTCTGTTTCCCGACCTATGGGAGGACCGGACGCTGCGCCGTGACTTCTGGTCGCGGTTGTCATTGGCGGCGGCCTCCGACCCGGCCGGGGACGCTTGGCTGCCGGCCATAGCGGCGGGCGTTGCTCTCGAAAGCGATCTCTTGCCCCTGACATGTCTGGGGGAGTGGCCACTGCCGCCGGCGCTTTCGGCCGAAGCCGCCCCCTGGCTTGATGCCTTGGTGGCGTCCTGGAAGAAACACGCTGGTCCGGGCCTTTTCCCGCACCACACATGGGAGAGCACTCTGGCCCTTCAGGTTCTCGTCCGGCTGGAGTCCCGCTTCAGTCTCCCGAAACACCCCTCACACCTTCCGGACTTGCTGCGCGTCGCCGAAGCCTTCATCGCCCGGGAAGACGTGGCTGCCTACCGGAAACTGGCAGCTCTGTCCCAGTGGGCCCCCTCGCCGGTCGCACCCCCGCCCGCCGATGCACTCCGCCGGTGGTGTGACCTGTGGGTGGAACGCTATCACCGCCGCCCGCCTCTGCCTGACCCGGCGCCCCATATCCTGGCTGTCCAGGCGCTTCTGAATCTCGCGTCCGTCCGGGAGGGACATGACCATCTGGCTCGCCACGGACTTGACCCGGCGCGCCTGTTATCCGATCTGGCCGTCCACATCCGCGAGTTACGGTCCCCCGGCCCGGAGTATAGGGCCCGGTGGTCCCTGGCGCACGTGACGGACTTCAGGTACCTGATGCTTTGGTACCCGCGTGCAGACACTTCCTTTCCGCTTCCGGCGTTACGTCAGGTGGGCGAGGCTCTTCTGCATCAGGCCGCCGCGTCTTCCCGGACAGACTGGCACAAAAAAATGCACGCTCTGGAAATGCTTGTCACCTGGGACCGGGAAGGCATGCTGGCGCGGTGCGGATTGGACCCCTGGCCCCTGCTGTCCGCCGTGCTCCGTCATGAAACCAACCATCGGGTCCTGGAGCCGCTGGTTCGCTGGCTGCCGGCGGCGGAGCCTTTGGCGGCTACCCGGTTATGCGAACTGGCCGGCTTATGGCAGGACCTGAGCGGCAGCACCGCCTGGGAAATCCGGCAGACGGGATGGAGTGGGCGGATTCACCTTCTCCGGTCCGGGCGGCTGACACCGGATGAGGAACACCGGTTCTGGCGCGATTATGCGGCCGCCGTCCGGGATGAAAGACGGAGCGAGGTGCTGGCGACGCTGTCCACCTGTGCCTGTCCACCTCTGTCTTCCGCCCATGATCTGGCTCTGAGACAGCAGGTGTGGCTTGACCGGCTTGGCGACCGCGTCCCGGAGGTCCGTTTTTTCACAGTCCTGGCGCTCTGGAACCAGTGGGGAAGCATCCATGCCGGCCCTCTGGACGCACCGGGCATTGCCGCCGTGCCGGCGGCCGGCGCGCAATCCACCCACCCGCCCGGAACACCCCCGGCGGACAGCGTAGTCCGGTACCGACGGTTACGGCAGCAGCTGCGCCGCGACTGGCAGGTATGCCTCTCCCCCGGACTTTCTGCCGACCTGCTCCCCCGCCATGACCGGATCATCGAGATGGCACGGTCACTGAAGTCTCCATTACTCTCCGTACGGCGCCGGATGACATCGCCTGAGCCGCCTGCCATCCGCCATCATCCACTCCCGCTCCGCTCATCCTTATGAGCGGGAGACCCCGACCTTCAGGCCGGGGGGGGATAGCGCGGCGGCGCAAGCCGCCCTGTTCCCGCATCTCCTTTTTTCAGATGGCTATCCTTGTCTACGAATATCCATATCCGTTTGCACGCTGGAGTAGTGTGCAACATCGGTGATGGATGCCTTGTACCAGCCCGTTTTTGGTCTGGAGATTGAAACTCCCGCTGGCGCGAATGGCCACCCGACCAACATACGTGCCCACCTTCCTGCCAGTTGTCACGACCG
>Ga0308405_1000353_pt1 | contig 27044 bp, 22 predicted proteins | sample HotsprSampleMS13_FD_203473 | JGI IMG/M metagenome (GOLD analysis project Ga0308405, IMG submission 203473) | Hot spring phototrophic mat microbial communities from Mushroom Spring, Yellowstone National Park, Wyoming, United States - 20060912_MS13 ...
AGTCCCGCGAGATGCTCCGCTCGGCTCTCCTGCGGCTCCTCGCTCACCCGAACCTCGGGCGTCCCGCCGGCAGGCCCGACGAGGCGGCCCGGTGGCGCGCTCGTGCTCGCTCGAGGATGGTTTGCCTGCGTCGGCCTCGGAAACGATGGTGCCATGGAACGGAGGGATCCCGCTCTGAACGCACGAGAAGCTAGCTGCCCGACCTTGCCGAGACCACCCCCTGCGCCGCCGCACGGCTCCTCCGCGCACTCGACCGGCGTCGCGACGACCGCCTCGCCGAGGTTCGGTGGCAAGCTGCGAATTCCTTTCGGGCCCGGGTCGAGGGGTACGAGCTTTCGTCGGAGCCGGAGCGACGTTTCGGGTCCGGCCGGCGGCCGCTTCGAGCGCGCGGCCCCCCGGACCCGAGGCCCCGAAGCGTCGGCTCGAAAGTGGCGCGGCGTGCAGCTCGGCCGAGGCATGCGCCGGACTCGGCACGTCCGCCGCGCCGGCGTGGCCGACCGAGAGGCCGCGCGGTCGCGAGCTGGGCCACCGGGACCCCGGGCCGGCGAGCGCCTCCGTCTTTTCGTGCGGCCCGGCGAGCGGGACGAGGTCCCAACGGCCGGGGTGCTCCGGCAAGAGCGCGGCGGTCGTGGAAGTGCGCGGCAAAGGCTCGAGGTAGGTTGCGAGGCCTGGAGCCGTGATGCGTCCATCCGAACCGTTCGTCGGTGCGGCCGTGGTTCAGCAACGAGCCTGTCGGGGTGAGCTCCGAGAGCGGTCCACGCTCGCCTTGACAGCGCCGAGTCCGCCCCGAAACCTGGACCCGTGGCCGCTGGAGCCGGGTCCATGTCGTACGAAGGTCGCCTGTTCGTCGTCACGGGCGCGGCCGGGGGAATCGGCCGTGAAACGGTCCGCCTGCTGCTCGGCAAACGCGCCCGCTGTCTTTTGATCGACCGGGACGAGGCGGCGCTCCGTGCGTTGGTGGACGAGCTCGGGGCGGGTGCTCTCGTGACCCCCGTGGTCTCGGACATCGCGAGCCCGGCCGCGTGCGAGCAGGCACTCGATGCGGTCGACGGCCCCGTCTACGCGCTCGTCCATTTGGCGGGGCTCTTCGAACCCGAGGATTTCACGAGCGACGCGCGGCAGGTCTGGGATCGGGTGCAGGCCGCCAACCTCACGAACGCCTTCGACATGTGCGTCGCGGTCTCGAAGCGCTTCGACGAAGAGGTGGTCTGCCGGATCGTCCTCGTGAGTTCGCTCGCCTATCGGCGGGGCTCGTTCGACCATGTGAGCTACAGTGCCGCCAAGGCGGGCATCGTCGGGCTCGTACGGGCGCTCTCGCGGAAACTCGCGCCGCACGTTCTCGTCAACGGCCTCGCACCCGGTCACATCGAGACCGGAATGCCGGCCCACATCTGGGCGGATCGGGCACGCAGCGAGAAGATGCTCGCCGAAATCCCCCTCAAGCGACGCGGCCATCCGCGCGAAGTCGCGAGCGTCGTCGATTTCCTCTGCGACTCGGCGTCGAGCTACATCACGGGCCAGATCATCAACGTCGACGGCGGCGTCACGAACGCCTGACCACCAGTCGAAGACCCGCGCGCTCGAGCCGCCGCTCCCGGGCGCCATCCTCCCCGGGAAAGGTCGACGGAAGGTCGAGCCATCGGCTCCGGCCGGGGCATCCTCGCCCGATACTGTTCGCGTAATCCGCCGCGGCCGAGGCATCCCCACACGGCGCGGGGCGGGCACCGGGCTCGGCACTTCGGCCAGGGGAAAGGAGGGATCGAGGAAGCGGCGCAGCACGTTCGTGGCGAGCCGGCAGATCTCGTTGTCGAAGCCGTGCCAGGACAGCGAGCTGGCACGGGCGATCGAGCCGGTCGACCGGACCGCGCCGCCGCCCGGGATTGCGAAAAAGGTCATGTCCGCCCGGATGTCGCGGTTGATCGTGACATCCGTCGCACCGTACGGGATCAGCACTTCCGAAGTGACAGAAGGTGCGGATGCCACCCCAGGCCGAGGGGCTCTCGGCTCTTCCAGCTCGCGCCCGGCGCGCGGAGTAGCTGCCGTTGCAGGGGGCCGCGACGGGCTCGGGCGCGAGGGGGGTCGCGGGCGGTCCGGCCGAGGGCTGCTTCGACCGGACGATCCGCGCCTCGTAGCGCGCCGCGCCCCTCGAGGAGACCACGAAGCGGGCGGTGTCACCCGGCCGCGCTCTAACGGTCGTCTCAGCCCGTGAGCGTGGTCGTCGGCGCCTCCGGCGGCGTTCGGAACGGGGTTCATTCGATCGGTAGGTCTTCACCCGCGAGCTCGAGCCAGCGTGCTTCGAAGACGAACCACGCGGCTTCGGCGAGGTCGGTGAACAGGTGGTTCGTGAGGGTCGACGCGCGACCGCCGCCGGGCTCGATCACCGCGAGCGTCCGCCGCTCGTCGTCCTCGTCGAGCTCGAGCCGGTGGAACGGCCGATTCGGATGCGGTCGGCGCCTCCATCAGGTGCAAGGACACATTGCAGGTGGAGGCCGTGTGCGCCGTGCGGGTCGGCCTTGAACGCGCGCGAGGTCGAGCCGCGTCTTGTCGAAGCGGTACATGGACGGCCTCCCCGATCCGCCGGCTCCGGCGAGAGGATGCGAGGTGCAGTGATGGGCGACAACCGACCGGCGGCGAGGGCGGTCGTGACGGTTCGCCCGGCAGCGCGGGTCGGCGGCTCCGACTCAGACGAGTCGCCCGTGGCATTGTTTGTATTTCTTGCCGGAACCGCAGGGGCAGGGCGCGTTGCGCGGAACCTTGCCCCAGCTGCGCGGGTCGCCCGGGTCGATCCCGTCGCCGCCGTCGGCCATGGCGAGCGCTCGGGCACGCGGCGCGGCCGCCGCGGGGACCGGCTCCGGTTCGGGCTGGGCGATCCGGATCTCGAGGTGCGAGAGCACCTGGGTCGTGGTCAGCCGCAGCTGGTGCAGCATCGCCTCGAACAGCGCGAACGCCTCGCGCTTGTACTCGTTCAGCGGATCGCGCTGCCCGTAGCCGCGCAGGTGGATCCCCTGCCGCAAATGGTCGAGGTGGAGCAGGTGCTCCTTCCAAAGATGGTCGAGGATCTGCAGGAGCAGGCTCTTCTCCGCCATGCGCATGACGGGCTCGCCGTAGGTCACGACCTTCTGCGCCATCTTGGCATCCGAAGCATCGATCAGACGCCGGCGGATCTCCTCCTCCGCGATGCCCTCTTCTTTGACCCATTCCTCGATCGGCAGCTCGAGGGCCAAATAACGCCGCACGTCGGCCGCGAGCCCCGCCGCGTCCCACTGCTCCGGATAGGCTTTTTCGGGGATGTGCTTGGCGACCAACTCCTCGATCACCTGATGGCGCATGTCCCGGACCGTGTCGGCTACGTTCTCGGCCTTGATCAATTCCATGCGCTGCTCGTAGACGACCTTGCGTTGGTCGTTCATGACGTCGTCGAAGCGCAAGAGATTCTTGCGAATGTCGAAGTTGCGCGCTTCGACTTTTTGCTGCGCCTTCTCGAGCGCCTTGTTGATCCAGCGATGAACGATCGCCTCGCCCTCTTTGAGCCCGAGCTTCTGGAGCATGCCGTCCATCCGCTCGGAGCCGAAGATCCGCATGAGATCGTCTTCGAGCGACAAGAAGAATTTCGAACGGCCGGGATCGCCCTGTCGGCCCGAGCGACCGCGGAGCTGATTGTCGATCCTTCGGCTTTCGTGGCGCTCGGTGCCGATCACGTAAAGACCACCGAGCGCCTTCACCTTCTCCCGCTCGGCTTCGACTTCGGCCCGGATCGCCTGGGCCCGCGGATCGTCCTTGGCGACGTCCGGGCCGAGCTCCTGGCGAATCCGCATCTCGGCGTTGCCGCCCAATTGGATGTCGGTGCCGCGGCCGGCCATGTTGGTGGCGATCGTCACCGCCCCGAGCCGGCCGGCCTGGGCGATGATCATCGCCTCCTGCTCGTGGTAGCGGGCGTTCAGCACCTGGTGCGGAATACCCCGCTTCTTCAACATTTCGGAAAGAAGCTCCGACTTCTCGATCGAGACCGTGCCCACGAGCACGGGCTGGCCGCGTCGGTGCGCTTCTTCGATCTCGCGGCAGATCGCCTCGTACTTCTCCCGGCTCGTCCGGTAGACCTCGTCGTCCTCGTCCTTTCGGATCATCGGGAGGTGGGTCGGGATCTCCACCACCTCGAGCTTGTAGATCTCCGCGAACTCGGCGGCCTCGGTCGCAGCCGTGCCGGTCATCCCGGCGAGCTTCTCGTACAGCCGGAAATAATTCTGGAAGGTGATCGTCGCGAGGGTCTGGTTCTCGGCCTGGATCGGCACACCTTCCTTGGCTTCGAGTGCCTGGTGCAAGCCGTCGGAATAGCGCCGGCCGTGCATCATCCGCCCGGTGAACTCGTCGATGATGACGACCTGGCCGTCCTTGACGATGTAGTCGACGTCGCGCCGGAACAGGTGATGCGCCCGGAGCGCCTGGTTGACGTGATGGACGATCGTCACGTTCTCGATGTCGTAGAGATCCGGCGCCCTCAGAAGACCGAGTTCGGCGAGCTTTTGTTGGACCCGCTCGGTGCCCTTTTCGGTCAGCACCACCGTGCGTTGTTTCTCGTCCTTTTCCCAGTCGTCGGGCTCGAGTTCGGGAATGATCTTGTCGATCGTGCGATAGAGCTGCGAGCTGTCCTCGGTCGGCCCGCTGATGATCAAGGGCGTGCGCGCCTCGTCGATCAGGATGCTGTCGACCTCGTCGACGATCGCATAGTGGTGCCCGCGCTGGACCATCTGCTCGAGACTGTGACGCATGTTGTCGCGCAGATAGTCGAAGCCGAGCTCGTTGTTCGTAGCATAAGTGATGTCGCAGGCGTAGGCGCGCCGCCGTTGCTCCTCGTCGAGCTGGGGGACGATCACGCCCACCGAAAGGCCCAAGAACTCGTAGATCTGGCCCATCCAGGCGGCATCGCGCTTGGCCAGATAGTCGTTGACCGTGACGATGTGCACGCCCTTGCCGGTCAGCGCGTTGAGGTAGGCCGGCAGCGTGGCGACCAGCGTCTTACCCTCGCCGGTCTTCATCTCGGCGATCCCGCCTTTGTGCAGGACGATCCCGCCGATCAACTGCACATCGAAATGCCGCTGGCCGAGAGTTCGTTTCGCGGCTTCGCGAACTGTCGCGAACGCTTCGACGAGCAGATCGTCGAGCGTTTCGCCCTTCGCGAGCCGCTCCTTGAAGAGCGTGGTGCGCGCCCGGAGTTCGTCGTCGGAAAGCCGTTCGAGTTCGGGCTCGAGCGCGTTGATCCGCTCGACCGTATTGCGGTGGGCTTTGATGATGCGGTCGTTGGCGGTGCCGAACAACCGCTTGGCAAGCGTGGCGAACATGCTCGGGTGCGACCTCGCGACGAAGGGAGCCCGCCAGCCGGGCCGGTCCCGGAGGAGCCGATAGCAGATAGGCGGCGACCCCCGGCCTGTCAACGCGAGCCCGGTCGGCGCACCCCGCGCGCCCCGTGCTCAACCCGGATGGCGGAGATGGAAGCTTTTCGGTCGTGTCAGATGTTCGTAGGCGAGCTTCGAAAGCGCGACCCCCCGACCGCTGTCCTTGACACCGACCCAGGCGAGCTCGGGATCGAGATAGTCGCAGCGGTTCATGAACACCGTGCCCGTCTCGAGTCGCTCGCCGATCCGGATCGCGGCTTCGAGGTCGCGGGTCCAGATCGCCGCGGTGAGTCCGTAGGCGCTGTCGTTCATGAGGGCCACGGCCTCTTCGTCGGAGCGGACCTTCATGATACCCACGATCGGGGCGAAGCTCTCTTCGCGCATCACGCGCATCGAGTGGTCGACCTCGACGAGGCACTGCGGTGCCATGTAGGCCGAGCCCGGGGCTTCGCGCGGGAAACGTTTCGGGTCGATCAACGCCTTCGCTCCGGCGCGGACCGCCTCGGCGATCTGGCCGCGGGCGAAGTCCGCCGCCTGCGGCCGGACCATCGGTCCGAGCGTGGTCGTGGGCCGGAGCGGGTCGTCGAGCACGTAGCGGGAGGCGAGCTCGACATAGCCCTGGACGAAATCGTCGTAGAGTTTTTCGTGGACGTAGATCCGCTCGATCCCGCAACAGGATTGGCCGGCGTTGAAGCAGGCGCCGTCCACGAGGTTCTCGACCGCGTGGGCGAGATCCGCGTCGGCCCGGACATAGGCCGGATCCTTACCGCCGAGCTCGAGCGCGAGCCCGCAAAAGCTCTCGCCCGCGGCGCGCTGCATCGCGTGGCCGCCCGTGACCGAGCCCGTGAACACCGCGTGGTCGACTTTGCCTTCGGCGAGCAGCGCCGCGGTCGCCGCATGGTCCATGTGGAGATGCTGGAACACGCCTTCGGGCAGGCCCGCGGCGTCCATCGCCTCCTGGAAGCGCTCGGCGCAGAGCGGGGTCTGATGGGAGTGCTTGAGGATCACGACGTTGCCGGCCGCGAGCGCCGGGACGATCGCGTTGACCGCGGTGAGATAGGGGTAGTTCCAAGGCGCGACCACGAGCACGAGGCCCAAGGGCTCGCGGCGCATGAACCGGGTGAAGCCGGGCTTTTCCGGCACACGCACCTCACCCAGAGCTTCGGGGGCGAGGGCGAGCATGCAGCGTGCCCGTTCCTCGAGCCCTCGGACCTCGCCCGGGCTGTGGGCGATCGGCCGGCCCATCTGCAGGGTGATCTCCCGGGCGAGTTCCTCGCGCCGCGCGACCATGTGGTCGATCGCCCGGTGCAGCAGCGCCACGCGCTCCTCCACGGCCCGAGCGCGCCAGGCCGGAAAAGCCGCGCGGGCCCGGCGGACCGCGGCCTCGACCGCAGCCCGATCGGCCAAAGGCCGCTCGACGACGATCCGGCCGTCGATCGGCGAGACGGTGCGCAGAACGCTCATGGTTGCTTCTCCCCGCCTGCGGCGCCGGCTCTACAGCGCCGCGCCCCGCTGCGGGAGTCCCCCGACCGCTCTTGTTTCATCAGAGGTATCTCATATAAACCGAAAGCCGGTCCGGAACGGACGGCGAGCCGAAGACGGGAGAGACGAGGATGCACGCAGCGGAACCGGCGGCCCGGCCGAGCTTCGTGGACGGGCTCGCGCATCTTCCGGTCGGCGTGTTCGCGACCGTGATGGGTACCGCGGGCCTCACGCTCGCGACCGAGCGGATGGCACAGTTCGTCCGGCCGCTCGAGCCGCTCGCGCTCCTGCTCCTCGTCGTCACGGGCGTTCTCTTTCTCGGCCTGCTGGGCCTTTACGGCCTCAAGCTCGCGAACCACGCCAAGGAAGTCGTGGCCGAGTGGCGGCATCCGGTCCGGATCGCCTTCTTCCCGGCGATCACGATCGGGCTGCTCCTGGTCGCGACCGCGCTCGCCCCGCACGTGCCGCGTCTGGCCGAACCCTTGTGGCTTTCGGGCTCGCTCGCCCATCTCGCGGCCATGCTCGCGGTCGTGACGACCTGGATCGAGGCGCAGCATTACGAGCCGCCGCACCTCAACCCCGCCTGGTTCATCCCGGCCGTCGGCAACGTCCTCGTGCCGATCGCCGGCGTCCCCTTGGGCTGGGTCGAGCTCTCCTGGTTCTTCTTGGGTGTGGGGCTCTTGTTCTGGCTCGTCCTTTTGACCCTGGTCTTCAACCGGCTGGTCTTCCACCATCCGCTGCCGGCCCGGTTGTTGCCGACGCTGTGCATCCTGATCGCCCCGCCCGCGGTTTCCTTCCTGGCCTGGGTGAAGCTCACGGGCGAGATCGACGCCTTCGGCCGCGTCCTCTACGCCGCCGCCCTGGTCTTTTTCCTTCTGCTCGTGATCCAGGCGCCGAAGCTGGTCCGCTTGCCCTGGGCTTTGAGCTTCTGGGCCTATTCCTTCCCGCTCGCGGCCTTCACCATCGCCACCTCGGTCGCCGCCGAACGGCTCGGCCAGCCGCTCCTCCTGGCCCTCTCCTGGGTGCTCTACGTGCTGCTCGTGGCGGTGATCGGCGCGCTCGCCTGGCGCACGGTGAAGGGGGCTTTGGCCGGGGAACTGCTGCGGCCCGAGGGGTGAGGGCGTCTTGCCGGCTCCGGCTCGGCCGCTATCGTGGCGCGGCGTGCGGGAGGGCAGGGGATGCTGCACAAGAACCTGATCGGCGGCGAGTGGGTCGAGGGCGTCGGGGTCACGAAGAACGTCAACCCCTCGAACACCGACGACGTCGTGGGCGAGTACGCCCAGGCCGACCGGGCGCAGGTCGAGGCGGCGATCGCCGAGGCGCGCGCCGCCTTCGCGGGTTGGGCCGCGACGCCGGTCGAGACCCGCGCCGACATGCTCGATGCGGTCGGTAACGAGATCCTCGCCCGCAAAGACGAGCTCGGCCGGCTGCTCTCCCGCGAGGAGGGCAAGACCCTGCCCGAGGGGGTGGGCGAGGTCGTCCGCGCCGGCCGCATCTTCAAGTTCTTCGCCGCCGAATGCCTGCGCCTTTCGGGCGAGACCGTCCCCAGCACGCGCCCCGGCATCCAGGTCGAGATCACCCGCGAGCCCCTCGGGGTCGTGGGCCTGATCACACCCTGGAACTTCCCGGCCGCGATCCCGGCCTGGAAGATGGCACCCGCGCTCGCCTACGGTAACACGGTGGTCTTGAAGCCGGCCGATCTCTGCCCCGGCTCGGCCTGGGCGATCTGCGAGATCCTCGCCCGCACCCTGCCCAAAGGTGTCGTCAACCTCGTGATGGGCCGGGGCTCGGTCGTGGGCGAGGCGATCATCGCCTCGCCGCACGTCGATGCGGTGAGCTTCACGGGCTCGGTCGAGGTGGGCCGGCACGTGGCCGAGGTCTGTGGCCGGACCATGAAGAAGTGCCAGCTCGAGATGGGTGGCAAGAACCCGCTCGTCGTGCTCGACGACGCGGATCTCGCGACCGCCGTCAACTGCGCGATCCAGGGAGCCTTCTACCAGACAGGCCAGCGCTGCACCGCTTCCTCGCGGCTCGTCGTCACCGAGAAGATCCACGACCGCTTCGTGAGCGCGATGGTCGAGGCGATGGTGAAGCTCGTGGTCGACGACGCCTTGAAGCCCGGCACCCAGATCGGCCCCGTGGTCGACCAGCGCCAGCTCGACCAGGACCTCATGTACATCGAGATCGCCAAACAAGAGGGCGGCAAGCTCGCCTGCGGCGGCGAGCGCCTCACCCGCGCCACCCCCGGCTTCTACCTCGAGCCCGCGCTCTTCACCGACACCACGCCCGAGATGCGGATCAACCGCGAGGAGGTGTTCGGCCCGGTCGCTTCGGTGATCCGGGTCAAGGATTACGACGAGGCTCTGGCAGTGGCCAACGACACGCCCTACGGGCTCTCCTCCGGCATCTGCACGACGTCCTTGAAGTACGCCCAGCATTTCAAGCGGCACGCGCAGGCCGGGCTCGTCATGGTCAATCTGCCGACCGCCGGGGTCGACTACCACGTGCCGTTCGGCGGCCGCAAAGGCAGCTCTTACGGGCCCCGCGAGCAGGGCCGCTACGCGGTCGAGTTCTACACGACGGTCAAGACCGCCTACACGCTGCCGGTCTGAGACCGTCCGCCGAGCCACTTCCGAGCCTTCCAGCCACCGGTGCCGCGCGCGCTCGTCCGTTACGTTCGCTTCGTCGACGCGCTGAACCGCGCGATCGGCCGGCTCGTCGTCTGGATGATCTTCGTCTTCCTCGTCTTGCTCCTCTATGCCTCCTTCTCCCGCACCGTCTTGAACGTGCCGCTCCTCTGGTCGGTCGAGACGGCGCAGTTCCTGCTCGCCGCCTATTTCCTGTTGGGTGGGGGCTGGTCGTTGAAGGCCGACGCGCACGTGCGGATGGATCTGCTCTACGCGCGCTGGAGCCCACGGACCCGCGCCTTCGCCGATTCGCTCACCGCCTTCTGCCTGTTTTTCTATCTGGCGGTCATGTTGGTCGGCGGGATCTCGAGCACGCATTACGCGATCACCTACGACCAGCGCAACTATTCGGCCTGGGCGCCGCCCCTGGCGCCGATCAAGATCGTCATGGTCGTGGGCCTCGTCTTGATCTTCTTACAGGCGACCGCGCTGTTCGTGCGCGATCTCGCGCGCTTCCGCGGCAAACCTCTGCCCGAGGACGAGCGGCCGTGAGCTACGAGCTCATCGCGCTGCTCATGTTCTCGGGCATGATGCTCATGCTCTTGACCGGCCAGCGTGTCTTCGCGGCGATCGGGTTCGTGGCCTCCGTCGCGACGCTCGCCCTCTGGGGCACAGGCGGGGTCGAGATCCCGTTCAACGCGGCGATCCAGGTCATGAACTGGTACGCCCTCGTGACCCTGCCGCTCTTCGTCCTCATGGGCTACGTGCTCGCGGGCTCGGGCTTGGCCGACGACCTCTACCGGATGGTCCACGTCTGGTCGGGCGGGGTGCGGGGTGGCCTCGCGATCGGCACGATCGTCCTCATGGTCCTCATCTCCGCGATCAACGGCCTCTCGGTCGCGGGGCTCGCGATCGGCGCCACGATCGCGCTCCCGGTCATGCTCCGCCGTGGCTACGACAAGCTCATGGTCACGGGCGTGATCCAGGCCGGCAGCACGCTCGGGATCCTCATCCCGCCTTCCGTCGTCCTCGTCCTCTACGGGATGATCGCCCGCCAGCCCGTGGGCCATCTCTGGCTCGCCGGGATCCTGCCGGGGCTGCTCATGGCGAGCCTCTTCGTCCTCTACATCCTGATCCGCTGCAAACTCCAGCCGCACCTCGGCCCCCCGCTTCCCGCCGAGGAACGGGCGGCGATCCCCATGCGCGAGAAGCTCCTGCTTCTGCGCGAGGGCTTGTGGCCGCTCGCCATCTTCGCCCTCATGATCGGCCTCTTCGTCAAAGGGGTGACGAGCCTCGTCGAGAGTGCGGCGGTGGGCGCGCTCGCTTCGCTCCTCGTGACCGCCTTCAAGGGCCGGCTCACCTTCGCCTTCCTCGAGGACTGCGCCAGGAAGACGCTCGCCGTCTCCTGCATGTTCCTCTGGATCATCACCGCGGCCCTCGCTTTCGGTGCCGTCTTCGACGGGCTCGGCGCGGTCAAGGCCGTGGAGCGGCTCGTGATCGGCCAGATGCACCTCGAGCCCTGGCAGGTCCTCGTCTTGATGCAGCTTTCCTTCTTGATCCTCGGCACCTTCCTCGACGACACGGCGATGCTGGTGATCGTCGCCCCCCTCTACATCCCGCTCGTGCGCAAGCTCGGCTTCGATCCGATCTGGTACGGTGTGCTCTACACGATCACCTGCCAGATCGCCTATCTCACCCCGCCCTTCGGCTACAATCTCTTCCTCATGCGGGCGATGGCCCCACCCGAGATCCGCCTCGCCGACATCTACCGCTCGGTCGCCCCCTTCGTCGCCATCATGCTCGTGACGCTCTTGATCGTGGGACTTTTCCCGCAGATCGCGCTCTGGCTGCCGAAGGTCGTCTACGCGCGCTGAGCCCGCGCCCGGCCCGCCGACGCCGCCCAAGGGAAGGGCGGCAGGACGGGAAGCGGCACACCGGCCGCATCCAGCCCGGCCACGAGCCCCACGCTCGAGGTCGAAAGCCGGGCCGCGACGCGCAGGGCGGAGGTCGCGGAGGCGAGGGGCCCCGGCCCGCGTGCGCCTGTCGCCTTCGGCCCCGTGGCCGACCCGTGGGGCTCGGGAGCCGCGTGCCGCGATCCGCCGCCCGCCGTCGCCACGGCTCCGCGCGGCGGCTCTGGAGCTTTCGCTTCCGCTCGATCGGCAGCCGCCGGGGCCGGCTCCACCGGGGGCTCGGGAGCCCCGTGCTCCGCTTCGCCGGAAGCCTCGCCGCGCGGGTCGGGAACGGCCGGCTCGGGCGTCGCGGGCGCGCTCGTCGGGGCGGGCCGGGGTTCGCGGCGCAGCCGCTCGAGCTCGAGCTCGGCCGCGCGGCGCAGCCGCTCGAGCCGGTTGCCGTAGCGCACGAGCATCGCGAGCGAGGGCAAAGGCCCGCCCGCCTCGCCCGCGAGGAGCGCTTCGAGCAGCCGGAGCTCGAGGGCGGCCAGAAGGTGGCTGCGCCAGACCGTGGAGGCGAGGGCCTCGAGGGCGTGGTCTTCGGCCGGGTCGGCCGGGGGGCGGCGGGCTCGCCAGGCGGCGCGTAGCGCGGCGAGGTCGGGGAGCGGCGGCGGCTCGGGAGCCGCGGCGCCGGTGGCAGCGGGTTGGGCGGGGCAGGCTTGCGGCATCGGTTCCTCTCGCGGGCAACCGACGGTGCTTCTCTCCCCTCTCGCGGATCATAGTCCGCAAGGGCCCGCCCGGCAAGCGCGCTCAGGGCGGCAGGGCCGCGAGCCGCTACTCGAGGCGGTCGATCCGGTCCCGGGTCGAAGGGTCGTCCGGGTCGAGGGCGGCGGCGCGGCGATGAGCGGGAAGGGCCTTCGTCGTGTCCTGCCCGGCTGCAAGGGGGCCCAGGTGGCGGAAGGGCGCGGCCGTCCGGCGGCTGGCGCCGGCGCCCTCCGTGGCCCGGCGCTGGTCGACTTCGGCGAAGGGAGACTCGGCGCGCGAGCGGTCTTCCGCCAACGAGCGCGGCGAGGTTTTCACCGGTCAGGCCTGCCGGCGGCTCTGACCTGGCGCTTCCTGGTTGAACGCGGCGCTACGTCGTTCGCGCCGCGACGTCGAGTGGGGCGTTCCCGGCCGTCCGCCGGTTGGCGGGGGCGGGGCGGCGTGCCAAGTTCCCGGAAGAGCGCGGCCGGGAGGGTGGGCCGCGGCCTTCGGGAGAGGGGATCGGATGACGACCAAACGCGACCTGCTCAAAAGCGTGGGCCTGGCCGCCGGCGCCGGCACGGCGGCCCTCGCCGCACCCGCCATCCTGCGAGCCCAGACGCCGATCCGCTGGCGGCTGCAGACCTATGCCGGCCCGGCCCTGGCCGAGCACGTCATCAAGCCGTCGATCGACGCCTTCAACCGGGCGGCCAAGGGCGAGATGGTGATCGAGCTCTACACCGCCGACCAGCTCGTGCCGCAGGGCGAGCTGTTCCGTGCCGTCCAGCGCGGCACGATCGACGCCGCGCAATCCGACGAGGATTCGATGGCGGCACCGATCGACGTCTCGGTGTTCTCGGCCTACTTCCCGTTCGCCTGCCGCTATTCGCTCGACGTCCCGACCTTGTGGAACTGGTACGGGCTCAAGGAGATCTGGGAGGAGGCCTACAAGGAGGTCCCGGGTGTCACCTGGCTTTCGACCGGCTCGTGGGATCCCTGCAACATCGCCTCGACCAAGCCGGTCCGCTCGATCGCCGACTTGAAGGGCCTGCGGCTCTACATGTTCCCGACCGGCGGCCAGTTCCTGCAGCGCTTCGGCGTCGTGCCGGTCTCGCTGCCCTACGAGGACGTGCAGGTGGCGATCCAGACCGGCGAGCTCGACGGGGTGTGCTGGTCCGGCATCACCGAGGTCTACACCGTAGGCTGGGCCGACGTGACCAAGTACTATCTCACCAACAACATCTCGGGTGCCTGGGCCGGCTCGTACATCGTCAACACCGAGAAGTGGAACGCTCTGCCGGCGCATCTCAAAGAGCTGTTCAAGCTGTGCATCGACAGCTCGCACTACTACCGGCTGCACTGGTACTGGTGGGGCGAGGCGCATTACCGCACCAAGGGCGGCAAGCTCCAGCTCACCTCGATCCCCGAATCCGAATGGGCGACGATCGAGAAGGCGGCACTCCAGTTCTGGGACGAGGTCGCCAAGAAGAGCCCGCGGACGGCCAAGGTCGTCCGGATCTTGAAGGACTATCTCGCGACCATGGAGAAGGCCGGCCCGCCCTACCGGTACGGCTGAGGCGGCCCGTGCGGCGAGCCGTGCTCCTCCTGGGCGGCGGGCTCGTCCTCGCCGCCTGCACGGCCCGCCCCGAGCGGCCCGACGGCGGCGCGCTCGCGGCGGTCGGCACCCCCGTCTTGGTGCTGGTCAAGGGTGCGGCCTGCGTCGCCACCGTGGCTGTGGCGGCACCGACGGCCGCCGCCTGGGCGCTCACCGAGCGGCCCGAGCGGCCACGGGTCCAGCGCGAGCTCGAGGAGGGGCTGGCCGCCAATTGCGGCGGTCGCTGGTGGCTCGGCGCCTCGTGAACGCCGGGATCGGACCGGCTGCGCCTGCCTGTCGCGTTGCCGCGCGCGGGCTGGGGACCGATCTGCGGTGAGTATGAGCATCGGCTCATGAACGAGGCGGGGCGGAGAACGGCGATGGCGGAGATCGTTCGCGCACCCGTGGTCGGGGCCCGGCCGCGGCCGGCGCGCACCCGCTTGGCGAACGTCGTGGTGCGGCTTTCCGGCGACAGCGGCGACGGGATCCAGGTGGCGGGCGGCCAGCTCGCGCTCGCGACCGCGCTCTCCGGCGCCGACCTCGAGACCTTCCCCGACTTCCCCGCCGAGATCCGCGCCCCGGCCGGCACGACCTTCGGCGTCTCCTCCTTCCAGATCCACATCGCCGACCACCGCGTGCACACCGTGGGCGACCGGCCGGACGTGCTGGTCGCCCTCAACCCGGCGGCCCTCAAGGTCAACCTGCCCGACCTGCGGCCCGGTGCCCTCGTGATCCTCGACCCCGGTAGCTTCAAGAAGCGCGAACTCGAGCGTGCCGGGTTCCCCGCCGACCCGCGCGAGGACGGCACGCTCCGCCCCTTCCGGGTGGTGGAGATCCCGATCGAGGAGCTCACCCGCAAGGCCACCGCGGGAACCGGCGTCTCGGCGCGCGAGGCCGGCCGGGCCAAGAACTTCTGGGCGCTCGGCCTGATCCTTTGGATGCACGATCGCGACACCCGCTCGGTCGAGGCCTGGCTCGAACGGCGCTTCGCCCACGAGCCCGCGCTCTTGGCCGCCAACAAGGCGGCACTCGCCGCCGGCCACGTGTTCGGCGAGGTGAGCGAGCTTTCGATTCCCGCCTTCACGGTCGGCCGGGCGCCGCTCGAGCCCGGCACGTACAGAACGGTCAACGGGCTCGAGGCCCTGGCTTTCGGCCTGCTCGCCGCCGGTCGCGACGCCGGGCTCGAGCTCGTCTACTGCTCCTACCCGATCACCCCGGCCTCGGGGCTCTTGCACCAGCTCGCCGGGCTGCGCGGGCTCGGTGTCACGACCTTCCAGGCCGAGGACGAGATCGCCGCCATCTGCGCGGCGATCGGCGCCTCTTACGCCGGGGCGCTCGGGGTCACCGGCACGTCGGGACCGGGTATGGCTTTGAAGACCGAAGCCCTCGGCCTCGCCGTCGCGGTCGAGCTGCCGCTCGTGGTGATCGACGTGCAGCGCGCCGGTCCCTCGACCGGCATGCCGACCAAGACCGAGCAGTCCGACCTGTTCCAGGCGGTCTTCGGCCGCAACGGCGACACCCCGCTCGTCGTGCTCGCCGCCGCCACCCCCTCGGACGGCTTCGCCATGGCCCGCGAGGCGGTCCGCCTCGCCGTCCGGCACATGACGCCCGTGATCCTGCTCGCCGACGGCTTCCTCGCGAACGCCGCCGAGCCCTGGCGGCTCCCCGAGCTTGCCGCCGAGCCGGCCTTCCCGGTGCGCTTCCCCACGAGCCGCGAGGGCTTCCGCCCCTGGCGCCGCGACGCGCACGGCGTCCGGCCCTGGGTGGTGCCCGGCACGCCCGGCCTCGCGCACCGGATCAGCGGCCTCGAACGCGACTTCGAGACCGGTGCGATCTCCTACGACCCGGCCAACCACGCGCGCATGACCGCGGCCCGGCGCGCCAAGATCCTCGCGGTCGCCGAGGATGTCCCGCCCGCGGCGCTCGAGCAGGGCGATCCGGACGACCGGCTCGTGCTGGTGGGCTGGGGGAGCACCTACGGGCCGATCGCCGATGCGGTGGCAGCGGCCCGGGCCAAGGGCCGCGACGTGGCGCATCTCCATCTGCGCCATCTCTGGCCCTTACCGCGCGGCCTCGGCGATCTCTTGTCCGGCTTTCGCCGGATCCTCGTGCCCGAGATGAACACGGGCCAGCTCGCCACACTCTTGCGCGCCGAGCTGCTCGTCCCGGCCGAGCCGCTTTCCAAGGTCACCGGCCGGCCGTTCACCGTCGAAGAATTGAGCCAGGCGATCGAGGCCCGGCTCGAGGAGGCCCCGTGAGCGCCGACGCGACCGTTCTCGACCCGGCCGAGCCCGCCCCGGGCGGCGAGGCCCGCCGGCTCGAGCCCAAGGATTACGCCTCCGACCAGGAGGTCCGCTGGTGTCCGGGCTGCGGCGACTACGCGATTTTGAAGGCGGTCGAGAAGGCGCTGTCCGAACTCGGCGCCGACCCCGACCGGACCGTCTTCGTCTCCGGGATCGGCTGCGCCGCCCGCTTCCCACACTATCTCGCGACTTACGGCTTCCACGGTATCCACGGCCGGGCGCCGGCCATCGCGACCGGCATCAAGCTCGCCAAGCCCGAACTCGACGTGTGGGTGGTGGGCGGCGACGGCGACATGCTGGCGATCGGCACGAACCATCTGGTCCACGCGCTCCGCCGCGACCTCGATCTCGTGATCTTGATCGTGAACAACGCGATCTACGGCCTCACCAAGGGCCAGGCCTCGCCGACCACGCCCACGGGCACGCGGACCCCCTCGACGCCGTCGGGCCTGCTCGAGCGACCGCTTTCGGCCTGCTCCCTCGCCCTCGCGGCCGGGGCCCGCTTCGTTGCCCGCAGCGTCGACGTCCACCAGAAGCAGCTCCCCGAGATCCTGGTCCGCGCTCGCCGTCATCCCGGTACGGCGATGGTCGAGATCCTGCAGAACTGCGTGATCTACGCCGACGGCGCGTGGTCGCACATCACCGACAAAGCGCACGCCGCGGAAACCCAGCTCCTCCTGCGCCACGGCGAGCCGCTGCTCTTCGCCGACGGCCGCAAAGGGCTCGCGCCGGCGCGCCACCGCGCCGGCCTCGAGGTGGTCGAGGTCGGCCCCGAGGGTTGGCAGGCGGCGGGGGTCCTCGTCCACGACGAGCGCGACCGCTCGCTCGCCACGCTCTTGGCCGCCCTCGAGCCGCCCATGCCGGTGGCGCTCGGTGTGCTCTACGCCGATCCGGCGCCGGCGAGTTACGAGCAGCTGGTGCGCGAGCAGATCGCGGCCGAGCGGGCCCGCGCGCCGGGGCTCGATCTCGCCACCGTGATCCGGCGCGCGCCGACCTGGACCGTGCCGGGCTGAGGGTTCAGATTCCGGCTGGCCGCTCGACCGGTAGCCCGGCCCGCCGCCAAGCATCCATGCCGCCCGCGAGTTGGACCGCGCGACAGCCTCGTTCGGTCAAGAACCGCACGGCCGGGATCGAACGGTGGGCGCTCTCGCAGACCGCCACGACCTCGCTGCCTTGTGAAAGGCCGAGTTCGGCGAAGCGAGCCGGGAGCCGGTGGACGGGAACGTGGCGCGCCCCCGGGATCGTGCCCTCGGCGACCTCGGCGGCGCTGCGCACGTCGAGGATGACGGGCGCCCGTCCTTCCCGGATGCGACGCGCCAGTTCTTCGGGGCCGATTTCACCCACCCGACCGAAGGGCAGCCACTGCCACCAGCGCATGGATCACCGGGAACGAAGCGAGAGAGAAGAGAATGGTCGGAGCGGCGTGATTCGAACACGCGACCCCTGCCTCCCGAAAGCAGTGCTCTACCAGGCTGAGCTACGCTCCGACCGGGGCCGGCCGAGGAGATAGTCGGCCTGGCCGCGGCCCGCAAGCCCGAACCCACGACGACGGCGCGCGCCGGCTCAATAGGCACGCTCTATGCAGAACTCGACGAGACCCGCGAGGACGTCGCGAGCCGGTGAGCGGGGGAAGGGGGCGAGCGCCTCGCGCGCCATGCGCCCGTAGGCCCGAGCGCGTTCGAGCGTCGCCTCGATCGCCCGGTGGCGGGCCAGGAGGCGCTGCGCCTCGGCGAGATCGCTTTCCGTCTGCTCGACCCGTTCGAGGGTCCGCCGCCAGAAGGCGCGCTCCGCTTCGCTGCCGCGGGCGAAGGCGACGAGCACCGGCAGCGTGATCTTGCCGTCGCGGAAATCGTCGCCCACCGCCTTGCCGAGCTCGGCCTCGCGGGCGCTGTAGTCGAGCGCGTCGTCGACCAGCTGAAAGGCCATGCCGAGCGAGCGGCCGTAGGTCGCGAGCGCCGCGGCCTCGCTTCGTGGCCGGCCGGCCACGACCGCACCCACCTCGCAGGCCGCCTCGAACAGTGCTGCGGTCTTGCCGGCGATCATCCGCAGATAGGCTTCCTCGCTGGTCGTCGTGTCGTTGGCGGTGACGAGTTGGAGGACCTCGCCCTCGGCGATCACCGCACTCGCCCGCGCGAGGATCTCCAGGACCTCGAGATCGCCCACGCCGACCATGAGCTGGAAGGCCCGGCTGAAGAGAAAATCGCCCACGAGCACCGGGGCCTTGTTGCCCCAGAGCGCGTTGGCCGTGGCCTTGCCGCGCCGGAGATCGCTGTCGTCGACCACGTCGTCGTGCAGGAGCGTGGCGGTGTGGATGAACTCCACGGCGGCCGCCAGCGCTACGTGGTGCTCGCCCCGATAGCCGCACATCCGGGCCGAAAGCAGGGTGAGCATCGGCCGGATCCGCTTGCCGCCGGCGGCGATCAGATGGCGGGCGAGCTCGGGGATCAGCGAGACCTCGCTCTGCAGCCGCTCGAGGATCAGTCGGTCGACCCGTGCCATGTCCTCGGCGACGAGGGCTCGGGCCTCCTCGAGTGCCGAACGGCTCGGCTCGCTGCGCATCGCTGCTGCTGGGGACACGCGGCATCTCCCTCGACCCGCCCGTCCGGCCGGGTCATCTTGGAGCGGACTTATACCCCCGAGGATCCTCTGGCAAATGTGCCCGGTCACCCCCGAGGCGAGCACCACCACCCCGCGAGCCGGCGAGTCCGCCACCACGCTCGACCTCCTGCTGGGCGGTCGGGTCCGCGTCCTCCAGCCCGAACGAGGCTATCGGGCGGCGATCGATCCGGTGCTCTTGGCCGCCGCGGTCGCCGCCCGGCCGGGCGAGCGGGTGCTGGATGCCGGTTGCGGCACGGGGGCCGCGAGCCTCTGCCTCGCCGTGCGCTGCCCCGAGGTTCTCGTGACCGGGCTCGAGCGCGATCACGCGGCCCTCACTCTCGCCCGGGCGAGCGTGGCTCTTGCCAGGCTCGAGGACCGGGTGCAGCTCGTCGAGGGCGATCTCCTGCAACCGCCTGCGGCCATCCGGCGCACCGCGTTCGATTGGGTGGCCTCGAACCCGCCGCATCTCCCACCCGGGCGGGTCCGCGCACCGGCCGAGCCGTCGCGGGCCGCCGCCCGGGTCGAGACGGTCGATCCGGCGCGCTGGATCGCCGCGTGCCTGGCACGACTGGCTCCGGGTGGCCGGCTCGTCCTCGTCCACCGGGCCGATCGACTGCCGGAGCTCCTCGCGGCACTCACCGGCCGGGCGGGCGAGATCACCCTGTTCCCGCTCTGGCCCAAGGAGGGCGAGCCGGCGCGCCGGATCCTTGTCCGCGCGCGCAAGGGCAGCCGGGCGCCGGCGCGGCTTCTGCCGGGCCTCGTCTTGCACCGCCCGGACGGGCGCTATACCGAGGCTGCCGAGGCCATCCTGCGTGGAGCCGAGCCGATCCCATGGTGACCCCGACGCCGCCCGCGCCCCGGCCGTTCTGGGCCTTCTGGCGGCGCCGACCGATCGTGCCGGTGATCCGCCTCGCGGGGCTGATCGGCAGCCTGCCGCTGCGCGGCGCCGGCCTCTCGCTCACCGGGCTCGAGCGGGCGATCGAGCGGGCCTTCGCGGTCCGCCGGGCGCCGGCCGTGGCGCTCGCGATCAACAGCCCGGGCGGCTCGGCCGTCCAAGCGGCGCTCATCGCCGGGCGGATCCGGACGCTCGCCGAGCGCAACCAGCGACCCGTGCTCGCCTTCGTCGAGGACGTCGCGGCCTCGGGGGGCTATTGGCTCGCCACGGCGGCCGACGAGATCTTGGTCGACCCCTCCTCGATCTTGGGCTCGATCGGCGTGATCAGCGCCAGTTTCGGCTTCGCGCAGGCGATCGAGCGGCTGGGTATCGAGCGGAGGGTGCACACCGCCGGCGCCCGCAAGAGCTTCTTGGACCCGTTCCGCCCCGAACGCGCGGAGGATCTGGCCCTGCTCGCCGAGCTGCAAGGCGACATCCACGAGCGCTTCAAAGAGCAGGTGCGCACCCGCCGCGCGGGCCGCTTGAAGGCGGCCGAAGCGGAGCTGTTCGACGGCCGGGTCTGGACCGGGACCCGTGCGGTCGAGGTCGGGCTCGCCGACGGGCTCGGCGAACTCCGCACCACCCTAGAGGCGCGCTTCGGTGCCGACGTGCAGGTCCGGCTCGTCAACCCGCCGCGGCCGCGCCTCCTCTCGCGGATGGGGCTCGGCACGCTCGCCGCGGAAGCCGCGGCCGAGGGCCTCGCCCTCCTCGAGGAACGGGCGCTGCGCGCCCGCCTCGGTCTTTGAACGGGACGGCGGGCACCGGGAAGGGGAGGAGCGATGTTCACCTTGAGCTTGGGTAAGATCCTGGTCGTCATCCTGGTGATCGTCGCCGCCTGGAAGGGCTTTCGCCTGTTGACCGCGCTGCAGAAGAAGCTCGAGCAGGCGCAGCGCCAGCCACCGGTGCCGCCACCCGGCCGCGCCGCATCGGCCGGCGAGACGGCCGATTTCGTTCCCTGCCCGCGCTGCGGAACCTGGGTCCCGAACGGGACCTGGTGCCCCAGCGTGGAAGAGTGCCGGATCGAGCGGGTCCGAGCGCCGCACCCGCCTTGACCCCGCTGCGGGCCGCCTTCTAGAGCGTGTGCAACGCAACACGAGGCCAGCCGAGACCGAGCGCCGACGTGGCCAGCCGCCGCCCGCCCAGCTTCCAAGAGCTGATCCTCCGCCTGCAGCAATTTTGGGGCGAGCGTGGCTGCCTGATCCTCCAGCCTTACGACATGGAGGTCGGCGCCGGCACCTTCCATCCGGCGACTACGCTCAGAGCCCTCGGCCCCGAGCCCTGGCGCGCGGCCTATGTCCAGCCCTCGCGCCGGCCGACCGACGGCCGTTACGGGGAGAACCCCAATCGCCTCCAGCATTATTATCAATTCCAGGTCATCTTGAAGCCCTCGCCTCCCGATCTTCAGGAGACCTATCTCGAAAGCTTGGTGGCCCTCGGAATCGACCCGCTCGTCCACGACATCCGCTTCGTCGAGGACGATTGGGAGAGCCCGACCCTCGGCGCTTGGGGTCTCGGCTGGGAGGTCTGGTGCGACGGGATGGAGGTCACACAATTCACCTATTTCCAGCAGGTGGGCGGGATCGACTGCCGGCCGGTGTCGGGCGAGCTCACTTACGGCCTCGAGCGGCTCGCCATGTACGTCCAGGGGATCGAGAACGTCTACGAGCTCGATTTCAACGGTGCGGGCGTCACCTACGGCGACGTGTTCCTCGAGGCCGAGCGGCAATATTCCGCGCACAATTTCGAGCACGCGACGATCGAGCGTCTGGCGCGCCATTTCGAGGACGCCGAAGCCGAATGCCGCCACCTGCTCGCCCACCGGCTGCCGCTGCCGGCCTACGACCAGTGTCTCAAGGCGAGCCACCTGTTCAACCTGCTCGACGCGCGCGGTGCGATCGGCGTCGCCGAGCGGCAGGCCTACATCGGCCGGGTCCGCGCGCTCGCCAAGGCCTGCTGCGAGGCTTGGCTCGAGCGGACCGGGCAGGGGGCGGGCTGAGCCCATGGCCGAGCTCCTGCTCGAGCTCTTTTCCGAGGAGATGCCGGCGCGCATGCAGCAGCGGGCGCGCCGCGATCTCGTCGAACTCCTGGGCGGTCTGTTCCGGGAAGCCGGCCTCGCCTTCGACGAGCCGATCCGCTGCTTCACGACCCCGCGCCGACTCGTGGCGGTCGTGACCGGCCTGCCCGCGCGCCAGCCCGACCGCGTCACCGAGCGCCGAGGCCCGCGCGAGGATGCCCCGGTGGCGGCGATCGAGGGCTTCAAGCGCAGCCTGCCGCCCGACGGTGCCACGGTCGAGGTTCGCGAGGACAAGAAGGGCAGGGTGCTCTGGGCGATCGTCCGCGAGCCCGGGGCCGCCACTCGCGACCTCCTCGCCGACCGCCTGCCCGAGCTTTTGGGCCGCTTCCCCTGGCCCAAGTCGATGCGCTGGGGCACGGGCGAGGCGCGCTGGGTGCGGCCCTTGCGCTCGATCCTCTGCCTCTTCGACGGGGAGGTCGTGCCCTTCACCTTCGCCGGGATCGAGAGCGAGGCAACGACCCGGGGCCATCGATTCCTCGCACCTGCGACGCTGCGCCCGAAGAGCTTCGCCGAATACGAGCGCGCGCTCGCCGGTGCCAAGGTCGTCCTCGACCCGGCCGAGCGCCGGCGCCGAATCCTCGAGGGTGCGGAACGGCTCGCCGCAGGAGAGGGGCTGAGGCTCGTCTGCGACGAAGAGTTGATCGAGGAAATCGTGGGTCTCACGGAGTGGCCCGTGCCGCTCTTGGGCCGGATCGACCCCGCCTTCATGGACATCCCGAGCGAGGTCCTGGTGCTCACCATGCGGCAGAACCAGCGCTACCTCGCCCTCGAGACGCCGGACGGGCGGCTCGCCCCCCGTTTCGTGCTGGTCGCCGACATCGAGCCCGTCGACGGTGGTGCGGCGATCGTCGCCGGCAACGAGCGGGTGCTCCGCGCCCGCCTCTGGGACGCCCGCTTCTTCTGGGAGCAGGACAAGAAGCAGAGCCTCGAGAGCCGGCTGCCGAAGCTCGCCGCGATGGTCTTCCACGAGAAGCTGGGTAGCCAGGGCGAGCGGGTCGAGCGGCTCGTGGCCCTTGCGGGCTTTCTCTGCGGCTTCGTCCCCGGCGCCGATCGGATCCTCGCCGAGCGTGCGGCGCTTCTGGCCAAGGCCGATCTCGTCACCGGCATGGTCGGCGAGTTCCCCGAGCTGCAGGGGATCATGGGCGGGCACTATGCCCGGGTGCAGGGCGAGCCCGAGGCCGTCGCCCGGGCGATCGCCGAGCACTACGCTCCCAAGGGTCCCGACGATCGCTGCCCGAAGGCACCCGAGAGCGTGGTCGTGGCGCTCGCCGACCGGATCGACCATCTCGTGGGCTTCTTCGCAGCCGGGATCCGGCCGACCGGGACGAAAGACCCGTTCGCGCTCCGCCGCGCCGGCCTCGGCATCATCCGGCTCGTGAGCGAGAACCGGCTGCGGCTGCCGCTGCGCCGGGCCTTCGAAGCCGCGCTCGACGGCTACGGGGCGCGCTTCGCCGATCTCGACCGGACGGCACTCTCGGACGAGCTCCTGCGCTTTTTGGCGGACCGGCTCGTCGTCCATTTGCGCGGGGAGGGGGTGCGTCACGACCACATCGCGGCGGTGCTGGCGGTCGGGCTCGACGACGATCTCGTGCGCCTGCAGGCACGGGTCGCGGCACTCAAGAGCTTCCTCGAAAGCGAGGACGGCGCGAACCTGCTCACGGGCTATCGCCGTGCCACGAGCATCGTCGCGATCGAAGAGCGCAAGGACGGTCGCGTCTACCGCGGCGAGCCGCGCCGCGAGCTGTTGCGGGCGAGCGAGGAGATCGCCCTGTTCGAAGCGCTCGAGGCCGCGAGCCCGCGGATCGCAACGGCCCTCGCCGCCGAAGATTGGACGGGGGCGATGGCCGCTCTCGCGGCGCTGCGCCGGCCGATCGACGCCTTTTTCGATCGGGTGATGGTCAACGCGTCGGAGCCCGAGCTGCGCGTCAACCGTTTGTTCATGCTGTCGCGGATAGGTTCGGCGCTCGGCGACGTCGCGGATTTCGCGCGCATCGAGGAGCCCGGGCGCGGTTAGGCGACAGGCCGTTCCGGGCGCGGGCGGCTTTGGAGGGTTGGGCGACTCATGACCAAGAAATGGGTCTACAGCTTCGGTCGCAACGGCGCCGAGGGCGATGCCGGGATGCGTCGCCTGCTGGGCGGCAAAGGCGCCAACCTCGCGGAAATGGCGAGCCTGGGTCTGCCGGTTCCACCCGGCTTCACGATCACGACCGAAGTCTGCGCCTGGTACTACGCCCACGACAAGAGCTACCCGGAAGGCCTGCGCGAGCAGGTCCGAGCCGCCCTCGCCGCGGTCGAGGCCGAGGTCGGCGCCCGCTTCGGCGATCCCGATCGGCCGCTCCTCGTCTCCGTGCGCTCGGGTGCACCGGTTTCCATGCCGGGCATGATGGACACCGTGCTCAATCTCGGCCTCAACGACCGGACGGTGGAGGGCCTCGCCCGGGCCAGCGAGGATCGCCGCTTCGCGTTCGACAGCTATCGCCGCTTCGTCCAAATGTACGGCGACGTGGTCCTCGGCATCGACCATTACCTCTTCGAAGAGCGGCTCGAGGAAGTGAAGCGCGAGCGCGGCGCCCGGTTCGACAACGAGCTGCCCGCCGAGGCGCTCGAGGAGCTCGTGGCGGCCTACAAGGCGATCGTCCGCAAAGCACTCGGCCGGGACTTCCCCGACGACCCCGAGGAGCAGCTCTGGGGGGCGATCGGTGCCGTCTTCGGCTCCTGGATGAACCCGCGTGCCCAGACCTACCGCAAGCTGCACGGTATTTCGGCGGAGATGGGCACCGCGGTCACCGTCCAGGCCATGGTATTCGGCAACATGGGCGAGGATTGCGCGACCGGTGTCGCCTTCACCCGCAACCCCTCGACCGGCGAGAAGGTCCACTACGGCGAATATCTCGTGAACGCCCAGGGCGAGGACGTGGTGGCCGGCATCCGCACCCCGCAGCCCTTGTCGAAAGCGATGGCCGGGCCGGGCGCCGCCGGCACGTCCATGGAGGAGCGGCTGCCGCGCACCTTCGCCGAGCTGGTCGAGGTCTTCGACCGGCTGGAGCGGCACTATCGCGACATGCAGGACATCGAGTTCACGGTGCAAAAGGGCCGGCTCTACGTCCTGCAGACCCGCACCGGCAAGCGCACCGCTGCGGCGGCCCTCAAGATCGCGGTCGACATGGCCCGCGAAGGACTCATCACGCGCGAGGAAGCACTTCTGCGGATCGACCCCGCGCAGCTCGACCAACTCCTCCATCCGACCCTCGACCCCAAGGCCGAGCGGCGCGTCATCGCCAAGGGCCTGCCGGCTTCGCCCGGCGCCGTCTCGGGCAAGGTCGTCATGAGTGCCGAGGAGGCGGAGCGTCTCGCAGCCATGGGCGAGGCCGTCATCCTCGTGCGGATCGAGACCTCGCCCGACGACATCCACGGGATGCACGCGGCCCGGGGGATCCTCACCGCCCGCGGCGGCATGACGAGCCACGCCGCGGTCGTCGCGCGCGGCATGGGCAAGCCCTGCGTGTGCGGCGCGGGCGATCTCCTGATCTCCTACGAGGAGCGGGCGTTCAGCGCCGGCGGTGTGCGGGTCGCGGCGGGCGAAGTGATCACGATCGACGGCTCGACGGGCGAGATCATGCTCGGCGCGGTCAAGACCGTCGATCCGCAGCTCTCGGGCGATTTCGCCACCCTCATGAGTTGGGCCGACGAGCTCCGCAGGCTCCGGGTCCGGACCAACGCCGAGACCCCGCGCGATGCCAGCACCGCCGTCCGTTTCGGCTGCGAAGGGATCGGCCTGTGCCGGACCGAGCACATGTTCTTCCAGGAGGACCGGATCGTCGCCATGCGCGAAATGATCCTGGCCTCCGACGCCGAAGGGAGGAGAAAGGCGCTCGCCAAGATCCTGCCCATGCAGCGGGCCGACTTCGTCGAGCTCTTCACGATCATGGGCGACCGACCGGTCACGATCCGCCTTCTCGATCCGCCCCTGCACGAGTTCTTGCCGCACACCGAGACCGAGATCGGTGAGGTCGCAGCAGCGGCCGGCGTCGAGCCGCGGGTGGTGCGCCGCCGGCTCAAGGAACTCGAGGAAGCGAACCCGATGCTGGGCCTCCGAGGCTGCCGGCTCGGGATCGTCTACCCCGAGATCTACGAGATGCAGGTCCAAGCGATCGTCGAGGCCGCACTCGAAGTCGCGGCGCGCACGGGCAGCGTGGTGGTACCGGAGATCATGGTGCCGCTCGTGGGCTCGGCGCGCGAGCTCGAGCTCGTGGGTGAGCGGCTGCGGAGGGTTGCCGAGCGGGTCATGGCGGAGAAGGGCAGGCGGATCGATTATCTCGTCGGCACCATGATCGAGCTGCCGCGCGCGGCACTGCGGGCCGGCGAGATCGCCCGGCACGCCGCCTTCTTCAGCTTCGGCACGAACGATCTGACCCAGATGACGCTCGGCCTCTCGCGCGACGATTCGGGCAAGTTCCTCGACGCTTACCTCGAGGCCGGCATCTTCCCGACCGACCCGTTCCGCTCGCTCGACGTCGAGGGCGTGGGCGAGCTCGTGCGGATCGCCTGCGCGCGCGGCCGCGAGACCCGGCCCGACCTCAAGCTCGGCATCTGCGGTGAGCACGGCGGCGATCCGGCCTCGATCGCCTTCTGCGAAGAAGTGGGCCTCGACTACGTCTCCTGCTCGCCCTACCGGGTGCCGATCGCCCGGCTCGCTGCCGCCCAGGCCGTGCTGCGGCGCCGCGGCGTGGCGCCGAGCGAGGAGCGGGGCTGAAGGCCGTTCCGGGGTGAGCACAGCGGTGGAGCCGCTCGAGGCACTGCGCGCCGGTGGCAAGGCGGCGCTCGCCCGCGCGCTCGCCCGGATCGAGGAAGCCCCCGACGATCCGGCGACGATCGGCCTGCTCGAGGCCGCCTGGGCGCGCCCTTCGGGCTGGGCCCTGGGGCTCACCGGGCCGCCGGGGGTCGGCAAATCGACCCTCGCTTCGGCGCTGGTCGCGGCTTGGCGGCGGGCGGGGCGGCGGGTGGCCGTGCTCGCGGTCGACCCCTCCTCGCGGCGGACCGGGGGGGCCATCCTCGGCGACCGCACCCGGCTCGCCCTCGACCCCGAGGACGAGGGCCTGTTCGTCCGTTCGCTCGCCGCTCGCGACCGGCTCGGCGGCGTGGCCTCCTTGTGCTTTCCCGCCCTCGTTCTCCTGCGCGCGCTGTTCGACCGGGTGCTGGTCGAGACCGTGGGCGTGGGCCAATCGGAGACCGAGATCGCCGATCTCGCGGACGTGGTGCTGCTCGCGGTCCAGCCGGCCTCGGGCGACGCCTTGCAGTTCCTCAAGGCCGGGATCGTCGAGATCCCCGACCTCGCCGTGGTGACCAAGGCCGATCTCGGCGCCCCCGCCGAGCGCAGCGCGCGCGAGCTCGAGGCGGCCCTCGCCCTCGTCA
>Ga0308405_1000360_pt1 | contig 26837 bp, 37 predicted proteins | sample HotsprSampleMS13_FD_203473 | JGI IMG/M metagenome (GOLD analysis project Ga0308405, IMG submission 203473) | Hot spring phototrophic mat microbial communities from Mushroom Spring, Yellowstone National Park, Wyoming, United States - 20060912_MS13 ...
AGGGGTGTGCCACACAGCTACCCCAGAAGCAGTACACCTTGACAAGAGACCACGCACCAACTTGAAGCCGGTGTCTTTCCAAGCTTTCTTAGATTTCTTTTTTCGGTAGTGCCTTGTCCATTCTCCAATGGCTATTCCCAGAACCCTAATACGAGCAAGGTCTTACTCGCCTAATTCTGGAGTGCCAAAAGAATTTCCTGTTTTTCTTCCTCTGTCAAAGCTGGATAGTCCTGCAGGATTTCTTCAGCGGTTTTCCTCTCGGTTCTCATTCTGTACCGTACTGTCCGGACAAAGATGTTCTTTTTCCAAGTCGGCATCATTGTTGACCACCCCCGAGCAGAAAGGCAATGGCTTGCTCGATGTCGAGCAAACGATTCTCCGTAGCGCTGGCTATCTCTTGCACCGAAATTCGCTGTGCTGTTTGCATCTCGTTAACCTTTGTTTTGATTGTATTCCGCAGATTCGAAATGGTGTTCCGAACCACATTTTCATCAACGGTACCATCTGCGCCAAAAATAGCGAATATGTTACTGTGTTCATCGAAAGTTATGTGTTTGCACGCTGGAAGCGATATCTTAAATACTTTTTCAAAATCCGCTTTCTTCCACACCCAGCCCGTCTCGTTGCCTTCGTCATCAACAAAACCAACCTTTACCCTACCAAACTCATAGTTGAAAATCATTTTTTCGCTCATCGTTCCACCTCATTTTTTAATGATTATTGCCAGGGCCAGGAAGGGGGGGACAAAAGAAACATTAGTTGCAGTAATTATGTGAGAGTGGGAAAAGCTCTGGAAGGGGTGGCACATTCTAAAGCCAGTCAGGCCGTAGCCATAGTTGCCAATGTGACTGTGCGCGAATGAATTAGCGCTAATTGTCCACGAAATTGAGAGAGTATTATTTCCAGATTTGGTCCCGGCCCCGGATCCCACGATATATAAGAAATAATCCCGCAAATCGGGGGTTCCGTTGCTCCCGTCACATAACAACCACCCTGGTGGCGCTACCATTGATTTCCAAAAAGCTATACAACCATTAGGGGGTATAAATCGCGCGGAGCTATAGTAAGCAAAAACCATGGCTTTTTTGAGGAACTCAGAAATTGTTGCCGAGTAAGAGTGCTCATGCCAGCCGCTCGAGACTGGCAGTGCGCCTGATCCAGAACCACCCCTGCCTCTGTTCCATCCGTGCTCGTGTGCACCATCTCCTGACGTGGTTCCGTTTATAGTGCTACTGCTACCTCCCGTTCCAATGCTTCCACCCCTTAGGAACATGTTGTTTTCTGGCAGTTTTGTCATCCCCAGCTCTACGCCATAACTAAGTACCACTCCATCTTTCGGGATATATAACTGTGCTACGGTTGACTCAAGAAATCGAAGGCTCACGTAGGGGGGAGAATAAGGAAAAGATATCGTATGTGAGTGTGAGCCCGCCGTCTCTGTCCCCGTCCCGCTGCCACCAACGACATCCTCAACCCAGCTACCCGTATGGGCGCCGGCCGTGCTGGTAACAAACTGGAGGTTGGCTGGATTTGATGCTGATGTGTACGTTTCAGGGGGATTCGAGGCGCTTGCACCTAAGATGTAGCGGTTATTTGCAAGGCTATACACTTGCCACCCTTCTGGGGTGTCGCTTCCTCGATAAGGGATGATAAGACCCTGGGGGACAGGGTAGGGGTAGACGTCTCTCCAGGCTCCATCCCCACGTACCCTGAGGTGTGTCACAGGGGTCCAAATGTTGTTGCGACGAATATATAACTGTGAAAACGACCACTGATTGTTTTGCCTTGTGTACAACGGCATGAGTTCTTACCCCCACTGTATCCAAATGTCGCCCTCGGATCCCTGAGTAGAACCCGGAGGATTTGGGGATAGATATATGTTTCTGGCCTGCGCTGCAAAGACTCGCTCATCAGTGATGTCGTCTGCAGTTATCTGAGTGGCACTAGCAGCGACGTAGAGCTGGGCGAGGGAAAATTCCCAGTAATTTGTATTCTGCTCAAGTGGGGGGGGAGAAGGCTGTGATGCGGGGGTCCCCGTTTTTGCAAGGGCCTCGATTTTGCGGTCCACGTTGATATCGAGCCGCAACACAATACGGTCAATCCGAGGAAGAGTTGGGTGAGCAACCTGGATCACTATCTCTTTTGAGGTTGTGTTCCGGTACCAGTACCCCCGAAACATCGCTACGCCAGACCGAACGATAACTGCCATAGAAGGGGGATCTGTAGGAACAACCGCAAGTCTATCTCCGACCCCTGGAGCTACGCCTTCCCGGAAAATAGTAGAAATAACCTCAGCCCAGTCTATTTGGGTGTATTCCCGAGTGTCGCCCCCGCTCGAAGCGAAAAAACGGTATAACTCCGCCATACTGTCACCTCCTAGCTTCGGCTATAAAAAGCCGACGATAGTACCGCAGAAGGAGCCGGACATCCTTGGGTTCGCTGCCGAAAATCAGGGTAGTGCGCTTTCCATCCTTGGAGTACTCCCGACGAACGCCCAAAACCCGGACAACAGCTGTTGCTACGCCCGGATAGGAAATCGTAACGAAGTCGCCGAGCTTGAAGTCTACCTCGAAAACGAAAGGGCCCGTGGGGAAATACTCGGCCTCAAGCGACATCACTTCGCCCATCTCTGCCAGGACTTCTTCCCCTCTCTGCTCAAGGGCAATGTCTGTAAGGTCCCGAGCATCAGCGAAGACCTCCCTTCTATTCCATCCTGTCGGAATGTCCCCTTGGGCGTATACGAGGAAGTATCGTGAGGCCCCGCTACCCTGGCCACCAACAACCGCGAGGCTCTTACTCTGCTGCGTGTCGTAGCGATACGTCATCTTCTTAACGTTCGCAAGCTCGGGGGAAATCTTCACCGCGCTGCTCTTGTCCTGCCCCTGAAGCACCCCGAAATAGAACTGCTTTTCCTCCAGGTTCAGCCACATTCTCCATCCGAGCCCACTTATAGCCGCAATGTTCTCGAGGACCTCAGCAACCGTTTGGAGACGTGCCGAGTAGGTCATATCGCCCCCTCTGCCCTTGTTCGTCCCATGTGCAAGGGCCGTAATCCGCCGGTTCTGGTCTGTGGGGTTGACGACATTGACCCACACAAAATAGTGCATTATGCTTTCGGGGTCACCTCCCACCTCATCGTAGCCAGTTCCCCCAGTGATGTTGTTCAGACACAGCCGATGAAGGAAAACCTCCCCGGCGTCATACCCCCTCTTGATCCAAAATTCACTCCCAACACCCTGTTCGTCAAGGGTGAGCTCCTCGTAGGAAATGCGGCCGGCATCTGTGCGGTTGTCGCACAGCACGAGGAAATTGCCGGCTTGGAGGAGGTCAGCGCCCGGCGCATAGCGGGAAATACGAAGCTCAAAACTGCCCACGGAACGGTAGTAGCTCTCGAAGCGGAGATAAGAGAACTGCTCAATTTCACCTAAAAGCTCAAGAGAAGGATTAAGGACGAGCAGGCGAAAAGGAGCCGGGTTGTCTTGTGTTTCAACATCAACCAAAGAGAATTGGGGAAAGGCACCAGCAATCCTTTGCTCTGTGCTCCCTACACTGCAAGTAGGTTCGGACGAGACATATTTACGTACCCGAATCCAGTCATAAGACGTATCCTTGATGTTTGTAGAACCGGCCCCACTGAACTCACCAAGCGATATATATCTGATGTTCTTGCTCCAGGTGACCGAATAGCCACTCAAACGAGAATAGTTATTCCAAAACGCTGCCGTATTGGGCGTGGTCTCGTTGCCGAGGATATGCCAGGTGTTCAAAGACATCGTGAAAAGAAACACACCACCGGCTACGTTGTAACCTGCACTGCTTCCTGACGCAACCCAGCCCTTCACGGCCGTGCTACTGGCTGGGAAGTCTACCATATAGAGCATGGTTGCATCGGAATTTGCGTTGCCGGAGGCAATAAACCGGGAACTTGACACTTCCAAGGCCCCGCTATGTGTGCTCTCGGAGTTTGTGTTGTATTGCACCCTTGCTTCGGTGAGATACCCAGAGTTGAGGTGGAAAGAGAGGGCGGCCTGGAGCCCGATAGCCCCGACGGTTATCTTTAGAACGCTACCCGAAACGGTGTACGATGTTCCGGATGCAACAAACCACCTTGTTGTGTCCAGGGTTGTGCCTAAGAAATCATCGAAGAAATCGAACACCGCACTACCGTTACTTTGGGATGTAGCGGTAGGGTTGCCGTAGTACATATAAATCGTCTTCGTCGAGCGAGCAGGAATTGATGGGACTTTAACCCAAATCCTCGTTGAGCTCGTATTAGCACCGCTCTCAATCCAGTAGCTCAGAATGGTGTTCCCATCGTTATCAGTGAAGCGGACGTCGCCGCAGTCAGAGCGCATTTTGCCGGCAGAGACAAGCGAAGCAGTATCAACAACCACAACCACCTGGTAATTCGTGAGGTTTGACGAGTTACCAGTATTGTTAATCGTGATAGGCTTTCGGTATTTCCATCCTACCAAGGCCATCCCCACACCTCACACTCCAGCGTACCAGTTTTGGTATGACACAACAAACAAGGAACCTTCTCCCTCAACCTCTGCACCGTACTCGAGCTCGTTCTCACCTGGAATAAGAGAGAAAAGCACAGAGTCCGCGGTGAGGTAAGGAAATGCGTTCACCCTTGTGCCGTTTGCCCTAACGAGGGCAACGGACTTCTTCCCCCAGGATGTATCTATTTCCACCCGCTCACCGGACGCAATGGCTATGTCCAGCTGAATCTTGTGGTTGGTCGTGTTATTCTTAATGTAGAAATTCTCCAGGGGCCCGTAGGCAACAAGGAAGATAGGGGCAGGAATATCACTCTCGTTTTGGATTTTCCTGAACTTCCCGATTGCCCCGAACGACAGCGGGAACTTGAAAGGAAAATCCCATCCCCCAAACACGCCAGCCAGGATAAGCGTATACAAGGCCTCGCTCCGGAAAAAGGGATTGGGAGCAACGACGCTAATCTGCGCCAGCTGGTGAGAAGGGCTTGTTCCCGAACCCAGAGCCCCAGAGAAGCGCAGTTCCTCAACCACGCCGTCTATGATGTACGTGTTGTTCTTTGCCTTGATTGTCAAGGTGCCCATGCCCGCCTTGGGGTTGAATAGCCTCACAAGCCTCCGGCGCCGCTCCTCCTGCTCCTCGTTGTTCCCTACGATGATGACGTCGAGGGAAATCTTCCGTGCCTTAAAGGTATGCCCGATAAGAAACTCTCCGTCCTGATAGGGAGCCTTGTCCGTGTAGAGCGTAATCCCTTCAAGCCCCAGACCCTCGATGAGTTTGAGCCTGTAGGTATCCCGAAACTCTATCCACCCTGCGGAGTTCTCCCACCGCATCATCATGCCAAACCCACCTCGTATGAGAGCATCCTCATAAAGAGCTCAAGCTGCCTTCGCACCTCACGCTCATCCAGTGGGCTTGGAGACACGAAGGTATTTTGAATGTTAATCTGCGTTATGGGTCTTTCGGTGTCGGTCGGCAAAGACACAACCCGATGCACCTCAACTGGGCGATAGGCGATTTCTGTTCGTAAGCCCAGGGCCGAGGATATCCTTTGTGACAAACCAGAAACATAAGTGTAAACCTTTTCGATCGCGGGAACAACAGCGCGAAAAGCATCAATAAACTTGTTAATAGCCGGAGAGAAAACCGAATCGAAGGTTGCCGGGTCAAACGCCCCGCCCTTAAAACCCTTCTCGATGGCGTTGCTCAAAGCGCTGGCGAGCGCTTGCATCTTGTCCTTTAGTGCAGAAGCCTTTAAAAATCCCTCAGCAACCGCCTTAACAATGTTATTGATAAGTGAGTTGCGCAGGCTCTCATAAAGACTACCCAGGGCCAGCTCCCAGGATACAGCTCCCAGAGCGTTATTTATCGCTGTGGAAAGAAAGTCAAAGGAGTTAGAAAGTTCTTTTGTAGACGAAGAAACCTGCTCTTGAGAAACCGCAAGGGTCGATAATGTCGTGTTTAATTTATTACTGCTTTCTGTGGTTTTTTGAATCTTTTTGTTGCATGTCTCTATTTTCCACCCCATTTCTTCGGCGGTCTTCCCGTACTTTTCGAGCCACTCGAGCGGGGAGAGCCCCTGGACAGAGGTTTGTATTCTACCTTCCGGAGTTTTTATCCAGTTTCTCGGGGCTCCACTAGTTGCTGATGAACCAGCAGAAGCAAAGGAACAGGAAGCGGAAGGTGCAGCAGTAATTGATAATGAGGATGACGCAGATGCAATGGCACCAGAAATATACTCTCCGATTTCCTTGGCCTTGTTGTAGAGCACCTCTAAGGCTTGCATCCCGGTATTGATCCAGAATTCTTTAAAGGAGTCGATTGCGGGTTGGGCGGCTGCCACAAAAGCCTCGGGGTTAAAGACGCCGTTGACCATGGCCTCTTTCGTTGCCTTGTTGAGGGCCAGGGCAAACTCTTTCATGGCATCCTGGACAACTGCCGAGGCCAAGAAGGCCTTGACCATTGCGTCGACAATGTATTGATAAACAAAGGCGTTCAAACTTTGGGAGAAGCTCAGGAGGGCTTCTCCCCAGGTCTCCTGACTGAGAGCCGATTGAATAGCGGAACTCAGGCCCTGCGCAACCTCTTGAACCAGCTCCTTCGTCTTCTGACGAATGGCATCTATCCAACCGATAAACATCTGCACAGCCGTCGCAATCCAGGTAGGTATCCCCGAAAAGAAACCCAAAATACCCGTGATGACCCCGCCCACCTGGCGGGCTGTAGGCTGCTCTCCAAAAACACCACCAATCGCAATATTCCCAATCTGCCCGACCACACCAAGAATTTTGTTCGTCAGGGCATCCATAGACTGGGATGCAGCAGTGGCGACCTCCTCGAACTTGAGAACCATTTCATCCATTACTGGGAAAAACTCGTTGGCCAGGGAGTCAGAAAGAGTCGCAACATTGGTGATAAAAGCGTCGGCAAAATCTTGCGACTTGAGCACCAGGGTATCGAATTTCTCGAGAGCCACGGAAACATCGATGCGGTCGAACTCCTTATTGATAGCATCAACCATGTCGGGGATGATTGAGTGGCCGACCAGCTTGTCCCAGAGTTTCTGGGCACCCGACTTAATCCCCTCCCAGGCCTTCGATGCCTTTTCACTGATGCTTTCCCAGGTGTTCGACAGAAAACTACTGATGCCCGACCAAGCGGTTTCCCAGTTTGTTTTGAGGTTGCCCCAGAGGCCGGCGAAAAAGCTCTTGATGCCACCCCAAATCACTTCGGCGCCCTTCTTAATAGTCTCCCAGGAGGCCATAAGAATTCTGTTGCTCTGTTCCATTGATGCTTGGTGGTAGGCGTTGACCCCTTCCCACACCCCAGAGAAGAACCCCTTAATACCTCCCCACACCTGCTCAGCCTTACCTTTAATCCAATCCCAGCACTTACCCAAAAATTCCTTAATCTCGTCCCAGTGCGTGATGATGAGCGTGGCTACAGCTACAACCCCAACAGCAACGAGACCGGCTGGGCCAAGCATCCCGCCCGCCGCAAAAAGAGAACCAAAAGCGGAAAAAGCACTTGTTGCCGAGCCTATCGCCCCAACTGCACTCACAATTGGCCCCGAGGCTGCGGCGGCACCAGCAAGGATGAGAAGGAAATCCTGCATTCCTGGGGAGAGCTTGCTAAACCAGTCGAGCATTCCACCCAGATGGTCGAGGAGGCGAGAGAGGACAGGCAAGAGCTTATCCCCAACCTGTTCCATAAGGACGTTGAGCTTTGCCCGAAATTGCTCCCAGGTGAAGCCAGCAGCGTTGATGGTCTCAGTTTGAGCCTTGAACGCCTCTTCAGTAAAGCCGCTCGCTTCGCCCATCTGGCGAAGCTTCTCCTGAAACGTTTCTGCTTGGGGACCAGTGAGGGCCAGCGCTGCGTTGACGCCCTCGATGCGCCCAAATAGCCTTGTAAACCGCTCTTCGTTCCCTCCTACCGCTTCATAAAGAGATTGCAGGGCCGGGACAACGCCACCCATGGCTTCTATAAGCTGCTTGCCACCCTCGTAACCAAGACTGTGAAGAAGTTCAGCCAGGTCCTTGGAAGGCTTGAGCATTTCAGAGAGGATGGCCCTGAATTGTGTGGAAACCTCTGCGGCGTTCCCGGTTACACCTGTGAGGGTAGCGAAAACAGTGTGGAGTTCTTCGAGCGATACACCCAGGGAAGAGGCCAAGGGGGTAACCCGACCAAGGGCGTCAGCGAGCTCGGGGAAGGTCGTCTGGCCGAGCTTAACGGTCATAAGTGACAAATCAGAAACTTTTTGCAGGGCCTCAGCCGAAGTGTCACCGTATCCTTTTGTTACGACAGAGAGCATACGTACAGCATCGACGGTGTCTGCTGCTCCGGCTTTTGCTGCCTTTACGGCAATTTCAAGCTTCTCTATGCTCTCCGAAGAGTCCCCGAATGCAGAGATAACTTCGTAGAGACCCCGAGCGAGGTCGCCCGTCGACTTTCCGGTTTCCACCGAGAGTTCCTGCACCGACTTCTTGAGTTCCTCAACCCTGCCCACGTTCTCAGGAATCAGCGCGGCCACGTTCGCCATTGCGCCGTTGAAATCCATGCTGGCCTTTACTGCAGCCGTGCCCATAGCCATCAGTGGAGCAGTAATCCCAATGCTGAGGGTCTTGCCTAAATTCTGCAACCCCTGAAATGTTTTCTGCGTGTTATCTTCGACTTCACTCAGTGCAGATTTAAGTTTTGCTGTTTCGCCGATGATTTCAACTATAATCTGCGCATCAGCCATTCTCAAACTCCCTCTTCAGCTGTTCCCACTCGTCTCTAAGATTCCTCTTCACGGAGCTTACCCTTTTGGGAATGAACTCCTTGAGCGGCGGAATCCTTTTTTGCCGCTCAAGCGCCGCAGCAAGCCACCCGGCGGTTACAATTGCTTCCGATAGCCTCGCTTCAAGGTTGCCCCGCTCTTCCACCGCCCTGTAAAGCTCCCAGGGGGTCATGGAAAGTGCATCCACAACCGACAGGCCCAAAACACCGCACCCCAGAGCAACGGCGTCGTCATAAGTTACGACGACGCTGCGCTCTTCATCGCTTTTTTTCCCACAAAAGCCGCTCCGTAAGCTTCGGCCACTTTCTCGAAGACGTAGTCGAGGCTCTCCACCTCGTCCACGAGCCGGACAACATCGTCAAGGGTTAGTCCTGGGTCCTCGTGCTTCAACCCCAACCAGAGGAGATACACAATGTCGTTTAATCCCCAATTTGCGGGGTCGAACTGGTGATATGGTTTTGAATAGTGTTCCTCAAGCTCCATAAGGGCCTTGATGGTAAAGCGGATATTTCGCTCCTTATCAAGCTTAACTCTCACGAAAGGCTTGGGCATAGTTCACCACCCTATGTAGTCACTTTTGTAAGCGCTCCAACACCATCAAACTCACAGCTGTAGGTTGCAGAGTCGTCATAGGGTGCTTCAAAGTCCGCCGAGCGGACAATCGCACTCCCTTCCTCGATATCATCCTCGGCAAACTTGAACCGGACCTTCACGATGTTACGGTTCTTCCACGCATTGCGCAGGAAAGCAAGGGCGGTGTCGTTATTAACGATAAGCCCGTCACAAGAAACCGTCCAGGCGACGAATGTTGGTAAAACCTCACGCATTGCCCCCGTGCTTCCCTTTGTCGTAACGTCAACCGTATCGGTTTCAAAATGAAGGGTTGCCCCTCTCTGCCCACCCACTATTGTCCAATTCGGGGTTTGTGTTCCGGTGTCCACAAGCACAACAACATCAGCGCCTCGAACAGCCATTTCAATCACCTCTCGATTCTCAAGATTTTAAACCTCAATTTTACCACACCGTGCCGGATACCGTCGTCTTCGACGATAAACCGCATGGTGTCAAGCCCGGAGTAACACAACATAGCGCCATTAATGGCCACTCCGTCACGTAGCAATGCAATAACGCTTTCAGCAATGCTCTTAACTTCCTTCATGCCTTGGTGCCGCGAAAACACATGAATCGTAATAAGGGCGTTTTCTCCAACATGATCCTTGGTGGAGTAGTCCGCAACGAAGTCTTCACCCAAAACCAGGTAAGGGAGAGAGGCGCCTCCGGGGACTGCATCGTATACGGCTATGGGAAGCTCTGTGGTAAGCTTCTGATATATTGCCGCCTGGAGTTTTGATATCATCTTTTCTTTAACCCTTTCTTCAACCCCTTGAGCCGCGAACGGACGGTTTCCACGGCCGGTCGCATATAGGGCCTAGCGCTCATTTTGCTTGTGCCATACTCCACAAAATGGGCGTAGGGAGCATAAGCCTTCACGTACGCCCGGAGCTTTTCAGGAAACTCGGCCTGGATAGAATTGCGAAGGTTCCCGGTCCGCACAGGAGCGAGATGTTTCGCTTCTCTCTGTATCTCCACAGCCGTTTCAGAGACAACCCTGGATGCATTTTCCATGTGCTGCAGGGCCTTGGCCTTTACCGCAGCGATAGCCACCCCGACCCCTCGAACAGCAACGCGGACACTCATGCTGAAATCTCCGAGCACAGAATCTCAAGCCATTTGTGCCGCTCTTCTGGATCAAGAATGGCCTTTATGGTGAAGAGGCGGCCACCAAAAAAAATCCGCATCCTGGTTGATACACCTTCACGGTATCTCATGGTGACTTTGTGGGTAACTTCCTGGAGGGTCTGCTGGGCAAGGTAGCGTTCCTGCCCCCGCAGGGGTTCTACAGAAGCCCAGACAGTGGCCACATCCTGCCACTCTTCAGAGAAACCACCCATTCCATCTGGAATGCTCACCAGCTCCTGAAGAGAGATACGGTGTCGAAGGTCTCCGATCCTCATATCCGATGCACCCTATACCCACTGATCAGCGCCGCAACGGCAGTAGGGAGAGGGCCAGAAGCATCTACTTGAGCCTGATATTTGACCTCGGGTGGTTCTCCCGTGCGTGCCTCGTATAAATACGCAGCAAAAATCAGCACAGCCTGTTTAAGCGCCGGTGGTGGGGTTTGGTATCCTGCTACGTAGCGGACAACAACACCCGCAGGAAAGTCGGAGACAAGCGGAGAGGCAAAATAAATCGCTCTGGTGCCTAATAGATTGTACGACTCTTCGGGAACCTCGACACCATCAACCACAACGGATTCAATGCTCCGAACCGGTGGCATGGGTAGATACACCGTCCCGGAGACTTGGCAATACCTTGCCTCCCAGGTTTGCAGAGCAAGGGAAGACAGAAGGTGGCCCTCAATTGCTCCCCGTGCGGCGGAAATAAGCCCTGTGAGGTAGGCGTCCTCGGTAGTATTATGCTCAATCTTCAGATGCGTTTTTAGCTCTGCGATAGTGACGGGTTCTTGTTGTACCCCTAAACTCTTGATGAGCATCCTTGACCTCCTCTGGTTCATGGGAAGTGTCAAGCTCAACTATCCTGGCCCTGAGCCATGCCCGGGCAGTAGCTTCGTCAACATCAACAACCGAGCCGGGCGCATAGGCCCGGCTCGCTGTAGCAATACTTCGGAGAACCCTAACCATCATGACGCAGGCACCCGCAGGACCTTGATGGCGTCGGGACGAATCACTCCACCCCCCACACGGAAGTGCGCCTTGAACCCCACAAGCCCATTTTCAGCATAGAGCTCCACTAACCGCTGAACAGTCACACCAAGGCGGTCGAGAATCCGGTACCCAGCGCGGAGGTCACCAAAGATGATGACCTTGGCCGCAGTGCCGGCCTGGGGGATGTTAGGAATGTCGTCCTGGTTATAAACCGGGTAGCCGTTAAAGGTTGCTGGGGCTCCTGCTTGGAGACTGGGTTGCCACAGGTAGACACCATCGGTGGTCTTAAGGAGACGAAGCGCTTTTTCGGTCTTGGAGTTCATGATGAGCACAGCGTTCTTCCGGTACTGGGGCCGAAGAGCGTAGCAAAGGGAGATGACATCGTCAGTGGTGATAGCTCCGGCCTGACCAGCGTTGATGGCTTCAATATTGGTACCTGTGAGGATTCCCTCGGGCTCACGAGAAGCATGACCACGGCCGGCAATAAAAGCGGTGTCCTCAGCTTCGGCGATGGCCCGGACAAAGGAGTCTGCAACAATGCTCTCTAAAGCCACGTCAGTATCCGCTAGCTCGTCTTCACCGATCTTGGCCAAACCATAGAGGTCTTCAACATACTGGTGATCCTCAGAAGGCACAAGAGTGCTTTCGGTGATCGTGGTCCCGGTTTCCAACTTGCCCCATCCCACCTGCACCTCGGTCAGGCTCCGTTTCCTGATGCGGTCGGTGTTAATCTGCCGCACGGTAGCAAGGCCACGAACAACGGTAACCTTCGGTAAAGAGCGATAAATTTCGGCCTCAAGCGCTTCGGGGATAAGAATCTGGCCGGTAGCATCGGATACGAGCGCCTTCTCTTCCTTCGTCAAGACGTCGCCACGCATCCACTTGAAGAACACCGCCTTTTTCTCGTCCGAAGCCGCATGCTCTGCGGAGAACGCAGGCCGCTGCAGTGCAGTCCTGATGATATCAAAGTCCTTGTCCAGCTTTTCCTGGAACTCAAGGAATTCAGCTTTGGTTACAAAGCCCTTCTCGGTCTGCTCAAACTTCTCCCGCAGAACCTGAGTGAGTTTCATAAGTTCCATCACTTTCTCTTCCATTTCATATCACCCCGCAGAGGAGTTTTAGGTTGCGCAGGGCTTCATCGAGTGCCTTCTCGAGCGGCTCATTACCCTCAGGAGTGCTGTCCCGCGGCTCCTCGGCAATGAGTGACTGAAGGATCTCGATGGCCTGCTCAATTTTGGCACGGTTGGCCGCCGAGACTGTCCGGCCATACTTCTGCTCAAGGATTTCCTGAGCAATACTCTTTACGTCAAGCAGAGCCACCGACAAAGCTTCTTCTTGTTTCCAGGGAGGAGTCATATCAAGCCTCGCATAGTAGCGTTCTAGGTGTCGTTTGATTGCCTGGATATCGTCTTCAGGAATATTAACTCCACCCCTTGCCCCCTGAATTGCAGCCGCAGCAGCAAAGATAGCTCGAGGGATAGCGTAAAGTTTTCCGTCAATCACATCAGCAAGGGGGAGCTTGTAGGAGCCATAGTTCTCCGGGTTGTCGTCGTCATACCAAAGAAATGCCTTGCGGTACTTCTCCCAATCAATATTGTCCTTGTCGGGGCCTCCAGCCCACCGGGCCACCCTGGCTCTTGCTGCATCGGCATCCCAGGCACGGTCCCTATCCGCAAGGGTAAGATCCTGGTAGGGCACCACACCCTTGACCGCCGTCACAGTAGCAAGGGGGTTTGCGGGGAAAGTCACAAGTGACCACTCCCAGAGGCGAATTTCTTTAATGCGCCGCACGCTCCCTTCCCAGATTTGCTTCACCACGTCGAACCCAATGGACAACCCCTGTAGTGCGCCCTGCTTGAGGAGAGAGAACGCTTCACACCCACGCTGCGTCTCGAGGTTCAGCTGCCCCACAACATGCAGGCCCCTTGCGTCCTCATGGGCCTGAACAGTAACACCAATGGGCTCCTGGGGATTGTGCTGCCACAAGACGGGAATGTTCTTCCGCTCTTGGATGGTCTTCATAAAGGCCCCTCGCTCGATCACGTCATTATCATAGTCGACGACACCGAAAACAGAAGCATAACCCTCAACAAGCCCTTCTTCACCGACTGCTTTAATCTCGAACGGATAAGCCCTGAATTCTTTCATTCTCATCCCTCCACAATATAGCCATGAGCACATCGGCAATTCACGTGCGCGGGGGGAACAAGCACCCCGCATGAAAACACCTGGTCCTTCTCCACAACCTCGCCGTCCATCCCGCCGCAGGTCGGGCAAACAAGCTCGTCGTGTGCTGTAATCCACTCCTTAAGCAAACGGCCACGCAGAATGCCCTTTTCCTGGGCCTCTGTTACCGCTTCGTATTCGCCACGATTCCAGGCATAACTCAGTTCGGTCCGGGCTATACGAATTCCTCGTTTGCTATGAAGTTGCTTCACGTATCTACCCACTTGCTTCTCTATCTTGTGAGCAGAAATTCCCTCGGCAACAAGGGCGTCCCTGAGCTTCGCTACTGACAGAGCTTCTCGAGGAGTTAGCCCGACCACCGAACGTATCATCCTCCCAAGTATGTGGGGGTCAACCGGGTTCTCAAGGGTATAGTGGCGCAAAATATCCCGAACAGCATGCAGCTGTGTATCCGTGAGTTCCTTGATGAGTTCACCACCTCTATTCTCAATCCACCGCATGACTTGCAGACGGGTAGGGGTGAACTCAAATGGGGTAACCTTCTTTGAGATAACATCAGAAACGAGCCCTCCAGCCTCTACTATTGCCTCTCGCCATGCTGGATCAAGTTTTTCATGCACAAAACTCGAATAGTCTTCCTGCCAAGCAAAAGTCCACTCCAGAGGGACCTCTTTGTTTGCAACAGCATATACGATTTCTGCCTGTTGCAGGCGTTCCACCTGCACTGGCCAGAGATGATACAAGTAGGAAGCAATGCGTGATTCGTATTTCGATGCAAACCGGAGTAGCTCATCAGCGTACTGACGAGCAAAAAGCGCCAGCCTCATTCCTGCTCCTCAAGGGTGGAATAGGGCATCATATTCGCTGGCATAAAGAGCGAGTCGCCGCCGGGCACAGGGTCATAACCAAGAAGCTCTCTGGCCTCGTTCGGAGTAAGGACGCCCCGCTCCACGGCCCTGATGGCCCTATCCCATATGGCCGCACGGTCTTCCTGCAGCGCTTCAATTTCATCTCGGTCGTAGTCAACAAACAGGCCTCCGCCGAACTTAAGCACAAGTTTGGAATTAAACTCATGCTTCAACCAGTCCATAAGAGGTAAAACGGTCTCGGTGTAGAAGGCCTTGCGGGCTTCTTGGTAGTTTGCATAAGTGGAGCTTTCCCGGTCGCCGATGAGCTGCGGGGGAACGCCGAAGGCAAGAGCTATTTCCCTCGCCGAAAGCTTAATGCCCTCCAGCCAGTCCATGTCAGTTGGGGAGTAACCCATTGGCTTCCAGTCCAGTCCTCCCTCCAAAAGGAACGGTTTCCCAGCGTTTTGGGCCCCCAGATAGATTTCCCGGACTTGACGACGCAGGCGCTCAAATTCCTCATCAGAAAGGCGTTCTTGAGGAGGAATAATAAAGGCCCCGGGAGGGCGAGCAGAATTTTGCAGAAGAGCAACGTTCCAAGCCCTGCTTTCGTTGTTCTGGTCTATCGAGTAGGTCACCGCTTCAACCGGTGACATGCCGTAGAAATCGTCGAGCGGGTTAAAAAATTTCAAGTGCAAGACGTCCTCTGCTTTAAAGCGAACTTCTTTCCCGCCAACGGAGTAGACATAGCCCGCCACAGGCTGGATGGTATTCCCGGGCACGATTTTCACCCTGTCGGGGCGGAGGACGTAGAGCTCTCTCGGAGGCTTACCTTCTGGCCCGACCATCTCAATATAAGCGTTGCCAGAAAGAAGAAGGTAGCCAACGACTTCCTCAAGGAACCTTCCCCAACCCTGATTTGGATTGGGGCACGTAAAAAGGGCACTCAGGGGGTGGTCTTTTGATAGTTCTTCCAACCTGCCCTTTTGTGTTTGATAAACGAGCCAGGGTATCCCGGCGCAGGACATACTAACAAGGCGTACGCAAGTACAAACGTAGACGTTCTTCTTGTACCCTTCCCGTATGAAGGAAGTGTAGTCTCTGGACGACCACACCGGTTGTCCAAGAGTGGTAGATAGAACAGCGTTGAAGGCTCTACTTTGCTTTTCTTCCTTGCGCCTAAAAAGAAAACGAAAAGGATTCAACAACAGAGGTCCCTCCTGTTAGAGCACCGAACGGATACCAACACCTGCGCCTGGGTGCTTCAGACTAGCCAGTGCGTACCTCAGCGCATCCATGGCGTGGTCGTTGAACTTCACAGGCTCCTCCAAAATCTTTCCCTCTTTGTCCTGCCGCCAGCCGTAGGAACGAATCTCCTTTAAGAGATTCACAGAATCAGCGGTGATGTGCAGCCGATAGCGCTTGACTTTGTCGATGCCAGCCCGTACATCTTTGTTCGCCGGGTGGACATCGAAGCCCGCCCGGTAAATCTCTTCGATCCGTTGGGGCTCAGAAGAATCAGCGAAAATCTGTGCGCTGCGGGACACAACATCCCTCATGAAGCCCACAAGGTCCTGATTCGTCATGTGTGAGCGGTAGAGCACCTCATGAATCCAAGCCTCATTTTCCCTCATCCGCACTTCGATGAGAGCTGTAGGATTGTTGTACCCGAAGTCGAGACCGAAAACCTGAAGGTCATACATCTCCGGAAGAGCCTCGGCAATATCCCAGTTCGTATAGATGAGGTTCTGCAGGACGCCCCACTCCCCCAGGGCATAAATGCGGTAATAGTTCTCATCCTGCTCGGAAAGTCGCTCCAGATCACGGACGTAATCCTCAGGGAGAAAGGGGTTGTTCCGGTACGTCGTCACCAGCGCCGCCATTTCGGGAGAGGGTGCATCAACAAGCTTCGTCTTCAGCCAATGATTTGCATCCACGGGGTTGAAAGTGAGGTATATCTGGTTACGGAACTCATTCTTTCTCCGGAGGCGGAGCTTGAGCTGGAGGAAGTCCTCATAACTGAGCTCGGTTGCTTCCTCGGCCCAGATGTAGTTGACGTTAACCGATTTGATTTTTTCCGGATCGTCCAGGGGTTTAAAGAAAAAGGTATTACCACGAAACGCAATCGTGAATTCGCTCTTATTAGCCTCAAAAGGGAGAGCGTACTCCCGGAGGAGTGACTCGACAAGGAGCCAACACGACAGGCGCAACGAAGGCAGGGTTTTTCGCACAATCAGGAAGTGTTTGTTGCGCTCCTGGAGGGCTTTGAGGATGAGCCACTGGGCAACGGCATGGGACTTCCCCGACCCGGCCCCTCCGTAGAGCACTAAGAGCTTTTTATCAACACTCTGAGAAAGAAAGTGGCCGAAGGTCTCAATGATTTGAATGCGAGCTATCCTTTGTGGAGACTGTGGAGACGTACTCGACGACAACCCGGAAAGGCTCCTTCTGATCAACCGAATAAGTATCCTTCTTAGCGTATCTCTCGGGGAACAGGCGCTCTAAAATCCAGGCTAGGGCCTGCCAGTTTCCCTTGCGCCCTTGTTCAAGAATGCCGTTGACACAGTCCTCCTCAAGCCTGGCTTCGCCCCTTTTTAACGCGTCAGCAAAGTCGACATAGGGCTTTCTACCGGCCTCCCCTTTCTTGATCCATTTATAAAACGTATCCTTACAGATGCCCAATGTGGTGTAGATAGCCTGATCAGAGAGACCCTTTGCCCGCATCTCTCGGGCTTTTTCAATCATCTGAGGTGTCAGAAGGGTTTTACGCCCCGTGTTCAAATTGTGTCACCACCTATACATTGTTTCTTTCCGCTTCATGTGAGCGAATCGGCGTCTCCCGTCAGCACAACATGGGTGTAAAAGCGTCTTTGCGAGCGCTCCCACCTCTTGTCCATCGCCAAAATTTCCCAGTAGAGGCGCCTAGCTTCGGTGCGAATTTGTTCCTCACTCCAATGGGGGTGCTCGGCGGCGACAGCGTGAATAATGTAACTCAGTGAGCAAGAAGGACTCGCGTTAATGCTTCGCCGACCATTGTACATCGTGCATCACCCCTCTATAATATATATTGTCAGCGAAGGTCAATTGTGTAGACTATTTTTCCAGAAACTTCACAATTTTTTTGCAAATTTTTTTGAGTCGTCTATACACCTCATGTCGGCTCATCGAAAACTGCTCGGCGATGCACGCAACGTCATCACCAAGGATATACATATTGACAATCATCCTGTCAATGTCGTTGCGGATAACCACGTCAAGAGCACGAGAGATGTCGAGATAGTGGTAAAAGGCATCATCGTCAACGTAGAACGTGTCCCTCTGGGGAGGCATTTGCACAGCCTGACGGCGGAAGAACACACAGTAACACGAAAAACACAAGGGTCCTACCTCAGCGAGATAGTAATGGGCAGGTCGGACTCGTCCACAGTGAGCGCATTTCAAATAACAAAGTGCCGGCAAGTGGGAAGGAGGTGGCACATGGGGGAAGAGAAAGCGCACATAAGCAGACCGCAGGAAATCCCTCACGAACGGCACGGTATAGCTTTCAATCAGTTTTTTCACCTCCTCCAAGCTCACCTAAGAAATCCAGTTCATCCAATGCCTCTTCAAAGGAAGGTATTTTCCCCCCTGTGATGTGCTCATCAGCTTCTTGTATGATGCCCGAAAATGTTCGCAAGGCAATGATTCTTTCTGCGTATATTGCTGCAAAGTAAGCTCCTTCCTGACGAGTATACGTGACCAATTAGCCCTCAACAGCAATTTCGTCCCCCCGACGCAACTCCTTGCATCCCTCAACCATCGTGTCCCACACGACCACATCAAAGATTTCGGGCTTCTTGCGCCAGCCTTTTTTTTGGTGCGCATGACCGTTACCACTTGCATGCGGATATTACAGTAGGGGGTATCTTCGAGTTTGCGAAAAACGGGCTCCCGTAGGATTGCTCCACGCAACCAAACCTTGTTAACGTCTCTCATGGCTCAAAAGAGCTCTCTTCTCCACTGGCAAATATCTCATCGGGCGTAATCACGATGGGGGAATCTTCTAAGGCCGCAAAATCACCCTCATCGATTGCGGCCCTTTCTTTCTCTACGGTAATAGATTCCTCTGCGACTTTCCTCGTCTCGGCACTCAGGTTTCTCACCCTATTCGCCAGAAGGCGCCATTGCGTTTCCCGGCTACTTTTTTTCACATACACTGAAATGCGTCCATGAATAAGCACGAGGTCGCCCGTCTGTGCGGCGCTCAGTTTTTCGGCTTCCGGACCAAATGCGACCACATTCATATATACTTTGCCCGTGCTCTCGTAAGTTACAAGGTGACACACGCTGTATGCCAGAGAACTCTTGGCATACCGCAATATAGGTTTCTTGCCAATTTTTCCCACCACGACCGCAACGTTCATTGTGTTCACCCCAACCTTCACCGCTCGGTTTTTTCATAACCCAGGCTCGCTGTTGTGAGTCGGTATACTCTGGGATAACGACTCACTCGCTCATCCTTGCTAGTTTTCTCACCATGAATGGCTCGCCCATCGACACTGGTTTCCTCATGAGCAGCGGCTCGCTCCAGCAACTTGGTTTTCTCCACTCTCATCAGCTCGCTCTTTTTTTACTGGTTGCCTCCATCACCACGGCTCGCTCTTTGATTCATCTTTCCCCTTTCTTTCCTTCTTCGAAATAAGAAGGGTCGTAAATATGTGTGTGGTTCAGATATTCGGCTACGTAGGGCTTCCGAATAGGCAGCCCCAAGGCTTCTCGCCACACCCGCCACAGGCATGCCAGAAACATCTTTTCCATTTTCCGCAAAGCACGATAATGAACCACGATGGGGCGCAATTCTGGATGAAGCTTTTCCTGCCGTTCCTTTTCCCGGTAATATATTTCGGAGAATTTGCCTTTGGTGCGCAGAAACGATACGGCCAGAAGATACATGCTGGACTTTAGCCTCGAGCAGTAGTGTCGCTTCTCCCCCTTCGTCACCCTCTCGGCCTTACCGTCTACCACTCCCAGGCCAGCAAAGCGCCACAGAGCAGATATCGTATCCGCCTTTTCGATATCAATCACGCTCAAAATCCGCGCCCCCAGCATCGGTCCTACCCCTTTGATGTTCTTGAGCCACGGCCACACCGGATGATAGTGCAGATACACACGAGCACGCTCCACGCAATTGAGCTCCATCTGCAATAATGTTTTGTGCCACTCCTGCAGCATCAGAAAAGCCAGTGTTTCCTCATCTTTTCCCCTGCGCACAGCGGCAATTCGGTTTCCGATAGCGACCCGGAGCTTCTGAATTTGTAAGTACGAGTCCACAATGAAACGAATGTCTGTGCCGTTGGTCGTTGCTATGATTCCGCTTCCCTTAGCTTCTTCTTCACATTCTTCCTCCGGTTCTTCTTCGGGCTCATCATACCACTCATCCACAAACTCACAATCCTTCGGATGAATCTTCTGGGCACAGGAATAATTCACATCATCCCAAAACATACAGTCCCAACAACTACGAGGATACTTCATGCCCTTCTTCTCCCCTTTCCCCTTCATGGATGCATTGCATCATTCTACAAAAATCAGTAAAGGTCAAAATCACCAAGGGCTCAGAACGGTGTCCGCCAAGAATCACCCCGGAAAGACCTTGGGAAACAGCCTTGTTAACCCATTCGTGCACGGTTGCTAGACCAAGCTTGCGATATTTGCATTCGAAACGGAGCCCTGCAATCTCTACGTCACCCTTCTCTGGAGTAGCTCCAGAGAGCAGAATGCGCCGTGATGGTAGCCCAAGGTTCCTGGCTAGATTCACAACCCGATATTCGAAGTTTTTCCCTCTCTGGACCTCGCTTCGAGACATATCTATCGCCTTCCGAAAAACTCACGCAACCAAGAGATGGCCTCATCAACATTACCAGCCACGTGGGTTGCCTCGGCGGTTGTCCATGTGGAAGGACTCTGGCTTACCACTACAACGGGAATACCGAGACGGTATCGAGCGTAGCCGAACTCTAACCATGTTCCCGAGGTAATCGTATCCCCAGTGATGATGAGCACGGCATCGCAATCCTGCAAAAGTTTCTTGTCTTGTTCGACAATCTGTTTCTCAGAGAGACCCAAGCGTTTTACGAATTCACCGTCAACAGAGCAATCGAGAAGCGTGGTGGGAATGCCGTCTGGGAAGTGACGTAGGAAGGGGTCCACCGGTTGGAATCCAGCTTGGGTAAGCAACATTTTTACCCAAGTTCTCTCACGTTTCACCTCAACCACCTTGCGACCCGTCAAGGCACCGGAAACATAAATTTGCACCTGGTCATCACGGTCGTCCCTCATCCTCCTGATGTATTTCATGATGTGTCGTATGCACGAATTGACGCAGTGGGAGGAGGGAATGTCCTTCCCCCAGTCCCGAAGAGCGTAATTCTTCGCTCCCTCCTCGTACAGCTTGGCCAGACAAACGAGGGCAAATGGTATAAGGTCAAGCCGTCCCTTTCCATCCAAACTCTCGCGCTCCGCTCCATCATGGTATTCAATAACTTCGTTTTCGCCCCTCATGGTATGCACCCCCCAACACACTCAATCTGGATAGCCATCATCTTCTTCAAGTATAACGCCATCCACTCGGTGTATTACAAATTCATAGCAGTTTTTGCAGAGATACGACTCACAAAGGCACTCCATATCCTCGTACGGTACCAGTTTTCCACACCGTTCACATTCAAGAAGAAAGCTATCACAACCCATACACAACACCACCCACCCTTTTCTCTTCATAGCCTAATTGGCATGAACACGTATTTATATCCTTCGTCCTCAACCACAATCGGCTCAAGCGCTGAGGTGATATACATCTTGACCATTTCCGCATCCATCACCCGAAGAGCATCGATGAGTTTTTGCGCTGAGAAAACAATTTTCTGCGTTCTCCCTTGAACATAACAAGTAACTTCATCTTCTGCGATACCGTCGTTTCCCTGAGACACAAAGCGCAACGCCTCACCTGTGACCTCCATTTCGACCACATCGTTGACAATGCTCACGCGGCGGAGCACTTCGGAAATCCAGTGCCTTGAAACCGAGATTGCCGTGAGGTGTGAAGAAGGAATAATATCTTGATACGCCGGATAATCATCGAGAAGCGAAATAGCGTATACTCCAAAATCTTCTCCGAGCACGGCGAGCAGTTTCGGAGTGATACACAGAGAGACGCTATCATTGTTCCCGGTGTGGCTCAGGATGCGCATGATGAAGCGGCAGGAAGTTATGGGAATCAACCCCTTCGATTGTTGCTCCAAAGTCGAGCAAGGAATAGATGTAATCCCCAGGCGGTATCCGTCTGTAGCCACAAGGTTGAGCTTACCAACTTGAGCCTCGAAGAGCACACCAGCATATCGCGTTGTATACTTTGTGACGGGAACGAAAATTACCTTCTGCAACGCACCAACAAGCTCCTTCGTACAAACAGATGCGAGGACACAATCTTCATCATGTTTACTCAGCTCTGGTTTTTCTCCATTTTTGAGCGTCACAACGTCGAAGCGTGTTTTCCCTGCAAAAACAATCGCCCTATCGTTATCAACCTCAATGTTCACCTCTCCCCGCATAGACTGCAAAATCCGGCCGAACATGCTTGCGCTCAGCGTGGCACCCCCTGGTTGAGTCACACCTGCATCAAACTCAAACCAGACTTGCATCTCATAGTTAAAGCCTTCGACTTTTACCTTATCATTCTCTGCGCTCAAAAATACAGCATCTGGCGCAATAGAACTGCTTTTCACGAGAGAAGCGGAAACGCTCACCGCTTCACCGAAACCCCCATCGAGATTAACCTTGAAACGCATTGCAAAAGCCCCCCCTTCGATTTTCTCAGGCGTTCTCCTACGCAAAACTCACCATCCACCAGTCAATCCCAACCGCCTGAATCTCCTCCTTACTCAGCACCTTCCCTTCCGGTATCCGGTCCCGGAGAACCGCGCACACCACACAGTCTTCGGGAGAAAGAATATAGCGCTCGCGGTTATAAGCGACCGTGACACCCAGAAGCTCAGAGAGAAGCCGAGCGGTAGCTTCGTGACCCACCACACTGTAGTATTCATTACAGGAAACGAGATCCCTCACCATGTCGAGGTCGATCGGCGAAAAATCGAGCTCGTGAGAGCACCTCGGCAACATCTGCAATGAAAAAGCATTTGTCAGAACGATCCGACCCACAAAATCACCCCCCTTCAGAACGGAGAAGTATCAATTTCATCAGGAGTTGCATCATCTGCGCCAGTCAACCGCCCTTCACGCTTCACCTTCATCACCTTGATTATCAAATACCAGCGTTCATTGCCGGACCGATCTTCCCGTTTTTCCCAAGATGGTTTTCCTTCAAGAAATACCAGATCACCCTCATGCAAGGTTGCGATGTATTCTGCATCGCTGTCCCAAGCAACCAAAAAGTTAGGCGCGAAAGTTGAGCTGTTATCTTCGAAGATAGCTCGAAATTGCACCCAAGATTTCCCGGATTTTTTAGAAATCCTGAGAGTTGGAGTCTGCAGAAGTTTTGCGAGTCCCCAAAACCAAAAACCACGGGTAACCGTTGCATTATCCAAAGGATCACCTCCAACCTAAACAGTCCAAACACCAGTCCAAACACCTTTTTTTTGTGTGGTCCAAACACCACTCCAAACAATACCAAAACAGTCCAAACAGGGTGGCAGAAGACGCTTGCCAGCTGAGTTTTTCGAAAGTCCAAACACTCCAAACAGTTTATACTCTATACTCCATCCAAACTCTAAACATATATATTCTTTATATATATGTTTAGAGTTTGGAGTATAGAGTATAAATAAGTGTTTAGACTTAGAAGGGAACCTTATCATGTTCGTAATCATGTCGGACGGCCTTCCACTTGCCGTAGCCCGTTTGCGTTACTTTTCCAGAGGCTCTGAGTCGGGAAAGTAAGGAGTAAACCACGGTGGGTTTGATATCCAGCTCTTTTGCGAGTTCTCGTGGCGTCATGGGTTTCTCTGCGAGCGCCGCTACGATTGCTTTTGTTGTTGTTTCTTTCTCACCCATTGCCTCAAGTGGTTCGGCGCCGGTTGGAGATATTTCTACAGCATTGTTGCGAAAGGACATGCGTAGCCCAATGGGCTTGAGGTTGCCAACGTTGCTCTTTCTGCAGAACAACCCCATTACATATTCGTACTTATCAGCGTCGTAATCTGAACGGAGCTCCCAGGCCAATCGGGGAAAGTTTTCGAAATGCACCGACCCAACAGGGGACCTCCTTCCTTCCGTTGCTTTGTCCGCTTTCGAGACATGCGAGATAATGAGCGTTGTAATTCCACAAGCGTTAACCCTGCGGATTGCAGAGAAGAACTTCGTGACTACAGATGAGTCGTTCATATCTCCTCCCACCGCGCATGCTGCCGAATCGATGATGAGCATTCGGTACCCCTTTTCCGTTGTGGTTTCAAGCAAAGAGTCGATTGCGTCTGATAAAGGTATGTGCATGCGTAGATACGACGGATATTTCGTCACTTCGTAGATGTCAGAGAGTCCACGTGCGATCATTCCGAGCCTTCTTTCTGCTTCGGCTTTATCAACTTCCCAGTCAAGGTAGAGCACCTTCGCCTGTTCTGTGTTTCCGAAAAAGTCGATGGAGTTCTGCACGCAGAGCGCTATGAACAGCGAGAGAAAGCTTTTCCCGGATCCACCAGGTGCGAAAAGGATGGTTGGAGCGTCTTTGAGTATCAAGTGTTCTACCAGCCACTCTGGGGAGACATTTTCGGCTGGTTGTAGTTGCGCCGGCTCGGGAGGGGTGATGAAGTCTGTCATGATTTCGGCTACCAGATTTGGAAATAGTGTTGACCAGGGTTCTTCGTCCTGTTTCTCGAGTATTCTACCCACTTCGCTTACGCTACGAGTCGCCATCAGGTTCAGGTTTGTAATGAGGAGGTTGCGTCTTTGGGGAAGTGTCCTGTACACATGCACAATTGCGTACACCGCCGTTTTCTCTTGGTATAGGTTTTTGAACTTCAGAATGATATCTCTGTGCCGGACAAGATATCCGCTGGGGATTCGCTCGATTTCCACGAGATTGCTGTTACCTCCTTCTTTTTGCTCTCCTTCTTTTTGCTTGGATGTGCAGGACCAGTAGGACCAGGTTTCTCCTGCATTCTTTTGGAAATGAGATACAGCAAGCGGTTTGTCTGCTTCTGTAGTGAAATAATTGTGTCCTGCGTTTCGCGCTCTCGTGTAATGCGCTCTTTGATTGCGTCTGGGTCTGGTCTATATCTCAGCCTTTCTTCTCTACGCACGTTCACAATTTTTTCCTCTGGGACTTCAAACCCCTGTTCTTCATAGAATTGCGCCCAGGTCTCCGATACAGGAAAATCGATCTGCACTAAGGTTCACCTCCTTCTCTTCAAGACGGGGAGGTAGGATTCTTCCGCTCCTGAAGCTTATGCAACACTTCAGAGAGCTGTTCACGGGTGAACCCAGAAAAACTGGTTACACCGGCGATCTCGTGGGCCTCCTTGGTGGAGAAGCCCATGGCTTTCACCGAAGTCCAGAACCACGACCAAACATCTTTTCCAGTTTCGTTCTTCGCCTTGGTCTCAGAGTTCTCTACCTTGGTCTCAGGGTTCTCCACCACGCCCCCCACATGGGGGCTCAGTTCCTCAGCATTGATTCCCATTTCTTCTGCTGAGTAGAGTCCCTGGAAGTCTTCGGGGAATGCTTCTCGAAGAGCTTGCGAGAGAGCAACCTTGCGAATCATCGTCGCTTTCATAGTTGCCCACGCCCTCTGTGGCACCCCTTCCTTATTTTCCCTAGTGTACTCCTGCAGACTGACGGAAATCTTCAAGGGCTCCTGCCAGTCTTTGCGATATACCTTCGCCCACCCCCCGACCAGGTTCTCGCTATCTAATACCAGGGAACCTTCTCTTTCTACCAATGTTTCTCCGTCCTGCACGATTACTCCGGCCTGCCAACCCGCGCAGTTGGGGTTGGCAGCCGCCCTTCTTACAAAGACGTCTTTCCCGACTACGATGGTGGCGGGATACTTTTCGCTATATTTGATGAGATATGCTTCCCTCAAAAATGGGTTTAGACGCTGGTATCGACATAGATTGATGAATAATACGATTTCTTCGTTGGTTACCTTGCTCCCATCCCCCGACACCAGGTATTTCTTGATGATTTCCGGAGAGAGTTGCACCTCTCCCCGGTCGGTTTCGTACTTCACAATTCCGTTCATAGCTATCCTCCTTTTTCCCTCTCACCCGGGGTGAGGCTCCCACCGGCCCACCCCGGGTGAAGGAGGGGAGTTTTCTACCGCCAGAAGAACGGGAACCGTCTTTTGCCCCGCTCCTCTTTTTCTTTTGCTTCTTGCACAAAGCGTTTTAGCATTTCTACAAATTCTTTTTGTGCTTTTTCACGAGCACGGCAATCAAGCATGCGTAAAATTTCTTTGTGTGATTTCTGCGAGACGCTCATGGAATTCCCCCTTTCGCGGGCTAAACGAGAGGAAAGCGCAGGCACACGAAGGTGTAATCTCTTCAGCATAATATTTTCGAACCTTGTTCCCAGCTGGGCCACTCTCCTCCTCCTCGAGGAGGTAAACCTTGTCGTCGCGAACCCCTATGCTCTCCACAATCCGTGGTTCCCCAGGGTATTGTGGGGGATAATCACACGCAAAGAACGTCTCGAAACCAAAAAGGAACTCTTTTTCGCTTATGCGTCTTCTCATCTCTCTTCCCCCCTCTCTTCCTCCCTTCGCCGAATTGTGTGGATATAGCATTCTCTCTTTTGTCTCCGCAAGCGCACGAGTCTATCCACCAGGGCGATGGCGTAGTAAAGCGCCATCACTGGTGGATAGACTACCGGAAACAAAACCACTTTCCACCACGGCCTTTTTCTCATACTCCTCGCCTCCTTTGTGGCTACAGGCCACAATTGAGTTTCCCTGAGTTTTCTTAAACATCCCCTTGAGTCTCCCAGGCCTCCCAGAAGGCCTTCGTGAGCTCAGGATCTTCCCCGAGAAGCTGAAAGAAACGTATACGTGCTGCTTCCCGGCCTTTCCGCACCTGCCTGGAGACGTCCTCGAGAACGGTGCTGGGAACATATCCCAGCACTGCTTTGTGCCTACGAAGGGTTTCGAAAAGATCCTCGGCGTCTTTCCGTGATCTTAAAATTTCGGGCACATTACACCTCCTTTCTGAAAATAAAAAAGCGGTAGGGCAGGGTGTTCCCTGCCCTACCGCTTAGCTGCAATCGACGGAACAGGAGATTGAATCTCCCGCCCCATCCTTTTCCCAACTC
>Ga0308405_1000368_pt1 | contig 26598 bp, 25 predicted proteins | sample HotsprSampleMS13_FD_203473 | JGI IMG/M metagenome (GOLD analysis project Ga0308405, IMG submission 203473) | Hot spring phototrophic mat microbial communities from Mushroom Spring, Yellowstone National Park, Wyoming, United States - 20060912_MS13 ...
GGGTGATGCCGCAGCTTGAGTTCCAGCCGGGGGCGGCGTTGGTGTTTGGTCAGGTCCATGCCCCATTTTAGCAGAGAGATCTAGGGGGAGTTCTTATGAAATGACCCCGCCGCGGCTTTCGCCGCGGCGGGGGCCCCAGTAATACCACCCCATGCTGGCTTGCGCCAGCATGGGGGCCCCAGAAGAGCCCTAGCGCGGGATGGGGTAGCCCTGGGCCTCGAGGACCGCCTCGGCCACCTTCCGCCTCAGGGCCACCAGGTCCACGGGCTCGTGCTTGGTGAGCCTGCGGGCGGCCGAGTAGACCACCCGGGCCTCGTCCCCCTCCACAAGCCTGGGCAGAACCGAGAGCGCCCTGGCCTGGGCCCGGTCCAGGGCCTGCACCAGGTAGATCCGGGCCATGGCCTGGGCCAGGTCCCCAAGCCGCCTGGCCCGGAGGACGGCGCTCTCGGCGGCGTAGGCGTCAATGAGGATGTCGGCGGCGGCCCCCAGGACCTCCTGCTCCTCCTCCACCTTCTGGCCGTACTTCTGGGCCGCCAGGCCGGCCACCATCAGGAAGAGCTTCTTGAGGCCGGCGATCTGGTAGAGCTCCAGGTCCTCGGGCTCCTCAAAGCTGGGCTCCAGGAGTTCCTTCTGGAGCTTCATGGCCGCCTGGAAGAGGGGGAGTTGCCCCTTCATGGCCCGGCGGAGGAGCATGCCGGGGATGAGGAGGCGGTTGATCTCGTTGGTGCCCTCAAAGATGCGGTTGATGCGGGCGTCCCGGTAGGCCCTCTCAATGGGGTACTCCTGGGAGTAGCCGTAGCCGCCGTGGATCTGCACCCCCTCGTCCACCACGTAGTCCAGGACCTCGGAGCCCAGGACCTTGATGACGCTGGCCTCCACCGCGTACTCCTCAATGCCCGCCATCACCGCCTCGGCGCCCTCCTTGCCCACAAGGGCCTCGTCAATGAGGCCCACGGTGCGGTAGACGGCGCTCTCGGCGGCGAAGATGCGGCTCGCCATCTCCCCCAGCTTCTCCTGGATGAGGCCGAAGCGGCCGATGGGGCGGCCGAACTGGACCCGCTGGGCCGCGTACTGGGCGGAAAGCTCCAGGGCCCGCTTGGACCCGCCCACGGCCCCCGCCCCCAGCTTGTAGCGGCCCACGTTGAGGACGTTGAAGGCGATCTTGTGCCCCTTGCCGATCTCCCCCAGGACGTTCTCCACCGGCACCTTGACGTCCTCCAGGATCACTTGGCGGGTGCTGGAGGCCTTGATGCCCATCTTCTTCTCCTCGGGGCCGAAGGATAGGCCCGGGGTGTCCCGCTCCACCAAAAAGGCGGTGAAGTGCTCCCCGTCCACCTTGGCAAAGACGGTGAAGAGCTGGGCGAAGCCCGCGTTGGAGATCCACTGCTTGACGCCGTTCAGGATGTAGTGTTTCCCGTCTTCCGAGAGGGTGGCCCGGGTCTTGGCGGCCAGGGCGTCCGAGCCCGAGCCAGGCTCGGTGAGGCAGTAGGCGGCGATCCACTCCCCGCTGGCGAGCCTCGGCAGGTACTTGCGCTTCTGCTCCTCGGTGCCGAAGTAGACGAGGGGCAGGGTGCCAATGGAGGTGTGGGCCCCGTAGGTGACGGAAAAGCCCCCGGTTCCCGAAAGCTCCTCCGCCACCACGGTGGAGATCACCTTGGGCAGATCCAGGCCCCCGTAGGTCTCGGGGACGTCAATGGCCAGAAGCCCGAGCTCCCCTGCCTTACGCATCAGGGGCACGTTGAGCTCCAGCTCCCCGTGCTCCATGCGGTCCAGAAGGGGAAGCACCTCCCTCTCCACGAAGGTGCGGGTGGTGCGGGCGATCTCCTTGACGCTCTCGTCAAAGTCCTCCGGGGTGTAAATGGCCTCCGGGCTCTCCAAAAGCCAGCCGCCCCCTTTTTGCCAAAGCTTCTTCTCCTCGGTCATGGTCGCCTCCTTACGCCGGATACACCTCAAAGACCCCGGCGGCCCCCATGCCGCCGCCGATGCACATGGTGACCAGGCCGTACCCCCCGCCCCGCCGGGAAAGCTCGCTGATGAGCTGGGCGGTGAGCTTGGCCCCGGTGGCCCCCAGGGGGTGGCCCAGGGCGATGGCCCCGCCGTTGACGTTGGTCTTCTCCTCGGGAAGGCCAAGAGCCCGCATCACCGCCAGGACCTGGGCGGCGAAGGCCTCGTTGAACTCAATGAGGTCAATCTGGTCCAACTTGAGCCCGGCCCGCTCCAAGGCCTTGGGCACGGCCTTCACCGGGCCGATGCCCATCACGTCCGGCTCCACCCCGGCCACGGCGAAGCTGATAAAGCGGGCGAGGGGCTTAAGGCCCAAAGCCTCCGCCTTCTCCCGGCTCATGACAATGGCAGCCGCCGCCCCGTCGGAGTAGGGGCTGGCGTTCCCCGCCGTCACCGTGCCCCCCTTCTTGAAGGCGGGGCGGAGCTTGGAGAGGGCCTCGAGGCTGGTCTCGGGCCGCACGGTCTCGTCCCGCTCAAAGAGGACCTCCTCCACCCGCTTCTTGGTGCCCTGGTAGGTGACCTTAGGCACCCGGATGGGCACCACCTCGCTAAAGCGCCCCTGGGCCCAGGCCTGGGCCGCCCTCTGATGGCTCCGAAGAGCCCAGCGGTCCTGGTCCTCCCGGCTGATGCCAAACCGCTCCGCCACCCGCTCGGCGGTGTAGCCCATGCCGATGTAAGCGGAATAGGCCTCCGGGCTCCACTCGGTGGGGGTGAGGTCGGGGTGGAGCCGGGTGTGGAAGCCCGACATGGGTACCTGGCTCATCATCTCCACCCCACCCGCCAACACCGCATCCGCCATCCCCGTCATCACCGCCTGGGCCGCCATGGCGATGGTCTGGAGGCCCGAGGAGCAGAAGCGGTTGATGGTGGCCCCCGCCACCTCCACGGGAAAGCCCGCCCGGAGGAGGGCCAAGCGGGCGATGTTGAGCCCCTGGGCTGCCTCGGGCATGGCGCACCCCCAGAGGACGTCCTCGAGCTCTTTAGGGTCCAGGCCCACCCGCTCCACCGCAGCCCGCATCACCTGGGCGGAGAGGTCCACCGGGTGAAGGGTGGCCAAGGCCCCGTCCTTCTTGCCCCGGGCCACGGGGCTCCGTACTGCGCTCACGATGACCGCTTCCCGCATCTTCTCCCCCTTTTAGTTCCTCAAGGGCTTCCCCGTCTTCAGGGTGTGGGCGATGCGCTCCTGGGTCTTCCGGGTGCCGAGGAGCTTCAAGAAGGCCTCGCGCTCCAGGTCCAGGAGGTCCCACTCCGAGACCTCCCGGGCCGGCCCTTCCCCGCCGGAGAGCACGTAGGCGATCTCCAGGCCGATTTTCATGTCGTGGTCGGTGATCTCCCCCGCCTCGCGGAAGGCCCACACGGCGTAGCGCAGGTTGCCAAGCGCCTCGCTCCCCAGGACGCGGATGGTGGGCGGCAGGGGCGGACGGTAGTCGGGGGCCAGGTCCAGAACCCTCTGCTTGGCGTCGGCGATCAGGAAGTCCCGGTTCATGGAGATGCCGTCCCGGTCCCTAAGGAAGCCCATCTTCCTGGCCTCGAGGGCGCTCGTGGAGGTCCTGGCCATGGCGATCAGGTTGAAGGCCCGCTTGACCGCCTCAAAGGGGTCCGCCTCCTCGTAGGGGGCGAGCTCCTTGGTGAAGCGGAGGAGCATCTCCTTGGTGCCGCCCCCGGCGGGCAGGAGGCCCACCCCGGCCTCCACCAGGCCCATGTAGAGCTCGGCGTGGGCCTGGACCCTATCGGCGTGCAGGGTGAACTCGGCCCCGCCCCCCAGGGTGAGGCCGAAGGGGGCCACCACCACGGGGAAGGGGCTGTAGCGCAAGGACATGGAGGCCTTCTGGAACTGGCGCACCGCCAGGGAGAGCTCGTCCCAGTCCCCCTCCTGAGCCCCGGAGAGGATGAGGGCCAGGTTGGCCCCGGCGGAGAAGGCCCTGGGGTCCTCGTTGCCGATCACCAGGCCCACATAGCCCTTCTCCTCTATGTACTCCAGGCTCTTCTGGAGCATGCGGATCACGCCCTCCCCGATGGCGTTCATCTTGGTGCGGAACTCCAGAAGGGCCACCCCATCCCCCAGGTCCAGAAGCGCCGCCTCCTTGCCCTCCAGGAGGGTCTTCCCCTCGGACTTCAGGGCCTTGAGGGAGATGACCCCTTCCCGCTTGGGCAGGGGGTGGTAGGCCCCGTCAAACCCCAGGAAGGTGCCGTCCTTGTAGAAGGCCCCATCCGCCTTCTCCAGAAGCTCGGGGGTGGAGAGGCCGTGCCCGCTAAGGAGCTCCTTGACCCGGGCAAGGCCCACGGCGTCCATGTTCTTGAAGGGCCCCGCCTCCCAGCCGAAGCCCCACTCCAGGGCCTGGTCCACGGCGACCAGGTCGTAGGCGATCTCCGGGGTCTTCTCCAGGGTGTAGTGGGCGGTCTTGGCGAAAAGCTCCCTGAGGAAAGCCCCGTACTTGCCGGGAAGCTCCAGGACCTTGGGCAGGCGCTCAGCAAGGGGAAGGTCCCTGAGAGCCCTAAGCTCCGGCAGGTCCAGCTTGGCCCGGGGCACGTAGTCCAGGGTCCTGGGGTCCAGGGTGAAGATCTCCCCGTTCACCCGCTTGTAGAACCCCGCCCCCGTCTTCTCCCCCAGGCGCCCCTCCTCCACCAGGCGGAGGACCCAGGCGGGAAGGGCGAAGTCCTCCCCGGTGGCCTGGGCCAGTTCCTCGGTCACCAGCTTCAGCACGTCCAGGCCCGTGAGGTCGGCGGTGCGGAAGGTGGCCGAGTTGGGGCGGCCCAGGAGGGGCCCAGTCAGGGCGTCCACCTCGTCAATGGTGAGGTCGTGCTTCTCCATGAGGCGGACCGCCTGCACCATGCCGTAGACCCCAAGCCGATTGGCGATGAAGCCGGGGGAGTCCTTGGCGAGAACGGTCCCCTTGCCCAGGATGCGCTCGCCAAAGCGGCGGATCTCCTCCAACACCCTGGGGTCGGTCTCGGGGGTGGGGATGAGCTCCAGGAGGTGGAGGTAGCGGGGCGGGTTGAAGAAGTGGGTCCCCAGGAAGCGCTTGCGGAAGGCTTCGGAGCGCCCCTCCAGGAGGATCTTCATGGGGATGCCGCTGGTGTTGGAGCTGACGATGGCCGTGGGCTTGAGGATGGCCTCGAGGCGGGCGTAAAGGGCCTGTTTGGGCTCCGGCTTCTCTATGATGGCCTCCACCACCCAGTCGCAGTCCTTGAGCTTCTCCAGGTCATCCTCGGTGTTGCCGATCTCCACGTACCGGGCGAGGTCGGGGTCCATGAAGGCCGCTGGCTTGGCCTTTAGGGCCCGCTCTAGCCCCTTCTTGGCGTACTCGTTCCGGTCTTCCTTTCCCGGGATATCCAGAAGGACCACCGGGACCCCGGCGCTGACCAAGAGGGCCGCGATCCCGCTCCCCATGGTCCCCGCGCCCACCACGCCTACCTTCTTGATCATGGCCAACCTCCTTATACTGAGTCAAAGTTTACCTCCTCTCCCCGCCTCTGTCAAAGGGCACCTTGACAAAGAGCGACAACCCCACGTAGGCTGAATCCGCTATGAAGAAAACCCTTTGCTTTATCGTGGCCGGGCTCTTGAGCCTGGGTTTGGCGCAAGGGGTACGGAGCCTGGGCATGGGGGGCGTGGCCCTCCCCGGGCCCGCCCACGCAGGGGCCAACCCTGCCTACGCCGCCTTCCCGGACACCTGGGGCAGAGAAGGCCTCCAACTTCCCATCGGTCTCCTGCGCCTTCTCCCCCTCTTCCCCGAGACCAGCCCCTTGGCCTACTTTACCGACCCCCAGGCCTTCAGGAACAGCTTTGACCTCCTTAGCTTTTACGACCAGATAACCCATGTACACAGCTTCCTCCTCAACCCCGCCCGTAGCCCCGACGAGGTGGTCTTCCGGGTGAGCGCCAACGGCCTCAGCATCACCGACGGCTCAGGACGGAACCTCATCCCCTCTTTCCAGACCGGGGCCTCTCCGGAGAAACCCCAGGCCCTCATCCCCGCTCCGATTCTCGGCATCGCCCTGGACCTGGGCCCCGGGACCTATCTCTCCTTCGGGGCCTTCGCCGGAACCCAAGGGGTACGGCTTTCCCCCAGCCGGGAGCTGGCCCAGGCCTTGGCCGGGGGAAGCCTGGACGTGTGCAAAAGCCAGAACCCGTCCCCATGTGTCCTAGAAGGCGCCGGTGCCTTCAGCGCCGGGCTCAGCCTGGCCCTGGGCTTCGCCGCGCCCCTGGCGGAGGTACCCGGGCTGGGGAAGGTTTACGTGGGGATCAGGGGCGAGGGGTTTTACGGCCTGGGCTACGCCGAGGGAAGGGCCCTGGCCCGGCCCACCTTTGACCAAGACGGCAACGTGAGCGGGGTGAGCTACGAGTACCGCTATTTCGTAAGCTATCCCGACTACCTGGAGGGGAGCTTCGGCCTGGGGGCCGGGGGTATGGGCTACGGCCTCCGGGGGGACGCGGGGGTGGCCGTGGACGGGGGCAGGTGGGCCCTTGGCCTTGGGGTGCGGAACCTCCTGGGCTTTGCGGAGTGGAGGGGCCTAGAGGTCCAAGTACAGGACGGGACGGAGACCCGCACCCCCACCACCAAGCGGAGCGATTTCTCAAGCCCCGAGTTCTTCGTCAACGGCGCGTACCGCATGGAAGGCACCGACCTCCTGGTGGCGGCGGACGCCCGCTTTGGGAGCGTGGCCCCCGCCTTCCACCTGGGGCTGGAGTACCCCCTAGGTCCCGTAGCCCTGCGGACGGGGATCGGCTACGAGGGGGGCCTCCGCTTTGGCGTGGGCATGGGGTTGAACTTGGAAGCCCTAGCCCTGGACCTGGCCCTCACCACCCACGAGGCCCCCTTGGTGGGGGGTACGGTATACGGCATTGCCCTGGCGGTGAGCTTCTAGGAGGTTGAGGATGAAACGCGCCCTTCTCCTGACAAGCCTGCTCTTGGCTCTGGCCGCCTGCAGCGGGCACACGGTGCACCGCCTCGAGGTGGACCTTTTGAGCTTTGTTCCCCCCGAGAATCGCACGGGCTCTCTGGACATAACCCAGACGAGCATCCAGGTGCCCGATGACCCAGCGGGCCAGGAAGTCCCCGTGCCCGGGGCGGAAGCCCTGGTGGACGGGCGAATCTCCCTCCGGGTTAGCTTGACAAACACAGGAACGTCTTCCGCCGACGTTGACCTCGAGGTCCGCATGGGGCCCAAAGACGACACGAACCTGTACGACGAGAACGGGGACATCCAGGTCAAGGAGGAGTCCCTTACCTTAAACCCGGGCGAATCGGGCTCCCTGAACCTGGGCGTGGACCTGCAACCAGGCGACCCCGCCTACGACCTGGTGAAGGCAGGAAGCTTCCGCATCGGGGCCAGGCTCAGCCTCTCCGGCGATAGGGTTCAGTACACGCTGGAGCAGGCCGAGGTGGTCCTGCGCCTCAAGCTCTTCAACCTGATCCCCTAGCGGTCGGCGAAGAGGTAGAGGACCTCCATGAGGGCCTCGGGGTAGTCCCGGGGCCTCAGGCCCTTTTTGGGAAGGCGGAAGCCCGGGGGGTACTGGGTGATCTCCACGCGGTGGGGCAGGGCCTTGAGGGCCCGGGCGTCGTAGTCCAGGGGGTAGCGGGGGAAGACCACCACCAGGTGGGTGAGGTCCTCGGTGATGGAAAGCGCCCCCTTCCTCTCGGCCACCAGGCGGAGCCGGGTGAGGTTGACGAAGTTCTCCGCCTCCTCGGGGAGGGGGCCGTACCGCTCCTTGAGCTCCTGCGCCAGGCGGGAGACCTCCGCCAGGGTCTTGGCCTCGGCGAAGCGGCTGTAGTAGCGGCTCCTGGCCTCGAGGCTCCCCACGTACTCGGCGGGAAGGCGGGCGGAGAGGGCCAGGTCCACCGTCACGTGGGGCCTCTCCTCCACCCTCTCCCCCTTGAGCTTCCTTAAGGCCTCCTCCAGAAGCTCCGTGTAGACCTCCAGGGAGAGGGCCCGGATGTGGCCGTGCTGCTCGGGACCCAGAAGGTTCCCCACGCCCCTGATCTCCATGTCCTTCTCCGCCAGAAGGTGGCCGCTTCCCAGGTCGGAGAGGTCGGCGATGGCGTAGAGGCGCTTCTCCGCCGCCTCGGTGAGCCGGGGGGGATGGAAGAGGTAGGCTAAGGCCTCCTGGTCCCGCCGCCCCACCCGGCCCCGGAGCTGGTAGAGGGTGGCGAGGCCCAGGAGGTCCGCCCGCTCAATGAGGATGGTGCCCGCCTCGGGGACGTCCAGGCCAGCCTCAATGATGGTGGTGGCCAGAAGGACATCGTAGGCCCCCTCGGCGAAGAGCATCATGGTCTCCTCAATAAGGCCCTCGGGCATCTGGCCGTGGACTACGCCGATCCGGGCCTCGGGCACCAGGTCCTCCAGGTAGCGCCGCCTGGCCTCTATAGAGGCCACCCGGTGGTGGACGTAAAAGGCCTTGCCGCCCCGCTCCAGCTCACCTAGGATGGCCTCCCGCACCAAGAGGGGGTCAAAGGGGGCCAGGTAGGTCCGGATGGGCTTCCTCCCCGGGGGCGGGGTCTTGATGCTGGAAAGGTCCTTGAGGCCCACGAGAGCGGAGTAGAGGGTCCGGGGGATGGGCGTGGCCGAGAGGTAGAGGGTGTCCACGTTCTCCTTAAGCTCCCGGATCCTTTCCTTCTGGGCCACGCCGAAGCGGTGCTCCTCGTCCACGATGAGGAGGCCCAGGTCCTTGAAGGCCACGTCGGGCTGGAGGAGGCGGTGGGTGCCGATGACGATGTCCACCGTGCCCTCTTTCAGGCCCCCAAGGATGGCCTCCTCTTCTTTGGGCGGGGTGAAGCGGGAGAGGACTCCCACCCGCACGGGGAGGTCCTGGAAGCGCTCCCGGAAGGTCTTCCCGTGCTGCTCAGCCAGCAGGGTGGTGGGCACCAGAAAGGCCACCTGGGCCCCGTGGCCCACCACCCGGTGGGCGGCCCTCAGGGCCACCTCGGTCTTGCCGAAGCCCACGTCCCCGGAGACCAGGCGGTTCATGGGGTGGGGGGCCTCGAGGTCCCGGAGGACCTCCTCGAAGGCCTGCCTCTGGTCCGGGGTGAGCTCGTGGGGAAAGCCCGCCTCCACCAGGGGGTCCCACTCGGGCAGGGCGGGGAAGGCCCGGCCCGGGGTGGCCTTCCTCTTGGCGTGGAGGACAAGAAGCCTGGCGGCCAGCTCCTCCACGTCCTTCCTGGCCTTCTCCTTGGCCCTCTGCCACTCCCCCTTGCCCAGGGAGGAGAGCTCCGGGGGGTCGTCGGTGGTGCCGGGGTGGCGCTTGAGGAGGGGTAGCCCCTCCACGGGCAGGTAGAGCCGCCCCTCCCCCCGGTAGCGGAGGACCAGGTAGTCCCGCCTGACCCCCAGGACCTCCCGGGTCTCCAGGCCCAGGTACTGGCCGATGCCGTGCTCGGGGTGGATCAGGAAGTCCCCGGGGCTTAAGGCGCCGGGGTCGGAAAGCCCTTCCCCCAGGCGCACCCTGGCCCGCACCGCCCCCGTGGCGAAGACCAGGGCCTCGGTGAGGAGGACCTCCTCCCCCCACTCCGCCCCGCCCTCAAAGGCCCCGGGCAGGAGGGAAAGCCGCCCCTTGGGCCCCGGGTAGCGGTCCAGGATCAGGGGGGAGAAGGGGGAAAGGCGTTTTTGCAAAAAATCCAGGGTACGAGCGTGGCCCACGAAGAGGTGGACCCGCTTCCCTTGGGCGAGCCAGCGAGCCAGGTCTCTTTCCAGGGCCTTGAGGCTCCCCCGGTAGGGGGGGAGGGGTTTCAGGCCCAGCTCCATGGGGGGAAGCTCCACCCCGCCCCCCAGGGCCACCAAAGGCCTCCCCTCCAGGAGAGGCCAGAGCTCCTTGGGGGCCAAAGCGGGGGTGTCCAGGTAGACGGGCCCGGGGAAGTGGAGGACCTTTTTGGAGGTGAAGCCCTCGGCCTTTCCCGGCTTGGGGAGAAGGACGTGCCGCCTCCTTTCCTCCCCTGCAACGAAGAGGCGCTCCAGCTCCTCCCCAAAGAACTCCAGCCTCACCTCCCCCACCTCCAGGACCTCCCCCAGGACCCGCACCTCCTCGTCCCGGGCGTAGCCCATGCGCAGGAGCCGGACGAGAAGCTCCTCCCTCGGGTAGGCCCGCCCCACCTCGAGGACCAGGCGCCAGGCCTCGGGGTCCTCGGGGAAAGGGCTTAGGGCCTCCTCATAGCTCATGACGAAGAGGGCCCGCTCCTCCAGGGCCTCGAGGCCCGGGTTCACGTAGACGGGCGCGCCGAAGGCGGCGAGATCCCGGTAGCGCTTTAGGCGTTCTTCCGGGGCCAGGAGCAGGGCAGGGGGTCTCTCCCGGGCGAAAAGCAGGGCCGAGGCCACCTGGGGCAGAGCTACCCGGTGGCCGTAAAGCTTCTCCTGAGCGATCTCCATGCAAAGCCCCAAGGGGGCCAGAAGCTATTCTAAAGCGTAGGCGTGCACGGCCAAAGCCCCGAGGCCCACGTTGGCGGCGATGGTGGCCCCCGAGCGGGTGATGCGGCCCCGCTCCAGGCGCAGGGCGCTTTCCAGGTTTCGCTTCAGGCTGTCCAGCCACTCGCCCTTGGCGTCGGTGTGGGCGATGGTGATGCGGGCGGTGCGCCCCCGGAACTCGCCCAGGACCAGGCCAGCCAAGGCCTCGGGCACGGCGTTTTCCCGGGCCACCTTGAGGAAGCGGATGTGCCCCTTCTCAATGCGCAAGATGGGGCGGAGGCCCAGGAGGTTCCCCACCACCTCCCCAAACCGGGGAAGCCGCCCGTTCCGGGCCAGGTGGGAGAGGTCGGCCACGCTAAAGTACAGGCTGGAGCGCTTCATCCTCTCCATCTCCCGCACCACCTCTTCCTCCTCCGCCCCCCGCTTCAGCATCTCCACCGCCCTCAGGACCATGGCCCCAAGCCCCGCAGAAACCATCCCCGAGTCCACCACCCGAATCCGGGTGGGAGCCACCTGTAGAGCGGCCTGCCGGGCTCTGTCCACGGTCTTGGAGAGTTCCCCGGAAACGTGGATGGAGAGGATACGGTCGTACACCTTAAGGTGACGCTCGTAGACCTCGGCGAAGTCTTCCACGCTGGGGGGCTCGGTGACGGGTTCGGCCCCCGCCCGTATGGCCTGATAGAGGGCATCCGGGGTGAGCTCTTGCCAGTCCTTGTACCTCCTGCCCCCCACATGCACATAGACCGGCACCAGGCCTACGGCTTCGTCCTGGAGCACTTTGGGGGAGAGGTCCGAGGCAGAGTCGGTCACAAGACCTAGGTCCACGCCCCCCATCTTATACCAGGTCAAAGGCAACCCCCCTATAATGGCGGAGACATGGTCCTGGTCACCGGCTTTGAGCCCTTTGGCGGCCTACCTCACAACCCCTCGGAGGCCCTCCTCGCCCTCCTACCGGAGGCCCTAGGGGGAAGACCCCTCCGCAAGGCCCTGCTTCCCGTGGACACGGAAAGGGTGGGAGAGGCCCTTTTCGCCCTGTACCGGGAGGGGCCGGAGGCCGTCTTGCATCTGGGCCTGGCGGAGAAAAGGCCCCTCATCTCCGTGGAGCAGCTGGCGGTGAACCTCCTGGACTTTGAGCGCCCCGACAATGGGGGGAGGGTCCTCGAGGACACCCCCATCGTGCCCGAGGGCCCCCTGGCCCTCCCCGCCCGCTTCCCCGTGAAGGCGGTCCTTAAGCGCTGGCGGGAGGCGGGCATCCCGGGGAGCGCAAGCCTCTCCGCGGGAAGCTACCTCTGCAACCAGGCCTTCTACCTCTCCCTCTACCACCTGCCGAAAGAGGTCCCCGTGGGCTTCCTCCACCTCCCCCTGGACGAGACCCTGGCCCTGCAAAGGGGCGGCCCCTACGTGCCCCTGAAGGAGCAGGCCCGGGCTGTCCTCTTGGCCCTGGAGGTCCTGTGAGGGTTCTTTTCCTCACCGACGCCAAGCGGATAGGGGGGAGCGAAGTCTACCTCCGGGAAATGCTTCCCCGCTTAAAAAACCTGGGGCTAAGTCCCGAGGCCGCCCTGCCTCTGGCCGAAGGCAACAAACCCATCCGGGAAGCGCTTTTAGCCCAGGGAATCCCAGTCCACGCTTACCAGGCCTTAAAAGATCTACCGCAACCGCAAAGGTTTGACCGCGTGGTGGCCTCGGCCTGGTACCCCCAGAACTATAGGACCTTCTTTACCCGCTATCCACGGATAACGCTTCTTATTCATGATCAGATAGAGGTCTTTTATCCCCTGAGAGGCCGGTACCTCTACCGCCTGGGCTATCGCCTTCTCCAAGTGCCCAACCTCAGGCGGGCAGAAGCGGTTATCACCGTTTCCAAATGGGCCGCGAGATGGCTAAGGGAGGTCCACGGAGTGGAAAAGGTCTTTGCAGCGCCTAACGGCGTGGACACGGAGCGCTTCCGCCCGCCCGCCCCCGGTGAGAAGGAGACCCTGCGGGCCCAATACGGGCTGAACCGGTACACCGTCCTCGTCCCCGCCCGGATGAGCCCGGAGAAGAACCACCTGGCCGTCCTCCTTACCGCTAGGCTTCTCCCTGAGGTAGACTTCCTCCTTGTGGGAACGGGCGAGCTGGAGGGGCTTTGGCGGAAAACGGCGCAAGTTTTGCGCCTTGGGAACGTGCGCTTCCTGGGAAGGCGAGAGGGTATGCCCGAGCTCTACCGGGCTGTGGACGCGGTACTTCTCCCAACCCTAGGTGAGAACCAGTCCCTGGCCACCCTCGAGGCCATGGCCTCGGCCCTCCCCGTGGTCACCACCCCCATCCCCGCCCAAGAGGAGCTCATTCAAAACGGCGTCACGGGCCTCCTTACACCGCCCAGACCAAGGTTTTTGGCCACAGCGCTAAAGCGTATCCAAAGCGAGGGGGCTGCTATGAGCCATCGGGCCCGGGACTTTGTCCTCCAAAACCATACCCTGGAAGAAAGCGCCCAGAGGTTGTACACCGCTTTAGCGAAATAGCGTTTATGAAACCTATGGCAGTGCACCGACTTGACAGGAGATAACGGACATGGCTAAAAGAGTGTGCGCAGGCATCGTAACTCATAATCGCAAAGAGTTGTTGAGAGAGTGCCTCTACGCTATCCTTTCCCAGTCCAGGCCACCAGACCACGTTCTAGTAGTTGACAACGGCTCCACCGATGGCACTTTAGAGATGCTGAAGGAGGAGTTTCCACAGGTGGAAGTGCTGCCCCTGGGGGAGAACCGAGGCGCCACAACAGGTTACCTGCTCAACATACGCTATGCCTTAGAAAACGGATTTGACTGGGTGTGGATAATGGACTCCGATATTGAGCCCACACCTCAAGCCTTGGAGAAACTGCTCGAAGCCTCCGAACACCTGGAGAACGAGAATCCCGCCATTCTCGCCAGTCGAATCCTTTGGACCGATGGCTCCTTGCATCCCATGAACTATCCTTGGCCCCGCCCCTTTCCCCTGACGCAATACCTACGCTATCGCGCTATGGGTTTCCCACCGATTCGTTGGGCTGCTTTTACATCAATCTTAATCGCTTCTTGGGCCGTCCAGCGGTATGGCTTCCCATGTCCTGAATTCTTTATACGTGCTGATGACCTAGAATATACTGGGCGCATTCTCCGTAATGAAAAGGGGTTTTGGGTGCTAAACAGCGTAGCCATCCACAAAACACCCACGAAGTACACCCCTGCAAGTGCTCATCCCGAGCGGTTCTTTTACGAAGTCCGTAACCGCTTCTGGGCAGTCCGCGGACCCGCATACCGGCCCATAGAGAAGGGCATTCTTCTTCTACATCTGCTGGGCAGCACCCTGGACTTTGTCTGGCGCGCTGGGTGGAGAAAGGGTTGGCCTATAATCCAAAAGGGGCTGAGAGCGGGCCTTACTACTTCTCCCGACTGGGAAGCTTGCCAGGCGTTTAAGGGATTTAAGGGATGAAACAGTGCGCCTCTACCGCGTAGGCCTCTTCACCGATGTGTACTTCCCCAACCCCAACGGGGTCACCACCAGCGTCTACCTCCTCCTGCGGGAGCTCAGGCGCATGGGCCACGAGGCCTGGGTCCTGGCCCCAGCCCACCCCGAGGCGCCAGAGAGCGAGGAGGGTGTGGTGCAGGTGCCCTCGGTGGCCTACCCCTTTTACGAGGGGCAGCAGATCGCCCTGCCCTCGGCCCGCTACCTGCCCACGGAGTTTGAGATCGTCCACACCCACACCCCCCTCACCCTGGGGGTCTGGGGCCTGAGGCTCGCCCGCAACAAGGGCCTGCCCCATGTCTCCACCTTCCACACCCACTACGAGAAGTACGCCCACTACGTGCCCGGGCTGGCCTTTTTGGATAGGTACACGGGCATCATTCCCCGCCTGGCCAAGGCCTTTTACAACCGGGTGGAGGTGGTCATCACCCCCACGGAACCCGTGAAGCGCCTGGCGGAAAGCTACGGGATAGAAAGGCCCATCCGGGTCATCCCCACCGGGATTGACAACCGCCTCCTGGAGGAGGCACCCCTGCCCTCCCCTTCCCCCTGGCCCGAGGGGAAAAGGCGGCTCATCACCGTGGGCCGCTTGGGGAAGGAGAAGAGCTTTGACGTGGTCCTAAGGGCCGTGGCGGAGATGGCCAACGAGGCCGAGGTCTTCCTGGTGCACATTGGGGAAGGACCCGAGCTTCCCCACCTCCAGGCCCTGGCGCACCAGCTGGGCATTGCCGACAGGGTGCGCTTTCTGGGCCCTGTGCCTTACCGAAGGATCGGCGGCTACTACCGCCTGGCCGAGCTCTTCCTCTTCGCCAGCGAGACGGAAACCCAGGGCCTGGTGATCTGGGAGGCCCAGGCCATGGGGGTGCCGGTGGTGGCAGTGGGAGCGGAAGGGACCTTAGAAGGGGTAGAGGAGGGAAAGACCGGGTACCTGGTGCCCCCGAGGGACGACAAAGCCTTGGCGAATAAAGCCTTGGAGCTCCTTCGGGACGAGGAAAAGCGGCGGCGCTTCAGCCTCCAGGCCCGGGCCTGGGCCCTAGAGCGCTCGGCGGAGCGGATTGCGGAAAGGATTGTGGCGGTGTACGACGAGGCCAACGAAATCCTTCGCGCCGAGCCCAAGAGGCTTATCTTTCCCTTTCCCCGCCTCCCCCGAAGTAACCTCGAGGATCGCCCAAAAGGTTTCTAGCCTGCCTTAGGAGAAAAGGCCCCCAGCCCCCCTGGAGCCTTCGGGCCGAGGTGAGGACCAAGGCATCTGGCACGTAGCGCACAAGGCCAAGACGCCTTAGCTTCCAGCCCAGAAGCACGTCCTCCCGGGCCTCCACCTCGGGAAACCCCCCCACCTTTAGAGCCGCCTCCTTCAGGAGCATCATGTTGGCCCCCGCCAGATTGGGCCGCCCCAGGAGGGCCATCAGGTTGAGAAAAGCCCGGTAGCCCCACTCGGAAAAGGCGGCCTCGAGGGGGGAAACCCCGTGAAAGCGCAGGGGGCCGTAGAGGGCCACCGCCCCCTCCGCCCGCGCGGCCAGCCGCTCCAACCAGCGCTCCGTGGGCAACGAGTCGGCATCGGTCATGGCCACCCACTCCCCCCGGGCCAAAAGAAGCCCCGCCTGCCGGGCGAAGGCCACCCCCTTCCTGGCGCAGGGGACCACCCGGGCCCCGTGGGCCTCGGCCACCTCCCGGGTGCGGTCGCTGGAGGCGTTGTCCACCACGATGACCTCCAGGGGCTTCAAGGTCTGGTCCGCCACCGCCTTCAGGGCCCCGGGAAGGTAGGCCTCCTCGTTGTGGGCGGGGATCACCACGCTGATGCGCACGGGTATACTCTAGCGTGTTTCGCTACCTGCCGTGGGCCCGGGACGGCTTGTCCCCTCTCGTCCGCCTCATCCTGGCCGTGGGCCTGATGGAAGGGGTGCGGAGCGGGTACTTCGCTGGCTTCCTTCCCTTTTACGCCCCGGATACGCTCAATCTGGGCCCTGCCATCTTCACCTTAGCCTATACCCTGCACCATCTTGCCGATCATCTTTCCAAGAGCCCGGGAGGCCTCCTGGCAGAGCGGATAGGCTTCGGCTTGGCCCTGAGTATGGCGGCCTCCGTGGGCCTTTTGTCCCTCCTCCTCACCCCTTGGGCTCAGGCAGCCTGGGTCTTATGGACCCTAGGCTTGCTTTGGGGGCTTTTCATGTCCCCTCTATACCCGGGGCTCATGACCTACGCCAGCCGCATCGCCGTCCCCGGCCGGGAGGCCCGGGCCCTTTCTTTCACCCTCACCCTGGTCCTGCCCTGGGTGGGGATCGGCCTGGTGGGGGTGGGGCAGGTGACCGCCCGGCACCCGGAGGCGGGCCTCACCGTGCTCCTTTTCGCCCAGGGGACGGCCTTGGCCCTGGCCCTAAGCCTCCTCCGCTTCCGCATCCCCGTGCCCCCCAAGACCCGGGAGCGCTACCCCCTTTCCCGTCTCCTCCTCTTCCTCCCCGCCGCCTTCGGCCAGACCTTCGCCCCGGCCTTGGTCTCTCTCTTCCTCCTCCGCTTCGCCAAGGACAGCCTGGGCCTCGAGCCCATCGGGCTGGGAGGTATCATCCTCTTGGGAGGAAGTCTGGCCTTCGGCCTCCTGCCCCTGACGGGAAGGCTGGTGGACCGCAAGGGGTACCGCCTGGCCCTGGTCCTGGGCCTGGCCCTTTTGGGCTTGGTCATGCTCCGCCTAGCCCAGGTTCCCCCTTTGCAAGAGGTCTTCCTCCTGGCCGTGGTGGCGGGCCTGGGCTTCAGCCTCTTCATGCCGGGATGGAATGGCTTTTTGGCCAAAAACCTGCCCCAGGAGAACCGGGCGGCCATCTGGGGTAGCCTGATGACCGTGGAGGGGCTGGGCGTGGCCCTGGGGCCTGTGGCGGGAGGGGCCCTGTGGGAGGCCTTCGGCCTCCATGCCCCCTTCCTGGCGGGGGGGGGCATCTTCCTGGGGCTTAGCCTCTTTTACGCCCTCGTTTTCGGGAGGGGCAGGTGGAGCTAGCTTTAGGCCTTGTCCTCCTCCTCTACGGCCTTTCTGACCTCCTCTTCCGCTTTCTCGGTCTTGGGGCCTACGCCCAGGGAAGCCGCCGCGAACCCAAAGTGGCCCTCACCTTTGACGACGGCCCCTCGGAGCGCACGGAAGCCCTCCTTTCCCTCCTCCGGGCCCACGGGGTCAAGGCCACCTTCTTCCTAACCGGGGAAGAGGCCAGAAAGCGGCCCCACCTGGTGGAGAGAATCCGCCAGGAGGGCCACCAGGTGGAGGACCACGGGGAGATTCACCAGGCCTGGAGGCTCCTCCTCCCCTGGGTGGAGTGGCGGCACATGGCGCAAAACCCCGGGCGGTACTACCGTCCCCCCCACGGCCTCCACACCCCCTTCACCCGCCCCTTCGCCCGCCTCCTGGGGAAAAGAGTGGCCCTTTGGGACCTGGAGAGCAAGGACTGGCTGGACCTCCCCCCCGAAGCCCTGGCCGAGCGGCTCCTCTACTACCTGCGCCCGGGAAGCGTGGTCCTCCTCCACGACGGCCCCGAAAGGACCCTGAAGCTCTTGGAGCTGGCCCTTCCCGGGATGCTGAGGCTCGGTTACCAACCCGTCACCCTGGACGAGCTTGCCCCTAAGCCCCTCACCCCCCGGCTCGCCCTCATCCGCGGGCTTCAGGGGTTTGAGGAGCGTTACAACCAAAAGCGCCGGGTGGAGCGGGCGGGCCTGGGGCCCTTTGACCTCTTCCGCCTGGAGAAGAAGCCCTTCCCCGGCCCCGACCTCCCCGGGATTCCCCGGGGCACCCCGGCCATGGAACTCCACCTGGAGAGCCAGCGGGCCATGGAGCTTACCCCCCTCGAGGCCATCCGCCACACCCGCGAAAGCCTCAAGAAGGTGGCGGCCAGGGTGGCCCGAGACCCCGAGGTGGCCCTGGTCTACGGCTACAGCCACCTGGCCCACGGGGCCAGGCTCTTCGGCTTCCACATGGTTCCCCTACCCCCCTGGCCCAGGCTGGTGAGCACCCTGGCCGGGGCCTGGTTCCTCTGGCTCTACCGGGGGGAGCTACCCAAGCGGGAGCGCATAACGGCCCAGCTGGGCTACCTCACCCGCGAGGAGCTCCTACGGCGATTCCCACCGTCCACTCCCGCTTCCCCACCCCCCTTACCCGGTGGAGGCGGAACCCCGCTTCCTTGAGGGCCCGCCGGAACGCCCCCTGGGCGGAGTAGGTGGCCAGGACCCCGCCCCGCCTCGAGGCTCGGCGAAGCTTGCGGAGCACCTCCCCTTCCCAGGCCTCGGGGTTGGCCTTGGGGCTGAAGGGGTCCAGAAAGACCGCCGTGGCCCACCTGGAGGGCAGGGCCACCTCCCGGATGTCCCCAAAGAGGAGGTGAAGCTCCCCCCAAGGCCCCCAAAAGCGCTCCCCGGGCCAGGCCTTTAGGATCTCCTCAAAGATCCTCTCCCCCCGGGGCAGGGGGAGGCGGATGGCGGAAAGGGCCTCCCGGGGGAGAGGCTCCTTTTCCACCGCCAGGTACCGGAGGAAAACCTCACGGGCCAGGGCGCTTTCCAGGGCCACCCGGAAGTTCACCATGAGGCCCAGGCCCACCTCCAGGACCCTCGGGGCCGGGTGGAGGTGGGTGCGGGTCTTCTCCAGGTAAAGCCTCCGGGCCTGGAGGAGGGCCCCCTGCCTGGGATGGTAGGCCTCCCCATAGGCGGGGTGGAAAAGGGTGGGGGTGCCGTCCTCCGTGAGGCGCACTTCCACCCCTTTAGAATAGCCCCCATGGAGCTCACCCTCTTGGATAAGCTTTCAGGAACCCTGGCGAACGCGGCCACGGTGGCCCTGGGCACCGGGCTCGGCCTAGCCTTAAGGGGAAGGCTTCCTGAACGCATGGCCCGCATCATGGTCCAGGGGGTGGGGCTCACCACCCTCTTCATCGGCCTCTCCATGGCCCAAGCCCTGGGCCGGGCCAAAGGCGGGGTGGTGGACGGGGTGGTCCTGGGCCTCATCGCCCTGGTCCTGGGGGGGCTTGTGGGCGAGGCCCTGGGGGTGGAGGAGGCCCTCGAGGGCCTGGGGGAGAAGATCAAGCGGGCGGTGCGGAGCGGGGGGAGCTTCACCGAGGGCTTCGTGGCGGCGAGCCTCCTCTTCTGCGTGGGGCCCATGACCCTTTTGGGCTCCATCCAAAACGGCCTCACCGGGGACGCCAGCCTCCTCCTCCTCAAGGCCACCCTGGACGGGATGAGCGCCATCGCTCTCACCAGCTCCTTCGGCATCGGCGTGGGCTTCAGCGTCCTGGTCATCCTCCTCTACCAGGGCGGGGTGGCCCTCCTGGCAGGCACCCTGGCCCAGGTCCTGCCCGACCCCGCCCAGGACCCCCGGGTCCTCCTCCTCACCGGGGTGGGGGGGCTCATGGTCCTGGGGGTGGGCATCAACCTCCTGGGCCTCACCAAGGTGCGGGTGGCCTCCTTCCTGCCCGCTCTCCTCCTCGCCCCCTTGGTCTGGGCCTTGGCCGACTGGCTGAGCTAAGATAGCCCCCATGGAGCTATCCCCCGAGCTTCTCCGCAAGCTGGAGGCTCTGGCCAAGCTGAGGCTGGCCTCGGAGGAAGAGGCCCTCCTCTTGGAGGACCTCAGGCGCATCCTGGACTTCGTGGACGCCCTGCCCCAGGTGGAGGCGGAAGAGGAGGAGGAGGCCACGGGCAGGCTTCGGGAGGACGTGGAAACCCCGCCCCTTCCCCAGGCCCTGGCCCTTTCCGTGGCCCCCGACGGGGAAGACGGCTTCTTCCGGGTACCCCCGGTGCTGGAGTGACCATGGTGGACCTCAAGCGCCTTCGCCAGGACCCGGAGACCTTTCGCAAGGCCATCGCCCTGAAGGGCGTGGATCTGGACCTCGAGGCCCTCCTGGCCCTGGACCGGGAGGTCCAAAGCCTCAAGGGCCGCCTCCAGGAGGTCCAGACCGAGAGAAACCGCATCGCCAAGGAGGTGCCCAAGGCCTCCCCTGAGGCCCGCCCCGCCCTGGTGGCCCGGGGGAAGGCCCTGGCCGAGGAGGCCAAAGCCCTGGAGGAGGCCCTGAGGGAGAAGGAAACCCGCCTCCAGGAGCTTCTTCTGGAGGTTCCTCTCCCCCCCTGGCCCGGGGCCCCCGTGGGCCCGGACGACAGCGCCAACGTGGAGATCAAGCGGGTGGGAACCCCCAGGGAGTTCCCCTTCCCGCCCTTAGACCACGTGAGCCTTCTGGAGAAAAACGGCTGGTGGGAGCCCAGGGTCAGCAAGGTATCGGGAAGCCGCACCTACGCCCTGAGGGGGGACCTGGCCCTCTATGAGCTCGCCCTCATCCGCTTCGCCATGGACTTCATGGCCAAGAAGGGCTTCACGCTCTTCACCCTCCCCTCCTACGCCCGGGAGGCGGCCTTCATCGGCACCGGCCACTTCCCCGCCGCCAAAGACCAGGTCTGGCCCATCGCCGGCACCGACCTCTACCTGACCGGCACGGCGGAGGTGGTCCTGAACGCCCTGCACTCCGGGGAGATTCTGAAGAAGGAGGAGCTTCCCAAGCGCTACGCCGGCTACGCCCCCGCCTTCCGCTCGGAGGCGGGAAGCGCCGGCAAGGACGTGCGGGGGCTCATGCGGGTCCACCAGTTCCACAAGGTGGAGCAGTACGTCCTTACCGAGGCCACCCTCGAGGCCTCGGACCGGGCCTTCCAGGAGCTTTTGCAAAACGCCGAGGAGATCGTGAGCCTCCTGGAGCTCCCCTACCGCCTCCTGGAGGTCTCCACCGGGGACATGGGGCCCGGGAAGTGGCGGCAGGTGGACCTGGAGGTCTGGGTGCCCTCGGAAGGGCGCTACCGGGAGACCCACTCCTGCTCGGCCCTCCTGGACTGGCAGGCCCGGCGGACAGGCCTCCGCTACCGGGACGAGGAGGGCCGGGTGCGCCACGCCTACACCCTGAACAACACCGCCCTGGCCACCCCCCGCATCCTGGTCATGCTCCTGGAAAACCACCAGCTCCCCGACGGCCGGGTCCGGGTGCCCGAGGCCCTGGTCCCCTACATGGGCAAGGAGGTGCTGGAGCCGTGCGAATAGAGGCCGCCGAGCTCAGGATCCTGGAGCTTCCCCTGAAGTTCCGCTTTGAGACCAGCTTCGGGGTGCAGACCAAAAGGACCATCCTCCTCCTGAGGCTCTTCGGGGAGGGCCTCGAGGGCCTGGGGGAAGGGGTGATGGAGAGGCTTCCCCTCTACCGGGAGGAGACGGTGGCGGGGGCCCGCTACCTCCTGGAGGAGGTCTTCCTCCCCCGGGTCCTGGGCCAGGACCTCTCCAACCCCGAGGCCCTCGCCCAGGCCCTAAGCCCCTTCCGGGGCAACCCCATGGCCAAGGCGGTCTTAGAGATGGCCTTCTATGACCTCTTCGCCAAGGCCCTGGGAAGGCCTTTGTGGCAGGTTCTGGGCGGGGTGCGGCGGGAGGTGGAGGTGGGGGTGTCCTTGGGCATCCAGCCTTCCCTGGAAGCCACGCTCAAGGTGGTGGAAAAGCACCTCCAGGAAGGCTACCGCCGCATCAAGCTCAAGATCAAGCCCGGCTGGGACTACGAGGTCCTGAAGGCCGTGAGGGAGGCCTTCCCCGAGGCCACCCTCACCGCCGACGCCAACAGCGCCTACCGGCTGGCGGACTTCGCCCGGCTTAAGCGCCTGGACGGGCTGGGGCTGGACTACATAGAGCAGCCCTTGGGCTACGAGGACCTCCTGGACCACGCCAAGCTCCAGCGGGAGCTTTCCACCCCCATCTGCCTGGACGAGAGCCTCACCTCGGCGGAGAAGGCCAGGAAGGCCATTGAGCTGGGCTCGGGCCGGGTCTTCAACGTTAAGCCCGCCAGGCTGGGCGGCCACGGGGAAAGCCTCAGGGTCCACGCCCTGGCCCAGAGCGCCGGCATCCCCCTCTGGATGGGGGGGATGCTGGAGGCCGGGGTGGGGCGGGCCCACAACCTCCACCTGGCCACCCTGCCCGGCTTCACCAAGCCGGGGGACGTGAGCTCGGCCAGCCGCTACTGGGAGGAGGACCTCATAGAGGAGGCCCTCGAGGCCAAGGAGGGCCTCATGCCCGTGCCAGATGGCCCCGGCATCGGGGTCCGGCTGAAGCTTTCCGTGGTGGAGAGGCACACCCTATGGAAGGGCTACTGGTCCGGGAGCTAAGGGGCTGGGAAGAAATGGAACAGGTGGTGGACCTCCAGCGCCAGGTCTGGGGGCGCTCCGAGAGCGACCTGGTGCCCCGGGGCCTCCTCATCGCCGCCCAGGACGAGGGGGGACTGGTGGCCGGGGCCTTTTTGCAGGGGGAGATGGTGGGCTTCGTCTTCGGCTTCCCCACCCAGGACCCCGGCCTCCAGCACTCCCACATGCTGGGGGTTTTGGAAGCGTACCGGGGCACGGGGGCCGCCCTCCTCCTCAAGCGCTTCCAGCGGGACTGGTGCCTGGCCCGGGGCATCCGCAAGGTGGTCTGGACCTTTGACCCCTTAAGGGGCCCCAACGCCAACTTCAACCTGAGGAAGCTGGGGGCCTTGAGCCGCACCTACCTCCCCGACCACTACGGCCCCATGAGCGGCATCAACGCGGGTGCCCCTTCGGATCGGCTTCTCGCCGAGTGGGACCTCCTCTCCCCTAGGGTCTACACCCGCATCTACGCCCCCCCGCCGGAGGCCCAGGTGGCGGACCTTCCCCAGGCCAACCGGGTGGAGGGGGAGGTGCCCCTCGAGGCCAGGCTGGACCTGGAGGCAGAAAGGATCCTGGTCCAGATCCCCGAGGACTGGGGGCGGATCCTGAGGGAGGACCCCGCTTTGGCCCTGCGCTGGCGGGAACACAGCCAAAAGGTCTTCGGCCACTACTTTGCCCAGGGCTACGCCGCGGTGGACTTCGTCCGGGGGCCCAACCGCTATGTTCTGGCTAAAGACTGAAATCTGGACCGCCCGGGTGGTCTACACCGGCTTCGGCACCCCCATGCTCCAGGGGGGCCTCGCCGTCCAGGGCGGGGTGGTGGTGGGCCAGGGGCCTCTAGCGGAGCTTCTCGCCCGCTTCCCGCAAAGCCAGGTGGTGGACAAGGGCCTCGCCCTCTTCCCCCCGCCCGTCAACGCCCACACCCACCTGGACCTCTCCCTCCTTCCCCTCTACCGGGGGCCCTTCGCCGGCTTCATCCCCCACGTGGTGGCCCACCGGGCGCAAAGGGGCCTCGAGGGGGCCAGGCGGGGCCTGGAGGAGCTCATGGCCTCGGGGGTGGGGGCCTTCGGCGACATCGTCTTCAAGGACGAGGTCATGGAGTTCCTTCTGCGGGAAAGCCCTCTGCCGGGCGTGGCCTTTTACGAGGTCTTCGCCCCCGAGCCCGCCGAAGCCGAGGAGGTCTTCGCCAGCATCAGGGCCAAGCTTTCCGCCTGGCGGAGGCTGGAGGGCCGGGTAAGGGTGGGCCTCGCCCCCCACGCCCCCTACTCCGTGAGCCCGCCCCTCCTTAGGAAGCTCGCCCAGTACGCCCGGGAGGAGGGGATCCCCCTCATGGTCCACGCGGCGGAAAGCCCGGAAGAGGTGAGGTTCCTGCGGGAAGGAGGGGGGCCTTTGGCGGCGCTTCACGCCCGCTTCGCCAAAAGCCCCTGGCGGCCCCCGGGCCTCACCCCCGTCCGCCACCTCCACGCCCTGGGGGTCCTGGGGCCCGGCACCATTCTGGTCCACGGGGTCCAGGTGGACGAGGAGGAGGTGCGGCTCATCGCCGAAAGCGGGGCCAAGGTGGTCCTCTGCCCCCGCTCCAACGAGAACCTGGAGGTGGGGGAGGCTCCCCTTACCCTTTACGCCCGCCACGGGGTGGAGCTGGCCTTGGGCACCGACTCCAGGGCCAGCAGCCCGGACCTGGACGTGAAGAAGGAGGCCCTCCACCTCTTTGGAAAGGCCGACCTCCGCCTCCTGGTGCGGGCCCTCACCCGGGGCGGGTACCGGGCGCTCGGCCTTCCCACCCCCCGCCTCACCCGGGGCACGCCCGCCCGTCTGGTACACTCCCTTTGATGCGGCCCCCGCCCCGCCTCCCCACCCTGCTGGACGAGGGCATGCGCCAGACGGGGCCGCTAATCCTCTATAGCGCCTTCACCGGGGCCCTGGCGGGGCTTTTGGTGGCCCTCCTGAACCTGGCCTTGAAGGCCCTGAGCGCCTTTTTCGGCACCTTCATGGGCTACCTGCCCCCCGAGGCCCCAGGGGAAGGGGGGCTCCTCCAGGCCTTCACCGGCCCCCCCTCCCCCCTTCTGGCCCTCCTCCTCCCCCTCCTCTTCGCCCTCACCAGCTTCCTGGGAACCGGACAGGGGCTCTTTGCCCTCCTCCTGGCCGCCAGGGAGGGCCGCCCACCTAGGCGGGGCGCCTACCCCCGGTCCATCCTGGGAAGCGCCCTCCAGATCGCCTTTTACTCCCCCATGGGCCGGGAGGGGCCCTTCGGGGTTCTGGGCCTCTGGTTGGGAAGCGCCCTGGACCGCCGCTTCCCCCGGGTGGGCGGGGGGCTGGCCTTCGCGGGACTGGCGGCGGGGCTAGGGGCCGCCCTCCACGCCCCCGTGGCCGGGGCCCTTCTGGCCACGGAGATCCTCTACCGCTCCCTCCTCCTCGAGGCCCGCGCCCTCACCCCCGCCCTGATCGGGGCCCTCTCGGGCTTCGGCGTCTACGGGGCCTTCTTCGGCTACGCGCCCCTGCTCCCCTTCCGGGTGGAGGTGGACCTGGCGGCCATCCCCTGGGGCGGGGTGGTGGGGCTCCTGGCGGCCGCCCTGGCCACCTTGTGGCTGGAGGGGGGGCGCCTCTTGGAAGGATATGTAAAGCGCCTGGCCTTCCCCCTCAGGCACGCCCTTTTGGGCCTGGCCCTGGCCCTCGCCCTCCTCCTCCTGCCCGAGGCCCTGGGAAGCGGCCTGGGATGGGTGGCCATCGCCACCACCCCCCTCCTCTCCCCCTGGGGCCTCCTCTACCTCCTTCTGGCCAAGCTCCTCCTCCTCCTCCTGGCCCAGGGGGTGCGGGCCTACGGCGGTCCCTACACCCCGGCCTTGGTCCTGGGGGGGCTCATGGGGGCCCTCCTCGCCCACCTCCCCGGCCCTCTGGCCCTACCCCCTGAGGCCCTGGCCCTGGCCGGGGGGGCGGCGGTCCTCTCCGGGGTGGCCCGGGCCCCCTTCGCGGCCACCGTCTTGGCCGCGGAGTGGGGCGGGTACGCCACCTTGCCCCTGGTGCTCCCCGCGGTGATCCTGGCCTACGTCCTCACCCCCGCCCACGCCCTGGAGGAGGCCCGCCCGGAAGCCCCGGCCACGCCGGATGGGTCTCCGTCTGAAACGCCTCCGCAAACGCCACCCCCGCCTCCTGTCCCCGAAGCCGACGACGGGCGCGAAAGTCCTCGAGGGTGAAGGGCCAGCGGTAAAACTCCTGGTAGAAGGCGAAGACCGCCTCGGCCACCTCCTCCGTCTCCGTCACGTCCACATAGACCCAGGGCCTCGTGAGGTCCCGCCTGGGATAGTGGAAAAGGCGCACGAGTTCCCGGTGGGCCTCCCCCACCAGCTTGGGGATGCGGCAGAGCTTCAGGGCGGAAAGCACCGCCTGGTGGGTGGCCCGGTGGTCCGGGTGGACGTCCAGGGGGTCCCAGGTGAGGACGGCCTGGGGGCGGAAGTCGGCCATGAGCCGGGCCAGGGCCAGGGCCTCCTCCCTACCCCCCGTGAGGAAGGTGTCCCGGAAGGGGAGAAAGCGGTACTCGGCCCCTAGAAGGCCGGCCACGTGGGCCCCATGCCCCTCCCGCACCCGGGCCACCTCCTTTGGGCTGGCCTCGCCGAACTGGCTCGCCAGCTCCCCCCGGGTCATCCAGACCAGAAGGACCCTGTCCCCCCTCCTGGCGTGGAGGGCCAGGGTGCCCGCGGCCCCGATCTCGTCGTCAGGATGGGCAAAGACCGCCATGAGGTTCATGGGGGAGAGTCTACCCAACTTGCCTGCCCCGGGGAAACCCCTTAGCATGGGGCTTAACGATGATCCGGGGCATCCGAGGCGCCATCACCGTGGAAGAGGACACCCCCAAGGCCATCCACCAGGCCACCCGGGAACTCCTCCTGAAGATGCTGGAGGCCAACGGCATCCAAAGCCATGAGGAGCTGGCTGCCGTCATCTTCACCGTCACCGAGGACCTGGTTTCCGCCTTTCCCGCGGAGGCCGCCCGCCAGATCGGCATGCACCGCGTCCCCCTCCTCTCGGCCCGGGAGGTGCCGGTGCCGGGAAGCCTCCCCCGGGTGATCCGCGTCCTGGCCCTCTGGAACACGAACACCCCCCAGGACCAAGTGCGCCACGTCTACCTGAGGGAAGCGGTCAAACTCCGGCCCGACCTGGAAAGCGCCCAATGAGGGGAAACCGCTTCTTTGTTCCCCGGCGCAAGCTCACGAAGTACCTCCTCAACCCGAATCACGAGGCAGGCCGGGCCAAGGCCCGCTTTCTCCTCAGCAAGGGGTTTAGCCCCAAAGACCCCGCTACCCTGGAACAGGCCCTGATCCAGCATGCCCGGGAAGCCGCCGTCTGCCAGATCCGCCCCGGAGCCGAGGGCAAAGGCTATCTGGTAAGCTACCTAGGCCCCCCGCACACGCCCACGGGCCCTGTGCCCAGGTTCATGAGCGTATGGTAACCCAAGTTGCTACCTACCCCCTGGGCCAGAAAAAATAGTGGCCGCTATGCTTTCGCGCACCATAGCGGCCTTTTGTATCATAGACGACGCCCTCCAGGCAATGGGCCACAAGGACGACCCCC
>Ga0308405_1000371_pt1 | contig 26393 bp, 24 predicted proteins | sample HotsprSampleMS13_FD_203473 | JGI IMG/M metagenome (GOLD analysis project Ga0308405, IMG submission 203473) | Hot spring phototrophic mat microbial communities from Mushroom Spring, Yellowstone National Park, Wyoming, United States - 20060912_MS13 ...
GCTCGCGCCGGGTCTCGAGGAGCTCGGCCCGGGCGGTGTCGATCTCGGCACGCTGCTCGGCGGTCAGCAGCGCCGCCTCCTCACCCGCGCGTTTGACCTCGAGCGAGGCGAGCTTGTCCTGCAGCTGTTTGAGGCGTTCGAGTAGCTCCTGCTCCTTGGCCCGGTAGGCGGCCTCGGCCTCGCGGCGGATCTCCTCGACCCGAACGAAAGGCCTGAGCGCCACCTCGCGGCCACGCAAGGCACCGAGGGCCGAGGAGCCGGCGAGATAGTCGAGGGCGTTGGCGACGAAATTGGCGTTGTCGGCGAGCGGCACCGTGACCTGCTGACCCAACAGGCTCTGGGTCGCGAGCCAGGCCCGATCCTCGAGCAGGTCGGTGTCGGCCACGAGCACGATGGAGACCGGACCGTCGGACGCGGTCCGCCGGTCGGCCGGAGCCTCCACACCCTCGGGCAATGCCTCGGGCCAGGCCGACTTCACCGGCCCTTCGATCCGCGCGGCGATCACCTTGCGCTCGCCGTCCGGCTTGAAGGCGCGGATGAGGCCCAGGGGATCCGGGAAGGCGGCGATCTTGTCGACCTCCATGGCCTGGCTGTCGGGGCTCGAGACGACGAGCGGAACGAGCTCGGTCGTCGCCTCCTCGCGCTTCTTGATGATGCCCGGCGAAGCGAAGGTCAGGCGATCGAGTTCGGCCGTGATCACCTCGGTCCGAGAGAGGGCCGAGCGGTCGTAGGCGAGCCAAGCCAGGTAATCGACGATCTGCTGCCGGCCACCCGACGGGTATTGGACTTGGCGTGCGGCCCGCCGGTCGGCCACGAACTTCCCCGCCTCGAGCTCGACCCCCCAGGCGGCCAAGAGCGGGCCGAGCGAGGAGGTTTGCGCGCCGATCGCCGGGACGCGCGAGCGCATCGCCGCCGCTTCCGAATGGGGATCGACGAACGCCAGTACCTTGCCGCCCTTCAAGACGAACTGGTCGATCGCGAAGAGCGTCTTTTCGGAAAGCCGTGTAGGGTGGACGAGCAACAGGATCTTCACGTCCGGGTCGAAGCTCGTGATGTCGCCACCCAAGTAGCGGATCGAGAAGAACTGGCCGATCTGCTCGTAGATCTGCCAAGGCCGGTACTGCGCCAGCGGATCGCCGTTGATCGGCAGGCCGGAGATCAAGGCGACGACCGGCTTGTCCGGGTTGGCGAGATTGTAGACGAGGCGGGAGAGATCGTATTCGAGGAAGCGCTCGCGTTCCGGCGAAAGGACCGGGATCACGTCGACATCGTCGGTGCTGTTGGTCCCGGCGATGCCGAGATAGCCGTTGGTTCCACTCTCGAGGGCGATCGGCCGCAAACCGAAACCGACGGCGCGGTCCTCTTCGGGGGAAAAGGGTTCGGGATCGACGAGCTCGAACCGGATCTTGCCGTCGCTCGCCGCGACGTAGGCTTTCAAGAGGTCGCGCACCCGATCGGCGTAGGAGGCCAGCAAGGGATTGGCTTCGCGCACGCCGCGCGAGACGTAGAGCCGGAGCGTGATCGGCTCCTTCAACTCGGCGAGGAGTTTCCGGGTGGGCTCCGAGATCGTGTACTGCCGGTTCTGGGTGAGGTCGAGCTTGTAGGGCCGGAGCGTCAAGGTCGCCCAAGCGGTCGTTGCGAGGAACAGGACGAAGGCGAGAACGAGGCCCAGGATCGCGAGCTTCGAGCGGTCGGCCATGGGCGGGGCTCCCTCAACGCGCCTTTTCGAGGTCGACGATCAGCGTGTTGACGAGCAGGCAGACGCCGACCAGGGTCGCGAGATAGACCGCGGTGGCGGCGCCGATCACACCTTTGGCGAGCTCGTTGAAGTGCGTGATCAAGCTGAAGGAGGCGATCAGGTCGACGAACCAGTCGGGCGCCCAGCCGCGGAAGGCGGCGAGCACGAGATCGACCCCGCTCATCAGGAAGAGAAAGCAGATCGCGGCCCCGAGGACGAAGGCGATGACCTGGTTCTTGGTGAGCGCCGAGGCGCAGGCGCCGATCGCGATGAAGGCACCGGCGATCGCCCAGGAGCCCAGATAAGCGGCCAGGATCGCGCCGTTGTCCGGCTCGCCCAGATAGTTGACCGTGAGCCAGAAGGGGAAGGTCAAGGCGAGCGCGATCCCGGTGAAGATCCACGCTGCCAAAAACTTGCCGAGGACGATCTGGAAGGTCGAAGCCGGCAAGGTCATGAGGAGCTCGATCGTCCCGGTCCGCCGCTCCTCGGCCCAAAGGCGCATCGCCACCGCCGGCACGAGGAACAGGTAGAGCCAGGGGTGGAAGACGAAGAAGCTTTCGAGGTCCGCCTGCCCGCGTTCGAAGAACCCGCCCAAAAAGAAGGCGAAGGCGCCGGCCAATGCCAAGAAGATGACGATGAAAACGTAGGCGAGCGGCGTCGTGAAGTAGGCCGCCAGCTCGCGCCGCACGACGGTGCGTACGATGTCCATCGCTCGCTTCCCCGGCTCAGGCGGAAGGACCCTGGGTGAGCGCCCGGAACACGTCGTCGAGCCGGCCGCGCTCGACCGCCAGGCGCTCGATGCGGATTCCGCGGCCGTGCAGGAGCTGGCTCACCTGCGCGCCGAGGTCGGCACCGTCGACCGGCAGCACGAGGAGCGTGGCGACCCCGTTCATTTCCTCGAGCCGCTGCACCTCGCGGACCGTGTTGAGGGTGCGGATCGCTTCGCTCGCCTCCTCGACCCGCTCCCGTTCGAGGGTGAGGCGGACGGCGTTGTGCAAGGGCGAACGGCGCTCGAGCTCCTCGGGCTTCGCGTCGGCGACGATCCGGCCGCGGGCGATGATGACCACCCGGTCGCAGACCGCGTCGACCTCCTCGAGGATGTGGGTCGAGACGATGATCGCCTTGTCCCGGCTCATCTCCCGGACGAGCTTCCTGACCTCGTGCTTCTGGTTCGGGTCGAGCCCGTCGGTCGGCTCGTCGAGCACGAGCACGGGCGGGTCGTGGAGGATCGCCTGGGCGAGCCCGACCCGCCTGCGGAAGCCCTTGGAGAGCGTTTCGATCGGCCGGTTGGCGACCTCCTCGAGGGCGGTCCGCTCGACCGCGACACCGATCCGCCGGGCGAGCTCCTTGCCGTGGATGCCGCGCATCTCGCCCACGAAGCGGAGGAACGCCAAGGGACTCGTGTCCCCGTACAAGGGGGCCCCCTCGGGCAGATAGCCGATCCGCCGCTTGGCCTCGCGCGGCTCGCGGACGACGTCGAAGCCCATGACCTTCGCGGTGCCGGACGTGGGCAGGACGAAGCCCGTGAGCATCCGCATGGTGGTGGATTTGCCGGCTCCGTTCGGACCGAGAAAGCCCAAGACCTCGCCCCGGGCGACCGAGAAGCTCACGCCGTCGACGGCTTGAACCGCACCGAACCGCTTGGTCAGCCGTTCGAGCCTGACCATCTCCTCCACGATCGCGATCTCCCCTCGATCGGACGATGCGGGTCGCGCCGGCACGGGCGGCGCGCGGCCGGCCATATGGGCGCCGAGCAGCACCTTTCAAGCCGAAGGCCCGGCCGGACGCAACCGCGCTTGATCCAGATCAAGGCGTGTGCCGGCTCGTCGGGTCAGGAAGTTCCCGTTCGACAGGAGCGGGGGGCGATGCGACCCGAGCTCGCGAAGCTTTTCGAGGCGGCGCGGGTGCCGCGCTACACGAGCTATCCGACCGCGCCGCACTTTTCGAGCGCGGTCGGCCCGGCCGAGCACGCCGCTTGGCTGGCCGCCGTCCCGGCCGATCGCCCGGTCTCGCTCTACCTCCATGTGCCCTATTGCCGGCAGCTCTGCTGGTATTGCGGTTGCACCACCTCGATCAGTGCGGACGGCGCCCGCCCGGCGGCCTATGCGGCCCTGCTCGCCGCCGAGCTCGAGCTCGTCGCGAGCCATCTGCCGGGTCGGCTCCCCCTCGGCCATCTGCACTGGGGCGGCGGTACGCCCACGAGCATCGGCGCGGAGGCTTTCCGCCGGCTGATGGCGCGGATCGCCGACCGCTTCGCCATCCTCCCCGATGCCGAAATGGCGGTCGAGATCGACCCGCGCTTTCTGCCGGAGGAGATCGTCGCGGCCCTGGCCGAGAGCGGGATCGGCCGCGCGAGCCTCGGCGTCCAGTCCTTCGAGCCCGCGGTCCAAACGGCGATCAACCGCGTCCAGCCGCTCGACCGGACGCTCGCCGTGATCGAGGCGCTGCGGCGGGCCGGGATCTCGCGGATCAACGTCGACTTGATTTACGGCCTGCCGCGCCAGACCGTCGAGGGCTGCCGGTCGACGGTCCGCGCCCTCCTCCCCGTGCTACCGGACCGTTTCGCGATCTTCGGCTACGCCCATCTCCCCGCGCTCAAGAAGCATCAACGGATGATCGAGGCGCGCGAGCTGCCCGACGCGGTCGCCCGGGTCGCCCAGTTCGAGGCGATGGCCGAGGAGCTCGAGGCTGCCGACTACGTGCCGATCGGGCTCGACCATTTCGCCCGTCCCGACGATCCGATGGCCCGGGCAGCGGCCGAAGGCCGGCTCCGGCGGAACTTCCAGGGCTACACGATCGACGCCGCGGAAACCCTCCTGGGGCTCGGCGCCTCGGCGATCTCGAGCTTCCGCGAGGGCTACGTCCAGAACCACCACGAGCTCGTGCCCTGGCGGACGGCGGTCCGCGAGGGGCGGCTGGCGACCGCCCGCGGGCTCGCTCTCTCGGCTCGCGACCGGCTGGAGCGCGAGGCGATCGAACGGATCATGTGCGACGGTGCGGTCGATCTCGCCGCGGTCGGCGCGCGGCACGGGGTGGCGCCCGAAGCCTGCGTCACCGACCCGGCGCGCCTCGCCGAACTCGAGCGGCTCGGCATCGTCGTGCGCGAGGGCAGCGTACTCCGCGTCCCGGCCGAATGCCGGCCGCTCCTGCGGATCGCCGCGACGATCTTCGACCGCTACCTCGAACGTGCACCGGCGCGCCACGCCGTCGCCGTCTGATGCATCCCGGGGCCCGCCTCGCGGAAAGCGCTCCGGTCCGAGCGTTGAGCCCGGGCGGTCGCTCCGCCAAGAACCGGCTCGGACGAGCCGCGCCGGCGAGCGGACTCGCGGGAGCATCTTCGATGTGCGGCTTCGCCGGGATCCTCGATCCGCGCGCGGGCGACGCGGCGGACCTCGCCGAGCTCGCTCGGGCGATGGCCGCGCCGATCGCCCATCGCGGGCCGGACGACGAGGGCGTCTTCGTCGAGCCGGAAGCGGGGCTCGCTCTGGGCTTCCGCCGCCTTTCGATCCGCGACCTCACGGTCGCCGGCCATCAGCCGATGCTGTCGGCGAGCGGCCGCCACGTCATCGTGTACAATGGCGAGCTCTACGACACCGACGCGCTCGCGGCCGATCTCGCCGCGGAGGGTGTGAGGCTACGTGGCGGTTCCGACACCGAGGTCCTGCTCGAAGCCTGCGAGCGGTTCGGTGTGGAGGCGACCCTGGACCGCAGCCTCGGGATGTTCGCCTTCGCCCTCTTCGATCGAAAGGAGCGGCGGCTCGTCCTGGCGCGCGACCGGCTCGGCAAGAAGCCGCTCTATTGGGGGTGCGACGGCAGCCGACTGCGCTTCGCCTCCCAGCTCAAATGTTTCTTCGCCGATCCGACGTTCCGCGCCGAGGTCGACCGCGACGCTCTCGGCCTTTATCTGCGACTCGGCTACGTGCCGGGGCCGCGCTCGATCCTCGCGGGCGTGGCCAAACTCGAGCCCGGCCATCTGCTCGTCCGCGAGGCCTCGGGGCGCATCACCGTCCGCCGCTTTTGGGACCCGGTCGCGGTCGTCGAGGCGGGGCTCGCCGAGCCCTTCGATCTTGGCGAGGACGAGCTCCTCGACCGTTTCGAGGTGCTCCTGGCCGATGCGGTTCGCCGGCGGATGGTCGCCGACGTCCCGCTCGGGGCCTTCCTTTCGGGCGGGATCGACAGCTCGATGATCGTGGCACTCCTGCAGAAGCAGAGTTCAGGGCCGGTCGCGACCTTCACGATCGGCTCACCGGATCCGGCCTTCGACGAATCGGCCGAAGCTCGGGCGGTCGCCCGCCATCTCGGCACCGAGCATCACGAGCTCGTGGTCGGCCCCGCAGAGGCGCTCGCGCTCGTCCCGGAGCTCCCGGAATGGTTCGACGAGCCGTTCGCCGACGCCTCGGCGATCCCGACCCTGCTCGTCGCCCGGCTCGCCCGCCGGTGGGTCACCGTGGCGCTCTCGGGTGACGGCGGCGACGAGCTCTTCGCCGGCTACCGGCGCTACGGCGAGGCGATCGACTGGGCGCGCCGGCTGGCCGGCCTGCAGGGTGGGGCGCGGCGCGCCGCGGCCGCACTCCTCGCCCGTGTCCCGGTCGATCTCGCGTTCCCCGGATCCGCCCTCCTGCCGGCCCGACTTGAGGCCGAACGGCTCGGCGAGCGGGCGCGCCGGCTCGCCCGCCTGCTCGACGGACCGCCGGAGCGGGCGAGCCTCGAGATCGCGAGCCACTGGAGCGAGCCCGAGCTCCTGACCGGCTGCCCGGCACCCGACCCGCCGGGCTTCGACGGGGCGCTGGCCGCCCGCGTGCCCGACCTCGCGACCCGGCTCCAGCTCCTCGACCTCCTCTCCTGGCTGCCCGAGGACATTTTGACCAAGCTCGATCGGGCGAGCATGGCGGTGAGCCTCGAGGCGCGCTGTCCGCTGCTCGATCACCGGGTCGTCGCGTTCGTGTTCCGCCTGCCGCCCGGGCTCAGGGCTCGCGGCGGGAGCGGCAAATATCTCCTGCGCCGGCTCCTCGCCCGCCATCTACCGGACGAACTCGTCGACCGCGGCAAGCGCGGCTTCTCGCTGCCGATCCACGACTGGCTCAGGGGCCCGCTGCGCGACTGGGCCGAGGACCTGCTCGATCCCCGCCGGCTCGCCGAAGCGGGCCTCGTCGAACCCGCTCCCGTGCGCAGCGCCTGGCGGCAGCATCTGGAAGGCCGCACCGACCGCCGCTTTCCGATCTGGAACCTCTTGATGCTCGAGGCCTGGCGACGCCGGTGGCTTCGCCGCCCGGCCGAGCGCGAGCCGACCGGGCGAGCGGCGGTCGGCACGGCGCGCTAGGGCCTGACCAACGGCAGGTTGGAGGGGCGCACGATCCGGGCTACGGGGCCGCTGCCCGCGCTCGGTCCCCGGGGGATCCATGCTCGCCACGCTCAGCCGTTTCACCCGCGAGTACCAGGTCGTCGAGGCCTCGCCCGAGGGCGAGCTCGCACCCGAGGTGATCTGGATCGATCTCCGCGCGCCGAGTCCCGAGGAGGTCCGCTTCGTCGAACGGGTTCTCGGGATCGCCATGCCCTCGCGCGAGGAGATGCAGGAGCTCGAAGCTTCCTCGCGAGTGTACGAAGAGAGCGAGGCGCTCTTCCTCACCGCCACGGTGCTGGTCCACGCCGACGAGCCGCCGCCCGCCACGACCGAGATCACCTTCGTCTTGAAGGGCGACCGGCTCGTCACCCTGCGCTACGAGGACCCGCAGCCCTTCCGCACGCTGAGGTCACGGCTCGAGCGGAGCGGGGCGGGGCTCGGCACCGGCCAGGCCGTGTTCTTCTGGCTCGTGGAGCAGATCGTCGCCCGCCATTCCGACATCCTCGAAAAGACCGACCTCGAGGTCGACACGCTCTCGAGCACGATCTTCGGTGCGGCGAGCAAGAACGGCAAAGACACGGCGGCTCAGCCCGATCTGGTCGACACGGTCGAACGGATCGGCCGGAGCGGCGACACGACCGCGAAATTGCGCGAGAGCCTGTTGACCCTGCAGCGGGTGCTCTTGGCGGTCGGGGTGAGCGAGCTCGCCGCGGTCGGCAACCGCAAGGATACCCGTGCGCGCGCCAAGGCACTCGTCCGCGACGTGCAGTCACTGCTCGACCACACCACCTTCCTTTCGCAGAAGATTGGGTTTCTCCTCGAGGCCACGCTCGGCCTCATCAACATCGAGCAGAACAAGATCATCAAGATCTTCTCGGTCGTGGCGGTCGTCTTTTTGCCGCCGACCCTGATCGCCAGCATTTACGGGATGAACTTCGAATACATGCCGGAACTCGCTTGGCCGCTCGGCTATCCCTTCGCGGTCATCCTCATGCTGCTCTCGGCGGTGTTGCCCTACCTGCTCTTCAAGCGGCGGGGCTGGCTTTGAACGCCGAGCTGCGGGCGCGCTTGGAGGCGATGCTCGCCCGGCTCGGAGGCGCGCCGCTCACGGGCCCGTTCGAGACGCTCGTGGGCTACCGCTACGGTTGGGACGAGAAGGCAGGGCTCACGGTCGAGCTCGACCTCGAAGACCGCCACACGAGCCGCTACGGCGTCGCCCATGGCGGGGTGACGCTGGTGCTGCTCGACACGGTGGGCGGGCTGGCGGCGGCGCTCGCGGTCGGCGACGAGCTCGAGCGGATCGCCACGATCTCCCTGGCCGCCAACTTCATCCGTGCGGTCCGCCCGGGCCGGGTCGTGGCGACCGCCCGCATCGACCATCTCGGGCGGAGCGTGGCGCATCTCGTCATGCACTTGCACGAGGGCAGCGCCGGAGGCCCGCTGCTCGCCACGGCCACGGGCGCCTATCGGGTCTTCCGGCGCGGCGGTTGAGCGACCGCGGGGCCGGTTCTATATCCGCACGGCATGGGGCCGGCCGGCGGGTCGGGAGACGGGAGGGGGCGATGGCGAAGTTCGGGATCGGCCAGCCGGTGCGTCGGGTCGAGGATCAGCGGCTCGTGACCGGCCGCGGTCGGTTCACCGACGACATCGACCTGCCCGGTCAGGCCTTCGGCTATGTCGTCCGCAGCCCGCACGCGCACGCCCGCATCCGCCGCATCGACACCGCGGCCGCGCGCGCCGCACCGGGCGTGCTCGCGGTCCTCACGGGCGAGGATCTCGGCGATGCCGCGGTCCCCTGCTTCGTGCCGATGAAGAACCGCGACGGCAGCGATGCGCCGATGCCGCGGCATCCGGTACTCGTGCGCGACAAGGCCCGCTACGTCGGCGACAAGGTCGCCTTCGTCGTGGCCGAGACCCGGGCCCAGGCGCGGGATGCAGCCGAGCTCGTGGCGATCGAATGGGAACCGCTCGAGGCTGTCGTCGACACCGCCTCGGCGGCGAGCGCGGCGGCTCCGCCCGTGCACGACGAATGCCCGAACAACGTCGCCTTCGACTGGCATTTCGGCGACGAAGAGGCGGTCGAGCGGGCTTTCGCCCGGGCCGCCCGGACCGTGCGGCTCGAGCTCGTCAACAACCGGCTCGTCTGCAACCCGATGGAGCCGCGCGCCGCGGTCGCGGAGTGGGACGCCGGCCGGGGCAAGCTCACCCTTTACACCTGTACCCAGGGCGGCTGGGCCTTCCGCGACGTGCTCGCACAGAATCTCGGCCTGCCCAAGGAGAAGGTGCGGGTCGTGACCCCCGACGTCGGCGGGGGCTTCGGCATGAAGGCGATGTTCTACGGCGAGTACACGCTCTGCGCCTTCGCCGCCATGAAGCTCGGCCGACCGGTCAAGTGGACGAGCGAGCGAGGCGAAGCGTTCGTCTCCGACAGCCAGGGTCGCGACCACGTGACGGTCGCCGAGCTCGCCTTCGATTCGGACCACCGCATCCTCGGCATGCGCTGCCGGGTCACGGCGAACATGGGCGCTTACTATTATTTCTACGCGCCCTTCATCCCGACCTGGGCGGCGCTCAAGGTCCTGCCCGGGGTCTACGACGTCAAATGCTTGAGCTACGGGGTGAAGGCCGTCTTCACCAACACCGTACCGGTCGACGCCTATCGGGGTGCCGGGCGGCCCGAATCGATCTACTGCATCGAGCGGCTCATGGACGTCGCGGCGGCCGAGCTCGGTGTCGATCGGCTCGAACTGCGGCGCAAGAACTTCATCCGCCCCGAGCAGATGCCGTTCCGGACGGCGGCCGGTGAGGTCTACGATTCGGGCGACTTCGAGCGGGTGATGACCGCCGCGGTCGCGCGCGCCGATTGGGCGGGCTTCGCGAGCCGCCGGGCCCTGGCGAATGCGCGCGGCAAGCTGCGCGGGATCGGTCTCTGCTATTACATCGAATCGACCATGGGGAACCCGGTCGAGCACGCGGCCGTGCGGTTCGCGGCCGACGGCGCGGTCGAGGTGCTGGTCGGCACGCAGAGCAACGGCCAGGGACACGAGACGGCCTATGCCCAAGTGCTCGTCGAACGGCTCGGCGTGCCCTTCGAGAAGATCCGGATCGTCCAAGGCGATACGGACGCGATCGCCGACGGCGGGGGCACCGGCGGTTCGCGCTCGCTGACGGCCGAGGGGGTGGCGATCCTCGAGGCCTCCGACCGCGTGATCGAGAAAGGCAAGATCGCCGCCGCGCACCTGTTCGAGACGGCGGTTGCCGACATCACCTTCGAAGACGGCACCTTCCGCGTCGCCGGCACGGATCGAGCGATCGACCTCTTGGAGCTCGCCGAACGCGTGCGGGTCATGGAAAAGAAACCCGCCGGGCTCGAGAACGGGCTCGATTCCGAGGCGACGATCAAGCTCGACGCCTGGACCTTCCCGAACGGCTGCCACGTGGCGGAGGTCGAGGTCGACCCCGAGACCGGCGTCACCCGGATCGTCCGCTACACGATCGTCGACGATTTCGGGGTGGTCGTGAACCCGCTGCTCGTCGAGGGCCAGGTCCACGGTGGCGTGGTCCAGGGGATCGGCCAAGCGCTGCTCGAACGCACGGTCTACGACGCCTCGGGTCAGCTGCTCACCGGCTCCTTCATGGATTACTGCATGCCGCGGGCCGACGATCTGCCCTCGTTCGACTTTTCGACCGTCGAGATCCGCTGCCGCAACAATCCGTTGGGCGTCAAAGGTTGTGGCGAGGCGGGGTCGGTCGGCTCCTGCGCGGCGGTGATCAACGCGCTGGTCGACGCGCTGCAACCTTACGGGGTGCGGCATCTCGACATGCCGGCGACCGCCGAGCGGGTCTGGCGCATCGTGCAGGGCCGCCGCGCCGCCGCCTGAGCGGCGAGCGCGTGGCGCCCTTCAGGAGGGATCGGAGAGGCGGCGGCGGAACGGCGCCGCGTCGAGCATCCGGGTGATCGCGAGCGAAGCGAGCTCGGCGCTGCGCGCCACGACGCTCGCACAACTTGCGACACCCGAGAGGCCGAGCTCGCTCCAGGCGTACCAGCAGGCGAGCCCGGAGGCGATCGGAGGGAGCCGGCAGGCGACACCGAGGCTCGCGCTCCAGAGGGCCAGGCTCTGGCCGAGCCAGCTCGTCGTGGGGGCGGAAGCCGGGTCCGGCACGGTCGGTGCCGGAGGCTGAGCGGTGATCGCAGCGGAGGCCGGCGGCCGCCGCACGGAGCAGCCGCCCGCGCCGGCCACCGCGCGACCGAGCAAGACCGCACCGCGCTCGGCTCGCCGCCGATTGTCGTTCGCCGACGCGACCGCGATCCGAACCGCCCCGCCCAGGAGATCCGCTCGGGTCAAGCTCACCACGCGCGGTTCACCGCCGCCTCGCTCGCTCATCGTACCCACCCGCCGTCGACCGCTCGGGTGTCCTCCCTGCCGGCCGCCACCGTGACGGCACGGTGACCGACCGACAAGAGGCCGGAACGGTCCCGGACCAGCCTGGCAGGGGCTCGGTTAACGGTGTCACCCGAACGTAACAGGCGCGCATTCCGATGCCGCCCCGGAGTATGTCAGGCCCGCAGGGTGCGGCGCAGCCGACCGAGGAGCTCGAGCCGCGAGCGATCGTCGGGCAACTGGCGGACCTCGTCGGCGATGTCGAGCAGGAGCTGCGCATAGGCGTTGTGCCAGTCGGCGACCGCGCTCGCGAAGCGGGGCTCGAGGCGGCGCGGACCGGGCAAGGGCTCGGCCGGGCCGTCGCCCCTCAGGGCGAAGCGCTGGTCGAGCTGCGGGACGAGGATCCGCAAGGGGTCGACGCCGGCGGCGGCGAGCTCGGCGCGGAGCGCCGCGGCCGCCGTCTCTTCTCCACGGACGAGGAAGATCGAGCCGCCGACCGGGCCCCGCTCCGCGATCCAATCGAGCAGCGTGCGACGGTCGGCAGACGCGGCGAGTGCATAGGTCCGGCGGATCCGGGCGCGGACCACGACCTCTTCGCCGTCGATCCGCACGCGCCGCTCGCCCGAGAGGATGACCTGGCCGAGCCCGCCCGGCGCCGGGTGGCCGACCACCAGGAGCGTCGCCTGCGATCGCCACAGATGGTCGCGGAGGTGGCGGCCGAGCCGCCCGGCGCCGTCGAGCCCTGCCGCAGCGAGGAGGATCGCCCGGCCGTCGGCGCGCGCGACCGCGGCAGCCGCTTCGTCGGTCTCGGAAAGGATCAGCCACGGACTGGCCAAGAGCCGGGCCGACCGGAGCGATCCCGGCGGCTCCGGCAGGTGGTGGGCGAAGAGGCGGATGGCGGCCGCGGCGAGGGGCGTGTCGAGCACGACCGGCACCTCGGGGAGGTCACCCCGCTCGATCGACTCCAAGAGGAGGAGGAGGAGATCGCGGGTCCGCTCGTCCTCGAAAGCGGGGATCAAGACGGGCCCGCCGGCGGCCAATCCCTCGCCGACCTCGCGGACGAGCGACCGGCGGGGGTCCTCGGTGGTCGCGCCGGCCGGCTCCCGGCTGCCGGCCGTGCATTCGACGACGAGCTGGTCGATCTCCGTGGGTCCGGCCGGCCGGACATCGGGCGTGCCGAGTTCACCCGTGAAGAGGAGCCGCTGGGCCGGCCCGCTGCCGTCTTCCACGAGGAGTTCGATCGCGGTCGCGGCGAGCTCGCCCGGGGCCGCCAAGAAGCGGGCCCGCACACCGGGGCCAGGCTCGAACCAGCGGCCGGCGTCGCAAGCTTCGAGCCGCTCGAGGCAGCGCGCTGCATCGGCCCGCGCGACGAGCGGCCGGCTCTCGGCCAGGCCACGGCGGCGGGCGCGGGCGTTGCGTTCGGCCGCCTCGGCCTCGAGCCGTGCCGCCAAGTCGGGGAGCACGAAGCCCAAGAGATCGGCGGTCGATTCCAAGGCCATGATCGGGCCGCGCAAACCACCGCGGAGCAGCACCGGGGTGAGCCCGGCGCGGTCCGGCCGGGCACTCGTGAGGAGGACGAAGTCGAGGCTCCCCGGGGAGAAGGGCGGGGCGCGATGGTTGAGCGCGCGGAGCGTGTGGGTACCTTGGAAGAGCCCGCAATCGACCAGGAAGCGGCCGTGGTCGTGTTCGACCAGGAAGCAGCTTCCGCTGACCGTCGAAGCACCTCCGTGGAAGGTGAGGCGGATCGGCATCCTGTCTCCCGCGCAGCGTCGACGAGGCGGCCCGCTGCCGGCAGGGGCGCGGGCGGCCAGCAACTTAGAGGTGAATTTTTATTCTGTCACTCGCGTGATGCGTAATGCTCGCGGATCGCTTGCCACGCCTGCTCGGCGGTCTCCACGTACCTGAAGATCGCCAGGTCTTGTTGGTCGATCACACCTTGCTCGACCATCGCTTCGAAGTTTACGATACTCCTCCAATAATTCTCGTCGAAAAGAAGTACAGGCATCGAGCGTGCTTTTTTGGTCTGGATGAGGCAGAGTGTTTCGAACAATTCGTCGAGCGTGCCGTAGCCGCCGGGAAAAACCACGAGCGCTCTGGCCCTGGTCAAAAGATGCATCTTGCGGAGCGCGAAATAGTGGAAACGGAAGCAGAGCTCCGGCGTGACCCAGGCGTTGGGCGCTTGCTCTTGCGGCAGGACGATGTTGTGGCCGACCGTGAGCGCGCCGGCCTCCGCGGCACCGCGGTTGGCCGCTTCCATGATCCCCGGCCCGCCGCCCGTGACGATCACGTAGCGGGGCCGCCCGCCGTTCGTGCTCTCGCGCGAGACGAGCGCCGCGAAACGGCGCGCCTCCTCGTAATGGCGGGAGAGCTGCTCGAGACGGAGGGCGATCGCGAGCTTCCGCCCCGCTTCCGGATCGCCGGGCCGGGCGCGCGCCTGCTCTTCGGCCTCGATCCGCCGCTGGCGGGCCTGCTCCGGCTCGACGATCCGGGCGCTGCCGAAGACCACGATGGTCGCGTCGATCCCGCGGGCTTGGAGCTCGAGTTCGGGCTTCAAGAGCTCGAGCTGGAGCCGCACCGGCCGCAGCTCCTCGCGCAAGAGGAAGTCGATGTCGGTGAAGGCGAGCCGGTAGCTGGGCGAGCGGGTCTGCGGGGTGTCGGGCCGCGGCGGTTCGCGCAGCGCCTCCTCGCGCGCCGACGGCAAGGGCACGTGCGACTCGGGCTCGCGCAACTCCATGAGCGGTCTCCGAGAACGAGCGGCGTCGTGCCGCGGGTCGCCCTTGTGGCGCAAGGCGGCGAGCGACGCAATCACCGCGCGAAGAGGCGGCGGATTCCCGCCCGAGAAACGACGAGGCCCCGGCGGGGACCGCCGGGGCCGGATGTCGAACGGAAAGGTTCGTTCGGCCGATCAGGCGGCGAGCGACTTGACCTCGTCCAGGTTGGCGGTGGCGCGCTTGACGAGCAGGTCGACCACCTCGGCCTGGGCCTTCATCCCGAGATCGAGCGTCTCCTTGGCGTCGGCCATGGCCTTCTCGATGACGGCCTTGGCCTCGTCGACATACTCCTTGGGCTGCTTCTTGGCGTCGAAGCCCTTCACGAAGCCGTCGAACTTGGCGAACGCCTCCCGCATCATCTCGACCTGCCGCTTGGCGACCGTCTGCCAGAAGTCGAACACGACCTTCTGCGCCGCCACGGCGGTCTCGAGATTCGCCTTGTGCAGGGCCATCCAGGCCTCGAGGTCGAACTTGGGCATCGTGGGCGAAGCGGATTTGGCAGTCACGGGACCCTCCTTTGGCCGTTTTGCTGCGGTGCACAATCAATATCGCACCGCAGTAGAAGCCGATCAAGAGCCGCTCGTCCCGAACGCCGCGATTTTCGCGCCGGCGCCTGCGGCGCGCCGTCGCAGGCGCTGATCTCAGCCGAACCGGGCGAGCAGCGGCCCGACCCGGCGCAGAACCGCCGCGCCGCCCTGGAGGCTGCGGTGCAGCGCGGCACGCGCCCGCTCGAAGCCTGGGGTCGGATCGGTCAGGAACAGGGCGAGCGTTTCGAGGGTCACGAGCGTCCCGCCGATCTCCTGCGCGGCGCGCTCGGCACCCCGGCCGGGCACCCGGGCGACGTCCAAGAAAGCATGGACGAGGCGGGAGAGGGCGAAGATCATCGGCACCCAATGATGCGGGTGCGAGGGCCAGAGCTTGGCTCGGATCATGGCGCCGGTGAGCGCGCGGTGCGGCGCGAGGGCTTCGAACCAGCGCAGCATCACCCGCTCGAGCCGCACCGCCGGGTCGGGGTCGGCCAGGAGCTCGGCCGGGGTCGACCAGACCGCGTCGAGTGCGCGCGCGAACCAGGCATCGGCGATCGCGTTCGGATCCGGGAAGAGGGCGGCGACCTCGGAAAGCGGCACGCCCGCCCGCTCCGCCACTTCGCTCAGGCGGAGTTGGTCGAAGCCTTTCTCTTCGGCGAGGGCGAGGGCGACCTCGAGGATCCGGTCCGGATCGACCGCGGGCGCTTCGGGCGGCGGCCGCCGGGCCACGGGGGCTCAGCTCGTCAGATGCCCCACCCGGTCGAGCGAGGCGGGCCGCGGAAGGCCGTAGCGGGAAAGGGCCGGGGCGACGATCCGCTCGACCTCGGCTTTGCCGAGCTCGTCCATGAGCGCGCAGGGGGGCTTCGAGAAGCGGAGTGCCTCGCGGGCGCCCATGTCGATGTCGGCCGGTGCTGCGACCCCCTCGTCGAGCTCTTGCAACACGGCCAGGAACACGCCGAGCCGGAGCCGGTCGCGGATCACCGCCCGCCGCTCGGGCGGGATTTCGCCCACCTCGCCGATCTCCCAATTCCGGTCGGCCTCGCCGACCTCGACCAGGCTCCCGGCCGGCGCGTAAAAGGGCCCGAGCGGGGCCAGGTTGCGGATCGCGTGGAGATTGATCCGCGGCTTGATGAGGTTCTGCACGCGGAACGGCCCGGCCGCCGCCCCCACCGCTTCCTCGGCCACCGCGTCGACCTCGGCCGTGGTCGCGAGCCCCTCGTCGAGGAGCCGGCAGGCTTCGTTCGTGTAGGGGCAGAAGAAACGGTTGATCGCGAAACCGTAGGCGTCCTTGCAGGTGATCGGCTTCTTGCCGGTCGCCCGGCAGAAGGCGAGCCCCGCCTCCACCGTCGCGGGGGCCGTCGCCTCACCGCGCACGACCTCGACGATCGGGTTGATCTGCGCCGGGCTGAAATAATGCAGGCCCAAGAAGCGCTCCGGCCCGGCCACGTGCCGGGCGAGCTCACTCACCCGAAGACAACTCGTGTTCGTGGCGACGAGCGTATCGGCGGGCAAAAGCCCCGAGAGCTCCTGGAACAGCCGGGCCTTGAGGTCGAAATCCTCGAAGATCGCCTCGATCACGAGATCGGCCGGGGCGAGCTCGGAGAGTCCGCCCGCGACCGAAAGCCGAGCGGCGGCCTCTTCGGCCTCCTCCCGGCGCAGCCGGCCACGTTCGACATTCCGGGCCCAGAACGCCTTCGCTTGCGCGATCGCCGCCTGCGCGGCCTCCGGTCGGGCATCGTAGAGCCGAACCGCGATCCGGTGCTGGGCGACGTTGGTCGCGATGCCGGTGCCCATCGTGCCGGTGCCGACGATCCCGACCGTGCGGATCTCTTTCATGCTCTTTCCCCCAGCGCCGACCGATCGGGAGCGGGCGTCAATCCACGAGGTGCGCCGGCAGCTCGTGGACCGCGACCCAGGTGAGGTCCTTGTCGACCTCTTTCACGATCTTTTCCTTGACCTTTTCGGCGAGCACCTCGCGCAGCTCGCCCAGCATCTTGGGTGGGGCCACGAGCATCAGCCGGGCGAAGCGGCCCTCGTCGGCGGCCTTCTCGAGGGTCGAGGCGAGCCCGCGGGCGAAGCGCTCCTTCTCGACCTCCTTGGGGTCGGTCGAGGGCTCCATGGCGTGGCGATTGCCGACCTGGCTCGAATCGAGGCTCCGGCCGGGCCGGTCGGCCAAAAGCTCGGAGCCTTTCTCGCGGGCCCGCCCCGTGAGCTCGGGCATGACGAGCTCGAGGTGGCCCACCCGCGGATCGCCCTGGAAGATCCGGGCCCGCGCCCCGTCGGCCACCACCACCCACATCGTCCGGTTCGGCATCGCGATCGGTCCCTCGTTGCCACGGTGCACCGGATCGGCGGCGTTATTCGTCCGCCTCGTCCGCGGTCAAGATGTCGTAGACGAGTGCCGCCCGCCCTTCGAGCGGGTGCGGCGCCTCGCCGAGCACGTCCTCGGCCCCACTCGCCCACAAGACCGCCTTTTCGATCTCGGCGATCGTCGCACCGGTCGCGAGGATCCGAGCCAGTTTCTCGGGGTCGTCGTCGCGCACGATCTTGGCGATCTCGCTCAAGGTCGGCCGGCTATCGGGGGCGGTCGTCGTCATGATGCTCTCCAACTGGGGGCGGCGATCGCCCGACACAAGGTCCGGGAGTCAGAGGAGTGGCTGCGCCGCCGGGCGAACCGCCTCGACCGCGGCCCGCCAAGCCGCGCGGTCCTCGCAAGCGTCGATCAGGACGAGACCGGGCGCGAGGGCCCGCAGCCGCTCGGCCAGCCGCCCGACGTCGTCGGCCGGACAGGTCTCGATGCGGACCTCCTGGCCGAGGACCGCACGAGCCTCGGCCGCCCCGCGCTCGTCGGCGGCGATCACGAGCAGCGGCAACTCGGTCCGGCGCGCGACCTCGCGAGCGAGCTCGAGCCCGGCTCGCCCGCCGCGGTGGACGAGCACGAGCGGACCGCCCGGCCGGCCCATCAGGAGGACGGGGCAGGGCAGCCGCGCCGGCGGCTCCTCGGGCCAGAGACCCGAGGGGGTGGCGAGTGCGACCACGTCGTCCGCGCCCGCGCTCACGGTCTCGAGCCCGCGGCTCGTCTCGATCCGCCAGCGCACGCGGCGGCTGCGCGTGACTTCGGCGAGATGGTGCCGGGCGCGTTCCGCGAAGACCCGGATCATGCGCTCGGTCGCGGCGACATCGAACTCCCGTTCACCCCCACTCGTGCGGCTCACGATCCGCGTGAAGGGGAGTGCTGCGGCGGCGAGGAGCCGGCGGTCCTCGACGAGGACGGCGACCATCTCCCGCTCCAGCCGCTCGGCCATGGCGAGGGCCATGTCGAGCAGCGCGAGCGCGGTTTCCTCGGGCGGCAGGGCGACCAGGAGCCGCGCCGGATTCACGACCCTTCCTCCTCGCGCTTCGCCCGCTCCTCGCCCTCGCGGGCGGCGAAGGCCTTGCGCTTCTCGGCGAGCGCCACGAGCCGGTCTTCGGCCTTGCGGAACACCGTTCCTTCGGGAAAGCGCCCGTCCGGCCCGCGCACCCCGGCCGGGATCCCGGTCAGGATCTCGATGCCTTCGGCGATCGTGCGGACCGGCCAGATCTTGAACTTCCCCGCGGCGACCGCCTCGCGGACCCGCGCATGCAGCATCAGATGCCGCACGTTGGCGGCCGGGATCAAGACGCCGTGGCTGCCGTCGAGCCCGCGGGCCGCACAGAGATCGAAGAAGCCCTCGATCTTCTCGTTGACCCCGCCGATCGCCTGGACGTTGCCGTACTGGTCGACCGAGCCGGTGACCGCGAGGCTCTGCCGGATCGGCACCTCGGCGATCGCCGAGAGGAGCGCGTAGAGTTCGGTCGAGGAGGCACTGTCGCCTTCGATCCCGCCATAGGATTGCTCGAAAACGAGCGTGGCCGAAAGCGAAAGCGGCAGATCGGGAACGAAGGTCGCGGCCAAGAAGCCCGAGAGAATCAAAACACCTTTCGAGTGGATCGGGCCGCCCAGCTTCACCTCGCGCTCGATGTCGATGACCTGGCCGCTGCCCATCCGCACGCGCGCCGTGATCCGCGACGGTCGGCCGAAGGCGAACTCGCCGAGCTGGATGACGGAAAGGCCGTTGACCTGGCCTACCGCCTCCCCGCTGGTCGCGATCTGGACCGTCCCCTCGACGATCTGCTCGAGCGCCCGCTCCCTGAGCCGGCCGAGCCGGCGGTCGCGCGCCTCGAGTGCCGCGTCGACCGCCGCCCGGTCGATCACCGCGGCCGAGCCCGCGCGGAAATCGGCCTCGCGCAGGACATCGGCCAGATGCTCGATCTCGGTCGAGAGCTTGTCGCGGTCCTCTGCACGCCGGGCGGCGTGCTCGAGCAGCCGGGCAACGCCGCAGCGATGGACGGGCTTCAAGCCCTCCTTGCGCGCGACGGTGGCGACGAGGCGGGAGAAGAGCGAGATCTTGGCTTCGTCGCGTGGTAGCCGTTCGTCGAAATCGGCCGGGATCTTGAAGAGCCGGGCGAACTCCGGGTCGAGCTCGACCAAAAGGTAATAGAGGAGCCGCTCGCCCAACAGCACGACCTTGAGATCGAGCGGCGCGGGCTCGGGCTCGAGCGTCTGGGTGCCGAGCACGCCCAAGGCCTGGAGGGGGGATTCGACCCGGATCTCGCGGCTCGTGAGCGCGCGCTTCAAGGCATCGTAAGCCAGCGGGCGGGTCAGGAGCTTGCGCGCTTCGATGACGAGGTAGCCGCCGTTGGCACGGTGCAGCGCACCCGCCCGGATCATCAAGAAGTCGGTCACGAGCGCGCCCATCTCGGCGCGGTGTTCGATCCGGCCGACGAGGCGCTCGAAGGTCGGGTCGTCCTCGAGCACGACCGGGGCCGAGGTCTGGCCCGTATGGTCGACGATCAGGTTGACGCGGTAGCGGCGGAAGAGCGGGTGGCCGTCCTCGATCGCCAGCGCGGCGGGCCCGATCTGCTCGGGGAGCTGGAGGAAGGCCTCGACGTGCTCGATGATGTCGACCCGCGCCGCCTCCAAGAAACCGATCACGTCCGGCAGATCGGCATAAGCCGGCCGGATCGTGTCGAACAGGAAATTCACCGCGAAGGCTGCGGTCTCGTCGTTGAGGGCTTTGATCTTCTCGCGGGTTTCCTTCATCCAGCGGGGCGCATTGGCGAGTGCGTCCCGAAGTTTTTTCTGCAAGTTTTCGACGGTCTGCTCGATCTGCTTACGGATCGAGTCGGGAAGCGCTTGGAAGACCTCGGGGGTGAGGACCCGGCCATCGGCCACGGGCGCGAAGGCGAAACCCATGGGCGAGCGGATCAGCGCCACGCTGTGGCGTTTGGCCTCCTCCTCGACTTCGGCGATCGCCTTTTCCTGCCGCTCCTTGAGCTCCTCTTCGATCACCTGGCGGCGGGTGCGGTACTCCTCGTTCTCGAAGGCGTTGCGCAGCGCCGGCAACAGATCGGTCAACAACCGCTTGATGTCGGCCTCGAGCCGGGCGCCGCGGCCGGGCGGCAGACGCAGCAGCTTGGGTGCGCGCGGATCCTTGAAGTTGGAGACGTAGCACCAGTCGCCCGAGGGCGGCTCGCTCCGCGCGCGCGCCTCGAGGAGCTGACGGACGGTGGTGTGCTTGCCGATCCCGTCCGGCCCGAGCGCGTAGACGTTGTAGCCCGGGCGCCGCGTCGCGAGGGCGTAGGCGAGCGCTTCGACCGCCCGCTCCTGGCCGATCGTGTCGGCGAGATCGGGCAGTTCGGCCGTGGTCTCGAAGCCGAGCGCGTCGTCCGGGCAGCGCCAGGCGAGCGCCTCGACGGGCAGCGGGTCGGGTAGGGCCAAGGGCGTCTCCTCGAGCGGCTTCGGCTCGCGGCCGAGGCTGTTAGCGGACCGGCAGCGGCAAGGTGAAGAGCCGACCGAAGCCGTCCAGCCGGTCCGCGATTCCGGCGAGGCGGAGCGCGTGCCAGGCCATGGCGTGGTTGGAGGAGGTCACGGGCTTGCCGAGCCTCTCTTCGATGGCGCGGGCGCGCTCGACCAGCCGCAGGCTCGTGCAGGAGACGAAGACCGCCTCGACCCGGGGGTCACGGCCGAGCTCGCACACCGCCGCTTCGATCGAGGCGGGCGAGATCCGCGCCACCTTCGAATCGTCCTCTTCTTCGAAACTGCCGAAGACGGGAACGTCGACCCCGCGGTCCTCCAGATAGCGGCGGACGACGTCGTTGACGGCCCGGCCGTAAGGGGTGAGGACGGCGATCCGCCGGGCGCCGAGCGTCCGCAAGGCGGCGAGCGCCCCGCCGATCGGGGTGGTAACGGGCACCCCTGGCCGAGCCTCGTGGACGCGGTCGGCGATCCGCTCCTCACCCAGCACCATGGCCGCCGAGGTGCAGCCGAAGGCCACGACCGAGAGCGGCAAGACCGGCATGATCAACCGGGTCGCCGCGGCGATCTCGCCTTCCATGGCGGCCAGGGTCGCGGGCGTGATCCGAACCTCGTTCCAGAGCCGGCTCTCGTAGAGCGCCACGCCCGGGAGGCGAGAAAAGACGAGGCGCCATTCGTGCTCGATCGTCTGGTCGGTGGCGAGGACGACGAGCCCGATGCGCGCGCGAGCGCCGATCCCCTCGTCCATCTCGAAGGACAATCCGCCGCGATATTCCGTCGTCATCACCCGCCGCGCCCCGCCCGCCTCAAGCGGCCTTCGGCTCGAGCCCGACCGGGTCCCATTCGGGCCGCCGGCCGGAAAGGAGATCGGCCAAGATCCGCGCCGTGCCGCAGGCCCAGGTCCAGCCCATGTGGCCGTGGCCGGTGTCGACCCAGAGATTGCGCTGCCGGCCGCGGCCCAGGATCGGCAAATTGTTCGGCGTCATCGGCCGCAAGCCCGCCCAATATTCCGGCCGGCTCCAATCGCCGGCCTGCGGGAAGAGCTCGTGCGCCGCCTTCAACATCGGCGCGAAGTCCTCGGGCCGGTGCGACCAGTCCCAGCCGCCGAGCTCGGCCACCGCGGTCAAGCGCACCCGATCGCCGTAATTGGCGAAGGCGAAAAGATTGTCCTCGTCGACCCCGGGAAGGCAGGGCGGGTTGTTCGAGCCGGCGATCGGTAAGGTCACCGAATAACCCTTGACCGGCCAGATCGGCAGGTCGAGCCCGAGCTTCTTCCCCAAGGGCGCGCTGTAGCAGCCGAGAGCGAGGACGAAGGCGTCGGCCCGAAGCTCACCTTTGTCGGTGAGCACGCTCTCGACCCGATCGTCTGCCGTGCGGAAGTCGAGGATCGTCTCGCCGAGCCGCAGCTGCGCGCCGCGCCCGGCACAACGGCGGGCGAGCTCGCGGGTGAAGAGCCGGGCATCGCCGCTCTCGTCGCCCGGGGCGTAAAGGGCGCCCGCGAACCGGTCCTTCACCCCCTCGTAGACCGGGTCGAGGGCGGCCGCCTCCTCGGGGCTCACCCGTCGCACCTCGACGCCCGCATCGCGCAGGATCTTCGCTTTCTCGTCGGCTGCGGCGAGCCCGGCCGGGTCACGGTAGAGGTAAAGAGCGCCTTGCGAGCGCATGCCGCAGGCGACCCCGGTCTCGGCCAAGACCCCGCGCAGCCGCTCCTGAGCGTAGAGCGCGAGCCCCACTTTGCGCTTCGTGTTGGCGGCCGCCTTCTCGCTCGTGCACTGGAGCGCGAACCGCACGGCCCAGCGCCAGAAGGCGGGATCGGACTGGAAGCGGAAGCGCAGCGCCAGGTCGTCGCGGGTGAGCGCTTTCAAGAGGGTCTTCAGAGCCTTGGGCGAGGACCAGGCGTAGGCGTGGCCCGGCGCGATCATCCCGGCGTTGGCGTAGGAGGTCTCGGAGGCCGGCTCCGGGCGGCGGTCCACCACCACCACCTCGTGGCCGTCGCGCAAGAGCTCCCAGGCCGCCGTGACCCCGACGACCCCCGCTCCGAGAACGGCCACCTTCACGGCACGCTCCGGCTCAGCGGGCCGCGACCACCATGATCTCGACGCAATAATCGGGCGTGGCGAGGCGGGCCTCGACGGTCGCCCGGGCCGGCGCGCAGCCCTCCGGGACCCAGGCGTCCCAAACCTCGTTCATCTCGTCGAACTGGCGCATGTCGGTGATCCAGATGGTCGCCTGGAGGATCTTGCTCTTGTCGGTACCGGCTTTGGCCAGGAGCGCGTCGATCCGGTCGAGCACGTTCTTGGTCTGCTCGGCCATGGACGCACCGGGTTTGTCGAGGGCCACTTGGCCCGCGAGGAAGACGAGGTTGCCGAAGGCCACGGCCTGGCTCAGCCGCTTGCCGGGTTCGATCCGCTCGATGGTCATCGCGCACTCCTCCTGTCCCGCGCCGAGCCTAGAGCTCCGCCGCCGCCCGGTCGAGCCGCGGGCGCGGGTCCGGGGGCCGCGCCCGATGCAGGTCCGTGCTCAGCCGAGATCCTCGACCGGGATCAACAGCCCCGCCGCGGCGAAGCCACCGTCGACGCAGAGCACGTGCCCGGTCACGTAACCCGCCCCGTCGGAAACGAGATAGGCGACCGCCTCGGCGACGTCGGCCGGCTCGCCGTAGCGGCCCATCGGCACCTCGCGCAGCCAGCCCGCGCGGGTGCGTTCGGTGTGCATCACCTTGACGAGGTCGGTCTCGATCGGCCCCGGGGCGATCGCGTTCACCGTGATCCCGAACGGCGCCAGCTCTTGGGCGGCCACCTGCGTCAGGTTGATCACCGCCGCCTTCGAACTGCCGTAAGCCGACCGGCCGGTCGAGCCGCGCAGGCCGGCCACGGAAGCGATGTTGACGATCCGCCCCGGTACCCGGTGCTCGACCATCCAGGCCGCAGCCGCGCGGCTCGCGGCGAAGAGAGCGAAGAGGTTGACCCGGTAGATCCGCTCGAAATCGCCGAGGTCGTGCTCGAGGAACGGCTTCTGGACGGCGATCCCGGCATTGTTGACGAGGATCTCGAGCCCACCCATGGCGTGGGCGGCCCGCCGGATCGCCGGCTCGACGGCCTCGAGCTCGGCCATGTCGAGGACGAGCGCTCGTGCCTCGGAGCCGCGGGCGCGGAGCGCGGTGGCCGCGCCCTCGACCGCGTCGCCGGCGCGGTCGATCAAGGTGAGCGTGGCACCCGCGCGCGCGAGCCGCTCGGCGATCGCCCGGCCGATCCCGGCCGCGGCTCCGGTCACGATCGCCCGCTTGCCTCGAAGCGGCATCCTCGAGCCTCCCCGAACACGCCCGCCCGCACCGCGTCGAGAAACGGATCGACCGCCGCGAGCGTCGCCGCACGGGCCCGATGGTGCGGGACGTGGCCGGCCCCGGGCAAGAGTGCCGTCCGCACGGGCCCCCGCACGCCGCGAGCGATCGCCTCGACTTGCGCGGGCGTGGCGTATTCGTCGGCCTCGCCTTGGAGGACGAGCAAGGGACAGCGGACGGCGGCGAGCCGATCCTCGACGTTCCAAGTGCGGAAGCGCGGGTCGAGCCAGGTGTCGGCCCAGGCGCGGAAGACCGCCTCGGTCCGCCCGCCGTGGAACGGCGCGAGCTTCTCGCGCAGCCCACCTTTTTCGAAGGCGGCGAGGGCGGCGCGGATCCCGGCGATCGTCGCGTCCTCGACGAAAACGTGGGCGGCGATCGCGATCACCGCCGCGACCCGCTCGGGGAAGGCCGCCGCGGCCAAAAGCGCGATCGTCCCGCCGTCGCTGTGGCCCAAAAGGATCGCCCGGTCGATCCGGGCGGCATCGAGCACCGCGGGCAGTTCCACGAGCGCCATCCGGTCGAGATAGTCGAGCGGGCGGGGCAGCGGCTCGGGGTCGGAGCGGCCGTAGCCGCGGCGGTCGTAGAGGAAGACCGGCAGGTCGTGACGGGCGGCCAGCACCTCCGGCAGGTCTTTCCAGAACCCGGTCGAGCCGAGCCCCTCGTGCAAAAGGACGAGGACGGGTACGGCTGGCGCCCCCTCCGGCTCGATCCATTCGCCGTGGATGCCGGCACCGGCCGCCTGGAGGCGGACCGCCCGCCGAGTGATGGCCGGGTCCCGCGCCGCGGCCTTTGCCATGCCCACTCCTTCGTGTAGCAGCGGCCGCAGCGATGGTCGGGGAGGGCCCGGATGTCCAGCCTCTTTTGGCTCGAGGATCGGATCGCGCTCGTCACAGGTGCTTCGCGCGGGCTCGGCTTCGCCATGGCCGAGGCGCTCGCGGCGCACGGCGCCCGGGTCATCCTGAACGGCCGTAACCCGGAGACGGTCGCCGCCGCCGCCAAGAAACTCACGGATCTCGGGTACCACGCCGAGCCTTTGGCCTTCGACGTGACGGATGCCGCGGCCACCCTCGATGCGATCGAGAAGATCCGCGAGGTCCACGGCCGGCTCGACATCCTCGTCAACAATGCCGGCATCCAGCACCGCGTGCCCTTGACCGAGTGGACCGACGCGGATTTCGAGCGGCTCTTGCAGAACCATCTCGTGGCCGCCTTCCGGCTCGCCCGCGAGGCCGCCAAGCTCATGATCCCGCAGGGGCGCGGGCGGATCATCTCGACCGGATCGGTGATCGCCATCCTCGCCCGCCCGACGATCCACGGCTACGCCGCGGCCAAGACGGGCCTGCACGGCCTCACCCGCTCGATGGCGGCCGAACTCGGCCCCAAGGGGATCACGGTCAACGCGATCGCCCCCGGCTATTTCGCGACCGAGATGAACACGGCACTCATGGCCGACCGCGACTTCAGCACCTGGGTCGAGAAGCGGACGCCGCTCGGTCGCTGGGCGCAGCCGCACGAGATCGGCGGGGCGGTCGTGTTCCTCGCTTCCGACGCCGCCTCCTACGTGAACGGCCACGTGCTCGTGGTCGACGGCGGCCTCTCGGTCACGCTCTGAGCGCGTCCCCGGCTGCCGCCGCGCCCGGCGGCGGCAAAAGATCGGCCGCGTCGAGCTCGAGCTCGGGGACCAGGAGGGCCCGGACCTTCTCGCCCCGACCGACCGGGTGCACCGAGCGGTAGCCTTCGGCCGAAGGCTCGCGGTGGACCTCGACCCGCTCGGCCGGGAGATCGACGAGCCAGACTTCGGGAACGGCGAAGCGCGCGTAGAGCGGCAGCTTGATCCGGCGGTCGTAGTCGGGGCTGCTGCGCATCACTTCCACGAGCAGGAGGACGTCGGCCGGGCCCGGGAGCGCTTTCGTGTAGGCGTCCTGCCGCCAGCGCAGGACGAGGAGATCGGGCACGGGCTCGTTCCAGGGATCGAGACGGAGCGGGTTCTGCACGGAAAGGAGATGTCGTCCGTGCACGACGCGGCGGGCGAAGGCGGAGAGCGTCAGGTTCACGGTGCCCGCGTGTTCCGCACTGATGGGCGGCATGTCGACGATCTCACCCTCGAGCAGCTCGACCCGGTCGTCCTCGCCGAGGATCCCGGCCTCCGCCATCTTGTGGTACGCGTCGACGGTGAAGCGGTGCGGCGGCGCTCGGCCGCTCTCCACCCGCTCCCTCGTGATCGGCTCCGCAAGTGTACCCATCGGCCCCATTCCGCATGCCTGGAGGGAAAGATCGTCCGTTCGGCCCACCCGCGCAAGCCGGTCGTCGGTCGGCCGATCGGCCGCGATGACCGGCGACCCGCTCCTCGTCGGGATCGACGCCGGGACGAGCCGGGTGCGCGCACTCGCCTTCACCCCGGCCGGCCGCGTGCTCGCCGAGGCGAGCCGGCCGACGCCGTGGTACGCACCGGCCCCGG
>Ga0308405_1000392_pt1 | contig 25573 bp, 31 predicted proteins | sample HotsprSampleMS13_FD_203473 | JGI IMG/M metagenome (GOLD analysis project Ga0308405, IMG submission 203473) | Hot spring phototrophic mat microbial communities from Mushroom Spring, Yellowstone National Park, Wyoming, United States - 20060912_MS13 ...
TGGTGGTAGTTTATTTGTTTTTGTCATACTATTTTTTCCCAAAAATATAATCAATTAACAACTTTTTAATGTTTGATTTAGTCGCATCATATTTCGTCTGTAAAGTTTTGATTTGTTTTTGATAGTTAATTTCTTTCAATCCCCAATCTTTTTTATCATTTTCATAGTCAAGTTTTAGTTTATTATGCTCTTTAGTTAATTTAAGCAGTTCTTCCTGTTGATTGCTAAAAGTCCCATCGATTTCATTTAGTTTGGTCTGACAATCTTTTAATTGGTCTTGAAGCCTTCTATTTTCGTCATTAATAAGTGTGTTTTTTGCATTTAAGTCTTTAATCTGTTGGTTTAAATTTTTAATTGTCTCATCTTTTTGAGAAAGTTGATTTTGTAAGTTTTGGTATTCTGATTTTAAGACATAGTTATTCTCAACCTCTTTTTTCTCAATAAATTCTTTTTTAATAACAACCCTATGCCACATTTCAACGCATACTTTTACGCTTTCCTTGTTATTTAAATCGATACCAAGATAATAGTCGTTTAATTTAACCAACTCTTTTTTGGGTCTGATAAAGCCAATAACGTTGCTATAAGAATATTTTTTTAAGACACAAGGAGAGCCAAACGGGTCGTTTTGAGAAAAAGCCTCAAACCAATCAGTTGATTTTCCCTCTGTCTTGTGAACACCAGTGGCGACAGCTGTGTGTCCATACCCCCCACCCATTTTCTCATTCCAAACAACAATATCACCAGCCAAAGGATAAGCATCGGCAGTATTTAAAACAAAGTCAAATTGCTTGGGATTAAAGTTTTTCCACAAATCTTTGGCATTTCCCCAAATATGGTCTAAACCCAATTCACTTACCCAGACATTAACTAAACCAACGCACTGCCCTTTGTTTTGAGGTGTGTTTCCAACATCACTCTTATTTATAAATTTGTTTATGAAGTCCTTTAGTTTTTGTTCCATATTAAATTAACTCTACTAATATAAAAGCTTTTGTTTCACTTCCAGCATAAAACGTTAAACTCCCAGTCCCCAATCCTCTTGCTAAAGAAAGTTTATAAGTATGATTGCCGGCAGAAGGAATTAAAACCGCCATTACCGTAAGTCCTCCAAAACCACCATCGCTTACAAGATTAGTTCTTGTATAAGCAACGGCTAAAGAAGTGTTTCCTTCTCTAATGTGAAAATCTGCCCTATCACCAGCCACAGAACTATATACTTGAGGAAGCCAACCTGTAATCTTAATTCTTCTTCCACCTGCTGGAACATTTACTGAGACAGACAAACCAGTTAAATCAGTTAAAGTTGTTATTCCGCCTTGACTAGATGATACTTGAGCATACCCTAAAGTTGTTCCTCCACCATTTATTGTCCAGCCTGCTAAATTACTATCTCCAATCTCCAAAACATTAGAAGAATTTATTTTTAAAACGCTTCTTTCTGTCCCAGTGTTGTCTTTTTGTTTAATTGCTGTGTTATTTACAAGCGGGGTATTAAACTGTTGTCCTGCTAAATTACTATCGCCTATTTCTAAAATATTAGAAGAATTTACTTTTAAAACACTTCTTTCCGTTTCATTATTGTCTTTTTGAGAAACAACGACAACATTATTATCTCCCAATACTCTTGATGCTAAACCAGAAGTTTGTCCTCTTGGTTGAACAGCAATATCAACATAAGATAAAGAAGATGGAACTGTACCCGTCAACATTGTCACCGTTGTTTTTGCGGTTGTGGATGAATAAGAAGAAGAAGAAACAATACCAGTTGTGCCATCAGAAAATCTAACTATTCTACCATTAGTATAAATCGCCGTTACATCTCCAGAAACAGTAAAAGAGGAAGAAGAAACATAAGAAACAGAGGCACTTTCTCTAACATATCCTTGAACTAAAGTGTCTTCAATAGAATTAACCTCATTATTTAAATTGGTTAACTGTCCAGCCAATGAAGGATTATTTCGTGGACTGTTTGGGTTGGGATTGGTTTGAGTGAATAAATCGTTATCAATAATTCCCATATTATATTTATTACAATTTATAACCCAAGCAGCTTTCTAATATCAAAAGTCCCTGTCTTTTCCTCAATCTTTCTTAAAATCTCTCTTTTTGTTTCTTTTGGTTGCGTTTTTATCGTTCTTTCAACTGATGTTAAGCCCTTTCTATACTGTTTATACCTTCTTATCATATCGCTTATTGACAAATACTCACCGGTCTTATTATATAACTCATCCGCCTTCTCTTTAAACAAATTATAGTATCTTTCATCACCACTTTCAAGATATCTTTCATATAAGTCCCACGCTTGATTTCTTAAATCCGTTGCTTTAGAAACTTCTTCTTTTGCTATTCTTAACTCTCTATATCCTCTCATTAGTCCTCTGCCTCCAAAAAGAACCGATAAGGGATTTTCACCCTCATATGCCTCATACTGAACTCTGCCCCCTCTTGTTTTAGACATCGCCACTCCTTTTTTATAAACATCATACGCATCTTTTAAACGATTGACAAATAAAAAGTTAACCTTATTTAATACCTCATTTGTTAAATCTTCCAAAATAATAGTTGCTTTATCAACATCTCCTTTTAATACATACGAGGTTGCCTCCATAGACCCAAGCATTAACTTTAATCCAGCATACATATAATCAACTCCCCAAGCGTTAATTTGAGGTGTTTTTCCCTGAGCTACATCAAATAATGCTTTTGCTACTGTTACATATGGTAAATTACCAACATTTGAGGAAACAGATGTTTTTTCTGATAATGATAAAGCAAACGCTTCTTTAGTTTTCTCATACTCTTCTTTATCAGTTGGTGGAGAAGATAGTCCAAGTTGAGTTGAAATAAACGAACCAGCGTCAAATATTAGTTTACCAATGGTATACCCAACCGTTGATAAACCAGCAACGGAAAACAAGATGGGAATAGTGCGTGATACTTTGGAATAAAGATTATAGTCTTTTGATTTTAAAATATAATCGGTCAAAATCATTAACTCCTCAGGTGAGGCTTTTGCTTTTATTGCTAACTCTTGAAAAAACTTAACCGCCTCTTTATCACTCCAAGCAACTTTGGTTGCTTTAAATAAATTACCAATCGCATTATTGGCATACTGGGTAAAAACAACAAACTGATTAGCAATAGGAATTTTACCAAGAGGCATCTGATAAACCCTGCCTGAAATATAATTTACCTCTTTTGAAAACTCTATTCCAATTCTTTCTTTTAAATCATTACTAATTGGTGCGCCTTTTAAATAATTTAACATTGCATTAAATGAGGCGGGACGAATTAAATATTCTTCAGAAAAAGTGATGTTTAAAGTTAATAACTTAATGAAAGGATTAATCAAACTTATTTCATTAGCAAAAATAGTCTGACCTTTTCCTGTTAGTGAGTAGTAAAAAGCCAATGCCTTAAATTTATCTAAATTTTTAGATAAACCAAAAAATGAAGCTAAATCTGTGCCAATGGTGTCGATGTATCCTTTTAATGTGTTTCTAAAACCCAAAAAAGGCAAGGTCGTTGCCATTGGCTGAAGAGTGTTTAAAAGAGTAAATATTGTATTCCAACCCAATGTTAAGGTATAGAAAATAGATTTTGGGGTAATACCTAAGTTATCAACAAACTTAATTAAATTCTTATCATACTTAATATATCCATTTTTAATTTCCTCAGCAAATAGTTCTCTTAATTTTTCTGATTGAGAAAGTTGAGCGATTGTTTCATCCGATAATTTAAACGTTTTCACTCCGACATTAAATTTATTTTTCACCATCTCACCAAATGCTTCTACCACCTCATACAATCCTTTAACAACGCTGCCTGCTGATTTTAATACTCTATCTTTTGGTAAAATCCCAGCTGCCTCCCTCCAGCGATTTAATACTGCTTCTGCGGCATAATCAAGTTTACTTCCTGAAAGCCCTGTTTGTTGAAATAAAAAGTCATAAATATAACGAGAGGTTAAGCGTTTGGTTACCCGAGCATAACTTTTCCACACCTCAACTAAATCATCTGAGAATATTCCACCAAGCCCGATATCCTCCAACTGTCTTTTAAACCAAAATCTAACATCTTCGGTTATCGTTTTTTCTTTTTCAAGCAAAGCCTCAAGAATTGGTTTTTGAAGCAAGTGAGGAGCAACATATTTATCAAACTCAGGGATTGGATTTTTACCTGAAGCCGTTCGCAAAATATTAATTGTCTCCAATATTTTTTTATATGATAAAACATAATCTCTTAAAAGAATAAGTTCTTTAGTTGTAAATTTATCATTAACATAAGCTGGATTAAGAATTAACGCTCCATCTTTTCTTATTACTTCATCAATATCCCTTACTCTTTTTTTGAAAAAATCATTAGTCTCAATAAATGAAACAAACTTATTAACAGTCTCAGAAAGATTTTCGTTTAAGTAATGCCATTTATTGATTGCTACAGCAACTTTTCTCATTTGATTGGAATTGAAAACAGAAGAATAGCCTTGTGTGTGAGTAAAGAAATCAAGTATCATTGATGCTCCTTGAGTTAACCTATTGGTTGGTTCATCTTTAAAAATATTTCTTAAATCAATTGTGTCTTTAATCTCTTGTTTTAAAAGATTATTAAAGTGTTCAATAGCAACGTGTGGAGGAACGTTTTTATCTTGTAATGCTCTATACCAGTTTTGGATTTCCTCTTGAAAGTTAATTTGAGTTTTACCAAATATTGCTTCAGCTTCCTCTTTTTCTATTGGTTTATTTTCCACGACCCCAAGAACCTCTTTTAATGTTCTTTGAACCATTTTATTATCCGATACCTCAGAAACTAATTTTTTTGCTTCCTTAGTATCACCCGCAGCAACTGTTTTTTGAAACTGATTAAACTTATTTAAATTTAAAAATTCACTTAAAGCAATATGAGTTGGTGCTTCCACTTGTTTGACATCTGGTTTTATTGCGTCTAAAATAACAGTTTTATAATCAAATTCAACTGGTGGACGAGGAAGTTTTTCTTTTTCTACCAACTTCATTGCTATATCTAATACCCCCTCTTCAAATTCACCAACTGGAATATTAAATCCCCGATTTCTTAAATCTTCAGCAATCTCATCTAATTGAAGCAAATTATTTTTTTTAGCATATTTATTATATGCTTCTCCTATTTTGGTAATATCATCTACCTTATTTTTAAGAAGATTATAAATTCTATAATATGATTTTAAGCTTTTTTCATACCCTCCTATTTGATTTAATAAATTTTGTTTCATCTCATAATCTAAAACCGCCATCTGATAATCTTCAATCTCTCTAATATTTTTTACCATATTAGCCAAACCATCCAGTATCTTTTCTCTATTTACTTTATAACCCATCTTCTCCAATTGTGAAACTACTTTATCAAGCTCGACTATTGGAAGTTTTCTGTTATACAAATCATCATAAAGCTTAGGGCTTGAGGCTAACCTTTGTGCTTCTTTTAAAAATGTTTCCTCTAAAGTTTTAAATAAAGTATTTTCTGGTAAAAGACCTTTTGGTGCAAAAGCAACATTGTCTGAAGGGGTTATCAAACTTTCAAGCGGACTTGTTTTTTTTACAGTAATACTAACAATTTCTGGGTATTTTTTAAAATCAGCCCCATATTTTTTAATAACCTCTCTCCACTCGGGTGAAGCAAAAAACTCTCTAACACTACTGTCAATTGCTTTTTTACCTGATAAAACCTCATAGATATCTTTTGATTTAACTGAAATTGTCTCCTCTCCCTGTCTTGTAATTCCAATTAAAGCCTGTGAAACATTACTCTCAGTTAATATCTTCTTATTAAAATTAGAAGAAACTGCTTCAAAAGCGTTTTTCATTGGTGTAGTTACTGCTTCTTTAAGTTTATTTGTCACAGATGAAATCGCTTTACCTACTAAATGAAAAGTAATTCCTGAAACAAACATCTCACCAGCATAAGAAACTCTTTTAGTTAAATCATCTTTAAAATCGTGTTCGGCTGGGTTGTATAAAAGTTGAGTGTCTTTAACAAAAGACAAGCCAGCTCTTAACAGCGGATTACCAACTGGTGTTGGCACAATTGATGGAGCAAAAAATTCGGCAGTGTCGTATATAAACTTAGAAACACGACTTTTTTTTTCAAATGCTTTTTTCTTTTGTTCAGCCTCTTTTTTAAAAATCTCTGTAGCGCTTTTCTCAAATGGAGCTTGTATTATCTCAATATCTTTATCTGAAATAATAATATCAGGAAGAAGTTTTCCCAAGCCAATTGCTTTTGAGGTAAAATAAGAAAGATTAGCACCCAATTTTTTAAATCCGCTTTTTATTCCCTCAAGAATAGAGTTTCCCAAATCAGTAGCCTCCCCCACAAAATCTTTTCTTAACCTTATTGATTCTTCCTTCAAAGCACTCTTTATATTATTGATAAACTCTTCTAAAACACTTTTTTCTTCTTTAGGATAAGGAATTCTTTCAACTGGCAAAGTGCCTTTTTTATACTGTTCAAATACTTGCTTGTTTTCGGGGGACTGAGCATCAAAAAAAACATCCTTTGCTACTGATTTTATTTCATCTAATGTTGGATATGCCATATTACCATTTCCACTTACCAAAATCACCAGCAATCATTGCTGATTGGGCAATAACAGTGGCTAATTCAGTATCCCCGTTTGCCAATTGACCAATTTCTTTTAACGCTTTAGCAAACTCTTGTTTAGATAGCAACTTATCTTTATTGGTATCGTATTTTGCTAAAATATTAACTGCTTGAGGTAGAACTTTATATAAATTTACACCTAATAAAGTTGCTCTTTTTTCATAAATTTGCAGTTTTCTAAGCTCATCCATTAACGCATCACTTTCTTTTTCCCTTCCTAATTTTTCTCTTTCTAACCCTAATTTAGCCCACCTAAGTTCTTTTTCATTTCTTATTTTTTCAGCTGTCAAATCAAGTTCTCTATTCTGTAGGTCAATTAGGGCTTGCTGATAATACTTTTGCCAATTTAATTTCTCCTGGTCAGTTTTAGCATCTAATATATCTTTTGCTGCTTGTCTAATTAAAGCATCCTGTTGTTGTTTCAAACTGGCAATTTTTACATTTATATCAGCCAACAGCGATAATCCACTTTGTTTGGCTTTTTCTGCCTCAATCATTACCTGTTGAACGTCTTTTGATTTCTCAGCAGCAATTTTCTCCTGTTCAATATTATATCTCTCAGATAAATCAGAAAGTTTTTTATCATATGCTCTACCAATGCTTCTTATCAAAGCTGCATCAAAACCTTCAGTTGCTGAAAAACCAGAAGCAGCAGCCGCTTGTGCTTGTTTTCCCATCTCTTGAGTTTTTTCTTGTCTAATATACTCTTCCTCTCGTCTTTGTCTTGACTCCAATTGAGCCGCCAGTTTATCGTATACATTTTGAATTAAAGGAATAAGATTTAAATACTGTTGCTTTGTTTCTTCCGGATTTATTTGACTTGTTAACTGACCTAATCTATTAATAGCATCATTAGTAGTTGGACTATAAACATTTCTCAAATCATTAACTAGTTTATTATAATAATCCTCATAAGACATACCGCCAGTTAAAGATGATATTGGTTGATTGTATGATGGAGAAGGAGAAGAAGAAAAATTACCACCGCCACCTTTCATTCCTTGAAGAATAGACATAACTTTTTGCGGGTCAGCCCCATACATTGATTGAACAAAAGTTTGTTTTAGTATTTCATTTGCTTGCTGTTCTGAAAGATTAATCCCCATCTCCCTTGCTCTATCTTTAATAATTGCAGTATTCCAACCGATAGTAGCCATATGTTATTTTTTAACTAATAATTTAGAAGCCGTATCTACTTTATAATCATAGACTTTTATTGGATTTTTGTCAAGTAATATAAACAAATCCTTTTGTTCGTGTTCTGGTTCATAATCAGCTGTAAAGACATCTGGTGCGTCTTTATCAACCACATCTCCTTTTTGATTATACCATTTAACTGGTTTCCAGTTAACAACTATTCTATCAGTCTCATTTTTATCACCAATCCACATATTAAGATGCTCTTCTGAGTGAATGCGACCATCTATCGTGCCTATAATCTCTCCTGTTTGTTTTTTGTAAAAGATTATCATAAGATTATTATAACTTATAAATTAAGGTTGTTTTTAAATATCTTCCAATAAACTTGAACTGAAAAACCACCAACTGGACCATTTAAATAATTTTTATCATAACAATAAAATATTAAACTATTTGTTGTAGCATATACATTATTATAAATAAAATAAGGAAAATCAGAAAACCACACTGGAGTTAAATAATAATAATTAGGTGAAACATATTTAAAATAAGCTATAAAAAATGGATAATAGCCTAAATTATGATTAACTATTGTTGTCTCATAAACTAAAGAGCCAGAACCATTAGGAATATTTATAGTAGTAGAACCAGAGGAAAAATATTTTAAAGTATTATAATCAGACGAAAAAATAAGATTATTAGGATTGGTCTCTGTTAAAGCATTTTTACCTGGCTTTGAAATAACTAATTTATATGTCATAATACTGCTGGTGTTTCAAAAATATAATAACGAATAACAATAGGATAGTTAGAATTAGTATTATTAACAGTATAAAAATAAATAGCTGATGAATCTACACCTAAATTAGTTATAGAAACAGTTTTTGTTGGAAAAATTTCTGTAGCCAAAGAACCAACTAACCCAACTCTGCCATTATTATATTTACAAAAAGCAATAACAAAAGGAATATAATTTAAATTATGATTGACAACACCCGTTGGATATTCTTGATAGCCACCATATGGAATATTAAAAGAAAAAGAATTAGACGAAATTATTTTAAAAGTATTATAATCAGAATGAAAAATAAAATTATTAGGATTAGTTGAAAAAGCACTATATCCAGATTTTGAAACAGATATTTTATAACTCATTTTTATATATTATCATAAAAAATATAATAATAAAAAGTGGACGAATTATTAATAACTTTAAAATATAAATAATTATTATCCGAATAAGTCTGTATAAAATTATTAAAATTTGCCCCATAACACCATATATATTTCCCATAACCAACATTATAAGCATAAGCCATATAAAAAGGAGGATAACCAAGACCGTGAGAAATTGTTTGAGTTGAATTATTTACATAAATTTGATTTCTTTCTTTTTCCTTTATCAAAACCCAATCTTGGTCGGCATACAAAGCAAAATGGTCGGGATTGTTATCGGTTAAAGCATTATATCCTGGTAAAGAAACTCTAATTGTTTGTGCCATAAGTTAAACATTGCCAATTACTATTCTGGGATGTGAACCATCGTGTATAATAATCCGATTATTTGCCCCATCAAGCCTTACATATCCTGTTCCACTACCAACATTTACTTGCGCTGTTAAAGTAGAAGTAATAATCTTATCAGCAGAAATATTGCTTATTTTAGCATTTGTTACTGCACCATCTCCAATTAAATTTTCCAAAATCCCACCATCTTCAATTACTCCATCCACCCACTGAAGGGAATAGGGGGCTTTAATTACTGGTGCAAGACTGCTATAATATTTCGTCCAATCAGAAATTACCATATTATTTTTTATTTCTTAAATAACTTGGAGCGCCATACCAAGCCTTATAACCCTGCTCATCTAATATCATTTTTGCAACTAAAGCATTTTTTAATGGATTGTCCATATCATCAAAAGTATTAATATTATATTTCTTAAATTTCTCTGGATACCTTCTTTTAAAATCATAAAAAGTATTTGAATTTATTTGAAATAATCCCCTATCAACAGAACCATCTTTGTTAATATTAATTGCTTTTGGGTCCCAAGAAGCGTTTTCACCTTTTAAAACCAGTCTCATATTATCCGCCTCATCTTTAAAAACATAATCAATAATTGAAGAAATTACCTGCTTTGGATAAGATATCTTTTCTTCATAAGATTTTTTAGAAGGAATATTTTTAACAACAACTTTGTCATTTGGATTTTCAACTACTGGTGTTTTAATATTTTCATCTGGTATCGGACTTATCATATCGTCGTCTGATTCATTAAAATCAAGACTCTCATAAACATCAGACAACCTTTTTATAACATAATCTTTAGCAATATCAAGCCTTCTTAACATATCACCAAATGACATTTGTGATTTTTTCATCATAGTCTTTCAGATAAACTTTTAAATGATATAATAAATCCTTTAAACAGCGGTCTTTCGCCAACCCCATTCCATTGTATCTTAAAAGAAATCTCTCTAAAAGCCTCAAGCTCATCGTAATTTATCCTACTGGTTGAATGATAACCTGAAATTGACAACAATGGCTTATAACTATTATTATAATCCACATCAGCATAAACTTCAATTTCCTGACCAACATCGGTAAATCCATAAATATTGTCAATTTTTTTATAAACCGTTGGGTCATTAAAGAAGAAATATTTAGTGGTAAAGTAAGCCTGATAAGGAACTCCGGCATCTTTGCTTAAACTCTCATTAAACCGATAAACATAGCCATTGCTTGAACCAAAAAGAAGTCTTTTATCCCCTGATGAATCAACATAGTGACCAAAACAAGTAACATCGTGGGATAAACTCCAAAGCCACATCTCATCAATTAAAGCATCATAAACAAAAAGAGCATTTGTTTTTGTCACACCATCATAAGTAATGTTTCCTAAATAACAATAATATTTAAAATTAACCGCATAAGAAGTAATCTTTGAAGTATCAATACCATTTTTTAATATCTCTTTAATTATTGGATACCAACCAACCCCAATTGGAACGGTCTTTTGTCCATCGGTTTTGAAAAATCCTTCATTGGTTAAAAAGAAGTCTTCTCTTGTTTCCTCCATTGTCGCAATTGAACCATCGTATGGTGATAAGCCAAAAAGAATAAAAACAGATGATTCATTATAACGATAAATTCCCTCTTCTTTATAAATATTTAACCTGTCGTTAATATTGGTTAACTTAATAATATTTCCTTTATAATCCATATCAATTGTTCTGTAATTAGCAGATGAAATATCATCATCAACAATAGTAAAAGGGCTGGCGGGAGAAGTCCCTTTGTTAACATAATCAATTGAACTCCAAGAAATTCGTGAGCGGTGGAAATCTGGGGGATAATAAGAGTTTCCAACATATACTCTTCGGTGATAAGTAGTAATTGTTTTAGCCCGATGAGGAACAACTACGTCTGTGCCTGAAGTATAATTAGTGTTGGTAAAAGTGCTGCCATTGTATTCTATGTAATACGAAGCCGATGATGTTTGGTCAACGATATGAACCTTACCTGCTAAAACTGTTGCTTCTGGTCTATTAAAATTAACTGAGTGAGTGTATAAAGAAGAACCCCAAGAGGAGGCAGAGTTTGGGTCAACCGCATAGATTTTATTTGATGAAAAGCGAATTAACTTTTTACCAAAAGATGGATTGGGAAATTTAACATAAACAAGTGATTTAACAGGAGAGTTATCAGGATTATTTAAAAACACCTCATAACCATACCTTACTCTTTTTGCGCCAAGTTTTGGTGAGTAAAAATTTACCAAATCCAATAACTCATCATCTTTTAGCAAAACAGGATTAACTCGGCGGTTAACAGAGCTAAAATTGAAAAATGGATATTTGTTATTGGTTTTGTTACTATCCATATTATTCTACCAACTCAACATTTTGCGGATGACGAGATGATAATCTTTTTATATACGAAATAAATCCTTTTAAAGCTCCATAAGCATCATCTCTCAACGCCCGATAAACTTCAAAGTTTTTGTCTTTTAAATAACACTTTGCCAAAGCATAAGTAACAAACATAACTGAATGGTTAACAAAAGGATAGGGTAAAGTGTCGGTTTCGGCTGATAAAATTGAAACAGAGGGAACATACCAAACTCTTAAAATAGCACCCGCTGATAATTGTTTTGACAAAACAATTTTTGAGGTAGTACCATCGTTATAAATAAAATACCCAGCCTCAACAACTGAACCAACTGGCTGACCCATACTATCAACTGAGACTAAGGTTAAAGAATTAGGAAAGGTTGAACCGTTATCGTAAGAGATTTTAACCGCTTTCTCCATTAAAAAATCAGCGGGTAAATCATATTCTTTAGCTGTTGTTAAGGTAATATCATAATATTTCAATAAAAATCTTTTAGTTGCTACCGACAACTCTGTTTGAGCAATCCCTAAAAACTCATTTAAAAAGTCAGAAACCTCATCATCTGATACAAACTGTCTTTTGCTATCACCAAAAAGAGACAAAACCCTATCAATCAAGGTTCTTTTTGAGTAAAAAGTAAAACCCGCTCCAGATATTGCATCAGACCAATCACCCTCACTTAAAGCATGGGAATTATAATATCTAAACTTAAAGTAATCACTGGTTGATGCCGTTGTTTCATAATAAGTGACATCATTGTCAATGCTAATATCAAGAGTGGCGACTAAATTATAAGTGCCGTTTATGCCTGTTGTGGACTTATAAATCCTTACCTTATCATACCCTATTAAAGTCACCGGTGTATCAACATTGTGAGGAAATTTGGTGGAAGTAATACCAAAAGTAGATGGAGAAGTAATTGAGGTAATTCTAACAATCTCCGCATTTTCATAACCAACTTTACCAATTACTACCCAATCATTAACTGAAAATCCAACTGTGTTTTTAACTAATAAAGACGTGGCTGATGAACCTACATCGGAGGCTAAATATGTTAATGGATTGTTTCTTGTTGGCGGATGAGATATGTAAAACTTCATAAATGTGGTTTATAACTTTTAAAAGAAATCTTAGGCTTTATTTCTTTTAAGATTTTAGCAAATATTCCTTTACCTTGTAAAGATATTTTTGGTTTAACATCTGACTCACCAATTTTTTCTGGCTCTTCATCGTATGATAATGAGGTATCATAAACATCGGTTAATGAATCATAAAGATTTGTTTGCTGAGCATAATATGATTCTTTCAATAACCTTCTTATTTCTGGTTTAAAAATCTTTCCCAAAACCTTAACTTCTCTATAAATTCTTTTTGAATAAACGATATCAGAAGAAGATAAGATATCAGCAATAATAAAGTTAACAACAATTGAAACAATATCAGATGAAGAAGTTGTCTCTAAAATACTTAAAAGATTTTTAAAATAAACAGTTTCATTGCCTGAAACATAATCCAATAAGGCAAGATAAACTTTATTTAATATATTTTCCAAAGAAATACCGCTGTCTGATAACAACATTTTATTAAGTATTGATAAAACATCTGATGATAATCCGCTATCGGAAATTGTAAGTTTAATATTTTTTAAAATACTTTCTGTGCTAAAAGAGGTATCTGAAACGGTCGCTTTAATTTTTAAAACTATATCTTCAAAAGAAGAACTCAATTCAATAAGAAAAATAAATCTTTTTGCTAAAATTGAATCGGAGGCTAATGAGGAATCAAAAATTTTTAAAATAGAAGTTAAATAAATTGTCTCTAACGCTTTTGGTGCGTATGAATTATCATAGGTGTCTCCAGTGTCATAATATGCCTCTTCATCATAAATTCCAAGATTTTCATCAATTAAAATTTGTTTATCAGGCATTTCATTTTTATGATAATTTTATTTTTAATGTCAACTCCCAAATTTGACCTGATACTTTTGTGCCTTGAGAAGAAACTTTACGATTAAGATTAACTGCGGAATCTGAATTACCATTAGCAACTGTAAACTCATTCCAAGGAAAGTTAGCCTCACTCTCATTAAAAGTTGTTCTAAAAATTATTTCCTGATTTGCCCCATATATTGGATAACCACTATCAACTGCTTTGTATAGTTTATTAGTTGTCGCCTGAAGTCCTGTTTGGGTAGGAGATTCAGAAGTTGTTGAGTCTCCAACGCCAAGATAAGAATTGCTGCTATTAAAAGGGGTGGCTGAACCGCCGGCAACTAACGTCCAAATAGTATTAATTCCTTCATTTAAAAGAATATTACCTTTAATAATACTTTCCTCATAAAAATTTCCTTTAATATAATCCTCTTTTGAGGCAAACTTTCTTATCGTCCACACTGCTTTTTCTGTTAAACTGTCAACTAAATTATTTTTCCCTTTAACAAAGACAGAGGAGTTGGAACTTCCTTTATCAATCATATTTCTTTATTTAAACTTTTAATATAATTAAAATAATCCCGAAGGCTAATCTGTCTATAAGCAGAAACAGTTGGGTCAAAAAACTCATACTTCTCCTGAAGAATTAAAATATCTAAATTATTTAGTGGTTGACCATTTTTAATTTTTTCCATTACTTTATCAACCATTTGTTTTTTAAATTCATCGTATTCCATATAGTTCTCTATAAAATTTATTAACATCGTATTTAACTTTTCTCTTTTTTTCTTTACCTGCTGAAATAAAAAACGTTACTTTTTTAATTTCATCTGGCTTTGTCCATTTTGGTTTATAATACCTTATTACATCATCCGCTTTTTTAAAAGCATCTTTTTGGTCTTTTGCAATCTTTTTACCTGTATAAGAAAAGTAATCTTTTAAAATAATTCTTTCCTCATCCGATATCCTCTCAATCCTTTTTTTTGGTCTTACTTTATTCTCTCTTTCAATTGTTTCCAATACCTTCTTATTATGCTCTACTAACTTTCTTTTATCCATAGTGATTATGTGCCTTACACCAACCTTGCGGTTGGTGTAAGAAACTAATCACTGCTTATGCAGTTGGATTAAACGTCTTATTTCTTAAAGCAAAATGAGCACCACGAGCCAAAGTAGCAAAGTTACCAGCCCAAGAGGCAGTAACCTCATAGTCTAATTTCTGATTAATCTTTAACAAAGTCCCCTCCGTTCCTTTTTCAAACTCTAATCCCCAAGCCTGACCAAAGACCAAATCTTCAGACGAAAAACCCAAGATTGTGTCATCTGGACAATCATAATCTAAAAGAATCGTAGCGTTACCACCATCATAGGCTAAACCAATCCAGCCTCCAGTCAAAACTTCTTTTGGAGTAAATCTTACCTTATCAACCAAACTATTACCATAGGTTCTGTAAGCAGTAGCATTCATTACAATAAAGTCTACCTTACCAATAGAATTGGCTCTTAAGAATAAAGCGTGAATTTTATCGCCAATATTACTTTTGGTAATTGTCTCTGCCGTCTCATCAGTTGGTGATGACCAGATATAAGCCGATGAGGCGGATAAATTTTGATAAGTTCCGCTACTTCTTACCATTGACCCAAACCCATCAATTTCAGAATTAGCGTTTCCATCACCATCAACAAGATAAATATTGGCTCCAGCAGACCAGCTTTGAGCATCCTCAATAGTGATTTGATTCCTACCTGTTTGAGCAGCAACTTTTGTTACTGAATTTGTACCGATTCTAATCCTTGCTCCAACTGGTAAATAACGAGCATAATCAATATCACCATTCGTTGATGGTTGCAAATCAACAGTAGTTGTTGATGAACCAGCCGATGCTGTTTTTGCAACCACCCCTGAACCATCTTGATAAGCCTGTCTATTAGCCTGCATCGCTAAATCATAAGCCAAAGTTCGAGAATATAAAACTAATGGCTTAACAACCGCTCCTGCCTCACCTATTTTTAACACTTGCTTAGGAATCGTAAAAGAACCAACAAGAGTTCTAAACGACTGTTTAGTCTCATTCATTGTGGTCTTACCATAGTTATAATTAGCCCCAACATTAATAGCCGCATAACCTGAATGATAAGAAGTTCTAATTGGAATATAAAACTCGTTATTTTGAAAATCCATTCTGCTAACATTAACATTTGCTTTTTCTGCCACCTGTTCCTCAGCTGACCAACCACCAACTAACTGCCACATTGGTGCTCTTTCATACATTTGAGATTCCACTGCTGGACGAATGACTTTAGTCAACGCCGCAGATAAATTGGTAAAATCTACAGTTGCCATATTATTTAAAAAAAACTTTTAATATTATTTGCTTAATAATTCAGTTAAAGCTCTCTCTACTGTTCCATCCTTAAATGACAGTCTGGGGGTTGGTGGATTTGGTGTTCCTCCTAATCCTTGACTTTCTGTTTTTGGCAGACTTTCTAAACCTCCTTTTTGAGCCAAATTTTTGGCTACCTCATACCTAATAAAATCATCGCTATAAACTATCTTTGCAATCTCCAAAGGTGATTTATCAATGGATGGATTGTCTCTTATAAACTCCAAAATTTTAATTCTATCAACTTTTGGACGTTTGACAACCATACCATTGATGTTTTCTTCTTGTCCGCCAAAATCTTCTTCTAACTCATCCAAAGCCTGATTCAAAGCAGCTCGTGCTGATGCTGTTTTAACCGCATCGACAACTGCCTCTTCTTTAACCTTTTTCAAAACCTCTTCCAAATCCTCTTTTAAAGGAACTCCTAACTTACGCAACTCCTCCTTTATTTTATCCGCTGCAGGAATAGGTTCATCTTGTCTTTTTTCTTCTTCCTGCTTTGGGATTGAGGTTAGTTGCGCCTCCAATTCTTTTACTCTCTGCGACCTTCTCGTAAATTCGGCTTCCAGCCGTTTATATTCCTCATACAATTGGTCGGGCGATAACTCTCTATTCCCGACTTTGTATAGAGGCGTGGATTTGTCGCTGTCACCCTCTTTTGCTGGTTCTTGAGGTTGGTCTTTGGGAAAAGAATTGTCATCGGTTTTTTCTTCAATACCATCACCGACTAATTCTTTTCTTAAGGACTCCTCAAGTTGCTGCTCGGTTATTTTAGGCATTTTACTCACCCCCCTTACCTACATAAAACTTATAATACCATTTTAATCAAATAAAAATTTATTGTCAATAGTTATTTTAACTGACTTAATTTTTTATGATAACTTGGTTTTTTATGCCATTTCTCAGACCCTGGTATTCCTTTATTTATTGAGGCATAAAAATACTCTTCTCCTTTCTTATTACCATACCTTTTTTTAAACTCTTTTAAAATTTTTTTTCCAATTGCTGTTAACGGCATACTATTGCTGAGGTGGCTCAGATTGAACTTCTAACTGTTTTAATATCTCCTCCTGTTTTTGAGCATCCATTTCTTTTACTTGTGGTGAAACCCGACCAAGAAGTCTTGAAGTCGTTGTTAATGCTTGCTGTTCTTCTTTTGATAAACTATCAAAGTTTTTAATTAAAGCCTGAAAGTCTGGCGTTTCAATTGCCATCTTTTCATCGGCTTCAAGAAGATAAGCAGTTGAACCTAATTTAAATATATTTTTAACCACTTTTTTATCAATTAACCCAAGCTGTGCCAGTTGAATAGCATTTTGCTTTTGAGCATCAAGAGTGTAACCCAAAGCATTGTCAATCTCAACATCAAATCTATCATAACTATCAGGAATAAAAACAATCTCATCTTTGTCGGTTTTTGAAACATTATCCTCATATTTTTGAGAAACAAACTTTACTCTTCTTAACTCCTGACCAAGAGAAGTAATCGTTAATTCTTTTGGTGTCTTCCATAAAAAGTATCGAAAGTTAAAAATATCACGCAAGATATTGGTTAAAATATTTCTAAAACTATCAATGGTGTTTGAATAATTTTGATACGCCTGAGAAACCAAACTTTCAATCATATCTTGTGAACGAACATTAGAAGATTTCATTGGTAGCTGACCAGCAATAATGGGGGTTATTCCAAATCTTTCAGTTAAAGCAAAAAGATTAGAAAACCAAGTGGCGATAAAAGGAGGAATATTTGGCATCTCAATCTGGTCTGGTTTTGTTGCGGAATATCTTATTATCTGCCCAACCTCCTCATTTAAAGAAGCATCAATATCCTCCTCCTCCTGAACCAACCAACCACCTTTTGCCAACCTTAAAATCATATCGTTTATTCTTTTGGCAATTAAATCAATCATTCTGTTTAACGGTAAAAGCCTGTAAGCAAAAGACGGCTGATACCAACTGCCTGAGTAAATAGTAAAAGGATAGATTGGAATGTGGTCTAAAGTATCATACCTATTATCACGATAAACATTACCACCGCCATCAATGGTTGTTATTCTTAAATTACCATCATCTAAATAAAAACACTCAAATAAAATAATCTCATCTTTTTTTAATGCTGTAATATTAAAGTTATATTTTTCACTTTCAAATAAATCTTTCCACGTTGTATAATCGCCACTGGCAATTTTTTGAGGAAGGTTATAAAGTTTTGATTTGATTAAGTCTTCTTTTTTCTTTTTTATTACCTTAACCACCAGTTTTTGATTTTCCCAGTCTCTTACTCGTGGGTCAAACAAAATCTCATACATATCCCACACCTTAACATCAACATCGTTTCCCTTCTCATTAACTGCTACCTCAGCAAAAGAAATATTGTCAAATAAAGCAAACTTAACTAAATTAGAAAGTTTATTAGTCTTTTTTAACTTTTTGTAATCATCTCTGGCTAAAATACCAAGATACATTGATGCTTTAAGCGCCGCCTCATCTGATAAAAGTTTTGGTACTAAAGTAAAAGAAAAGTTGGTTGAAAGAATAAAGTTTTCAAATTTATCAACTTGGGTTGCGCACTCTGGAAGGCCATATAAATTTTTAGCAGGTTCTTTTGAAATAATCCGTCTTAACTCTCTACTCCAGTAAACAAAATGCTGACCCTCATATGATTTTCTCGATAAAAAACCAATTGGTTCGTGAGGTTCACGAAGTTTGCGATATTCATTAATATAACTTAGAAGACTGGATGAGTCCATATCAGATTATTTTTTTATAATTTCATCTAACGAAACTTCAGTTAAATCAGTTAATTCTGTTTTATTTTTCTTTTTTCCACCAAAGATTTTTTTTATCTCCACTTTTGGTAGTTCGCTAATGTCCCTTTTTTCTTTGGAAAACATATAAAAGAAAATCATCCAGATGATGTTGTTAAACAAAAAAATCATCATATCCATATGCATAAATATCAGTATAACTGCTATCTTTTTCTTTGTCAAGCAATCTTTTATACTGCCTTGTTCTTCTTAACCAAAAATCAGGTAAAACATTGGCTGCTTTTTCAATTACTTTTTTCTCAGGAAAAGGGTAAGAGACAACAATATAACGTAAAGCATCAAGAGCGTGGTTAAATCTATCAGTCTCTGGTTCTTCCTCCAGCCCGTCTACTTTTTCAATATAACGATAGTTTCTAAATTCATTTAAAATATTTTTTCTATCTTTAAAAACATACAACCTGTTTTGATAGATAAGATTTCTTACTTTTGCAATCCCAGAAAACAAATCACGATTTAAAGCAGGAGTAATATTGATATGAGCTGCTCTTGATACTTCTTGAAGAAACTGTTTGTTTGATGGGTCGGCAAAATAAGCAACAATCTTGTATTTTTTACGAAACTCATTAATCACTCGAACAATCAAATCAAGCGGCATTTTCTCCAACATAAAATCTTCTTGAACATAAAGATTTTTAAAGTTAGTTAAAGTCAAAACAACAATTGCTGTTGGGTCATTCCATCCCCAGTCAAATCCAACAAAAGATTTATCAGGAACTTCTCCTTCTTTAAAAGAAGAAACCACGTGTTTGTTAAAATCAAAAAACGGATATACTCTTCCTGAGTACTTAGTAAAAACTGCCTCATAACGGCGTTTGAAAATAAACGGGTCAATCTCTTTTTTTAACGCCTCCCACTCTTCTTTAGAAAAAGAAGGATTGTCTACAGACCGCCAAGAAATAACATCAATATCCTGTGCTTCACTCATTTTCTCCGCATACCCACCAAGCCAACCACCATCGGCTAAAGAAGAAGTAATAAGAAGTCTACCTCCTGTTGAACCAAGCCTGCCTCTAACTACCAAATATGCTTTATAACTTACCAAATCCCCCTCATCAATCCACGCCCAAGAGGCAGTAATTCCCTCAACATACTTTGGGTCTTCAAGTGGTCTAAAAAACACCTTTCCACCAGTTGGCAAATAAAGAGTTTTTTCTTTTTTAACAAAGTGTTTTTTGTAAAAAGGGAAGGTAGAAAAAAACTTTTCAATAATTACGTTGTTTAACTGGTCGTGAGACAAGCCACAAATTAAACCGTTTTTATCAGGATTGTTTTGAATCTGAAGTTGTGACCAATAAATCCCAGAAGTAGTCTTTCCACCCTGAACTCCCGCAATAACAATGATAATTCTTTTGGTGGAAGTAAAAACACGAGCCTGACGTTCAAAAGGTTCAAACTGAATTACCTGTGTTTGGTTTTTCTCCATTATTATTTAAAATATTAACTTGGGTTAAATTTTTATCCGCTTTATTTGGCATCTTAATCACAACGGTTACTGGCAAACTATTAGATTGAGAGTGCGCCCCTGCCTGAAGCCCAGCCCTATTTTGAATATCTTGTGCCGCCTTTAAAGCCGTCTCAACAGGAGTGTTTTTTGAAAGCATTATCTCAGTCTGTCTTACCAAAGCCAAAGGAGAAAGTCGTAAATACAACTGCTTCATTATATTAACAAACCGATTAAAATCTTCATTAGTAAACATCCTCTCAGCAAAAAGAGAAGTAACGCTTCTTTCATCCCCCAAAATCGCCCTAACAAATTTTCTTTTTTCGTAAGAAGAAGAAAACATCTTTCTAAAAAACTCCTTTGAGCCCTGATTCATATCGGATGCCTCAATTAACTCCTCAATCGCCTGCCTGACCTCTGGTGAAAAAAGAAGTTTATTTAAAGTCATTCCCTTAAGAAGTCTTACACCGTGTTTTCTTTTTGGTTTTTCAAGCATTTTTTTCTTAACAACAGATGTTGCCGCCGCAAGCACCTTATTTACTTTTGACGCCAGCATCTCTTTTTTTTCTTCTTCCATATTTTTTATCAATCAAAATTTCTAACCACTTTAAAGTAGCAAAAAGCTCATCAAGAAGAATAAACATATCGCCAATTGCTCTATCAATTTTATCTCTCATAATTTTTATGATATCAAAAAATTAATTACTAATCAACCCACTTTTTTATCTTATTGAAATAAAATAGCAAAGTGTTTTTTATATATATCTTAAAATATATATAAAAATTGGTTGGGGAAGTAAAAAAAAGAGAGAGAAATTTTTTAATTTCGGGGGAGAGGAGAATAGAAAAGAGAAAACTGAAGTCAAAACCCCCAGCGGGGGGGCATTCTAAGGATCGTGATGGCTTTTGGTCTGATTTGATAATAACAATTATTATAGGTTTATATTGTTTAGGGGGGTTTTCGCACATTTTAATTTGACAATCTAAATCCAAAATAAGCGGGTCATATATTATACAATTTACGACGTCTTGATTTTTGGCCGGTGGTCTTTTGTTTTTTTGGTCTTTTGTTAGCAGTTGGCCGGGTTATCGAACCATAAAGCTTCTATTCCCCTTTCTCCTCTCTCTTCTCCTTTTCCTTCCTTTTCTCTTCTCTTTTAACCATTTTTTAACTATTTTTTATTTTTTTAACTTTTTCGATGTAAGATACTTTAAATTTTTTTTAGCGGGATTATAAGGCAAAATAAAGGCGTGTCAATCTATATAAAAATATATCAATATTCTTTTTTAGTCTTTTTTTTATAGTTTTAGTTGTTTTTTTTGTTTTGAAAAATACCTCTTGACAAATTGGCTAAAATATGATAATATAATAATAATAATTATAAGTTAAATTAAAAATATGGAAAATCAAAACTTTGATTTGGAGACTTTGCAAATACTAAAAAAGATTGAGGAAGAAGTAAAATTTATTTTAGGCAAAGAGTACCAAAAAATAGAGCAAGAAATAAAAAAAGATAGGGAATGCTTACAATTTTTAATCAATTAATTTTTTCCCGCCATCTTTTAGATGGCGGGGTTTTTTGTTATAAGTTAATTTTTTTAAAAAAATATGTATACATTCACTAAAAAAATAACTTATTTTACAATTTACAGTAAAAAATTTGAAGAAAAATTCAAAATTTTAAAAGATAAAGAAAACATTTTTAAAATCTTATTTAAAAAAGGAGATATTTATTATAGCAATTTAAGATTAAATCAGTTAATTTGGAAAATGTGTTATAAGTTTAACCAGGTGGCAAAACCTGGTTATTATAAGAATACTTTTGAGCTAAGAAACGAAGACGGTAAAACAAATGAAGACACCGTCTTCGCGAATGTAGTGGTAGGGGAGTTAAAGATTTTTATTTCATATTAGGGTTTCAATCCCTTTATTGGTTTATAAACTTCAGACTGATGTAATTTATTAACTTTTAACTACACCGCTTGCTATTAAAATAGCAGGCGGAAAGTTAAAAGTTAAAAATATTAAATATTATAGATAAATTATAAGTTAATTTTTTAAAAATTATGTATACCAAAATCGAATTTAAAAGCGAAAAATTAAAAAAAGAAGTTGACGAATTTTTGAAAAGAGAAAAAGAAAATCAAGAAGAAGACAATATAAAAAATTTAGGGATTTTTGAGAAAAAGGGAAATATTTACTATAGCAATTTACCATTGATAGAGATTTTATTTAAAATGTGTAAGGAATTTGACCAAGTCGTAACTTCTACAGCGATGTTTAGAAATTTCGCTTTATTAAATAAAGATGGAAGCCATAATGAAGATACACCGATTAATTTATATGGCAGACAAGTGTGGGCAAATGCTTTTTTAGCAGAGTATAAAAATAAAGCGCACGAATGGATAAATAGTTTTTGAATTATTATAAGTTAATTTTAAAAAATATGAACACAAATAAAAATAAGTTATAAGTTTTTTTAATTATAAGTTTTTAAAAAAATTAAAAAATATGAAAACAAAAACAATCACAGTAAAAACTTATACTTTTGATGAGTTATTAGAAGAAGCAAAAGAAAAAGTTTTGAAAAAATATAGAGATATTAATGTTGATTTTGATGGGTGGCACGATGTTATTATTGATGACTGGAAAATGAAACTTGAAGATTTAGGATATGAAGATGTAAAGATATATTATAGTGGTTTTTATAGTCAAGGAGATGGTGCTTGTTTTGAGGCAAAAGTCGATATTGAGAAATGGATAAAGAAACATAAAGCGGGTAAAAGGTTTAAAAAGTTGTTGAATGAATTTAGGGCAGGCGCTTATGTTTACGTAGAGATTAAACATAATTATAGATATTATTTTGCAACGAGCACGGACGTTGTTTATGAAGGAGGAAGCGAGCTATCTGATAAAGCATACGAACAATTGAAAGAGATGGTAAAGTGGATAGAACAAGAAAGAGAAGAGTTAGGAAATGCAATATATAAAGATTTACAAAAAGAATATGAGTATTTAATAAGTGATGAGGCGGTTATTGACACGATTAAAGCAAATGATTTTGAGTTTTTAGAAGATGGGGGCAGGCAAATATATATTTAATTAAAAATTTTTAAAAAAACAACATGAAAAATAAAAAAATTCCCAAAAAAATAATTATTATCGAAAAATATTTTTCAAGCCCATCATCCGCTATGAGTGAAACAAATTTAATAGGAAGGGCGACAAAAGAGTTGAAAGAAGAAGAGATAAAAAATTTTAATTTAAAAGAATTTTTAAAAATGGGCAGGATTTTATCAAAAACAGAGGAAACAAAAGAAGAATTGGAAAAAATCACGGACGAAAAAATAGACTTTAAAAAAAGAGTAAATTACGAATTGGTAAGCGGTTTTACAAGATACGAAATTGAAATCATATATTGAAAGTTATAAATTTTAAAACAAATAATACTTGATTTTTTATGAGAATTATGCTATTATTATACTTTTTAATGATGTTAATAATGTTAGAAATTGTAATAAAATCTATATGGAAAAAATAAAGATTAATTTTAACAATACAAATGTAGATAGAATGAAGAGAAACATTGAAATTGTGTTATTAAAAGAAGGACTTCCTTTTAGAGTAGAAGAAATAAATGGCGAATATTTTTTGGTTAAAAGCCAGCCTATAAAAATGCCGGCAAAAGATATATCTTCAAAATATATGTTAAACTACAGCCGAGTTTGGATGATTTACAACCAATATAAAGACTTCGTTTATAAATTAATTAATCAATTTAACCAAATTAAAAATTCTATCCCATAGATTAAGAAAATTTGGTATAATTAAAAAAATCACTACCGCTCGCTTGGGGTGCGACAAGTAGTCTCTTTCTTTCTCAACCTTTGTGTTGAGTAGCAAGGGTTGAGAAAAAAGGAGGGTTTTGTTTCTTTTTTTTTCCCTGCTCGTCTTCCCTGCTTTAAAGGCAGGGAGGGAGAAAAAAGGAAACAAAATAGACCGGCTACAGATTTGCTGATCGGAGGATGCGGTTTTTTGTCGCTCCCCTCCGATTCAGTTTGTATTTTGATACAATCTGAATATAGGTTGAGTTTGTATTGAAATACAAACTGATTTTCTCTTGACGAGTAAAATAATTTTTGGTATAGTGATTTATAAGTTAAATTCAAAACAATATGAAAAATCCAATTGACGAACTTTTAGAAAAACGAGATTTACTTCAAAGAATTTCTGATATTTCTTTTAGATACTCTCTTATTAATAAAAACTATCCATTAAAAAAATTATCACCAAAGGATTTTAAATATGTGATTGAAAAATACAATGAACTTTTAGAACAAGTTAAAAGTTTAGCGAATTCAATTCAATATGAAAGCACGGGTAATTCAATCAAAAATATGGACAGATGAGTATTTTTTTTCTTTATCATTAGAAGAAAAAATTGTCTTTCTTTACTTAATAACTAATGAGAGTATAAACATAATTCATCTTTATCAAATTACACCCCAAAGAATAGCCGCTGATACTGGTGTTAGTGTTGATAAAGTATTAAAAACACTCCAAAAATTTAATAACGATAAAAAAATTTTCTTTTTTAAAAACCACGTGTTTTTGAAAAATGCTTATAAATACCAAGACTATAAAGGAAAGAAAAATGAAGAAGCAAAAAAGAGACTTTTATCTGAATTACCAAAAGACGTTTTGGATTGGTATAAGGCTATTTTAGATAGGGGTATTGATAGTAGTATTGATAGGGGTATTGATACTCTCTATAATAAGAAATTAGAAATTAATAATAAGAAATTAGAAATAATAAATAATAATAGAGATGGAGAGATTATAAGAGAGGAAGAGGAAAATAAAGAATACAAAACAATAAATTATTTATTAAAAATCCCACAAGAAGACTTATACGAATTCTACTCCATCTATCAAGCATCAAAAGAAGAGATTATAAGGAAAGCCGAACAACTTTATAACTACTGCCAAGCACACGGAAAAAGGTATAAAAACTATAAGGCGTTTTTAAGAAATGCTTTAGAGAGAGATTTTAAAAGAAGACCGCAAAGATTAACAATTGAAAAGACGGGTGTCTCATTAAAAGAAATATTTGAGGCACGACAAAGAGAGAAAGGAGGTGGGCAAAATGGGTGATTTTCAATCGTTAAAAGAAATATTTGAGGCAAGACAAAGAGAAAAGGAGGCAGAACCAAAGCAAGTAGTTGAAACACCAAAGACAAAAAGAGAAAAACTTTTTTTTAAGTTAAAAGAAAGAGTAAAAGAATTAGATAAAGAAAAGATTAAAGAG
>Ga0308405_1000393_pt1 | contig 25483 bp, 23 predicted proteins | sample HotsprSampleMS13_FD_203473 | JGI IMG/M metagenome (GOLD analysis project Ga0308405, IMG submission 203473) | Hot spring phototrophic mat microbial communities from Mushroom Spring, Yellowstone National Park, Wyoming, United States - 20060912_MS13 ...
CCCCCGCGCGGGCGGTCTCCGTTCCCCGCCGTCCCCCCGCGCGGGCGGTCTCCGTTCCCACGCCCGCGCCCATGCGCGCCCGCGCCCGGCGGCGCCGCGCGGACGGCGCCGGATCAATGCGCCGTTCATCGTACCGCGTCGGATGATGCGGCGCATTGATCCGGCGTCGCGTTGGATGGCGTCGGTCGTCAGCAATGGGTGATGGCGGCGCAGGCGTTCTGTGGCACGCTCGATGCCGGATGCCGTCGGGATGCCGACGGGATGCCGACGGGACGCCGGTGACGACGCCGACGTCGGGCATGCGACCACAGACACGAATGGAGGAGCGCGTGGGCATGCGGCGGGTGCGGGATCGAGCGGTCGCATGGGCGCGCCGTCCGCCGGCGGCGCCGCCGGCGCCGGATGGCGGAGCGCCCCCGGCGCCGCCCGCGCCGGACGGCGGGGCGCCCCCGGCGACGTCCGCGCCGGACGGCGGCGGGCGCCCGGTTGGCAGCGTCATCATCGTCGTTGCGCTGGTCATCACCGCGGCGGCGCTGGCGTGGCGCGGCGCGGCGACGCCGCATGCGCCGCCCGGCGACGCGGCGGCGGCGCTGGCGACCATGCGCGCCTATTTGGCGGCGGAACAAGCGGCGGCGGCGGCGCTGGACGCGGCGCCGCTGGAAGCGGTGACGACGGCGGACGGCGCGTGGCGGGCGCAGCGGGCGGCGGCGCTGGCGCGCCGGCGCGCCGAGGGGCGCGCGTATACGGCGTATCTGCGGGAGTGGACGGCGGATGTGCAGGTGCAGGGGATGACGGCGTGGGTGACGACGGTCGAAATCTGGGACATCCACGAGCAGGCGGCGCCGGTGCAGCGCATCGGGTCGCAGGTGCGGTATCTGCTGGTGTGGGACGCGGCGTCCGGCGCGTGGCGGATTGCATCGGCGTCCTTGCTGCGGACGATGCCGGAATCGCCGCCTGGCGCCGCCGCGCCGCATGGGGGGCGCTGATTCTGGTGACGCTGCTGGCCTGGCGGGCGGCGTCGTCCGCGCCGGACGGCGGCGGCATGGCGGACCCGGCATGTCCGGGGGCCTGTCCGGCGGCGCCGGCGGCGAATCCCTGGATCGCGCCGTGGGTGCAGGTGGTCGCCAACGGCGCCGCCTGGGTGCTGCGCGGCGTGCTGTCCGGGGTCGCGGTGCAGGCGCTCAATGCCGTCACGCTGGCGGCCGGGGCGGTCGTTGCGATCGGCGAGGTGGCGCTGTCCACCCCGGAGGAGTGGACGGTCGATCTGGTCATTCCGCCGCTGGGACGGCTGGCGGACGTGCAGGCGGCGCTGGCGGGCGCCTGCGCCGCCGTGTTGGTCGTCGTGCTCGCGGGACGGCTGGCGCTGGCGCTGACGACGCCGCACCGCCGTGCGACGGTGCGCATGATCGCGCAGCTGCTGCTGGGGGTGATCCTGCTCGCGGCGCTGCCGGATGTGACGCGGACGGCGATCCGCTTCGCCAACGCGCTCAGCGCGGCGCTGCTGGACGGCGCGTTCGGACGTCCGGTCGCGGCGGCGCTGCCGGTGCTGGCGATTCCCGACCTGGACCCGTCCGCCGGCTTTTCGCTCACCTATGCGCTGGCGTTGCTGATGCACTGGGCGGCGCTGCTGGCGCTGCTGCCGCCGGCGCTGCTGCGGATTGCGGCCGTCAATCTGCTGCTGGTGGTCAGTCCGATCATGGCGCTGTCCGTGGCGCTCGGCGGGTCGTGGCGCTATGCGCAGGTCTGGTGCTCCCGCTTCGCCGAGGCGCTGCTGCTGCCGGCGTTGTGGGGGGTCGCGCTGGCGCTGGGCGCCCACATCGCGCTGGCGCTGGGCGGCGGCGCGGCGGGCGCGTCCGACTCGGTCGCCGGGTCGGTGCGCTGGCTGCTGCTGGCGGCCTTCGCCTATCTGGTCGTTCCCGGCGTCGGCGATCTGGTCGGTCTCCGGCTCTCCCCCGGCGCCGCAGCGGCGGGTGCGACGGCGGCGGCGGCGGCGGCGATCCGCGCCGGCGCCGCCGGCGTGCGGCGCACGGTCGCGGATGCGATCCGCGAGGAGGAACGGCGGCAGGAGGAGGAACGGCGGCGGGAGGAGGAACGGCGGCGGGAGGAGGCGCGGCGGCGGGAGGAGGCGCGGCGGCGGGAGGAGAACGAGGCGCTGGTCGCCCGGCTCCAGGAGGAGCCGGGCGCCCGGGATGCGGCGCCGGCGCGGCGGCAGGAGGAGGAACGGCGGCAGGAGGAGGAACGGCGGTGGGAGGAGGAACGGCGGTGGGAGGAGGAACGGCGGTGGGAGGAGGAACGGCGGTGGGAGGAGGAACGGCGGTGGGAGGAGGAACGGCGGTGGGAGGAGGAACGGCGGCAGGAGGAGGCGCGGCGCCGGGACGCATGGGACGACGCGGCGCGGCGCGGCGGGGAACCGGACGATGGGCGCCGGCGCAGCGGATAAAGGAAGGAGGACGACCGTGCATCCATGGACGCAGAATCGCACCGGAGCGGCGGGCGCATGGCGCGGACGCATAGCAGCGCTGCTGCCGGCGCTGCTGCCGGCGCTGCTGCTGGCGCTGCTGCTGGCGCCGGCGGCGGCGCCGGCGGATGCGGCCGGGATCGTCGATGAACCGCCGGCGCCGGGCGGACGCGCGCCGGGGACGGACCCGCGCTGGGACGCGCCGCCGCCGGGCGCGGCGGCGCCGGCGGGCTTTCTGGACCCGTCCAATCCGATGAGCCCCGGCTTTTGGGCGGACGCGCGCGCCATGGGGAGCAAGTGGCTCGCCGACAATATGATCCTGGGCGCGGGGGTGACGCTGCTGAGCGCGAGCGCCGCGCTGAGCGGGCTGGCCGATGTGGTGATGGGGCTGATTTTCACCACGCCGCTGGAGCTGACGACCCGCCCGACCGTCACGGCGGGCGGACCGTTGGGGTCGCCGCAGGGATTGGCGCAGACGATGGCGCAGGCGGCGACGGCGATCATCGTCGTCGTGCTGACGTTCCGGCTGGTCGGGCTGCTGTGGGCGGACAAGCATGGCGCGGTCATCGACCTGATCGTCCAGTTTATCGCGGCGATGGCGCTGACATGGGGGTCGTGGAGTCTGTGTGACGTCATGATCCAGTTCGCCAATCTGCTGGCGCAGAACATCGTGCGCGGCGCCTTTGGCGGGGGGTGGCCGCTGTTGACCGTTCCGCCGGTCAGCCCGTCGCCGGGGGTGTCGCTGGTGTATGCGCTGGCGATCACGGCGTACTATCTGCTGCTGGCGGCGCTCTGCTTCCAGGCGTTCAAGCGGATCATCGTCATTAATATCCTGCTGGTGGCGGCGCCGCTGGCGGGGGTGGCGATCCTCACCGACGGCGCCTGGAATTATGCGCGGGTGTGGTTCTTCCGCTTCGTGGAAGCGCTGCTGACGCCGATTCTGTGGGCGACGGCGCTCGGCGTGGTGCAGGCGCTGCTGACCGCGCTGATCGTGCGGGCCCCGCCGGGCGAGGTGCTGCAGGCGGCGGTGATTGCGCTGCTGGCGGCGTTCGGGTATGCCGCCGTGTTGGATGCGCCGCGCATCACGGGGCTGGCGGCGCGGGAAGCGCTGGGGGCGGCGCGGGCGGCGTCCTGGGCGGCGCGGGCGGCGGCGTTCCTGGCGGCGCGCCGCGGGAGGGCGGCATGATGCGCGGGGGGCTGCTGCTGCTCACCGCCGTGCTGCGGATGCGCGGCGGGTCGCGCATGCTGATCGGCGCGCTGCTGCTGCTGGCGGCGGCGCCATGCCTGGCGCTGCTGACCGTGGGGACGCTGCTGCAGCGCAGCATGCTGCCCTGGCCCGCGCCGGCGCCGGTGCGGGTGGATGCCGCGCGCCCCGCCTACCCGGCGGGCGGGTGGCAGGTGGCGGTTCCCTTCGGCTGGGTTCCCGACCCGGAGCGCCCCGGATCATGGATGCTGCACGACGGGCTGCTGCTGGTCGGCCCGGTCTTTTGTCCGGGCTGCCCGGTTCCGCCCATCGCCGACATGCGCGTGACCGAGGTCGGGTGGGACCGCCCGTTCGCTCCCGACCCGCTGCGCGCCGGCGCCGGGGTGACGGCGGAGTTCGCGGTGCTGCATCCCGATGAGAGCGGGACGGTGCAGGGCGCGCCGCTCGTGGTGCGCTACGGACGCCTGCAGCCCTACCGCGTCTATGTGCGGGCGGAGGCGTGTCGGCGGGAGGTGACGTGCCCGGACTATGCGCCGTCGGATGCGGCGGCGGTGACGGTGGAGTGTCCCGGGGTGATGGTCGAGACCTACGCCGGCGTCGGCGAATGGCATTACGCCTATGCGACGCCGGGACGATGCACGGCGTCGGTGCGTTGGCCGGACGATTGGACCCCGGTCGGTCCGCAGCAGGTGTGGTTTGACCAGCGCATTGCGCCCGGCGAACGGTCGTCGGATGCCGCCATTTCATTTCGGGCGGAGGCCCCGCCGCCGCCGCCCACGCCGACGCCCGCGCCGACGCCGACGCTGCTGCCGGAGGCGCCATGATCGCCCGGAGACGTCGCACCGGCGGCATGGGGGGTGCGCTGGCGGCGCTGCTGGCGCCGGCGGCGCTGGCGGCGGCGCTGGCGCATCCGGCGCCGGCGGCGCCGGCGGCGGCGCTGGCGCATCCGGCGCCGGCGGCGCAGGCGACGTCCGGCGCCGGCGGCCGGGCGCCGGCGTGCCTGATTGCGGCGCAGACCGCCCTGCAGGCCCAGGGGGCGATCTACTCGCAGGGGGGCGCCCACCCGCGCGACCCGGTCGATCCGGCGACCGGCGCCTTCTATCCCCGCACCGGCCCGCGCAGTTTCGATTGCAGCGGGCTGGTCTGGCGCGCCTACTTCGCCGCCGGCGTCGCGATCGGGTGGACGACCCTCCCGCAGTCGACCCAGGGACGCGCCCTTCCGTGCACCCTGGCCGATCTGCGCGGCGCCGCCACGACCTGCTGGGCGCCCGGCGACCTGATCTTTCTGCGCAACGCGGGCGACCCGACCGCCCCCGGCGGCGGCGCCACGCACCACGTGGCGATCTATGTCGGCGACGGGCTGTTCATGGACTGCTACAACCATGCGACCGGCTGCATCCTGCACGACGTGGCGCGGAATCGCTACTATCAGCGCCATTTCTGGCAGGCGCGCCGGATCGTGAGCGGGTGCGAAACGCTGACCATGGACCCCGGCGCGCCCGCGCCGCCGCCGCCGGATGCGCCGACCGGCGACGGCGTCTGTGTCCCGGAACCGCCGGGGTATCCCGATGTCGGGGTGCGCTACCTGCGCGGCTGCGGTCCCCCCGTGCAGCCGGACCCGGGCGCCGTCGGCGGCGGCGATGTGGTGCGCCAGTTTCGCGGGCGGGTCGGGTGGATCGGGCCGACGGGGCGCCCGCCGCCGGCGCCGTGGACCGGCGGCGTGTTCCTGCAGACGCGCATTGGCGGCGAACCGGTCGACCTGTGCCGTCCGCCGTATCAGGTTCCCGACGCGCCGGACGGCGCGCCGCCGCCCGGCGCCGACGACTGCTGGAGCATCTGGATGGACCCGCTGGCGGCGCTGCCGCTGGCGATGGATGACAGCGCGCGCATGGCGGGCGATGGGCGGATGGAGCCGGTCGGGTGGGGGGAGGCGGGCGATCCGCTGCTGGCCGATCAACCGCTGCAACTGCCGCCGCCGGGCCACCCGTCCACCCTCGTCGTTCCGCCGCCGCCGGGCGATCCGGGCGGGGCGTGGTGGAGTCCGGGCAACGACGACCGGGCGCGCGGCGCGCGCTGCCCGCTGGGCGGGCCGCGGGTGACGACCTGGCTGGAGCAGGTGCTGCAGTTCCTCTTCGGCTGGCTGTTCGGCTGTTAATTCCGTACTCGCATCCGATCCGCCGCGCGGTGCCGGCGGCTATGCTGGAACCCGGCGGGCGAGATGCGCCGCCGGGTTCGACGGTCTGAAGGAGGGACGTATGTGGGGAAATCTGCCGGAGTTGGACACCTTTCTGGGCCCGCTGCTGGACTGGGCGCTGGCGGGCGTGGCCGTGATCGCGGCGATCATTCTGGTCTGGAACATCTACGAGTCGTGGACGAACAACCCCGACCGCTTCTCGTGGTGGGGGGCGGTGTTTAAGGCGCTGGGGGTCGGGCTGGTGGCGCTCATCGCCTTTAACGCGCGGTCGATCATCGACTTCTTCCTCAACAGCGGCGGCGGGACGCGGTGATCGCGCCGGCGCGGACGCATGGACGAATATCTGGAGATTCTGGGGCCGCTGCTGGGCTGGGTGCGCGAGGGCGCGGTGCTGGCGGCGGCGCTGGTCATTCTCGTCACCGCCGTGCTCGACCTGCTGAGCGATCCGGACGAGGTGCAGTGGTGGAGTCTGGCGGTGCGGATGGTCGGCGCCGCCATCGTGGTGCGGATCGTGCGCACCTCGGATGAGGCGGTGGCGTTCTTTACGCCCGACGTCTATGGGTCGCCGCCGCCGCTGGCCTTTTTTCTGGCGTCGCCGCTGGCGTGGCTGACGCACGGCGTGCTGGCGGCGGCGGCGCTGGCGCTGCTCTGGGTCATCTGGCGGCGCTGGTCGGCGGAGCCGCAGCACTTCACCGTGACGAAGGCGCTGCTGGCGGCGTGCGGGGTTGGGCTGGCGGCGCTGGTGCTGAGTCAGGCGGTCGCCATCATTGAGGCGGCGGCGGAGGCCGCGCCCTAAGGAGGGAACCATGGATGCGGAACGAGCGGAACGGCCGGATCGGGCCGACCTGGTGCATGAGACGCCGGCGCTCAACGTGCGTCCGATGGTGACGCTGCGCCCGGCGCCGGGGGTGACGCTGCGGCTGCCGGCGCGGGCGGCGACGATCATGGGAGTGGGCGTCCTGGTCTGGGGCGCGCTGGCGGCGCTGACGCCGATTCCGTGGGAGGCGCTGGCGGCGGCGACGCTGGCGCCGCCGGCGCTGCTGGCGGCGCTGGCGGAGGCGCGGATTCGGGGACGGTCGGCGCCGGCGGCGGCGGCGGCGATCATCGGGCATTATCGGCGCGTGCGGCGGCTGCACCGCATGGGGCGCGCCGGGGATGGGCGGGGGCGATGAGCCGGGTCGGCGATGTCACCGCGGCCATCGGGGTGGCGCGGATCGGCGATGGCTATGTGCTGCGCACCGATGGCGTCGCCGTCGGGCTGGCGGAATTGACGCCGCCGGACATGCGCCTGTTGGACGATGCGGCGCTGGCGGCGCTGCTGGCGCAGTACACGGCGGCGCTGGCGCGCATGCCGGACCGGTTTCTGTTGTACACGTATGCCACGCCGCCGGACATGCGCCCGCTGCTGGCGCGCATGCGGGGCGCGGCGGCGGCGGCGCCGGATTTGACCGGGCATCTGGTGTTGGAGACCCTGGCGCTGACGGTCGAGCGGCTGGCGCAGGCGGCGGCGCACACGCCGGTGGTGCGCTGGATTCTGGCGGCGCCGACGGAAGCGCCGGACGACGCGGCGCCGGGCATGTGGAGCGATCTGGCGCCGCCGCCGCCGCCGCGCGCGCTGCCGGGGGATGCGCCGGCGGACGCGCTCCGGCGCATCCGGCGGTTGATCGGCATGTTCGCCGCGTTGGGCGTCGAACCGCCGCCGCGTCGGTTGCGGGCGGGGGACATCCGCGACCTGCTGCGGATGGGGTTCGACCCGATCGGGGCGCATGCCGGCGTCCCCCCGATCGCCGATGGGCCGGCGTTGCCGTTCGATCTGGCGCCGGACGCGCTGCCGCCGGACGCGGGGGGTGAGGCGCCCCCGCGGGTCGGGGAGGTCCCCCCGGCCGACGCGCCGGCGGCGGCGCGGGAAACGCCGCCGGAGACGTCCGGCCGGCCGCGTCCGCCGTGGCATGCGGAAGGAGTGCTGGCATGACGGGCAGCGATGATGGCGGGCCGCGCCCGCCGTGGCGGGCGGAGCGCGCCGTGGACCCGAATGCGCCGCTGATCACCTGGCGGCGGCGCGCGCGCAGCGGCGGCGGCGCGGCGGCGGCGCGGGAAACGCCGACGGATGACGCCGCGCTGGTCGCGCCGTCGAGCGTCGACCGGAGCGCCCATGACTATGTGCGCTCCGGGCGCAGTTACATGGCGGCGTATGCGGTGCTGGCGCCGCCGCGCCGCCTGGCGCCGACGACGTTCGGGCGGCTGGCGCGCCTGCCGGGGGTGCAGATGACGGTGGTCAATCAGCCGCTGCCGCGCGCGGCGGTCAAGCAGCGGCTGGCGGAACTGGCGCGCCAGTTGGGGGTGTCGCTGGCGGATGAGGAGGAGCAGCCCGACGCGGATGTCGCCTTGCGCGACCTGCGGCGCCATCTGCGGGCGCTCGCCGAGGAGCGCACCGGGCACCACCGCTATGCCTGGTATCTGACCGTGGCGGGCGAGAGTCTGGAGCAGTTGCGCGCGCGGGAGCGCGCGCTGCGCGATGCGTGCGTGGACGGGCAGGTGCAGATCGTGCGCTGCGACTACCAGCACTGGGAGGGGGTGCTGACCACGACGGCGCTCGGACGCGACGACCTGCGTCTGGTGCGGGAAGCCGATTCGCCGACGCTGGCGCGCCTGATTCCGGACGGCGGACGGGCGCTGCCGCTCGGCGAGCAGGCGCCGATTCTGTACGGCGTGCATGCCGACACCGGGGCGCCGGTCATCCTGGACCGCTTTGCGTTGCCGTCGCCCCACCAGGCGATCGTTGCCGCGACCGGCGGCGGCAAGACGTATGTGCAGGCGTTGCTGCTGTTGCAGCGGTACGCCTACGGTCGCTGCGCCATCGTCGTCATGGACCCCAAGGGGCAGGAGTATCGCGCGCTGATCGAGGAGACCCTCGGCGGAACCTATCTGGTGCTGTCGGAGCAGGCGGAGGTGCGCATCAATCCGCTCATGCTGCCGTATGGCGACCCGGCGGCGCTGACGACGGTGCGGGCGCAGGGGCTGGATGTGCGGATGGACCGGGCGGCGCTGGTCAAGCACCTGCTGACGACCGAAGCGCAGGCGCGCGGCATGCCGCTGGCTCCGCGCGCCGAGGCGCAGCTCGAGGAGGCGATTCTGGCATGCTATGACGCGCGCGGCATGACGCACGACCCGGCGACCTGGCATGCGGATGCGCCGACGTTGGGCGAGGTCGCCGCGCGCCTGCAGGCGCGCGGCGCGGACGAGGCGCTGCTGGGCGCGCTCGACCTGTTCACCACGGGCGCGTTGGGGCGGCTGATCAATGCGCCGGGCACGTTGCCGCTCAGCGTGCCGCCGTCGCGCCAGCGCGACGATGTCGGCGTGCTGGGCGTCGACCTCAGTCGGTTTGTGCAGAGCGATGATGCGACGTTGCAGCGCGTGCTGCCGCCGCTGATCGCCAATTACTGCATCACGACCGCCTTGCAGCGCCGCGACCGCCCGATGGAGATCATCCTGGACGAGGCGTGGACGATCCTGGGCAGCGCCGCCGGCGTGCGCGTGCTGGAGACGATCGCGCGCATTGGGCGGTCGCTGCGCACGGCGGCGACGGTCATCACGCAGCAGGTGCGCGATTTTCTGGTGCAGCGCACGCCGTCCGGCGCCGTGGTTCCCAATGCCGGCGGCATGACCTACCTGGACAATTGCGAAACCGTGCTGCTGCTGCGCCAGGTGCGTCCGGCGCGGCATGGCGGCGATGATGAGCGCAATCCGGTGCTGGCGGCGGCGAAGCAATTCGGGCTGACGCCCGGCGAGGTCGCCTGGCTGTCGCAGTGTCGGCGGGATGAGCGCGGCGCCACCGGGCTGCTGCTGGCGGGGCGGACGCCGATCCCGCTGCGCATTCCGCGGGCGCCGGAACCGCTGCATACGCTCATCGTCGCCGCGACCGGCGGGGCGGCGGCGCCGCCGCGCGATGCGGCCTAGCGGAGCGGAGGGGGCGATGCGCGATCTGGACCTGGGCGTTGCGGTGCTGCATCTGGATGTGGCGCAGGCGCGCCTGGCGCGCCTGCTGCGGCGGCGGCGGCGGCTGCTGCTGGGAATCGGCGGGCTGGCGCTGCTGGCGGCGCTGCTGCTGGCGGTCTGGCAGCATGCGGTGTACGGCGTGGTCGTCGTGTATGCGGCGGACGCCGCCGCTGCGGTGCGGGTCGGGGATGCGCCGATGACGGCGGCGGGGGAGGCGCTGGTCTGGCGCGGCGCGCCGGGCGTGTACACGGTGACGGCGGAGGCGCCGGGGGTCTATCCGCAGCGCCGGACGGTGACGGTGACGGTCGGCATGACGACGACGGTGACGTTTCCGCCGGGGCGTCCGCGTCCGGCGCTGCTGCTGGCGCCGCGTCCGGCGCCGGGCGCCGTCTGGCGTATGGTGACGGCGGATGCGCGCGGCGGCTGGCGCGCCGTGGCCGGCGGCGCCGGGGACGCGCCGCCGGCGGTGGTGCGCGTGACCGCGACCGCGGTCACGCGCGCCCCCGACCTGGACCGCTATCCCGTCGCCGATACGGCGACGCTGGCGGACGGACGGCGGGTGCGGGTCGTGTGGGAGCCGGACCCGGCGGACCGGAGCGGCGCGCGCGGACGGTTGACGCTGACGTCGCCCGACGGACGGGTCGAGACGCTGACGACCGATCAGCCGGTCGACGGCGCATGGTGGTCGCCGGACGGCGCGTATCTGGTGCTGGCGCTGCGCGCGGGGAGCGGGAGCGTGGTGCGGGTGTGGGATGCGGCGGGAAGCGACGGGTCGCCGCTGCACGCGCCGGCGGTCAGCGCCATGCCGACGCCGGCGGCGGCGCTGGAGTGGGCGCCGAACGGCGCGGCGGCGGTGCTGTTCAGCGCGCCGGCGGCGGGCGGCGCGGCGGCGGATGCGCTGTTGCTGACGCTGCCGCGCGGCGGACGCGGGGTGCAGACGGCGACGCTGGCGCCGGGTCCGGCGCGTCCGGCCGGGCTGGCGCCGCTGGGATGGGGAAGCGACGGCCTGTTCTGGGTGGCGCAGTATGCCGACCGGGTGGCGCTGACCTACTGGCCGTTCGATGGCGGCTCCCCGCTGCTGCTGGGAAGCGTGCCGCCATCCACGCTGGCGCTGCACGTCGCCGACCCGCAGCGGATCACGCTGGCGGTGCAGCAGGCGGACGGGCGGATCGGGCTGCAGACCTGGCCGGACGGCGCGCTGCTGGCGACGATGGACGATCTGCCGGCGGCGGCGGCGGGGCGCGCGGGGGCGCGCTGGCGCGGGTGGACGATGGCGCTGGCGCTCAACGATGACCTCTGGCACGCCGTCTGCGACCCGGCGCTGCTGGCGCCCCCGACCGACGGAGGCGGCGCATGAGCCGACGACGCGCGGCGCCGATCATCGCGGCGGCGGCGCTGCTCGGCGCGCCGGCGTTGCTTGGCGCGGCGGCGCCCATGGAGGCGTGGGCGCTGCTGGCGGCGCCGGCGGCGATTCTGGCGGCCGTTGGGGTCGTGCGGCGCCGCGGCGGGGCGGCGACCGGGGGCGCGGGCGGGACGGCGCTCCCGCGCCCCGTCCGCCCGCCGCCGCCGGAATCGCCGCCGGCGCCGCCATGGACCCGTCCCTCCCGCCCTCCCCGCACCCCTCGGTCCCCCCCGCCGCCCCCCCGCACCGAGGGGGGGCGCTGGACGCGGGGCGGCGTGGCGCCGGTCGTGGCCGCCGCCGCGCCGCCCGCGCCGCCGCACGCGCGGCTGGCGGCGGCATGGCAGGCGGCGCGGGACGCCGGGATGGACCCCGGCGTCCCGGCGGCGGGCGTGGCGGACGCCCGCCGCGCCACGGCGACGCTGCTGCTGGCGCGCGCGCCGGAGCGGGCGGCGTGGGCGCGCGCGCAGGCCGGCGGACGCTGGGAGGAGACGGCGGATGGGGTGCGGGCGCCGCCCGGACTGCCGCCCCCCGCGCGCGCGGCATGGCTGGCGGCGCCGCTGCTGACCCTGCGGCGCGGGCGCACGCTGTGGTGGGGCTGGCCCGCCGACGGGACGCCGCCGCCGCTGGTCGTCTGCGCGCATGGGGCGGGCGGGGCATGGGCGCTGGCGCGCATGCATGCCGCCGCCCGGCGCAGCGGGTGGCGCACATGGCTGGCGGACCCGGACGGCGCGCGGGCGCTGTGGTCGGCGGGGGAGGCGGCGGCGTGGGACCGCAGCGATGCCGCGACGCTGGCGGACGGACTGCGCCTGGCGCTGGAGCGGCGCTTCGCCGTGCGGCGCGGCGCCCGCCTGCCGGATGCGGCGCCGCTGCTGCTGGCCATCGCGGTCATCGGCGGCGCGCCGCCGCCGGATGCGCTCGCGCTGCTGCGCCTGCCGGCGCCCGGCATGCTGGCGCTGCTGCTGTGGGTCGGGGACGCGCCGCCGGCGGACGTGCCGGCGGCGGCGGCGGGGGCGGCGGTCATGACGCTTGGGATCGATCTGCCGACGCTGCGCCCGGCGGCGGCGCCGATTCCGACGGAACGGCGGGCGACGGTCTGGCTGCCGGACGGACGCTGGTGGAGCGGCGCGCCGGCGCCGGATGCAGTGCTGGAACGGGGGACGACATGACGGACCGCGGGCGGGTGTCGCGCAGCGGCGCGGGACGCGGCGGCGACGGCGGCGGGGGCGGCGGGATGCCGCGCGGCGGACCGGCGGGGCGGCAGGCGCGCTGGTCGGGCAATCCATGGAAGCGACCGCAGACGGATGCCGAGTGGATGCTGGCGCGCCAGCGCACGCGCAGTCTGCTGCGGCTCGGCGGGATGCTGCTGCTGGCGCTGCTGGCGCTGCTGGCCTGGACGCCGGACATGATTGTGACGCCGCTGGCGGCGGCGACGGCGGGGGGGCCGCCGCTGCTGCGCGCGGCGGGGGCGGGCGTGGCGGCGGCGGTTCCCTGGGTGCGCATCGGCATGGCGCTGCTGCTGACCGTGATCGGCGCCGATCTGCTGCGCGGCGGCGTGCTGCTGGCGCGCCAGCGGCGGCGGCGGGCGGCGCGGCGGCTGCACACCTGGGACGCCGCCTTTCCGGCGGCGCCGGCGGCGGCGTGGTCGCCGCTGACCGGCGTCGATCTGCTGGTCGGGTTGGCGCCGTTGCTGCCGGCGCACGCCGTGACGCGGGGGGACGAACCGACGCTGGCGCTGGTGATCGAGTCGGGGGGCGACGGACGGGCGCGCCTGCGGGTGCGCACGCCGGGCGGCGACGACTGGCGCGCGGCGGTGCGGCACGAGATCGAGGGACGGACGCCGGGCGCGACGGTGCGTCCGGCGGCGGACGACCTGGCGGCGGCGCTGCAGCAGGCCGGGGCGGTGGCGTGGGTCGATCTGGTTCCGGCGCGTCCGGCGGGGCATCCGCTGCGCGACCTGGGCCGGTTTCAGTCCGACCCGCTGGGACCGCTGGCGGCGGCGGTGCGGGTGACGGCGCCGGTGATCTATGCCGGGTACGACATCCTGGTGCGCGGCGCCGACGTGCGCGCCGACCAGGCGTGGCGCGAGGCGCTGCGCACGCAGGTGGCGCGCATTCAGGCGCGCTTGACGCCGGGCGACCTGGCGGCGCATGACGCCCTCTTGCAGCAGGCGGAGGGGTGGGCGTTCGAGGTGACGGTGCGGTGCGTGGCGGTGGCCGTCACGGAAGAGGCGGCGGTGCGCCAGGTGCAGGCGCTGGCGCAGGCGCTGGGGCAGTTCGCGGCGGAGAGCGGCGGCGCGGTCCAGCGCCTGGCGCCGCCGCCGCTGGATGCGCTGGCGCAGGGACGGCGGCGCTGCTGGACGGCGCCGACCGGACGCGCGGCGGCGGACGCGGCGGAATCCGCCGCGCGCGCCACGGCGCCCGCGCGCGCCGCCGCGTGGACGGCGCCGGCGGGGCTGGCGCTGCTGGTCACGGCGCTCGGCGTCGGCAGCGGCGGGCCGGCGGCGCTGGCGGCGGCGGCGGCGCTGCTGATCGGCGGGGCGGCGCTGACGCTGGCGCGCGCCGGCGGCGGCTGGAGTCGCGCCGCGCGCCGCCGTCTGGCGCTGCAGGACCTGACCGCGCATGCGCCGCGCCCCGTCTGGCCCGGACTGCCCTGGCCGCTCCTGCCGCTGCCGGGCAAGCGCCGGTCCCTGCTGAGCGCCATCGACCTGGCGGCGCTCTGGCATCCGCCGAACGCGGCGCTGGAGCCGCTGATCGCCCTGCGTCCGGTGCGCTACCTGCCCCCGCCGGCGCGCGTGTTTTTGCCCCCCGACGAGGCGGCGGCGGCGCTGGCCGGACGCCTGGCGCCGCCGCCGACCGATCCGCGCGATGTGGGGCGCCGCCGCCTGGCGCTGGCGCACGCCGATCACCCGGACGGCGCCGACGGGCTGGTCGGCCCGACGCTGCGCGACCTGCGCAAAGGGATGGAAGTGCTCGGCCCCATGGGCGCGGGCAAATCGAGTTTCATCGAAGTGCTGGCGTTTGAACTGGCGCGCATTGGGGCCGGGTGCATCATTATCGACGCCAAGGGGGACCTGGCCGACCGGATTGTGGCGGCGCTGCCGCCGGAGACGCACGAGCGGGTGATTCTGATCGACCTGACCGCGCCGAGCGTGCCGTGCCTCAACCCGCTCGACCGCCGCCTGGCGGGCGACGGGGTGTCGCCGGCGCAACTCGTGGGGCAGGTGGAAACCCTGTTCGCCCGCATGTCGCCGGAGGTGTGGCGCGAATCGGCCGGCATGCAGCAGTTCGCCCGCATGGGGTTGCGGGCGTTGCTCGAAGGGGAGCCGACGCCGACGCTGCTGCATCTCGACCGCTTCTATGTCAGCAGCGCCTACCGCGCCGAGGTGCTGCGGCGGGTCAGCAACCCGCTGGTGCGCGACTTCTGGCTGGTGGAGTATCCGGCGATGGACCAGCGCGTGCGGGTCAGCATCGAATCGTTCCGGCGGCGCTTGCAGCACTTTATCACCGACCCGGTGGTGCAGCAGTTGTTTTGCCAGCCGCATGCCACCCTCTATCTGCCCGACGCGATGGACGCGCGCCGGATTCTGATCTTCAAACTCGTGCCGGAAATCCTCTCCGAGTCGCTGGCGGCGATTCTGGCGACCGCGTTGTTTGCGACGCTGTCGACCGCGACGTTCGCCCGGCAAACGCGCCAGCCCAACCCGGACCTGCGCTGGGATTGTCCGCTGATCATCGATGAGGTGCAGAAGTTCATCGACGCCGAGCATCCCAACGACGCCGAAGTGTTTTTCACGCAGACGCGCTCGTTAGGGGTCGGCATCATCGGGGCGCATCAAGGGCTGTATCAGTACAGCGAGGCGGTGCGCGCCGCCGCCTTGCAGGCGCTGGGCGGGCTGGTCATTTTAGGACCGATCAAGCAGGACGCGCGGGCGCTGGTAGAAGCCTATGCCGACACCGGTCTGACGGAAGCCGACTTTGCCGCCGTGCGCGCGCGCCAGGAGGCGCTGCTGCGCTTTCCGGTCGGCGATGTGGAGAGCGGATTGTTCAGCGCGCGCCCGCGCGAACGTCCGCCGGCGCGCAGCGGCGACGGCGCGGCGGGTGATGCGCCGCCCGACGCGCCCTATCGCCGGGCGCGTCCGGCGGACGTCGATCCGCAGGCGGACGAACTGCTGCGGCGGGCGTGGACGACGGCGGCGCGGGGGGGCCTGCATCATGGACCGGCGGCGGCGGCGGTGCAGACGCTGGCGCTGCTGGCGCAGGAGGTCGGCGTCGCGACGGCGGCGGCGTGGGCGCCGGCGCTGGCGGAGGCGCTGGCGCAGCGCGCGGCGGCGTATCGGGCGGCGATGGCGGACGCGCTGGACGCCGACCCGCAGCAGATTCCCGATGCGCGCATCCGGCTGCGCGAACGGAGCATGCTGCGCTACGGCGTCGATCCGGTGATCGCGGCGTTGCGCACGCATGCGCTGGCGCTGCGCTGGCCCGCCGACGGCGAGGCGCTGGCGCCGGCGCGCCCGCGCCCATCCGCGCCGCGCGGCGCGGGCGGGCGACCGTGAGGCGCCGGCGACGGAATCGCCGACGATCACGGATGCGCGCGGCGGGCGGCATGTGGCACGCTGCATGCGGCGCCGGATGCGGCGCCCGGTCGCAGGAGCGGCCGGATAATGCAGACAGGAGGACAGGGATGACGATGATTGACTGGCAGGCGCTCCTGGCGTCGCCTCCGGCGGCGGTTCCGGATCGCGCCACCGATGACGACGCGGGCGACGCGCCGGACGGCGCCGGCGGCGGGGCGCCCGCGCGCGCCGGGAACGGGCATGCGGCGGACGAGGCGCTGCGCATGGTGATGCGCGAGCATGCGGGCGGCGGCGCCGATGCGCGCAATGTGTGCATCCTGGTCGGCACGGTGCGGCGGGAGCGCTATGGGCCCAAGGGCAAGGCGCGTCCGCCGGTCGCGTCGCCGCTGGGCGTGCGCTATGCGCCGTATCGGATGGACATCGAGGAGCCGGGCGGGCTGGCCTACAGCATGCCGCTGTCGGTGAGCGCCCGCCTGATGGAAAGCGGGCTGTTCACCGACGGCGCCCGGATTCAGATCAACGGGGCGGTGCGCCTGGAACAAACCTATGATCGCGCCTTCGCCGTGCATCCCGACGACGCCGGGCTGCCGACGTGGGAGACGCGCCTGGACGTGCTGGCGGTCGCACGGGCGTCGGATGCGGTTCCCGACGGGTCGTGGGTGAAGATCGTCGGCGAGGTGGACGGCGGTCCGGTGATCCGGGACGAGACGCTGGGGCCGGGCGTGCGGCGTGCGACGGCGACGGTGCGCATCCGCTGTCGGCGCACGCTGCACAGCATTGTGGCCGGCGCGCGCGCCGTGCATGCGCTGACGACGCTGATTCCGGCGGACGTGGCGCTCGATGGGTCGGTGGAGGGCGCTGCGGCGCTGCTCAAGCACGGCAACCAGGTGGTCGTCGAGGGGCGCCTGCTGCCGCGCGTCTATCAGCGGCGGCGGGGCGATCCGCGCATTCAGGCGGCGCTGGCGGCGGCGGAGGAGGCGATTCGCGCCAAAGGCGGTCCGGCGGACGAGGTGGATCGGCGGGTGGCCGCCATGCGGCGACGGATGCTGACCGGCGTGCGTATGACGGTCGACGTCGGGTATGTGGAGCTCGTCAAGGGGCGCATGCTGACCGACGAGGAGGTGACGCGCCTGATCGCGACGGGCGGCGGACCGCGCCGCACGCCGGGGACGCCGCCGCCCCCGCCGCCGCTTCCGCCGCGCGCCGAGATCGACGCCGCGCTGGACGCGGCGCTGCTGGCGTTGCCGTCTGTGCCGACCGCCGTGGCGCCGCCGAACGGAGGTGCGCCATGGATGGGGTGATCGAACTGATCGGGCGCACCAGTCAGTGGCGGCGCCGCATGCGCCGTGACGGGGAGGGCGCCGTCATCGCCGCCTGGCTGCGCCCGGCGGCGGGCGCCGCCGCCGGGGTGGTCGGCGTCTATCTGCCGGAGGAGCGCGTCCCGGACGGAGCTGCGCTGCCGGCGCGCACCCAGGCGATCATTCGTGCGACGCTGCGTCCGCTGCATGTCCATGCGCTCGATGGGGATCATCGGCTGCCGCACGACCCGGATGGGACGCTGCTTCTCCTGGAAGCGCTGGACGCGGCGCCCTGGGACCGCGTCACCCCTCCGTTGCCGTGGACCGGCGCGCCCGTCGCGCTGACCGCGCCGCCGCGCGCGGTCGGGAACGGCTGGCTGGCGGACCTGTCCCTGCCGGACGTGGTCGGCTATGCGCCATCCGGCGTCCCGGCGGCGGTCGGCGCCGTGCTGGTCGGACGCGCCGTGGGCGGCGTCACGGCCGAGGTCGGCGGGCGGAGCTGGCTGCGTCCGCTGGTCTGGCTGGCGGCGGCGGACGCCGCGGGGAGGGCGTAATGGACCTGGTGCGCGTGTTGATGGTCGGCAATCTGACCCGCGACGCCCAGCTGCTGCCGACGCCGCACGGTCCGGTGGTGCGCCTGCGTGTCTCGGCGTCCTCAACGCAGCTGGTCAACGGCATGATCGAGCCGCGCACGGTGACGATGACGCTGGAAGTGCGCGGGCTGACCGAGCGCGAGGCGCGGGCGCTGGCGGCGGCGCACCCGCGCGGCGCGCGGGTGGTGGCGGAGGGACGGTTGGAGAACCGCAAGACGCAGCGGCGGGTCACGGCGACGCTGGCGGACGGGACGAGCGTGGAGACGCAGGCGGAGGTGGTCGAGACGATTGTGGTGGTTGATCACGTCCTCTCCGCCGGCGCCGCGCCGCCGGACGCGCGCGACGCGCCGGCGTTCGCCCCCGCGCCGGCGTTCGCCCCCGCGCCGGCGTTCGCCCCCGCGCCGGCGTTCGCCCCCGCGCCGCCGCCGGCGGCGACGCCCGCGCCCGCGTCGTCCGGCGGCGCGGCGGCGGCAACGAACGGCGTCGTCGGGCTGCCGCCGGCGCTGAGCGGATGGGACTGGAGCAGGTTATGAGCGATCAACGACCGGCGGCGCGTTCCGTGACGGCTGTTGATGGCGCCGCCGGTCCGGGTCGGATAGAGTCACGATGGGCGGCGGAGGCGTCGCCCATCCTGCAGAAGGAGGGAGAACCATGGTTCGTGCATTTTTCGCTCGTGAGGGCGCCGGACGCGGCGCGGAGCCTGGACAGGGGCTGGTGGAGTACGCGCTGATTCTCGTGTTGATCAGCGTCGTCGTCATCGGCATCCTCACCCTCATCGGTCAGCGGGTCGATGATATATTCCAGGCGATCTACGAAGGACTTGGCAGAGGACTTGGCCGCGGCGAGTAGTAGCCGCCCGCGCCGCGCCGCGCACGGGAACGGACACGAAGGAGGGAGACGGACACGCACACGCCCGCCCCGGTGATGACCGGGGCGGGCGTGTGCATGGCGGCGGGCGGCGCTGTGGTGCATGCGTGGACGGAACGACGCCGACCCCCCGCACGGGGGGCGGCAGGAGGAGGCATGCACCGTATCATGCGCCTCCTCCTCCTCGATGCGCCGGAAACGGCGCCGTCGGGGAGGAGGCGCAGATCACCCGTTGCGACGACGGTCAGCGCGATGCTGACCGTCGTCGCGCCGGGCGCGGCGCTCTGGATTCTGAGCGCCGCCGCCGCCGGCGCCGCTGCAAGGAGGCCGGGACGGGAGTCGGCCGGGAGGCGGGCGCGCGGCGATCAACGACCGGCGGCGCGCTTCGTGACGGCTGTTGATGGCGCCGCCGGTCCGGGGCGGAGAGAGTCACGATGGGCGGCGGAGGCGTCGCCCATCCTGCAGAAGGAGGGAGAACCATGGTTCGTGCATTTTTCGCCCGCGAGGACGGACGCGGCGCGGAGCCCGGACAGGGGCTGGTGGAGTACGCGCTGATCCTGGTGTTGATCGGCGTCGTCGTGATCGGCATCCTCACCGCCCTCGGTGAGCGGATCGAGGCGGTGTTCGGGTCCATCTATGATGGGATGCGCGGCCCCCTCATCGGGCCGTAGCCGCCCGCGCCGCGCACGGGAACGGACACGAAGGAGGGAGACGGACACGCACACGCCCGCTCCGGCGATCGCCGGAGCGGGCGTGTGCATGGCGGCGGGCGGCGCTACGGTGCATGCGTGGACGGAACGACGCCGACCCCCCCGCACGGGGGGGCGGCAGGAGGAGGCATGCACGTAATCATAATGCGCCTGCTCCTCGACGCGCTGGAAACGGCGCTGTCGGGGAGCGGGCGATCAGGACGCCGCGCGACGACGGTCAGCGCGATGCTGACCGTCGTCGCGCTGGGCGCGGCGCTCTGGATTCTGAGCGCCGCGCCGCTGGACGGCCCGGCGGCGCCAATCGCCGCCGGGATCGATGCGCTGCGCCGCGCCGCGCCGCCGCCGGCGGCGGCGGCGGTCGCGGCGTCATGGCCGCCGCTGCCGGCGCCGCTGCCGCCGGGCGCCGGCATCCCGATCGGGCCGTGGCTGCTGGCCGCGGTCGTGGTCGGGGCGATCTGGCGCGGGCGCGCGCGCCCGCGCCGCCGCCGGCTGCGGTGCGTCGGCGCCGAGCTGCCGCTGCTGGCGGCGGGCTGGCGGCGCGCCGCGGCGGGGCGGCGCGCGTTCCTGCGGGAGCGCGCGCGGCGACGGGCGGAGGGGGCGCGCGATGGAGCGCGCTGACCTCCGCGTGTACCGCTACCGCGACCGGCAGATCGGCCGGTCGCGGTGGCGGCGCATCGACGCGACGGCGCTGCCGCCGCCGCGCTGCGAGGAGCGCGTCTCCATGCAGCGCTTTGCGGCGGCGCGCCCGGTTCGCGGCGAGGTCCACGTGGTGGACCTCACGCTCGACTTCGACGCCCACGCCGACTGGCTGGACGTCGAGCATGCGCGCCGGGATGCGCTGGCGCTGCTGGCGCATCTGGAGCGCGCCTACGCCCTGCCGCCGGAGGCGGTCGGCATCGCCTACACCGGCGGGGCGGGGTTTCACCTCGCGCTGCCGGCGCCGCTGCTGGGCGGCTGGGCGTCGCCGGAGGCGACGGCGGCGGCGAAGGCGCTGGCGACGGCGTGGCGGGCGGAGATGCGCCTGGTCACGCTGGACGCGCCGACCGGGGTGCGCCAGGCGACGGCGGACGACCGTCGGGTCTGGCGGCAGGCGCTGGCGGATGCGACCGGGCATGTCCCGCCGCCGCTGGATGACGACGCGGCGCTGGACCTCTGGCTGGCGCGCAGCGGGCGGTCGTTCTTCACCCGGCGGCGCCTGATCCGGCGGCTGAACGCGCCGCGCCGCGACGGGCGGTGGAAAATCCCGCTGACGCCGGACGAGCTGGCGGGCGGGATGGGGCGCATCCGCGCGCTGGCGGACGCGGGGCCGCGCGCAGCGGCGGGGCCGCGCCCGGTCGTCTGTCCGGCGCTCGCCGACGCCTATGCGACGGCGCTGGCGGCGGCGGAGGCGGCGGCGGCGGCGGAGGCGGCGCGCCCCCTCCCGCCCCCCCGACCTCCCCGCCACCCTCCCGAACCGGGGGGTGCGGCGGCGGGCGACGGGGAGGCGGCGCTGCGGGCGGCCATCGGCGGCGACCTGCCGGTGTGCGCGGCGCGGCTGGCGCGGCGCCCGCCGCCGCCGGGCGGCAGCAACCCGGAGATCATGGCGCTGGCGTCCATGCTCCGGGAGCTGGGGGTCGCCGAGGCGGACGCGGCGGCGGCGCTGCGGCGCTGGGCCGGCGCATGGCGGGCGGAGGCGGTCGCGTCGGTGACGCGCGCCGTCTACGCCCACGGGTACGCCTTCGGCTACCCGTTCATGCGGACGCTCGGCGCGGCGACGCGCGCCGACTGCGCCGATTGTCCCTTCCGCGCGCAGTTCACGCGCTGTTGGGGGACGCGGCGCAATCGGACGTGAGGGATGATGATGCCGACGGCGCGGCGTGCGGCAGCGACCGCGCGCCGCGCCATTGTCGCCGGAGGAGCATGATGCGAACGATGTGGCGCAGGTTCGTGCGCCGGCGGCGGGCGCTGCCGGCGCTGCTGGCGGTCGTTGCGCTGCTGGCCGGGTGCGGCGGCGGCGCAGGACGGCAGGGAGCGACGCCCGCTCCGGCGCCGCCGATGGCGGCGCCGCCGGCGGCGCCGGGGGGGTGGCCGCTCGCGCCGCGCGCCACGCCGACGCCGGACGTCACGCCGGCGCTTGATGCGGTGCGGGCGACGGCGACGGCCGTGATGGCGGCGCTGGCGCCGCGCGATGCGGCGCTGACGACGCCGGTCGGGGACTGGCAGGTGGCGGTCGTCCACGCCTGGGTGGCCGATCTGCCGCCGGAGTATGGCGCGCCGGTCGGACGGCGGAGCGTGCTCATTGACCTGGTGGCGGTGAACACGCGCGCGGATCGCAGCCTGCGGTGGGAGTGGCTGCGGCAGGCGCAGACGCTCACGCTGTTGTCGTCCGACCGGCGCTACCTCGACCTGGCGCCGGACGGCGGCGTCGGCAGGCATCCGCTGCTGCGGGCGGCGGCGGCGGCGGCATGTCCGGAGGGGGGCATGCCGGCGGTCGGCGAGGTCGAGACCCTCGTGGGCGGCGCCGCCGCGCGCGGCGTGACCGTGCCGCCGCGCATGCCGGTGCGGGCGCTGGCGCTGTTTACGCTGCCGGCGGACGATGCGCCGCCGGATGCGTGGATGCTGCAGATTCGTCTCCCCGACGGGTCGGCGCGGGTGCGCCTGGCGCTCGCGCTGACGCCCGCGCCGGGGGCGTCCGTCCCGGCGCGCACGCAGACGCCGACGCCGGGGGCGTCCGTCCCGACGCCGGCGTCGGGCGCGTGGATGGCGGCGGATGCGCCGCCGCTGGCGGTGCGTGCGCTGGATCGGGCGGCGGTGCGGTCGGCGGTCTGGCGGGATTGGGAACTCACGCGCGTGGCGGCGCTGCCGGGCGGACGGGCGGCATGGGCGGCGGGGATGCGCTGCGGGACGACCGTGGCGATCACGGCGGATGTCGTCAACCGCCAGGCGAACAGCCGCCCCTGGCCGCGAACCGCCTGGATCGTGGATGCCTCCGGGCGATACGTGGAGGCGACGGCGCCGAAGATCACGCTGGATCCGGGCATCCCGGAGCGGATCACGCTGACGGCGCCGTGGTCGCCGCTGCTTGATGCGCCGGCGGCGGTGATTATCGCCGACGGCGCCGATGCGACGGCGCTGAGCATCGTTCCCCCGGATGCCATGGAATCGCCGGCGTATCCGCCGACGCCCATGCCAACAGCGGCGCCGGCGCTCACGCCGTCGGCGCCGGCAGCGCCGACGGCGGCCATCGGCGCCGATTGATCCGTCGGCGTCCGCCGCGCCCGCCATTCCCGCGCCCGACGCCTCAGGAGACGCGACCGGGGGACGATCCGCACCCCCCCAAGCCCCCCGCCTGCGGGGGGAGGGCGGGATGGCGGGGTTCCATCGGTCCTGGACCGCCTGCGCCGCCCCAGGAGGCGCGACCGGGGGACGATCCGACCCGAAGGTCGGGATGGCGCCGCGCCGCCCGTCCTGGACCGCGCCGGACGCCCCAGGAGGCGCGATTCGGGGACGATCCGACCCGCGAAGGTCGGGATGGCGCCGCGCCGCCCGTCCTGGACCGCGCCGGACGCCCCAAGAGGCGCGATTCGGGGACGATCCGCCCCGAAGGTCGGGATGGCGGCGCGCCGCCCGTCCTGGACCGCGCCGGACGCCCCAGGAGGCGCGATTCGGGGACGACCCGACCCGGAGACGGGATGGCGCGGTTCCGTCGTTTCTGGGGCGTCCGGCGCGGTCCCGGGCGCGTCCGTGCGGTCATGGGATGGCGATCTCGCCGGGAATCTCGACCGATTCCACGTGCGGATCGGCGGCGTAGGCGCGCGCCATCATGCGCGGGAGCAGGAGCGGGGGGGCCGTCAGGCGGTAGACGGCGGTCAGCCCGTGGCGCTGTGCGACCGGATCGGCGGGATCGACGTCGGGGAAGACCGGCGTCATGTGCGTGACCCGCCAGGCGCGGTTGAGGCGGTCGAGCGACGGCAGGCCGGTGTTCGTCGGATCGGGCGCGTCCGGCGTGATCAGGCGGGCGCGGGCGGATGGAGTCAGGGTGATGATCAGGACGGTCGGCGACGCGCGCGGGTCCGGCGGCGTCTCGATGCACCCGACGACGCCTGCGCCGACCAGCGCGGCGATCAGGCCGGCGGCGACGGAAGAGAGCAGCGCGTTCGGTAGGAGGCGAGTGATGGTCATGGCCATGCTCCGGTACGAGTGTTGGACATCCGTCCAATGCGCACGAACCAACGATAGCGCCGCCGCCCGCAGTGCGGGCGGCGGCGCGTCGTCATGATGCTGCCTCGTCGCGTGCGGGGAGGAGCCCGCGCGCGACGAGGATGGCGCGCGCATTGCGCGACAGGCGAACCGTCATCTCCGGTTCGCCATCGGCGTCGATCCGGGCGCGGCGCCCGCGCTCCTCCGCCACCCGGCGGATGCGCGGGTCGCGCGCCTGGGGCGCCAGCAGCCACGTCTCCTCCTCCCAGGAGACGGGGCGCAGCGCCCGCTGCGCCGCATCGAGCGCCGCCCGGTAGGTGTCCCGGTCATGGGGCCATGACATGCCCCATGCCTGGCGGGCGGTCAGCGCGACCGGCAGCGTGTGGACGACCGGGCGCCAGACGCTGCTGCCGCTGCCGTCGACCTGGACGGCGACGCCGTCCAGAGACGGGTCGCCGGCGTCAATCGCCGCCGCCAGCGCCCGCGCGATGACGGCGGGGACGATGCGGGCGGCGCCGGGCGTCTCCATGGCCCACGCCGGCGTGCCGCGCGCCAGGACGAACGTGGCGGCGTCGGCGTCCCATTCCCACTCCCCTTGCAGGGTGTGGGACGGCGCGACGCCCGCCACGGTGCGGGCGTCGCGCCGGGTGCGCTCGATGACGGTGAGTTCGACTCCGTCCCCCCCGGTCGCGTGCACGTCCAGGATGACGCGACCGGTGGAAAACAGGTCAATCGGCGCGCCGAACCGCCCAAGCGGGCGGATCGTGAGGCGGACGACGCCGGGCGCAAGATGCGCCAGCGTCGCAGCGACGGCGACGACCGCCTCGACGCCGACCCCGCCTGGGTTGGCGTCCACGATCGCGACTCCATCCGGGATGGAGACGGAGTCGCCCGGCGCGGCCGTCGCCGCCGTCGCCGCCGTCGCCGCCGCCGTCGCCGCCGCCGGCGCGTTCTGCGTGCGGGGAGCCTCCCCAAGCCCCCCGCCGGCGGGGAACCTCCCCCGGTCTCCCCCGCGTGCGGGGGGGACTGGAGGGACGGCGGGCTGATCATCAATGATGCGCCGCGCGCGGCGCAGCGGCGCATGCTTCTCGTCATCCGCCGGTATGTTCAGCGGATGACCGATACGGGGGCGACGCACCGTCGCCCCCGTTGATTCTTCTTCCATGATGGCCCTCCTCCGCCGTCATCCGACGGCGGCTTGTTTTTCCCTTCAGGATAGCGTCCGTGACGAGCGCGGCGACGGCGGACCCCGCTCCCCCAAACCCCCCGCGTGCGGGGAACCCCCTGCGGGGGGGCGCGGGGGGTGCGTCCGCGTGCGGGGAGGGGATGGGGGCGGTCCGGTCCGCGCTGCGCGGGCGCAGCCCGGCGCCGGCGCATGCGCGCCCGCCGTCGGCGGATGGCGCGTGGGGGGCGGCGGCGGCGGCGGACGCCGCGCGCGCAGCGGCGTCATGCCGGCGGCGCGTCTGCGGCGCGGCGCCGCGCGATGGCGAACGGGTCGCGCTCGTTCGGCGTCCAGGCGGCGCATCCAAGCGCGGTCAGGGAGCGGTCGGCGGGGGGCGATCCATGCAGCGCTCATCGGGACGTTCTCCGGCGCAGCGACGCGCGGCGGCAGCGGGCGCCGCCGTGGGGGGCGGCGTCCGCCGCATGCTGCACGGCATCGGCGGCGGTGCAGACGATCTCCAGGGCGGCGGCGGCGATGCCGGCGGCGATGCCGGCGGCGATGTGCGGCGCAGCGGCGGATGCAGCGGCGTCGGCGGAGGCGGCGTCCGCCGCGCGGGCCGCGGCGGCGGATGCGGCGGATGCGGCGTCGGCGGCGGCGTCGGCGGCGGCGTCGGCGGCGAGGGTCGCGGCGGATTCCGCCAGGGCGACGGCGTCGGCGACGCCGGGGCGGTCGGCGCAGCGCCCCGCCAGCGCTGCCGTCTGGCGCACCAGGATGGCGGCGATCTGCGCCGCATCTGCGGCGGCGCCGGCGGCGCTGGCGGCGTCGCCCTGGCGGTGCAGGAACGCTG
>Ga0308405_1000399_pt1 | contig 25342 bp, 27 predicted proteins | sample HotsprSampleMS13_FD_203473 | JGI IMG/M metagenome (GOLD analysis project Ga0308405, IMG submission 203473) | Hot spring phototrophic mat microbial communities from Mushroom Spring, Yellowstone National Park, Wyoming, United States - 20060912_MS13 ...
GCCGATTGCCGGAAGCGTCACCTTGCTCGGCGCGCCCTACCCCGTCCATCGTCTCCTGGTCATGGTCCTGGCACTCCTCGTCGCAGCTTTCCTGGGTTGGCTCCTGTTCGCGACCCGGCTCGGCCTCATGATCCGCGGCACCGTCGCCGATCGCACCCTCGCCGCCGTGTCGGGGCTCGCCGTCGCCCGGCTCGAGGCCCTGGCTTTCGCTTTCGGCGCCGGCCTCGCCGGTCTCGCCGGTGCCGCCACCGCGCCGCTCCTGAGCATCGATCCGCAGATGGGGTTGGGATTTCTCCTGCCGGCCTTCCTCGCCGTGCTCGTGGCACCCGCCGGCGGCCCGGCCGGGACGGTCCTCGGCGCCGCCCTCGTGGGTGGCGGCGAATCGCTGGTCGCCGCTCTCGCTTCACCCGTGCTGGCCCAGCTCGTCGTCTTGGCCGGCGCGGTCTTGCTCCTGCGCCGGGTCGCCGGTCGCCGGGTCGGTCGCGAGCGTTGAGCGGGGATCGCCGGGGCGCATGAGCCGCGAACCGCTCCTCCCCGCCCTCCTCTTCTGGATGGCGCTCGCGCTCTTGCCGCTCGCGGCGCCGAGCTGGCTCTTGGGCCAGCTCGCCCAGCATCTCTGCTACGGGCTCTTGGCCATGAGCCTCGCCTATCTCTGGGGGCAAGGCGGCCTGCTCTCCTTCTGCCAGGCCCTCTTCTTCGGCGTCGGCGCCTATGCCTACGCCCTCGCGGGCCTCGGCAAGTTGCCGCTCCTGCCCACCTCGCCGACCCTGGGCCTCCTCCTCGCGCTTCTCCTGCCGACCGTCCTCGCCGTCGGCCTCGGGCTCCTCCTCGTGACCGCGCGGGTACCGACCGGCCCCGCCTGGGCCGTCTTGACGCTCGTTCTCGGGGTGATCGGCGAGCGGCTCGCCGTGGCGAGTTCTTATCTCGGCGGCTCGAACGGGCTCGCCGGCCTGCCGCCGCTCACCCTTCCCCACCCGCACGGACCCGTCGAGCTCGTCGACCCCTTGCCCACGTTCCTCGTCCTGCTCGTCGTCGCCGCCGTGGTTCAATTGGGTCTCGCCCGCAAGATCGCCTCGGCCCGCGGAAGCCTCCTGCGGGCCGTTCGCGAGGACGCGCTGCGAGCCGCCCATCTCGGGATCGACCCGGTCGCCGTACGGCTTCGCGCCTTCGCGCTCGGAGCTGCCGTGGCCGGCCTCGGCGGTGGCCTGTTCGCCGCGCAGTTCGGCTTCGTGGCCCCGCCCCTTCTGGGTCTCGGCCTTTCCACCGAGACGCTCGTCTGGGTCGCGGTCGGCGGGCGCGGTTCGCCGCTCGCCGCCCTCGCGGGCGCCTTGCTCGTCAAGACCGTCGAAGGGCTGCTCGGCGAGTGGCTCGGTGCGGGGTGGCCGCTCGCCCTGGGCTTCCTCCTCTTGCTCGTCGTCCTGTTCTTTCCCCAGGGCGTGTTCGGCGGCCTGTTGGCGCGCCTCGCCCGACGGGAGCGCCCGTGAGCGCGCCTGCGACCGATCGGGGCGCGCCCGAGCCGGCCTCCCCCTGCATCGGCGTGTGCCGGCTCGACCCGGTCGAGCGCTTTTGCCTCGGCTGCGGCCGGACGATCGAGGAGATCGCTCGCTGGCCCGTGGCGTCGGCCGAAGAGCGGCGGGCGATCCTCGCCCGCCTCGCCGGCCGTCGGCGGCCGGGCCCCGCAGCGGGCGAAGACCGCGCCGCCCCCTCAGTTCTCGACGAGGCGGGGTAAGGCGCGCGCCTGGGCGACCCAGTCGGCCACCTCCTCGGGAGTCGGCGAGCGTCGGGCGTAGCGCTCACGGGCGTTGAGTTCCTTGAGCGCAGCGTGCAGCTTGACCGGATCCTGCCGGGCGAGCGCGTCGACCTGGCGAATGCCGAGCTCCTCGAGCATCATTCCGAAAACGGCGCCGATCCCGTTGATCCGGGCCATGTCCGCGCGCTGGACGAGGCGCAGCAAAAGCTCGCCGTCGATTCCTGCCCGCTCGGCCAGCGCCCGCCGTGCCGCGGCCTTCCCGGCTTGCTCCAAGAGTCGCGCGCAAGTGTTGATGCCCTGGCGTTTGAGGGCCATCCGCACGCTCCCCGGCACACCGCGCAGCTTGCTCACCGGGAGGGCGTAACTCGTGGGGATTGCCGAGCTGCCGGCCCGCCGCTCGCGGTCCCCTGTGACATGGCTCATCATTGGATTTTGGCCTCCGTTTCGGCCGGCACCCCATCGGTACCGGCGGGAGACCCGGGGCAATCTTCGTGCCGAGATCGAGCCGACCGATCAACTTTCCTTTCGTTTCAAAGGATTACGGAGAAATTCTCGGGGTTCGTCGAGGGCGGCGGGCGGCCCTCGCGGCCGACTTGTCAAAGGCGGCGACAGGAACCCAACGGGCCGGACGCCTTCAGCGATAGGCGCCGAGGGCCCGCTCGAGCGCAAGAGCGAGGCCGCGGCACTCCTCGGCGGTGAGGAAGGCGCCGATGCGGATCCGCCGGCCGTGCGAGCGGAGCCAGAGCCGCGCCGCGGTCGGGCCTGCCTCCTCGAGCTGGACCCGCACCCAATAGGGCTCGAAGCGGCAGTGCTCCTCGCGCCCGTCGGGCGCGATGCGGCGCAGGTACAACCCGCTCGAATCGAGCCGGATCTCCTCCCGCAGCCGGGCCCGCCGCCGGACCAGCACGAAGGCGGCGGCGAGGGCCAGGAGGTCGGCGCCGAGGAAACCCGCGACCGGCCAAGCGCCCACGAGCGCGAAGAGGCAGCCGAGCGCGCCGCTCACCGCAGCGAACGCCGAGAGCACCGTGGCCGCCCCCCATGGACCGAGGGAATTGTTCGGGTAGAGGACCGCCTCGAAGGGCGGCGGTGTCGCGTCCGTGCCGCTCGTCATACCGGGACCTCGATCGCGCTTGTGGGAGCGAACTTATGTCGAGCCGGCCGCGCCGTCCAATCCGCGAACGAACCTCGGCCGTTCTCGACCCGCGGGCCCGCGCCGAGGCGATCTTCGAGCGGCTGTCGGCAGCCCGGCCCGATCCCCACACCGAGCTCCGCTACCGCGATCCTTTCACCCTGCTCGTGGCCGTCGTCCTTTCGGCCCAAGCGACCGACGCCGGGGTCAACAAGGCGACCGAGAAACTCTTCGCCGTGGCGCCCACCCCGGAAGCGATGGTGGCGCTCGGGGAAGAGGGGGTCCGTGAGTACATCAAGACGATCGGGCTCTACCGGACCAAGGCCAAGAACCTCGTGGCGCTCTCGCGGGCCATTTTGGAGCAGCACGGCGGACAGGTCCCGCGCGATCGCGAAGCCCTCGAGAAGCTGCCGGGGGTCGGTCGCAAGACCGCCAACGTGGTCCTCAACGAGGCCTTCGGTGAGCCGGTGATCGCGGTCGACACCCACGTTTTCCGGGTCGCCAACCGGACCGGCCTCGCCCCCGGCAAAACCCCGCTCGAGGTCGAAAAGAAGCTCCTCGAGGTCGTTCCCGAGCGCTTCCGCAAGGGCGCGCACCACTGGCTCATCCTGCACGGCCGCTACATCTGCACGGCGCGCAAGCCCGATTGCCCCAACTGCCCGATCCGCGACCTCTGCGACCACTATGCACGTGTCGGCCCGACGGCCAGCGGCACGGCACCGGCCGGCAAGGGCGGCAAGGGATCGTAAACGCCGCCGACACCTCGCGGCCCGAGACGGCACCCCGAAAGACGCCGGTCGGCCTTCGCCATCCGTCGCTCGAGCAGGCGGCCCGTCGCCGCGTGGAGGGCATCGCGGCCCTCATCCGTCTCGGCCAGATTGCGCGTCCAGGCCGGGTCGGCGCGCCGATCGACCAGGATCGGTGGCAGGGCCGTGAAGCGCACGCAGGCCCAGCGTTCGTCGAGATCGACCGCGAGGCCGCAATCCTCGGGCCCTAGGCCGAGTGCCGCAGCGAGCCCCGGCAGCTCGCCATCGCGGAAATCGAGTTCCATCTGGGCGGAGCACCGCCAACGGGTGGGCCGGTCACCTGTAAGGAAACCCGACAGCGTTTCCCCGTCGCTTTGCAGAGGAACCGGCAGACCCAGAGCCTTGAGGATCGTCGGCACGAGATCGACGAGCTCGGTCGGTTCGGCCACCCGGCACCCATGGCCACCCGGCATGCGCGGATCGCGGACCAGGCAGGGCACGTGGAAGGTCGGGGGAAAGAAGGCGCCCTTGCCCAAGAGCCAATGGTCGCCCAAGAGCTCGCCGTGGTCGCTCGTGACCACGACGAGCGTCCGTTCCCACTCGGAACGGGCGCGGATCGCGGCGAACAGCCGGCCGATGTGGTGGTCGACTTCGGCCACGAGCCCGGCATAGACCGCGCGCAGCCGGGCGATCGTCGCGGCATCGAGATCGGGCGGCCCCTTGCCGGCGAGGCTCGGGTCGAGCGAGCCCTTGAACGGCTGGGCGAGCCATCCCGCCACGAGCGGGTGCAATCCCGCCTGTTCTTCGACGCTGGGCGCGCGCAGCGGCGGCCGTGTCCGACGGGGATCGACGAGCCGGCACCAGGGCGCGGCGGCGATCCAAGGCGGGTGCGGCTTGATCAGCGAGAGGTGGAGGGCCCAGGGGCGACCCTTCGGCTGGCGGGCGAGCCAGGCGAGTGCCTCGTCGACGAGGAAGGCGGTCTCGCTGTCTTCGGCCCGCCAGGGTGCCGGCTCGAACCAGGGGCGGTCGTAGGCCTCCTCCACCGGCATGCGCCCGTAACCGCGCCGCGCCAGATGGTCGAGCCAGGGCCCGGCCGCCTCGGGCAGGAGAAGGCCGACCCGGAAGCCCGGCAGGACCCCTTCGTAACTCGTGAGGCGCGGATCGTCCGCCGGCAGGATGCGCGGATCGGCGCTCGTGTCGGTGTAGCCGAACAGGGTCGGCGCGTAGCCCGCCTTGTCGAGCTCGAGGGCCAAATTGGTCAGGGTCCAATCGAGCGGCGTCCCGTTCGTCACCGAACGGTGGTTGAAGAGGTAGGTGCCGGTGTAGAGCGAAGCCCTTGCCGGACCGCAGGGTGCGGCTTGGCCGAAATGGCGGAGGAAGACCGTGGACTCGCGGGCGAAGGCCGCGAGGTTCGGGGTCGGCACGGGGCCGGTCCCGTCGAGATCGAGATGGTCGGCCCGCCACTGATCGGCGGTGACGAACAAGACATTCAACCCGGCCTCCGTCGCGGACACTTCACCGTTGAACTGGGCGGTGCCGAACGGCAGGCTCGGCGCGCCGAACGGGAGGATGCCCATGCGCGGGGTCGAGGTCGAGCCGGTTCTGGAGGTGATCGAACGGGGCTTCGCGGCCTCGGTGGCGCGGCTCGTCGAGCTGTTGCGGATCCCCTCGGTCGGCACCGACCCGGCCTATGCCGAGGACACCCGCCGCGCCGCCGCCTGGCTCGTCGACCGTCTCCGGGCGATCGGCTTCGAGGCGACGCTGCGGCCCACCGCCGGGATGCCGATGGTCGTGGCGCACGACCGGGACGCGCCGGCGGGCGCGCCCCACCTCCTCTATTACGGCCATTACGACGTCCAGCCGCCCGACCCGCTCGGCGAGTGGCAGAGCCCGCCTTTCGAGCCCACGATCGTCGAGGGCCCGCACGGGCCCCGGCTCGTGGCGCGCGGCGCGGTCGACGACAAGGGCCAGCTCATGACCTGGCTCGAAGCTCTCGCCGCCTGGAAGGCGGTGCACGGCCGCCTGCCGGTGCGCGTTTCGATCTTGATCGAGGGCGAAGAGGAGAGTGCGTCCGAGAACCTCGAACCCTTCCTCCTCGCGAATGCCGAAGAGCTGCGCGCCGACGTCTGCGTGATCTCGGATACCGGCATGCTCGGGATCGACGAGCCGGCGATCACGACCATGCTGCGCGGCATCGCCTATTTCGAGCTGCGCCTTCGCGGCCCCTCGCGCGATCTCCATTCCGGGATGTTCGGTGGTGCCGTTCCGAACCCGATCCACACGCTCCGCCGCGTGCTCGCCGCCTTGCACGCGGAGGACGGGCGGATCGCGCTCCCGGGCTTCTACGACCGGGTGGTCGAGCTCGATCCGGCGATCCGCGCCCAGTGGCAGCGCATCCCGTTCGACGAGAAGGGCTTTCTCGAGACCGCCGGGCTCGCTCGGTCCGTCGGTGAGGCCGGCCGCACGGTGCTCGAGCGCCTCTGGTCACGGCCCTGCTGCGACGTCAACGGGATCTGGGGCGGCTATACGGGCGAGGGCTCGAAAACCGTGATCCCGGCCCGGGCGGCCGCCAAGCTCTCCTTCCGGCTGGTCCCCGATCAGGACCCGTACGAGGTCGGCGAGCAGCTGCGGGCCTTCCTCGCCGCGCGGATCCCGGCCGATGTCGGGTGGGAGCTCGTGCCGATGGGCATGGGCCGACCGATCCGGGTGCCGAGCGATTCCCCCTTCCTCGCCGCCGCCCGCCGAGCGCTCGCGCGGGTGTTCGGCAAGGAGCCGGCGCTCATCGGCTGTGGCGGCTCGATCCCCGTGACCGCCACCATCCTGCACCGGCTCGGCATGGACAGTCTGCTCCTGGGCTTCGGGCTCGACGACGACCGCGTGCACAGTCCGAACGAGAAGTTCGAGCTCGCCTGCTACCGCAAGGGCATGCTCTCGCACGCCGTGTTCCTGGCCGAGGCGGCCCGGCTCCGCGACTGAATGACGACCCGGCCGCCCCGGCGGCTCGCGGACGGCTCAGACGTTGAAGCGGAAGTGGCAGACGTCACCGTCGCGGATCGGGTAATCGCGCCCTTCGAGACGCATCCGGCCGGCCTCCTTGGCACCCTGCTCGCCGCCGAAGCGGACATAGTCCTCGTAGGCGATGACCTCGGCGCAGATGAAACCCTTCGCGATGTCGGTGTGGATCCGGGCCGCCGCCTCGACCGCCGTGGCGCCGTCGGGCACGGTCCAGGCGCGCGCCTCCTTGGGGCCGGCGGTGAAGAAGGTGATCAGGCCCAACAGCCGATAACCCTCGCGGATCACCTTGGCGAGGCCCGGTTCCTCGAGCCCGAGCGTGGCGAGATAGGCCTTCCTCTCCTCGGGCTTGAGCTGGGCGAGCTCGGCCTCGATCGCGGCCGAGATCACGACCGCGCGCGCTCCTTGCCGGGCGGCCATGGCCGCCACGGCCTCGCTCCAGCGATTGCCGGTCGCGGCGGCGGCTTCGTCGACGTTGCACACATAGAGAACCGGCTTGGCGGTCAGCAGATTGAACCCGCGCAGAAGCTCTCGCTCCGCGGCCGAGAGCGAAAGGTTGCGGGCAGGTCTTCCCTCGCCGAGCTCGGGAAGGATGCGCTCCAGGAGCTCGAGTCGGGCCTTGGCCTCCTTGTCCTGGCCGCGCACCCGCCGGACGAGCCCGTCTTTTTGCCGCTCGAGGCTCTCGATGTCGGCCAACAAGAGCTCCGTCTCGACGAGCTCGGCATCGCGCAGGGGATCGACCCCGCCCTCGACATGGGTGACGTCGGGGTTCTCGAAGCAGCGCAGCACGTGGAGGATGGCGTCGACCTCGCGGATCGCCGCCAAGAACCGGTTGCCGAGCCCCTCGCCCTTGGACGCGCCGCGGACGAGCCCCGCGATGTCCTTGATCTCGAGCTGGGTGGGGACGACCTTGGCCGATTTGGCGAGCCGCGCCAGGACCTCGAGCCGCTGATCGGGCACCGGCACTCGGCCGATGTTGGGCTCGATCGTGCAGAACGGATAGTTGGCGGCGGCGGCCACCGCGGTCGCGGTCAAGGCGTTGAAGAGCGTGGATTTGCCGACGTTCGGCAGGCCCACGATCCCGCAGGCGAAGCCCATCTCAGCCGCTCCCCTCACCGCCTCCGGCCGCGGCCCGGGCCGCCTTGCGCGCGGCCCGCCGGGCCTCCTCCTCGGGGTCGCGCGACAAGAGCGCCACCTTGTTCATGAACCCGGAATCGTCGCCCCGGGCGAGCAGGGGTGCCGCTTCGGCGAGCGCGTCGAGCAGCCGCTCGAGCCACGGCCGCTCGTTCTTCGCGAAATCCGAAAGCACGTACCCCGTCACCTTGTCCTTGTGGCCGGGATGGCCGATCCCGATCCGCACCCGCTTGAACTCCTGGGTGCCGAGACAGGCAGCGATCGAGCGCAAACCATTGTGCCCGGCGACCCCGCCGCCGAGCTTCACCCGCACCTTGCCCGGTGCGAGGTCGAGCTCGTCGTGGAACACGACCACGTCCGGGAAGGGCAGCTTCAAGAAGCGGACCGCGGCGGCGACCGACCGGCCGCTCTCGTTCATGAAGGTCGAAGGCTCGAGCAGGAGGGCGCGCTCGCCGTCGAGCTCACCCTCGCTGATCCGACCCTGCCACTTACTCCGCCAGCCGGGAAAGCGCCAGCGCTCGGCGATCCGCTCGACCGCCATGAAGCCCACATTGTGGCGGTTGCCCGCATATTCCCGGCCCGGATTGCCGAGGCCCACGAAGAGCTTCAAGGGCCCCGGCCCACTCTCAGGAGGCCGCCTGCTCGGCCGCCCCGGCCGCCGTCTCGCCGGTGGTCGGCGGCACGATCGAGGCGATCGTGAAGTCGCGATCGGTGATCGTCGGCCGCACGCCGGGCGGGAGCGTGACGTGGCGGATGTGGACCGAGTCGCCGATGTCGAAGCCCGACAGATCGGCCACGATCTCGGCCGGGATGGCATCGGCCGGGCAGACGAGCTCGACCTCGCGGCGAACGATGTTGAGCACCCCGCCGCGCTTGAGGCCGGGGCAGTTCGCTTCGTTGAGGAAGCGCACCGGCACGAGCACGGTGACCCGCGCCCCCGCGGAAGCGCGCACGAAATCGAGATGGAGCGGCCGGTCGGTGACCGGGTGGAGCTGGACCTCGCGGGGTAGCACGTGCTCGATTCGGCCATCGATTTCGATGTCGAACACGGTCGCGAAGAAACGCGGTTGGTGGAGGAGCCGCTGCACTTCCTTGGCATCCAGGCTGATCTTGAGCGGCTCGGCCCCACCGCCGTAGACGATCGCCGGAATCTTGCCGGCCCGGCGGACGGCCCGCGCGCCGCCCTTCCCCGTTCGCTCACGCGGCCACGCCTTCAACACCTGCACCATGGGATCCTTTCTCCTGCCCCTCCGGTCCGCGGGACGACCCGCCCGGACAGACCCACGACCGTTCAGTCGAACAGACTCGACACCGAACTCTCGCTCGAGATCCGTCGGATCGCCTCGCCCATGAGCGGGGCGATCGACAGAACCCGGATCTTGTCGGCTACCCGGACCGCCTCGGTCGGCCGGATGCTGTCGGTGATCACGAGCGTGTCGAGCGAGGATGCGACGATCCGTGCCACGGCTCCGGCCGAGAGCACGCCGTGGGTGACATAGGCTTGCACCGAGACCGCCCCGGCCTTCAAGAGCGCATCGGCGGCGTTGCACAGCGTGCCGCCCGAATCGACGATGTCGTCGACCAGGATGCAGCGCATGCCGCGCACGTCACCGATGACGTTCATGACCTCGGAGACGCCCGCCCGCTCGCGGCGCTTGTCGATGATGGCCAAGCCCACGTCAAGCCGCTTGGCGAAGCCACGGGCCCGCGCCACACCACCGACGTCGGGCGACACGATCATCAAATTCTCGTTGCCGAACCGTTCCAAGATGTCCGGCACCATCAAGGGCGTGGAGAAGAGATTGTCGACCGGGATGTCGAAGAAGCCCTGGATCTGGCCGGCGTGGAGCTCCATGGTCAGAACGCGCGAGGCGCCGGCCGTGGTGATCAGGTTGGCGACGAGCTTGGCGGAGATGGGCGTGCGCGGGCCGGGTTTGCGGTCCTGACGGGCGTAGCCGAAATAGGGGATGACGGCGGTGATCCGGCGCGCCGAAGCGCGCTTGAGCGCGTCGATGATGACCAGAAGCTCCATGAGATTGTCGTTGGCGGGGTAACTCGTCGGTTGAATGATGAAGCAATCCTCGCCGCGGACGTTCTCGTGGATCTCGACGAACACCTCCATGTCGGCGAAACGGTGCACGGTCGCCTTGGTCAAATCCACCCGGAGATAAGCGGCGATCGCTTCGGCCAGCGGCCGGTTCGCGTTGCCGGCGATGAGCTTCATGGGCAGGGGTTCCGAAGAGGCGTCGGCGCGCGGCCGGGCTTCTATCAGTAGCGGCCCGGCGCCGCAACGGACGCGGCCCGTGCGCTCCGTTGCAGCGCAGGGCACTCGAGCTCACTCATTCCGCCTCGAGCGGCACGCCTTCGTAGATCTCGGCGAGTGGCAGCTCGATCCCGAGTTCGGGGAGCGCCACGACGCCCTCGGGGCCCTCGGCCGGGTCCTCGTCGACCCAGCCCGGCTCGCGCCGCCGCATGAGATCGACCCGCATCCGGTCGGGGTGCACCCAGAGGACCACCTTCAAGCCCGGGATGCTCTGGTAGGCCAAGCGCTTGCGGGTGAGATCGAACATCGCGGTCGAGGGCGAGAGCACCTCGACCACCACGACCGGGTCCGCGACGTGGGTGGCGCGCGGATCGCCGGGGCCGCAGCGCACGAAGGCATCCGGATACATGACGTCGCCGCGCGGCGAGACGACCTTGAGGTTCGAGCCGTGCGGCGCACAAGGGCTGCCGCGCAGCCGAGACGCCAAGGCTGCCGCGACGTTGATCGCGATCCGGTCGTGTCCGAGCGTGCCGCCCGCCATCATGCGGACGACCCCGCCCACCCGCTCGAAGCGCTCGGGCTGCCGGTTCTCCCAGTCGAGAAAGCCCTCGAGAGAGAGATCTTCCTTGCGCACCTCGGCCATCGGCGACCTCCGCCCCAAGATCATGCCACGGGGCGGAGGGCGCGGCCAGCCGAGCGGTCGAGCGCCGCCTCAACGCCCGATCAAGAGCCCGGGTAGCCAAGTCGTGAGCCCGGGAAAGACCGAGATGGCGAGCAACAGGAAGAGAAGCGGCAGGAGATAGGGGAGCACCGCGCGCGCCACGGTCTCGAAAGGGAGCCGGGCGACGTTGGCAGTGACGAACAGAACCACGCCCACGGGCGGGGTGATCGTACCGATCATGAGATTCAAGACGAACACGACGCCCAACTGGACAGGATCGATCCCGAGGGCGAGGGCCGGTGGGACGAGGATCGGCACCAACAGAAGGATCGCCGCGATCGCCTCCATGAAGCAACCGACGACGAGCAGCAGCAAGTTCACGAGCAGCAGGTAGACGAGGGGGTCGGCGATCCCGCTCACGAGCGCCGCCGAGACCAGCTGCGGCAGACGCGATACCGAGAGGCACCAGGCGAAGAGCGAAGCGGTCATGACCAGCGCCATCACGACGCCCGTGGTCTCGAGCGTGTCGACGACGAGCCGCGGCAGGTCGGCGAGGCGGAACTCTCGGTAGACGAACAGGCCCACGAAGAGCGCATAGAAGGCGGCGACCGCGGCCGCCTCGGTCGGCGTGAACACCCCGCCGAGCATCCCGCCCAGGAGCAGAAACGGCGCCAACAGCGCCCAGAGGGCATCGTAGGCGGCCCTCAGGAGCGGCCGCATTCCCGGGAAGGATTCGCGCGGCAAGCCCCTGCGGCGCGCCTCGAAGGCCACGAGCATCATCAACGAGGCGGCCATGAGGAGACCCGGGATCACGGCGCCCAAAAAAGTCCCCCGATGCTGGTCTCCGCCGTGACACCGTAAATCACCATCGGCAAGGACGGGGGGATGATCGGGCCGATCGTCGCCGAGGCGGCGGTGACCGCGGCCGCCGTCTCCGGATCGTAGCCGGCCTCCCGCATCGCCTTGATCTCGACCGTGCCGAGGCCGCCGGCGTCGGCCACGGCCGAACCGCTCATCCCGGCGAAGATCACCGAGGCCGTGATGTTGGCATGGCAGAGCCCGCCCCTGAGCCAGCCCGTGAGAACACGGGCGAAGGTGAAGATCCGCTCGGTGATCCCGGCCGCGTTCATCACGTTGCCCATGAGGATGAAGAAAGGTGCCGCGAGCAGCGGAAAGCTGTTGGCGGCCATCGCGATCCGCTGCGGCACGACGATCCCGGGAAAACCCGCGAGCAGCGTGAACAGCCAGCCCCCGAGGCCCAAAAGGACGAACAGCTCGGTGCCGGAAGCGAGCATCGCCGCCCAGCCGACCAGCACCCCGGTCACGAGTCCACTCAAGAGCCCTCGCGCAACCGGCGGACGACGAGCCGCAAGAGGAGAAGTCCCGCAACCGGCACCGCGGCGTAAACGAGCGCGAAGTGGAACGGCATCGTGACCATCGGGACGTCACGGTTGCGCCAAGCGATCACCAAGCCGTGCCAGACGAGCCCGATCGAAAGAAGAGCGGTGAGCGCGAGCGCGAGACGTGCCAAGAGCCGGCGGCCGGGAGGAGGCAGCCGTTCCGCGAGCACGCCGATGGCGATGTGGGTGCCGCGCCGCGACGCTACCACCGTGGGTGCCGCGCCGCGACGCTACCACCCACCCGAGGAGCGCCACCCAGACGTAGAGATAGCGAGCGGCTTCTTCGCTCCAGACCAAGGGCGCACCGAGAAGGTAACGCCAGACGATCTGCGCCAAAACGAGAGCGAAGATCAGAAAGAAAAGGGCCGTGGCGAGCGCTTCCACCAGTCGGTCGGTGAGCCGCGCCGGTAGCGCGCCCGCGGGCTCGCGCGTCTCGGGCCCGTTCACCGCACCGCCTGGATCCGCTCCCAGGTCCCCTTCCCCCAGCGCGCCTCGAAGCGCTGTGGCACGACTTTCAAGACCGCTTCGCGGAAACTCGCGACGTCCGGCGTGATCACCGTCATGCCGGCTTTCTCGAGCGTCAGCACGAGGCTCGCCTCGGCCTTGCGGATCTCCTCGTTCTGCCAGGCGATGCCTTCGGCGACGGCGGCTTCGAGGGCAGCGCGATCTTCGGGCTTCAGTCGCTGATACGCGGCCTCGTTGATCACCACGAGGCGCGGTGTGATGATGTGCCCGGTCAGCACGAGATATTTCTGCACCTCGAACAGTTTGGCGCTCTGGATCGTGGGCAGTGGGTTTTCCTGCCCGTCGACGACACCTTGCTGGAGCGCCAAATAGAGCTCGTTGAAGTTTATGGGCGTCGGTCTTGCACCCCAAGCTTCGGCCATCGCTTTGAAGACCTCGTTTTCCGGCACACGCAGCTTGAAGCCGACCATGTCGGCCACACTTTTGACCTCTTTCTTGGAGGTCGTGAGATGCCGAGTGCCGTAATAGGTCGTGCCCAGGATGCGCATGCCGCGCGCCTTCCTGAGCTGCTCGTCGTAGTCTTTGCCGATCGGCCCACTCATCGCCGCCACGAGATGCGCGGCGTCGCGCCAGATGTAGGGCGCTTCGACCACCGAGATGGTCGGCAGCCAGGTGCCGAAGTTGGCCGCGCCTTCGGTGACCATCTCCTGGATGCCGTTGGCCACCACCTCGATCATGTCGCGCGAACCGCCGAGCTGACCGCCCGGGAAGCCCTGGATTTCGATCCGGCCGCCGGTCTTGTCCTTCACCGCTGCGGCAACCCGGTCGATCATCTGGGCCGACGGATGGGTGGCGGGAACCACGTCGCCCCAACGCAGGACGACCTCGGCAGCGTGCCCTGCCCCGGCCACGAGCCCGACCGCTGCCGCCACGAGCCATTTGCCGATCATCTTCTGCGGCCTCCCCCGCAAGACCGCTGCGACATCAGGGAGGTGCCGAGCGACCGGTCAATCGCTGCCTTGCTCGGGCCGCGCTCCAGCCTCCGACGCCGGAAGGAGGCTTCGCCCGCAGCACGGGCGCCGGCCGCTAGTCGTGGCCGCCGAAGCTGCACCCCGGCAGGTCTCGCGTGCCGTGTTCGGCGTCCCAGGCGTCCTGGACCGCCTGGAGGATCCGCATGGCCGGAAGAGCCGCGGCCGCCGGCACGCGGGGAGGTCGGCCTTCCCGGACGGCGAGCACGACGTCGCCTGTCACCCGCGCACAGTTGCTTTGCTCGTCCTCGATCGCGACCGTGCCCTCGCGGGTCGTGAGCGTCGCTTTCAAAATGTCGAAAAGACAGGTGTCGCGGTCGCTGACCAAAATCTTGTCATGGATCCGAAAGGCCACGCGACAGCTGCCGTGAACGAGAAACGACCGGTCGTGCTCGGGCGCGAGCAGCACGACATATTCCATCGGGTCCCGGTCCGCGGGTGTGGCCTCCCCATCCAGCTCTGGATCCGTTTCGCCGGCGTGCGGTCGAGCGCGAAAAGCTGCACCGCGAGGTCGACGAAATGGCAGAAATGGTGCCAGAGAATGTTGTCGGTCCAGGAGCGCCGGCAACCCGTGGCCCCCACGTTTTCGAGCCGCGGGACGAAGAACCGACCGGCCAGGTGGCGCAGATGCTCGTGGCCCCGGGCGACCCGCTCGAGCAGGGGCTCGCGTTCGCGCCGGAAGCGCATCGGATGGCAGAGGGCGAGCATCACGCCGGCGGCTTGGGCGGCGGCGACCACCCGCTCGGCATCGGAGAGCCGCATGGCGAGCGGGATCTCGACGAGCGCCGGCTTGCCCTCCGCCAGGCGGGCGAGCGCGTGGGGGACGTGCAGCTCGGAGGGGCTGGCGACGATCACCGCGTCGATCGCCGGGTCGGCGAGTAGCTCGTCGAGCTCGGTGGTCCACCGCCGATCGCCGAAGTGGGCGGCGAACTCGGCCGCGGCTTCGGCCCTTCGCCCGCACGGCGTCGCGAGCTCCACCCCGGGCATCTTCCGCAGCGCCAGGGAATGCCAGGACCCCATCGTGCCGTAGCCGATCATGCCGATCCGCATCGCTCACCTCCCCGCCGGCCGACCGCGCAGGAAGGCGAGATCGCACCCTTCCGGCGCCTGCAGGATCTCCTGCTGCCAGAGCCGTGCCCAGCCACGCTCGGGTGTCTCGGGCGGCCGCCAGGCTTCGCGCCGGCGACCGAGCTCGTCGGCCTCGACCAAGAGGTCGAGCCGGCGCTCGCGCACCGAGAGCCGGATGCGATCGCCCGTGCGCACGAGGGCCAAGGGTCCGCCCGAGGCGGCGTCCGGGGCAACGTGCAGGACGACCGTGCCGAAGGCGGTGCCCGACATCCGCGCATCCGAAATCCGCACCATGTCCTTCACCCCGGCACGGGCGAGCTTTTTCGGGATCGGCAGGTAACCGGCCTCGGGCATGCGCGCGGGCGAGGCGGGCCCGGCGTTCTGGAGCACGAGGATATCGCCGGGCTCGACCTCGAGGTCGGGATCGTCGATCCGCCGGGCGAGATCCTCGAGGCTCGCGAAAACGACCGCTCGGCCCTCGTGCTCGAAGAGTTCGGGCGTGGCGGCCGCCCGCTTCAAGATGGCACCCTGCGGCGCCAGCGTGCCGAAGAGCGCGACGAGCCCGCCCACGGGCGAGACCGGATCCGAAAGCGGCCGGATCACCGCGCGGTCGACCGGCTCGCCGAGCGGCTCGGCCAAGACCTCGCCGAGCGTGCGGCCGTCGACCGTCGCCACCTCGGCGTGGAGCAGGGGTGCGAGCTCGCGCAGCACCGCCGGCATCCCGCCGGCTGCGAAAAAGTCCTCCATGTAACCTTGCCCCGTGGGCTTCAGATCGACCAGCACGGGTGTGGTTTCCGAGAGCGCATCGAGCGCGCGCAGATCGAAGCGGAGCCCGAGCCGGCCGGCGATCGCGGCGAGGTGCACGACCGCGTTGGTCGAGCCCGACAGGGCGAGCAGCACGCGCATCGCGTTCGCGAGGCTCTGCTGCGAGACGATGGTGCGGAGGCTCCGGCCGGTTCCGACGAGCCGCGCGGCGAGCGCACCCGTGGCCTCGGCAATCCGCAGCCGGTCGGCGTGCACCGCGGGGATCGCGGCCGAGCCCGGCAGTGCCACGCCCAGGGCTTCGGCGAGGCAGGCCATGGTCGAGGCGGTGCCCATGACGGCACAGGTGCCGGCGGTGACCGCAAGGCGCCCCTCGACCGCGCGGATCTCCGCCTCGTCGAGCTCGCCCGCCCGGTAGCGCGCCCAGAAACGCCGGCAATCGGTGCAGGCCCCGAGCCGCTCGCCCCGGTGCCGGCCGGTCAGCATCGGTCCCACGACGAGCTGGACGACCGGCAGATCGGTCGAAGCCGCACCCATGAGCTGCGCCGGCACGGTCTTGTCGCAGCCGCCCACGAGCACCGCGGCATCCAGCGGCTGCGCCCGGAGCATCTCTTCGACGTCGATCGCCATGAGGTTGCGCAGATAGAGCGAGGTCGGGTGCAGGAAGGGCTCACCCAGCGAGATCGTCGGGAAAGCCAGCGGCAGGGCACCGGCCGCGAGCACGCCGCGGCGCACCGCCTCGACCAGCTCGCCCATCGTGCGGTGGCAATTGTTGAGCTCGGAGGGGCTCGTCACGATGCCGACGATCGGCCGCTCCAGCATCGCCTCGGAAAAGCCCATCGAGCGGGCGAAGGAGCGGCGCAGATAGAGCGCGAAGTCGGGGTCGCCGTATTGGGTGAGGCCGCGGCGCAAGCCTTGTGGCCGATCGGTCACGAGCCCCTCTCCCCGCGGGCCGCGGCGGTGCACCCCGCCGGCTCGCCACGCGCCACGCGATTGATGCGGATGCGCCGTACGGCTTTACTCTGGGTTAACCATTCGATGGTAGAGGGAGAAACGCCGGGGCGGGCTGCACCCGCCGGCGGCTCGGAGTCGGGCGATGAAGGTCGGCATCCTCGCGGGCGGGGTCGGCTCGCGGCTTTCCGAGGAGACCGTCGTCAAGCCGAAGCCCATGGTCGAGATCGGTGGCCGGCCGATCCTCTGGCACATCATGATGCATTATGCCGCCTACGGCTTCAAAGATTTCGTGATCGCCCTCGGCTACAAGGGCGAGGTCATCAAGCGCTACATGGCCGATTATTGTGCGCTCGAAAGCGACATGACGGTCGATCTCGGAACCGGTAAGGTCGAGCTTCATCGCCATCACAGTCAGGATTGGCGGGTCGAGCTGATCGACACGGGCCAGCACACGGGCACGGGCGGGCGGATCAAGCGGCTCGTGCCCTACATGGGCGGCACCTTTTTCATGACCTGGGGCGACGGTGTTTCGACCGTGAACCTCCGCGAGCTACTCGCTTTCCACAAGCGGCACGGCAAGATCGCCACGGTGACCGCGGTCCGCCCGCCCGCCCGCTTCGGCCGGCTCGACCTCGACGGCGACCGGGTGGCGCGCTTCGCCGAGAAGCCGCAGCTCGAGGAGGGCTGGATCAACGGTGCCTTCTTCGTCCTCGAGCCCGAAGTGGCGGATTACATCCCCGACGACTCGACCATGTTCGAACAGGGCCCGCTCGGGCGGCTCGCCGAGGAGGGGCAACTCATGGCGTTCCGCCACGAGGGTTTCTGGCAGTGCATGGACACGCTGCGCGACAAGGTCCTTCTGGAACGGCTCTGGGAGTCGGGCAAAGCGCCCTGGAAGATCTGGGATTGAGGCGGAGAGCCGTGGGAGAACCTCCGTGCGCGTGCTCTTGACCGGAGCCGACGGCTATGTCGGCCGCGTCCTCTGGCGCCAGCTCCGCGAACATGGTCACGCCGTCGTGGCCCTCGATTCGGGCCTCTTCGCAGGATGCGGCCTCGGCCCCGAGCCCGTCGAGCCGCTCGATTTGCGGCTCGACGTCCGCGCCATCGAGCGCCGCCATCTCGAAGGCATCGACGCCGTCCTGCACCTGGCCGGCATCTCGAACGATCCGTTGGGCGACCTCGACCCGGCCGTGACCTTCGCGATCAACCACGAAGCCTCGGTCCGCCTCGCGCGGCTCGCCAAGGAGGCGGGGGTGACGCGGTTCGTTTTCGCCTCCTCCTGCTCGGCCTATGGTGCGGCGGGCGATGCGATCCTCGACGAGACCGCCCCGTTCAACCCCGTGACCCCTTATGCCGAGAGCAAGATCCGGGTCGAGCGCGACCTCGCGGCCCTGGCCGACGAGCGCTTCTCGCCGGTGTTCTTGCGCTCGGCCACGGCCTATGGCTGGGCGCCCCGGCTGCGCGGCGACCTCGTCGTCAACAACCTCCTGGGCTGGGCCTTCACCACGGGCAAGGTGCTGATCAAGTCGGACGGCACACCTTGGCGGCCGCTCGTCCACGTCGAGGACATGGCCGCGGCCTTCGTGGCCGTGCTCGAAGCGCCGCGCGAGGCGGTCCACGGCGAAGCCTTCAACGTGGGTCGGGACCGGGACAATTGGCGAGTGAGAGACCTCGCCGAGATGGTCGCGGCCGCCGTCCCGGGTGCCGAGATCGCTTACGCCCCGGGCGGCGGGCCCGACAAGCGCAATTACCGCGTGAGCTTCGCCAAGATCCGCGAACGGGTGCCGGGATTCCGCCCGCGCTGGACGGTCGAGGAGGGGATCCGCGACCTGGCTACGGCCTACGAGCGGTACGGCCTCACCCTCGCCGACCTCGAGGGCGGCCGTCTGATCCGCCCCGCCCGGATCAAGGAGCTTTCGGCCCAGGGCCGGCTCGGCCCCGATCTCGCTTGGAAGAAGGCCGCATGAGCCGGATCACGGGCTGCCGCTCCTGCGGCGCGAAAGAGCTCCTGCCCGTACTCTCGCTCGGCGCGCTACCGCTTTCCGACGGCTTCTTGACGGCGGCCGAACTCGACCGGCCGGAGCCGCGCTTTCCGCTCGACGTCGCCTTCTGCCCAGCTTGCGGGCTCGTCCAGATCCTCGACACGGTCCCGCCCGAGATCCTCTTCGGCCGCGATTATCCCTATTTCTCCTCGGTTTCGGCCACGCTCCTCGCGCATTCGAAAGCCCACGTGGCCGAACGGCTGGCGGAGCTGCCGCCCGGGCCCGACACGCTCGTCGTCGAAGTCGCCTCGAACGATGGCTATCTTCTCCAATTCTATCGCGAAGCCGGCGTTCGGGTGCTCGGCATCGACCCGGCGCCCGGGCCGGTGGCGGCGGCGCGGGCCAAGGGTATCGAGACGATCGAGGCCTTCTTCGGCCGCGACCTCGCCGAACGGCTCGTGGCCGAGGGCCGCCACGCCGACCTCGTGCACGCCAACAACGTCTTGGCCCACGTGGCCGACCTGCACGGCTTCCTGGACGGCATCCGCCTGCTCCTGAAAGACGGGGCGCGAGCGGTCGTCGAGGTGCCTTATGTGCGCGACCTCGTCGAGAAGCTCGCCTTCGATACGATCTACCACGAGCATCTCTGCTATTTTTCCGTGCGCGCGGTCGACCGGCTCGTGCGTCCGCACGGCCTGTTCCTCGTCCGGGTCGAACGGGTGCCGATCCACGGCGGCTCGCTGCGGCTCTTCTTGAGCAAGGAGGACAGCCCCGATGCCACGGTCGGGGCGATCCTCGCCGAGGAGAAGGCGATCGGGCTCGACCGCCACGCCTGGTTCGCGAGCTTCGCCGCCCGGGTCGAACGGCTGCGCGAAGACCTGCGGGCCGTGCTTTCCGATCTGAAGCGAGCGGGCAAGAAGATCGCGGCCTACGGTGCCGCGGCCAAGGGCACGACCCTCCTCAACTTTTGCGGGCTGGGGCCGGAGCTCCTCGATTGGGTGGCCGACAAGAACCCTTTCAAGCAGGGCCGCTTCGTGCCGGGGGTGCGGCTGCCGATCGTGGCCCCCGAGCGGATCCTCGCCGAGATGCCGGATTTTCTCTTGATCCTGCCTTGGAACATCGAGGCCGAGATCGTGGCCCAAGAAGCCGCGTACCGTGAGCGCGGCGGCCGCTTCCTCGTGCCCGTGCCGTCTCCGCGGATCGTCGCGTGAGCCCCGCCACGACCTGCCCGGCTTGCGGCGGGAGCACGCTCGAGCCGGTCTGGCGGGTGCCCTCGGTCCCGGTCCATTCCTGCCTCATGGTCGAAAGCGAGGCCGAGGCCAGGGCCTTCCCGCGCGGCCGGCTCGATCTCGTCTTCTGCCCGGCCTGCGGCTTCCTCTTCAACGCCGCCTTCGACCCGGCCGTGCAGCGTTACTCCCCGGCCTACGAGGAGACCCAGGCCTTCTCGCCGCGCTTTTTGCGGTTCCTGGCCGAACTCTGCGAGGACCAAGCGAGCGAGTACGAACTCGCGGGCAAGCTCGCCCTCGAGATCGGCTGCGGCAAGGGCGAGTTCCTCACGGCGCTCGTCGAGCGCACGGGCTGTCGCGGCATCGGCATCGACCCGGGCTTCCGGCCCGAGCGGCTCGCGACGCGCGCCGCCTCGCGGCTCACTTTCGTGCGCGACCTGTACGGCCCCGCTTGGTCCCGGCTCGCCCCCGACTATCTGGCCTGCCGGCACACCCTCGAGCACATCGGCCCGGTCGGAGCCTTCGTGCGCGACATTCGCCGCACGCTCGGCGACCGGTCGGACACGGTCGTGATGTTCGAGGTCCCCGATCTTCGCCGGATCTTGGTCGAGCAGGCCTTCTGGGACATCTATTACGAGCATGCGAGCTATTTCACGGCCGGCTCGCTCGCCCGTCTGTTCCGCCGCGAGCAGTTCGCGGTCCACGCCCTTTGGCGTTGCTACGACGATCAATACGTCGTCCTCGAGGCCCGACCCGCTACCGGCCCCACCACGAGCACCTTGCCGCTCGAGGACGATCTCGCCGAAACCCGGGCGCTCGTTTCGGCCTTCCGCGCGGGCATCGGGCAGAAACTCGCGGAGCTGCGCGGCCGGATCGAGGGTTGGCGGCGCGAGGGAAAGCGGATCGCGGTCTGGGGCTCGGGTTCGAAGGCTGTGGCCTTCCTGGTCGTGCTCGGGCTCGGTGCGGAAATCACGGCCGTGGTCGACGTCAACCCGTTCAAGCAGGGTCGCTGGCTCGCCGGCACGGGCCACCGGATCCTCGGCCCCGACGATCTCGTGGCGGTTCGCCCCGAGGTGGTGCTCGTCATGAACCCGATCTATGTGGACGAGATCCGCCGCGATCTCGAATCGCGCGGGCTCACGCCCCTGCTCGTGCCGCTGCGCTGAGCCGCCGGGGGAGCGGCCTTGGCGCTCCCGGGGGCTTGATCTAGAACGGTTCCAAGCGCGTAACGATCGAAGCCGGCTCGCCGGCACCGCCTGCACGAGAGGACCGATGCTCGGCTTCGCTTTGCGTCCGCAGAAGCGCTTCACCGACCTTTCCGAGCGCGAGATCCTGGCGCTCGCCATCACCCTCGAGGAAGAGGACGGGCGGATCTACCGCGATTACGCGGAAGGCTTGCGGGATCAATATCCGGCTACCGCCAAAGTGTTCGAGGCGATGGCCGAGGAGGAGAGCGAGCACCGTCGCCGGCTGATCGACCTCTACCGCGAGAAGTTCGGCGAGCACATCCCGCTCGTCCGTCGCGAAGACATCCGCGGCTTCGTCCGCCGCAAGCCTTTGTGGCTCACCCGCCCGCTCGGCCTCGAAGCGGTCCGCCGGCAGGCCGCCGAGATCGAAGAAGAAACCGGCAATTTCTATCGCAAAGCCGCCCAGCACGTGACCGATGCGAGCATCAGGAAGCTCCTGATCGACCTCGCCGAAACGGAGCAGCAGCACGTCGCCACGGCCGAGCGGCTCGAGGCCACCCACCTCGCCGGGGAGGCCGGGAAGAGCGAGGAGGAGCAGGCCCGCCGGCGGTTCGTCCTGCAGTTCGTCCAGCCCGGCCTCGCCGGGCTCATGGACGGCTCGGTGAGCACACTCGCCCCGCTCTTCGCCGCGGCGATGGCCACCGGCAATTCCTGGGAGACCTTCCTTGTCGGCACCGCCGCTTCGGTCGGTGCCGGGATCTCGATGGGCTTCGCCGAAGCGCTCTCCGACGACGGGGCGTTGACCGGGCGCGGCCACCCCTGGGTCCGCGGCTGGGTGTGCGGCGGGATGACCACGCTCGGCGGCCTCGGCCACACGCTTCCTTACCTCATCCCGGATTTCTGGGTGGCGACCACGCTCGCGGTCATCATCGTCCTGTTCGAGCTCTGGGCGATCGCCTGGGTCCGCGCCCGCTACATGGACACACCCTTCCTGCAGGCCGCTTTCCAGATCGTCGTCGGCGGCTTCCTCGTGTTCCTCTCGGGGATCGTGATCGGCAGTGCTTGAACCGCGTCCGCCGCCGGTCGAGGGCCGCGCCGGCGAGCCGCGCGACCTTTGCCCGGCCCCCGTCGTTCAGACGGAGAAACTGGAGCCGCAGCCGCAGGAGCTCGAGGCGTTCGGGTTCGAGACTTTGAAATAGGCCCCGGAAAGGTCGTCGACGAAGTCGAGCTCGGCGCCCAGAACGTAAAGGAGCGACATGCCGTCGACCACGACCTCCGCACCCTCGGCGCGGACCGTGACGTCGTCCGGGAAGGAGCTGTCGTCGAGTGCGAACTTGTAGCGGAAGCCCGAGCAGCCGCCGCCTTCGACGGCGATGCGGAACTTGAGCCCCGGCCGGCCGTCCTTGCGCACGAGCTCGCCGATCCGCCGCGCCGCGGCCGGTGTCACCCTGATCGGGTCGGGCCGACCCTTGATCTCCGCCATGGCGCGCTCCTATCCTCCGGGTACTTGCCCCAACGATCTAAGAAGTGCGCCGCGCTTGTCAAACCGGCTCGCGGCACGGCGCATCGGTTCGGCACGGAGAAGGCCCCGATGCGGCTGAACCTCGCCTCTTACGCCTGCCGGCCGGAGGCGAGCGCGGGTCGTGTCGTGCCCGAACCGGAAAGCCCCTTGCGCAGCGTCTTCCAGCGCGACCGCGACCGAATCGTCCACTCCACGGCCTTCCGGAGGCTCGAGGGCAAGACCCAGGTGCTCGCCCCCTCGCGCGGCGACCATTACCGCACCCGCCTCACCCACAGCCTCGAGGTGGCGCAGATCGCGCGCACCGTGGCCCGCGCGCTCTCGGTCGAAGAGGACCTCGCCGAAGCGATCGCGCTCGCCCACGACCTCGGTCATTCGGCCTTCGGCCACGCCGGCGAGCGGGCACTCGACCGCGCGCTCGCGGCGTTCGGCGGCTTCGACCACAATCTCCAGACCTTCCGCATCGTGACCGCGCTCGAGCGCCGCTACGCCGCCTTCGACGGCCTCAATTTGACCTTCGAGACGCTCGAAGGCGTGGTCAAGCACAACGGCCCCGCGCGCATGCCTTTGCCCGAGCCGATCGCCCGCCACCCGCTCGCCGAGCGGATCGATCTCGCCACTCAGCCACCCGTCGAAGCGCAAATCGCCGCGATCGCCGACGACGTCGCCTATTGCGCGCACGATCTCGACGACGGTTTGCGGGCGGGCTTCTTCGTCGCCGAAGACCTCCTGCCGCTGCCCGGCGTGGGCCCGCTCGTCCGCGGCCTGCTCGACGCGCACCCGCGACTCGAGCGCAGCCGGCTCGCGCACGAGACCACCCGCCGGCTGATCGACGCCATGGTGAGCGACCTCGTGGCCGAGGCCCGCCGGCGGATCGCCGCCGCCGACCCGGCTTCGCCCGAGGACGTGCGCGCCCTCGATCGGCCGCTCGTGGCGTTCGGCCCGGCCATGGCCGAGACGGTGGCGGCACTGCGCGCCTTCTTGGGCGAAAGGGTCTACCGCCATTTCACCGTCGCGCGCATGAGCCGCAAGGCCGAACGCCTGGTCGAGGAGCTCGTCGGGGCGTTCCTCGAGGCGCCCGAGTGCCTGCCCGACCATTGGCGGGCCCGGGCGGTCGATCGGGAGGCGACGGCTGCCGCGGTACGCGATTATATTGCCGGCATGACCGACCGATACGCGATCGACGAGCACGACCGCCTCTTCAACACGGGCCGCGAGCCGAGATGAACGCTTTCGACGCTATCGCCGACCTCGTCCGCGCGGCCCTTTCGGGCCTGATCGAAGCGGGCCGCCTGCCGGCCGGGCTGCCGCTCGATTCCGTCCAGGTCGAGCCTCCGCGCGATCCGGCGCACGGCGAAGCGGCGACCAACGCCGCTCTCCTGCTCGCCAAGCCCGCCGGGCTCGCGCCCATGGAGTTCGCCGAACGGCTCGCGGCGGCGCTGCGGACGGCGCCCGAGGTGGTCGAGGCGACCGCGGCCCGGCCGGGTTTCGTCAATCTGCGGCTCGTGCCGGCCTTTTGGCAGCGCGCGATCGGCGCCGCGCTCGCGCTCGGTGCGGACTACGGCCGGGTCGATCTCGGCCGCGGCCGGCCGGTCGACGTCGAATATTGCTCGGCCAACCCGACCGGGCCCCTCCACGTCGGCCACGGCCGCGGCACGGTGTTCGGCGACGCGCTCGCCAATCTCCTGGCCTACACGGGCTGGAAGGTCACCCGCGAATATTACGTCAACGACGCCGGCGCGCAGATCGAAACCCTCGCCCGCTCGGTCCATCTGCGCTACCGCGAGGCCCTGGGCGAGACGATCGGACCGATCCCCGAAGGGCTCTACCCGGGCGACTATCTCGTCCCGGTCGGCCGGGCGCTGGCCGAGAGCGAAGGGCGGCGCTGGCTCGACCGCCCCGAATCCGAATGGCTCACGCTCTTCGCCCGCCGCGCCGTGGACGCGATGCTCGCCCGCATCCGCGATGACCTCGCAGCATTGGGCGTGCACCACGACGTCTTCCGCTCCGAGCGCGAGCTCGTCGAGAGCGGTGAGGTCGAGGCGGCCCTCGCCTTCATGGAGAGAAAGGGTCTCCTCTACGTGGGAACGCTTCCCGCCCCCAAAGGCAAGCCCGTCGAGGATTGGGAGCCCGTCCCGCAGCTCCTGTTCCGCGCCACCGCCTTCGGCGACGACACCGACCGGCCCTTGAAGCGCTCGACCGGCCATTGGACCTACTTCGCGGCCGACATCGCCTACCATCTCGACAAGTGGCGGCGTGGCTTCGACCGGATGATCGACGTTTGGGGCGCCGATCACGGCGGTTACGTCAAGCGTATGCAGGCGGCCGTGAAGGCCTTTTCCGACGGCAAGGCCAGCCTCGAGATCCGCCTCTGCCAGCTCGTCAACCTCTTGGACGGCGGCAAACCTTTGAAGATGAGCAAGCGCGCCGGCCGGATCGTCACCTTGCGGGACGTGGTCGACGAGGTCGGCAAGGACGTCTTCCGTTTCATGATGCTCACCCGGCGCAACGACGCCCCCTTGGACTTCGACCTGGTCAAGGTGACCGAGCAATCGAAGGACAATCCGGTCTTCTACGTGCAGTACGCGCACGCCCGGATCCGCTCGGTGTTCCGCCACGCCGCCGAGCAGGGCCTGCCCGCGACGACCGCCGAGCTCCGCGAGGCACCGCTCGAGCGGCTCGCCGACCCGGCCGAGCTCGCCCTCGTGCGGGCGGTGGCGGCCTGGCCGCGGACCGTGCGGGCGGCGGCCGAGCAGAGCGAGCCGCACCGGATCGCCTTCTACCTGCAAGAGCTCGCGGCACTTTTTCATGCACTCTGGACGCGCGGCAAGGAAATGCCCGATCTTCGCTTCCTGGTGGCCGAGGACCGTCCCCTCACCCTCGCCCGCCTCGCCCTCCTCGAGGCGGTGCGCACGGTCCTCGCGACCGGGCTCGGCCTTTTGGGTGTGACCCCGGTCGAGGAGCTGCATTGAAGAGGCTCGGCGCGGAGGACGGGGATGGCGAGCATCCAAGAGACCTTGGCAGCCGGCCGCAAGGGGTACACGACGCTCGTGGCG
>Ga0308405_1000401_pt1 | contig 25307 bp, 28 predicted proteins | sample HotsprSampleMS13_FD_203473 | JGI IMG/M metagenome (GOLD analysis project Ga0308405, IMG submission 203473) | Hot spring phototrophic mat microbial communities from Mushroom Spring, Yellowstone National Park, Wyoming, United States - 20060912_MS13 ...
AAAGAAAAATAGTAAAATAATAGTAGAGGAGTTAGAAGTTTATGCATAGATTTCGGGGACATCTTTTTGATCTAACGGATATTACTTCAGGGACATCGAATTTTGATCTAACACCCTTCTCCATCAATATAATCTCATTAAGAGCGCTTTAAAAAATTCTTTTAAAAATTATCAAGAGGTTTTTATATGGATTTTTAGAAAAAAGCACTCAAGCTAAAAATAAAAATAGGATTCTAAAATCTATATCCAAGCCCAATATTAAACAAAATCCCACTTCCATTAACTTCCTTCCACTCCTCAAATAATGGTACATTAAATTTAATTCCGTTTTCAACACCATTTTTAAATTTATATCTAACATTAACATATATTTGAGTTCGATAAATCCTAACCATTTTTTTCCCTATTATACTACTCCCAATTAAAATATGAGAGCCTGAAGTATTTTTATAGTATACTGTGGTTTCAACAGATGGACCTTCTCTATATAAAAGAGGTTGATATGAAATCTTTTACAAAATCATTTGAAGAATTCTTTATATTTTCAGGCGTATCAACCTCAACAAACTTGCCAGCATTTAAAACAGCAACTCTTGATGAAATAGTTAAAGCAAGTTTTATATCATGAGTTACAACAATTGATGTAACTTTTAATTTCTTAGACATATTTTTAATAAGATCTATTATTATATCTGAGCTTATGGGATCAAGACCAGTGGTTGGCTCATCATATAAAACATATCTTGGATTATGTGCTATTGCTCTTGCAAGAGCAACCCTTTTTTTCATTCCACCTGAAAGCTCATTTATTTTTTTATACTCAACACCTTTAAGTCCTACAAGCTCAAGTTTTTCTCTTGCAACATCTAAATATTTTTTTTCATAAATATTAGTTAAATATTTAAGTCCAAAACTAACATTTTCCCACACATTTAGAGAATCAAAAAGAGCTCCATCTTGAAATAGATATCCAAATTTTTCCCTAACTTTTTGAATCTCAAACTCTGATTTAAGTGAAAGTATATCTACTCCATCTATAATTATTTTTCCATACTCCGGATTTATAAGCCTAATGACAGATTTCAAAAATGTTGATTTTCCAGTTCCAGAAGGACCTATTATTGTAAATATCTCACCATCTCTTATATCAACACTTATATCATCAAGAACTTTTTTAGATGAGTATATCTTTGTGAGATTTCTAATATCTATCATGTTATACCTACTATAACAAGAATCGAACTTACAAAATAATCTATCGCAAGTATCATTATCATTGATATAACAACAGAATCTGTAGTAGATCGTCCAACACCTTCTGCCCCACCAGTTGCATAAAAACCTTTATAACAAGATATTGTTGCAATTGCAAAGGCGAAAAAAAATGTTTTTATAAATCCATGAAAAAAGTTTTTTACCTTCATATATTGAAATATATCATCAAAATAAACAGTTGAAGAAATCCCAAGTTTTATATAACTAACAACAAAACCACCAAGTATCCCAACAACGTTTGCAATAAGTGTAAGAATTGGAAGCGCTATCAAAAATGCAATATATCTTGGAATAAGAAGATACGTTGAAGGATTTGTGCCAAGGGTATATAAAGCATCAACTTGTTCTGTTATAACCATAGTTCCTATCTCTGCTGTAACACTTGAGCCAGCCCTTCCACTTACAACTATTGCAGTAAGTACTGGTGCAAGTTCTTTTACAAGTGAAAATCCAACAACTGTTCCAACATAAAGCGGTTCATTGAAAAGATTTTTTGAAGTATACCCACTTTGAAGCGCAAGAACCATTCCGGTAAAAAGGCTTGTAAGTATAACAACACCTATTGACTCAATACCTATTCTTACAGTTTGTTTCATAATTTCTTTTTTTTCAAGTTTGGAATTAAAAAGCCAAAAAAACATTCTTTTTATCATCAAACAGCATCTTCCAAGATGAAATGCAATATCAATTGTAATTTTTCCTATTTTATTAATTATCATATCTATAAATTCTATAAACCCTTGGTGTTATAAGTGTTGTTATCTCATAAGATATTGTGTTTGCTTTTTTTGCAAGTTCAATTGTTGATATAAACTCCTTACCATCTCCACCACATATTATAACATCATCACCAACATCGCAGCTTACATCACTTACATCAACCATAAACATATCCATAGTTATATTACCAACAACAGGACATCTTTTTCCTTTTATTAAAACATCTGCTTTATTTGAAAGTGCTCTTAAATAACCATCCCCATAACCACAAGCAACTGTTGCAATTCTTGATTTTTTAGATGTTTTATATGTATGTGAATAACTTATCCCTTCTCCTTTTTTAACTGTTTTTATAAAAACTATTTTTGATTTCCAGGTAAGTATCTGCTTAAATCCTTCCATGCCACCATATACTGCTATTCCACATCTAACCATATCCATATGTGATTGGCTATAAACAACTGTTGCATAAGAATTTGCAATATGTTTTATAAAACTAATTTTTTTTAGTTTCTTAACAAGATTTCTATATCTGTTTATTTGGCTAATTGTAAAATCCTTATCAGTGTTAGCAGATGATAAATGTGAATATATTCCCTCAATTTTAACACCTGTATTAAAACTTTTTTCAATCATCTTTATAATTGATGTCTCACTTGCTCCTATTCTATTCATACCTGTTTCAAATTTCAGATGAACATTAATTCTAACATTTCTTTTTTTTGTATATTTTATAATCTCATCCATTGCTGATAAACTTGAAACAGTTGGTGTAAGATTATACTCATATATATATTTGATGTTTGAAAATGGATAAATGTTTCCAAGTATTAAAATTGGAAGTTTTATACCGTTTTCTCTTAAAATTATTGCTTCTTCAACACTTGAAACTCCAAAATAATCACAAAGTTTTTTTGCTTGAGCAAATTTTGATATATTTATCATCCCATGCCCATAAGCATTTGCCTTAACTACAAATGTAAGTTTTCTTTTTCCTATTATTTTTTTTATTTTTTTTAAATTATATTCAACTGCAGAGAAATCAATCACTGCAAAGTTAGGTCTTAAAAATCTATTCATAAAATAATTTTAGCATTTTTAAATTTTTTAAAATTATCTTTTTAAACAAATATTATTCAAAACTTTAAACTTTTTATTTTAATAAAATTAGCTATACAATTTTTTGGAAATAAGTCATTCATTTTTATATAAAAATAAAAAAATAAAATCAAAATTCCCCTTATTATATCCCCCTTTTGTTAACCATAACTCTGCATTTTTTAGTGAATAAGTTGTTCTTTTTTACATAAAAACAAATTTAAATCCCCCTATAATCCCCCCGACGTAACGTCGGGGGGAGAAGAAGAGGAGGATTTTAAAAATCTTTCTTTTTTCCACTAAAAATAAGTTAGATTACACACATTTTTACCTATACCTTAATAAGTTACAAGCATTAAAAAAATTTTATGATTATTCCATAAAAATTATTAAATTTGAGTTAACAAAGTGGAAACTCAAGGGAATTTAGATAGATTTATTTTATAACTAAAGTGGTATTTCCTCATCAAGAGTTTTTTCAGTTGGAGGAAGTGGTTCTGAAAATCTTGTATACTCTGGGAAAAACATCAACTGAACAGTATCTACTGGACCATTTCTATTTTTAGCAACTATTATATCAACAGTATTATCATTAGGATTTTCTTTTTTATCTTTATCTCTATGAATCATTATAACTATATCAGCATCTTGCTCAAGTGATCCTGATTCTCTAAGATCTGAAAGTTGTGGTCTACTTCCATCTTTTGTTCTATCCTCAACCCTTCTATTTAATTGAGAAAGCGCAATAACAGGAACATTTAAACTTCTTGCCATATCTTTTAACAATCTTGATATCTCACTTACCTCTTGTTGCCTGGATTCAAATCTTCCAACACCTCTTATTAATTGAAGATAATCTATTATTATAAGAAACTTATTTAGTGAGGGATTTTTAGATTGAAGATCAAGTATTAACTTTCTTGCTCTTGATCTTATATCCATTATACTCATTCCAGGAGTATCATCTATCCAAAGAGTATTTGTTTCATAAATCTTAGATACAATAGTTGTTATATACTGCCAATCTTCATTTCTAAACTTTCCTCTTCTAATATCAAAAGCATTCAATTTAGTTGCATAGGCTATTATTCTATTTATAAGGCTATAACTATCCATCTCAAGAGAAAAAAATATTACTGGTATCTTTTCGACTATTGCTACATGATATGCAATATTTAATGCAAAAGCGGTTTTACCTTGAGATGGTCTTGCGGCAATTATTATAAATTCAGAATCTTTAAATCCACCAGTCAAAAGATCAAGTCTTGTAAAACCAGATGGAACCCCTATAAGCATCTTTCCTTCTTTTTTGGCATTTTGAAGTACATTAAGATAACTCATAACAAGTTGTTTTGGTGGAAGAAAAGAGTGAGTAAGATTTTTTTGAGAAACATCAAATATACTTTTTTGGGCATTATCTATAATCTTATCCAGAGTATCAGAAGAATTATAAGCATCCTCCATTATCTTTGTTGAAACCTTTATAAGTTCTCTCAAAATGTACTTTTCTTTTACAATCTCTGCATATTCTTTTGAATGGGCTGGAGATGAAACTTTTTCTACAAGCTCATAAAGATATTCCATTCCTCCTATCTCTTCAAGTTTGTTTATTGCTTTAAGTTCTTCAGAAAGTATAACTAAATCAATATTTTTTTTCTTATCTCTAAGTTTTGCTATTACTTCAAATATTGTTTTATGAGCATTAACATAAAAATACTCAGGCTTTAGTATTTCATATATAGTTTCAAATACATCAGGATTCATTAAAATTGTTCCAAGAACTGACATCTCTGCTTCTACAGAATGAGGATAAACCTTATCCATCCAAATCCCCTTTTTAAAAAAAATAAAAATTTAAGCAAAAAAATTAAGCTGTTGTGATATTAACCTTAAAAGAGATTGAAATATCCGGAGAAAGAACAACCTTAATATCAAATGTTCCAAATTCTTTTAAAGGTGATGAAAGAATTATATTATCTCTATCAATCTCTATATTTGCTGCTTTTAAAGCCTTTATTATATCACTCTTTGTAACAGAACCAAACATATGACCTTCTTCATTCTTTGTTCTTGAAAAAGAAAGTGTTAGCTGAGATATTTTTTGAGCAAGTTCTTTTAAAACTTTATTTCTCTGCTCAATCTTCTTTTTTCTTCTCTCCTCACTTGCTTTAAGAGATTTAATTGCTCCCTCTGTTGCAACAACAGCAATACCCTTAGGTATTAAAAAATTTCGTGCATAACCATCCTTAACTTCTTTAATCTCACCTTCTCTACCAAGATGTATAAAATCTTTTTTGAGTATAACCTTCATAATACCTCCACATTATTTTCTCATCATTGTTGTATATGGAATTAGTCCAAGATTTCTATTTATTTTAATTGCTCTTGCTAATTGTCTTTGATGTTTTGCGCACACACCAGTTATTTTTCTTGGAATTATTCTTCCGGTCTCTGTGGTAAACATCTTTAAAAGATGTATCTGTCTCCAATCAATTTCTTTAATTTTCTCAACACAGAATCTACACTGCTTTTTTCTTGGAGCAGGTCTTTTTAAAAAACCCTGTTTTTTGGGTTGTTGATTTGTATCTTGATTTGGCTGTGTATTTATTTTATTTGTATTATTTTCCATAAAACATCTCCTTAAAAAATACTAAAACGGTATTTCATCATCAGCATCAGATGCTTTTATCTCTTCTATTTCCTCATCAATAATAGCATCATTGACTTCCTCAGCCTCAGAAGAATCTGAAACTTCAAGTATTTGGATCTTATTTGCCACCACACGCAATCTTTTAACAGTTTTCCCCTCTTTATTAGTATATTCATTCTGACTAAGCCTACCTTCAATATAAACAGGAGTTCCTCTCTTTATTCTATCCCTACATCTATCAGCAACAGGTCCCCATAAAACCACAGGAACATATGTTGTCTCTTCTTTCCATTCTCCGGTTGATTGAATTTTATATCTACGATTTGACGCAATATCAAAAAAACATACTGATATGCCTTTTTGTGTAGATCTATAATCTGGATCCCTTGTTAATCTTCCGGTAATTAAAACCTGATTTTGGGACGGAATTCTTAAAGCCATTTTATTTAACTACCTCTATAAATGATTTCACAATGTTTGTTCTAAGTATTCCATCCGTCACTTTAAGATTATATCTAAGTTCAGCAATCTTTGTTCCATCAAGTTTTACTTTCATAAAATAATAAAGTGCTTCTCGGTTCTTTTTAATAGGGTGTGAAAGTTTTTTCATTCCCCAATTGTCTTCCGTAAGTATTTCTACACCTACGGAAGAAATCATATTTTTAACCTTTAAAATTAGATCCTTTATACTGTTTTCACTCAGTTTAGGATCAATAACAATAACCATATCATAACAATTCTGCTTCATATTTTATTAATCTTACCAAATTTTTTATAAAAAATCAAATTTTGTAAAATAAATTTAAGAGAGGTATCTTATGATGATTAGTTTTGTAATACTGAGTTTGGTTTTAATATCAAGCCTGATATATGTTTTTATTAAAAACTACATATATGGAATTATATTTGTTTTATCAATTTTACTTACACTGCTTCTTGAGCAAATACTTAAAAAAATGGGATTTGAACTTGATATTTTTAAAACAAGAAAAAATGATATCAAGGTAGTCGATGAATTATCTTTGATAGATGGAAGAATAATAGATATAGTAAATTCAAAGTTTTTAAGTGGTACAATTGTTATCCCAAAGTATATAGTTGAAAAACTCAAAAAACTTTCCAACTCCGAAAATCAGATAGAGAAGTTTAAGGCAAGAAGAGCACTTGATATAATAGCAAGGCTTGAAGAAAACGATAAAACCCCATGCAAAATAATAGATATAGATCTTGTAACTAATGATGAAAATAAGAAAATTTTTGAATTTGCTAAAAAACTTGAGGCGTCAGTAATTACAACTGATATGATGATGATAAAATATGGTGCAATGGAAAATGTTCCAATACTAAATATAAATGATCTTGCTTTTGCATTAAAACAAGTTATACTTCCTGGGGATGAAATAAATATATTTATAATCAAAGAAGGAAAAGAAAAACAACAAGGGGTTGGGTATCTTGAAGATGGAAGTTTGGTAGTTGTAGAGGATGGTTATAATTATATAGGGAGAAAAATGGATGTAAAAGTACAATCCATACTTCAGACATCAAATGGAAAAATAATATTTACAAAAATAAAGAACTAATGAATACAAATGTAATAATTCTTGCAGCGGGAAAATCAAAAAGGGCAAAAACTGATAAACAATTTTTCAAAATAAAAAACAAATACCTTATAGAAATAACTACTGAAAAATTTCTAAAAATAAAATCAATTAAAAAAATAATTCTTGCTCTATCAAAGAAAAATATAAAAAAATACTTAAATTTATTTAAAAATGAGAAAATAATAATTGTTGAAGGTGGAAACACAAGAATAGAATCTCTTATTAAAAGTTCATCATATATTGATGATAATGCTGATGTTATTATGGTCCATGATGGAGCAAGACCATTTGTATCAGAAAAACTAATAAAACTAATAGAAAGAGAAACTAAAAAATATGGAGCAGTAATTCCGGTAATTGATTTAAAAGACACAATAAAAGAAGTTAAAAACTCTACTGTAATAAAAACACTAAATAGAGATCTACTAAAAGCAGTTCAAACGCCACAAAGTTATAAATATAAGATTTTTAAAAAAATGATTTCTAAACTAAAGGATATGAATTTAACTGATGATTCACAGGCAATTGAAAAGATAACATTAGTTCATATTGTAAAAGGTGAAGAAACAAATATAAAAATAACAACCCCACTTGACTTAAAAATAGCAGAGGTGATTTATGAAGAAAGAGAAAAAATTAATTACTAAATTTGGTTTGGGATTTGATGTACACAGATTAATTGAGGGAAGAAAAATGATAATAGGTGGAATAGAAATAAATCATAAAAAAGGAATGCTTGGTCATTCTGATGGAGATGTTGCAATTCATGCAATATGTGATAGTATTCTTGGAGCACTTGGAGAAGGTGAGATAGGTATTTATTTCCCACCTACCGACTTAACAATTATGAATATCTCAAGCAGAAAAATCGCTGAAAAAATAATGGAAATAATGAAATCAAAAAAAGCAAAACTTATAAACATTGATGTAACAATTGTTGCTGAAGATCCAAAACTCAAACCTTATTATGAGAAAATAAGAAAATCTCTCTCAGAGATATTTAATATTGATTATGAAAACGTAAACGTTAAAGCAAAAACTATGGAAGGGCTTGGAGATATCGGAAAAGGAGAAGGAATAATATGTTATGCAATATCGGCAGTAGAGGTCTATATCTAACAACAATATTTTTTTTGATCTTTGTTTCTTGTAAAACACCAACCCCACAAATAAAAGAATACAAACATTCTTCAAATATTGAAACAAAGCAAGAAACAACTAACGAAAATTTAACAAGAATTTATTATCTTAAAAAATATCAGGATTTTGATTTTGAGGAAAGATTTAAAGACAAAGTAGAAAATATATATCAAAAAACTTATCAAGAATATCAAGCATTATTTACGTACACACTTATTCCATCAGGCGCTATATACTCATTTTCAGAGGTTACAATAAATTGTATTCCTGATAAAAAATCATCAAAAGCGATCAAAGCATGTTCATCATTTTTAAATTCATTAGATGAGTATTATAACACTCTAAAAGCAAGGGAGTTAAAATGAAAATATATAATACAATGACAAGAAGAATTGAAGAATTTATTCCACTCAAAGAAAAACAGGTTTCAATATATACCTGTGGACCAACTGTATATAACTATGCTCATATAGGGAATTTAAGAACATTTTTATTTGAAGACTTTCTTGTAAGAACTTTTGAGTTTCTTGGATATAATGTAGAGAGGGTTATGAACATAACTGATGTTGGACATCTTACAAGTGATAATGATGAAGGTGAGGATAAAATTGAACTTGGAGCAAAAAAAGAAGGAAAAACTGCTTGGGAAATAGCCGAGTTTTATACAAACGCCTTTCTAAAACATTTTACAGAACTAAATTGCAAGATGCCATCGTATCTTCCAAAAGCAACTGAACATATAAAAGAAATGATAGATATGATAAAAAAACTTGAGGAAAAAGGATACACTTATAAGACATCAGATGGAATATATTTTGATACATCAAAATTTAAGGATTATTATAAACTTGCAGGAAAGTCCCATATAGAAGGAATAAAAAAAGGAGCAAGAATTGAGTTTAGTCCAGAGAAAAGAAATCCAACTGATTTTGCTTTATGGAAATTCTCACCAAAGGATAGAAAAAGGCATATGGAGTGGAATTCTCCTTGGGGAGTTGGTTTTCCAGGCTGGCATATAGAATGCTCTAGCATGAGTATAAAATATCTTGGACAGCCATTTGATATACACTGCGGAGGAGTTGATCACATAACAGTTCATCATACAAATGAAATAGCACAAGCAAAAGCAGCAAATGACAAAGAGTTTGTAAGATACTGGATGCATGCTGAGTTTCTTGTTCTAAAATCAAATGAAAAAATGTCAAAATCGCTTGGCAATTTTATAACTTTAGATACATTAAAAGAAAACGGATATAACCCATTAGTATATAGATATTTCTGTGCTCAAGCACACTATAGAAAGCAACTTGAATTTTCATTTGAAGCACTTGATTCTGCAAAAAACGGATTTACCCATTTAAAAAATTCCATAAGCCAGATAATGGAGGAAACTGACAAAATCGAGGTAAATAAAAACCTTAAATATTACAAGGATTTTACAGATGCTCTCTCCGATGACTTAAATATTCCAAAAGGTGTAAGCATTCTGTGGGAAGTAATAAAAGATAAAAACATAAATCCATCTGAAAAGCTTGGGCTTATATCTGAGTTTGATAGGGTCCTTGGATTCGACCTTCTAAAAAAACAAGAAGAAGATATACCAGCAGAAATTCTTGAACTTTTTAACAAGAGAAACGAATATAGAAAACAGAAAGATTATAAGAAAGCGGATGAGATAAGAAATATCATAAAGCAGAAAGGATACATTATAGAGGACACTCCGAAAGGTTCAAAACTCAGGAAAATATGAAAAGAAATATTCTTGAAAGGTTTTTAAATGAATATCTCAAAGTAAGAGAGGTTTCAGATAGTTCCGTAAACGGTCTTCAGGTTGAAGGGAGTCCTGAAATAAAAAAAATTGCATTCAGTGTCTCATACTCAATTGATGTTGCAGAAAAATCAATTAAAAATGGTGCTGATACAATAATAGTCCATCATGGAATTTTATGGCAGAATTTAAAGCCATTAACATCCGTATTTAAAAAAAGAATAGAAATACTTCTGAAAAATAATATAAATCTTTTTGCATATCACCTTCCACTCGACATCCATCCAGAGATTGGAAACAATATATCTATTTTAAAAATCCTTGGAGCAAAAAAAATAAGAACTTTTGCAAAATATGAAGAGATTGATATAGGGGTTATCGGCAGGTTTAAAAAGGAAAAAAGTATGGATGAGATAAAAAAGATACTTAAGTTGGAAATAAACAAAGATATCTTTTCACTTGAATATGGAAAAAGAAAGATAAAAACTGTTGGTGTTATAACCGGTGGAGGAGACAAATATTTTGAAGAAGCAATAATAAACAACTGTGAACTTTTTATAACAGGTGAGAGAAACGAAACCAATTTTGAAACTGCAAGGGAATACTCATCCAATTTTATCTCACTTGGACATTACAAAAGCGAGGTACTTGGAATAAAAAATCTTCAAGAAATAATAAAAAACAATTTCAAAATTGAAACTCTTTTTATCGATACAAAAAATCCAATATAAACCAAATTAAGAGACCTGAGATAAAGAACAACTTAAAGATTTTCAATTATTTTTAGATTATATTCAACAACCCTTTTTACTGATGGCAAATTTTTTACTTCAAACTTCTCATTCCTAAAAAAATAACCATTAAAACACATATACACATAATTACCAATATATGATTTTATTTTTATACATCCATCATTACAGTATTTGCAACCATATTTCTTTTTAAAACTACAGTTTTTGCTGTGCGCAAGATAGGAGAAAGGAATATGAATATGAAATTTTTTATTCGTTTTAAACATATACTTTTTTATAATAAAAGGATCTGCCTCAATTGCATTAATATTATCCATCAAGATTTTTTTTACAACTCCACCTCCAAGGGAATAATTCATATTCACAAAAAGTATTCTCCCTATATTCATCTTGACCTTACCTTTAAGGTATCTAAACAATCCTATATCATTTACAACAACCTCTTTAATAATATCATCAGATTTTTCTATAAGTTTCATAATTTTATTAACTGAAGAATCTGTTACAATAGGAGTAAGTAAAACCACATACTTACCATGGAGTTTTTTTACATACTCAAAATCCGGTATTCTATTTTCGCAGAACTCAGAACCAATGTAAAAACAACTATACCTTTTCAGATCAGCATTACCATTAACAAATATCGCCTTTTCAATCATTTATGTATTCCCTTTTTATTTTTGTTATAACCTCAATCTTTTTTGATGTAGTGTAATCCCTTGGTATTTTTATTGAACTAATCCCCATTTTAATCCATTCCTTAATAATCTTTATACGCAGATTAAAAGATGGTTTAAATGGTTTGAAGTTTTTGTTATTTATAAAAAAGGCATAAAAACATCCCATCTTATTTTTGGTTTCATCAAATATATGAAAAAGGCATATTCCATCCACATTACTGCAGTATATCTCGGGAAGATAGAAAATCTCAAACTCAACATCTTTGTTTTTAAGAATCAAATTCCTTGCATCCTTTAAACTAAGATGTTGAGGAATTATCACCCTCCTGAGCGGAAAAATATTTTTATAAAACTCAAGAGTTCCACTATTAAAAACAAGTGCCGTAGAACTCAATATTATATCAGTAAGTTTTCTTATCCTGAAACCGAGATTTATATCCCTTATTATTACACCATTTAAGCCCCTTCTTACAAGTTTTTCAATTACCTCATAAACTTTTTTAAGTTCGTCCAATCTATATATCTCATTCGCCACAAAATAAATTCTTTTGTTTTTCTTTCTTACAAAATCAATTATTTTAAAAGCAGTGTCTATATACTCCAAGTTCAGATTTTCAAAATATTCTCTATGATTGGAAATAAATCTTAATCCGAAATAAAACTCATCACTAATATCTATTAGTTCAACTGCTTCTTGAAAACTGTTTATCCCTGTAATAATATTTACCACAAAATAAAATCCCTTAAATCAATTTATTTATCGCTCACTGTCCACAGTTTGGACAACATCCACCAAAGGAACACGATGAACTTGAATTTTCTTCTGAACTATTTTTTTTAAGACCAACCACCTCATCACTTATCTTAACAACTTTTTTTAATTTTTTATCATAAACATATCTTCCAGTTTTATTCTCTTTTCTTTCATTGTTGTTATTTTTATTTTCTGACATAACTTCCTCCCATTAAAAATATTTTATAAAAATTACTCTTCATAATAATCGTTTAACTGATTTTGTGATTTCTTATCAGAGTGTTTTGTATACTTATTTTTAAAGGTTATGTAATAAAGAACAGGAACAGCCACTCTTGAAAGAATTGTTGAAGCAACTTGTCCAGATATTAGAGATATTGCAAGCCCCTGAAATATTGGATCAAGTAGTATTACTCCAGCCCCAATTATTACAGCAAGAGCGGTAAGAAGCATGGGTCTAAACCTTATTACCCCCGCATCTATTACCGCTTTTCTGAAAGGAACTCCCTGACTTACTTTCAGTTCTATAAAATCCACAAGTATTATAGAGTTTCTTACAACTATTCCGCTTGAAGCTATAAAACCTATCATAGATGTTGCTGTAAAGAAAGCTTTCATTGCCCAATGAGCAGGTATAATTCCAATTAAAGCAAGAGGTATTGCACTCATTATTATAAGCGGAGTAATGAAATTTTCAAACCAGGCAACTACAAGTATATAAATTAAAATCATTACAACGCCGAAAGCAATTCCAAGATCTCTGAAAACCTCATAAGTAATATGCCACTCGCCATCCCATTTTATAGCTGTCTCAGATGCAAGATGAGGTTGAGTGGTAAAATATTGTTTAATTTTTATTCCGGTTTTTTCCTGATATTCTTTTATATCCTTCTGTAAGTTTAATATAGAATATATCGGGCTTTCTTCGCTTCCACTGATATCTGCAGTTACATATATAACTCTTTTAAGATTCTTATGATGTATTGTATCATCCTCTATCGAAGAGGTTTTTTTTACCAAAGAATCTAAACTTACTGGCATTCCTGAAGGCGAGAAAAGATGGATTTTTTTTAGAAAATCAAGATTATTTCTTTTTTCTTTATCCAACCTTATATTTATATCAACAGGTTCATTTTCACTTGACATATGCGCTATATCAAATGAGTAACCATAAACAGCCATGCCTAATGTTTGAGCTATCTCAGAAGACGAGATACCGTTAAGCGTGGATTTTTGTCTGTTTACTATCAAAGAAATTTTTGGTTGTGGTTCAGTCAAATAACTATCAACATCTACTATAAAATCTTTTTTCTGAAGTATTTTTTTAATATCCTCCGCTATTTTCTTTTGATTTTCATAATTGCTGTCGTAAACTTCTATAACCATTGTTGCAAGCACAGGTGGACCTGGAGGAACCTCTGCTATCTGAACCCTTGCTTTATACTTATCGGCAATCTCTTTAACTCCTTTTCTTATAGAGGTAGCTATCTCGTGGCTTTGTCTCCTTCTCTCGTGTTTAGGAATGAGATTGACCTGAATATCCGCCTGATAAGGCATATTTCTTAAATAATAATGTCTCACAAGGCCGTTAAAATTAAACGGCGCACTTGTTCCAGCATAAATCTGAATATCTTTAACCTCTTCTACTTTTGATACATAATCTGCTATTTCCTTTGCGACCTGTGTGGTCTTAGTAATAGATGAGTCCTCAGGCATATTTATAACTATCTGAAACTCGCTTTTATTATCAAAAGGCAATGTTTTAAAAATAACACCTCTGAAAAATATTATAGAAACAGCAGCAATTAAAAGAACAAGGTTTAGAATAAGAAACAACACTGAGTTCAGTTTTGTCTTCAATAAAAAATCGAGAAACTTTCTGTAAATCCCATCCCAGAATCCTTCCTTTATAACCTCACAATGCTGTATATGAAATTTCTTTACAATCTTTGCAAATAACCAAGGTGTAACTATAAAAGCAACTCCAAGCGAAAAAAGCATAGCTACACTTGCTCCAACAGGGATAGGTCTCATATATGGTCCCATCATTCCTCTTACAAAAGCCATAGGCAGTATAGATGCTATAACAGTAAATGTTGCAAGTATAGTAGGATTACCAACTTCATCAACAGCATTTACCACATGAAGGTCTACTTCCTCTTTTTTCTTTCCAAGACAATGCCTATTTATATTCTCAATAACAACTATAGCATCATCAACAAGAATACCTATTGAAAAAATAAGAGCAAAAAGTGTTATTCTGTTTAAAGTATATCCGTATAAATAATAAACAAGAAGTGTTAAAGCAAGTGTAACAGGTATCGCAACAAAAACAACTATCGCCTCTCTCCAACCAAGTGTAAAGAGAATTAAAACTGTAACAGATATTGTGGCAAGAAGCATATGATAAATAAGTTCGTCCGATTTTTCCTTTGCTGTCTCGCCATAATTTCTTGTAACAGCAACATTTACACCGCTTGGTATAACACTTCCCTTTATCTTTGATATCTTTTCTATTATCTCATTTGCTATCTTTGTAGCATTAGAACCTCTTTTCTTTGAAATGGCAATCGTAACAGCAGAATTATAACCATTCAAATCTCCTTTGTTTTTCATTAATACAACTTTCTCCTCTTCATCCGGTCCATCAACCACATCCGCCACATCTGAAAGTTTAACCACATTTCCGTTAGAAACACCAACTATGGTATTTTTAAGGTCATCAACACTTTTTATAAATGAATCTGTCTCAATTATTATTTTTTTATCTAAATTATTAATATGCCCAGCTGGAAGTTTTGAGTTTGACATCTTTATTATTCCAACAAGCATAGAAGGTGTTATTCTTTTTTCAGAAAGTTTCTCCGGATTGAAATGAACTATAAATTGTCTCTTGTGCCCTCCGATTATTGTGGTTTCAGAAACATTCTCTATTGAGTTAAGCTCCTGCTGAATACTTGAAGCAATTCTTCTCAAATCATAATCATTATACTTATCGCTCCACAAAGTCAGCGCCATTATTGGAACATCATCTATAGTTTTAAGTTTTATAAGTGGCTCCCCTGCTCCCTTTGGAAATAAATCCTTATTTGAAAAAACCTTTGCGTAGGTTCTTGTTATTGCAACATCTGGGTTAGTTCCAACCTTAAATCTAAGCACAAACATCCCCATATTTGGATACGCCATTGAGTAAATATACTCAACCCCATCTATTTCCCATAGTTTTCTCTCACCAATATTAATTATATTTTTCTCTATCTCAAGTGGAGTTGCTCCGTAATACGGAACAAATATATCCACCATAGGAACATTGATCTGCGGTTCTTCTTCTCTTGGCAGATTAATTGTCGCAAATATTCCTGTAAGTATTGCCGAAAGTATAAGTATCGGCGTTAGTTTTGAGTTTATAAACGCTTTGGCTATTTTGCCTGCATAACCATATTTATTATCTTCCATATACACTCTCCTTTGCTAAATTTTTAGAAATTGATTTAATATAATCATCATTTAAATTTCCGCTTAGATACATAAGCTTTGTATAATAAAGATGATATTTAAAAACAGATTCATAATAAGAAGATCTTGCTTGTAGAAGATTAGCATTAGCTCTAAGAACTTCCATAATACTCTGTTTCCCCTGTCTGTATAAAGGAATAAAAAGCTCAAGCGACTTTTCCGCATTTAAAACTGTTTCTTTTGCGATTTTCAAGCTATTTTTTGCCTGTAGTATATTTGAGTATGTCTGTTTTATCTCATCAATAATATTTCTCTCTTCGTTTTTTTTCAATTCCTCTACATCTTTACGCTCGGAAATTGTTTTGTTTAAAGTAGCATAATAATTTGGTTTTCCTATAGGAAAATCCACCTTTACTCCATAAATCGAAGATGTTTTCATATCTGAAATTGAACCAGAGTTTCCGCTAAAAGAGAAGAATGCAACTACATCTGGAAGAATGCTTTTTTTAGCCATATCAATCTTTAAATCATTAATCTGAATATAATCATCATACGCCTTTAAAGAATTTCTATTTCTAATAGCGCTATCTATATAATAATTCTCATCTTTTAAATCCCAATCATACTCTTTTAGTTCTATCGAAATATCCTTGCTTGATAGATTGAGTGAAGTTAAAACTGAAAGCGCCTTTAATTCCCTTTCTATATCCTTATCAAAATTGGAAGAATAATTATTAAGGGTGGAGTATATAGAAAGAGCGGCATAATAATCTGAGCCAAATATCATCCCTTTTTCATTAAGTTTTTTAGCGGATTGAAGATCCACTTCTGAAAGTTTTATCGAATAATCTGCTAATTCTTTAAGTTTTTGATAAAGCGAAACATTTAGATAAGTAAAAATAGTTTTAAAAGCTATGCCGTTTTTTACTTCCTGATATATCTTTTCATTAGCCTGATAATTTTTGGTCATAATTTTTTCATAATTTTCTATTTTATAACCTGTAAAAAGCGGAATCCCATACTCAAAACCTATCTCAAGATTATCTATCAAATCCGGGTTATTTATATTCATCATATCAGCCATAGAAAACTCGCCCTGTCTCATTTTTGAAGCAAAAGCATAAACTGGATCATCGCCTTTTGTATAAATAAATTTAAAATTTAGCATTCCATATCTTGAAAGTTTAACCTCTTCTATGGAATATTTTGAACTTTCAATCTTTTGATAATAACTATTTATAATAGGGCTTGTTTTTAAAGCGCTTTCTACAGCCTTCTCAATACTCACCTGAGAATTGAGATTCAAAGTTAACAATAACATTAAATAACCAAACATTCTTCCTCCGTTTTTCATATTTTTAAATATCAGAAAAAACTTTAATCATCTGAGCTTCAATATTTAGATGCTTAAAAATTTAAAAAAGTTTCATACAATTTGTTAAAATTTTCTTATGACACAAAATCCTTTAATAAAATATCCAGAATTTAGGAAACTATTTATATCAAGAGTTATATCAGCAATAGGCGACAAGTTTTTCTCGCTCTCCCTTGTTTGGTGGGTTATAAGCAACAATAATCCTGGCTATTCCTTATCTATGGTTATGGCTGCTATGTTTCTGCCATCTGTAATATTCTCGCCTCTTATGGGAGCTCTAAGTGACAGACATAACAAGAAAACTCTTATGATAACTGCAGATATAATAAGAGCCACTTTACTTTTTGTTTTATTTACTCTTATTTACAAAAATTTGTTAAATTTCAGTATTCTTATTTTAATAGTTTTTTTAATCTACTCATTTGCACCACTTTTTGAAACATCAACTGCCTCATCATTAAAAATTCTAACCTCAGACAAAGACCTTCCACAAGCAACTGCAGTTGATTCTTCATCCATTGGAATATCAAATGTTGTTGGTGCTGCGCTTGGAAGTGTTTTTATTGCTGTTCTTGGCTTTAAAGGATGTGTTTTACTTAATGCAATAACATATTTTCTTTCTTTTGTTTTTGTTTATCAAATAAGGAAAAATCTTTTAATTAGAGAAGAAAGCAAACCCGGTTATTTTAATGATTTAAAAAATGGATTTTTTTATATAAAAAACGAAAAAAAATTTATTTTAAAACTTCTTATATTTTTTGGAATACTAAACTTTTTTGTATCACCTATTTTAATGCTTATACCAGTAATTGTTAAATTCATTCTTGAAAAAGAAGTAAAATGGCTTGCAATAATTGAAACATTTTTTGCCTCAGGAACACTTATTGCATCATATCTTTTAAGTTTCAAAAAAGATGTTGCAAAAAATATAGAGTATCTTATGATAAGTGTTCTTGTTTTTGCAATTTCTTTTTTTGCTACAGCGTTTATAAAAATGCCATATCTTACAGCGTTTTTAATTTTTATATGTGGTTTTTCAATATCTGCAGGAAATGTTTTAATACTTAGTTATTTTCAAAAAGAAATAGATGATGAGTATAAAGGAAGATTTTTTTCACTCATAAATACAATTGTCTATTCAATAATGCCTCTTTCATTTATAATAAACGGCTTTCTTATAGAAAAAATAGATCTAAAAAACACAATTTTTTTAAACTCATTATTTGCTTTTATGCTTGGAATATATGGATTAACCAATTTTAGTGAGAAAGTGAAAAAGTGAGAAGTGAGATGTAGGGTAAACCTTTAGGTTTGCAATTAGTTTTGCAATATAGAAAGCCGACGATCGGATTCGAACCGATGACCTATCGCTTACAAGGCGATTGCTCTACCGCTGAGCTACGTCGGCATTTCTCCTTATAATTATATTTTATCAAAATTTAGAAAATTATTCTTAAACATCAACAGAAAATTTCTACATTATCTTTTTCCTATGACTAAAACACAAATCAAGGTTATCAGGAAATATTCTAAAAGCCGTACCATGATCATTAACTCTTCCATTAGGATATTGCCCTATTCTGATATCTACTAAAATTTTACCTTTCTTTAATAATTTAATAAAATTTTTAAAATTAAAACCACTTAATAACCATGCCTCATTAAACCAAAACTATTCATTAAGCCCTTTTCTTCTAGTTTCTGCTTTTACATACAACAATTTTGGAATTTTTATTTCAAAACAATTCTTTAATGTTTTTTTATCCCAATATCCTAAAACTTCTTTGTTTGATGAAATAAGATTTATTTTTTCACCTTTAATTTCTATCTTAAGCCCTTTTCTACTTTTTATAGTATTAAAACTCACTGCGTTGACTGTAGTTTCTAATCTTTTACTCCGAGGATTATTTTGAGAAGAATAACCAAATTTTTTAAGAATTTTAGAATTTGCTTTTTTAGGTAAAGGATCTTTAGTAAAAAGAGTTAACATACTTGAAACATTTTTTCTCGCAGACTTAAGTTCAATCACTTCTGAATTTGGACCTGGAATATTGTTTTCTTTAATGTTTAAGAGATCTTCTAAAGTCTTACCTACTCCTGTTGTGCCAACTCTATGTGTCTTTATCCATCCTTTCTTTTTTATCCTTTTTAATTTTTCTATTAATTCAAAATAACCTTTCATAATTATTTTTTCCAGAAATCAAGAATATATTCAAAAGTAGTGCTAAGAGTTATGTAATTACTAGGCCAGCCAAAAATGCCAACATTATTAACCAAATTTCTCTTATCCCAAATTATAATATTTCTAATTTCATAACCAATTTTTTCCATCTCTTCTATAATATAACAATGAATAGGATATCTATGATTATTTTCCCACAAATCATTTACATTAATTATACAATGAGCCTTTGTTTTTAGTAATGGTAGTATTCCTTTGTAAATTTTAACAAGTTCTTTTATATATTTTTTAACTTCCATTGTACCTAAATCTCGAGGATTATTTGAATATTGTTGAATTTTTTTATAATATTTATTTTTTCTTAAATCGCTTCTTAAACTTTTGTTTAATCTTTCACGATTTAACATATTTGCGTAGGGAGGAGAAGTAACACACAATGATACTGATTCTTTATTAAGGTATTTAGGAATATTAATTGCATCATCACAAATAGCAACTTGCTTTGTATCCTCTGAAAAAAGAGAAGAGCCTAAAAGAGAAAGTCTTTGATTAGCAAATTTAATATACTTAGGATTGAGGTCAAATCCAACAGCATTTCTATCTAAATCTTTTGCTGCAATAAGAGTAGTTCCAATCCCAACAAATGGATCTAACACTAATTCTCCTTTATGAGTAAAAAGTTCAATGCACTTTTTAGGAAGAGAAATCGGAAATACAGCAGGATGAATATCTTTATCTCTGATATCTCTTTTTTCATAATATAATTCCCAAATAGCAACCTGAGTTTTTATCCATTCTTTTGAAGTAAGACAACTTAAATGGTTATCCGGACAAGAACATGTTTTTCTAAATCCAATTTCTATTTTTTGAATAGGTTCTTTATTTAAAGTTTTAACGTTCATAAGTATATTATACAATTGTATTACTAAAATTCATCATTTATGATAACTTATTATTTTTTAAACTCCCAATCAATGAATTATAAAATCAATATCAAGAACAGTGATCTCGCCATCTCCATTTTAACAAATCATATTAAGAATTGGAAATATCATCTTTCTTTTGACTATCTGTTTCTTTTTTTTCACATTTAAAAAGGATTATCTCCTTAGAATCATTAAATTTTATTCTATATTTAAATTTCAAAACTAAAAAAGATTTTTTAACTATTTTTAACCAATTTTTCCAATCAGTATCATTTGTTTTAATTGATTCAACTTTTTTAGCTAATTCTCTAAAGTTGAATTCTTCAGTATTAGATTCTGGGATAAGTAAATTTTTTAAAAGTTTATAAAAATCAGGATCAAATATAGTTTTTCCCCCTCTCTTAGGTTTTTGTTCTTCATTACACTTATTGTCTATATTAGTATAATCAATAACCAACACTACATACTTTTCTGCATCTTTAAATTTTTCACTTTCAATTAAGCGATTTGCATCAATAATCATATCTCTAACAGCACCTGAAGTTGTTGTATCATCTCTTTCAATTTTAAGTTCTAATGCACATAACATTTTATTATCTTTCCAAATTAATAAATCTAGTTTTTTTTCTTTTTTCTTTTCATTTTTCTTTATCGTCTTTTTTTCATAAAAAGCTTCTACAGTAATTTTGTAATTATTTGAATTTTCTATAAACTTATTTGCTATACACTCTCTTAATACACTTTCATTTAAAATAGAAAATATATTATTGTTCGGTCTATCTTCATCACTTTTATATTTGTTTTTATATCTCTCATAAAGATTTATAAAAGAAGTGATTCCACTCGCATAGTATTTTAAAAATTCTTCTTCTGTCATAAATACCTCCCTTTTATATTATACAAAACTTAAGATTATCACATAGGTAAAAATTATATAATAGTTTATGAATATTTTTGGAAAATAGAAGGGAGGGATTATGAAAAAGATAATGATGTTTTTTGTAATGAGCAGTTTTATTTTTGCTGCTGGATGCAAGGAAGAATTAAGTCAGAAAACTTCTGAGAAAACGGTTGAAAAATCAGTTGAAAAGCCAATTCAACAGGTAAAAACAAAAAAGGTTGGTATGTTCATAGCATTTAATAATTTTAGAGATGAAGAATATCAGATAACAAAAGAAACACTTGAAAATGCTGGAATTTTAGTTGAGACAATCTCAATTTCAAAAGGGATTGCAAAAGGAATGATAAAAATAACTGCAAATGTTGATAAAACAGTTGATGAGATAAATCCAAATGATTATGATATTCTTGTTTTTATTGGTGGTTCTGGTTCTTTAAATAACCTTGATAATGAAAAAATACACAATATTGTTAGAAAATTTTACTCAACTAAAAATAAAATTGCTGCAATATGCTTATCCCCAGTAATTCTTGCACACTCAGGAATTCTTGAAGGCAAAAAAGCAACAGTATGGGAAGGTGCAAAGGATGAGTTGATAAAAAATAAAGCAATTTATACTGGAAAGTCAGGAGAAATTGATTCAAATATTATAACAGCCAATGGACCTGAGTCAGCAAAAGAATTTGCTAAAAAAATAATTGAAATAATTTAACTTAAAATTACACTTTAATATCAAAACTCAAAGTAATTTTTATAGAATAAACAACCTATTAAAGACATCGCGAAAAAATTCATTTAATTTAACTTATAGTAAAAAATCAAAATTTAAAATCCCCCTCTTCGTTTCCCCCTTTACAAAAGGGGGACTTAAGGGGGATTTTTTGTAATTGCAAAGTTTACTTTGCGTTATCCTATCTTATATAAAATCCCTCTCTTTGTTTCTCCCAGACGGAAGGTCGGGAGAAAAAGAGAAATTTATATAGAAAATTTTAATTTTTGATCGTTAATTTTTCTTTTATTCGGCAAAAAGAACATATTTCCTTTGATGATGGATAGTTACAAATCCTACATTTGTTTAAATTTTCTTCTTTTTCTTTTGAATCTAAAAGAATTTTATTAATTTTTTTAACAAAGTTTGAGTAAAAAGTCCATTTTGAAGGTGGCATTTCTTTTTCAATTTTTTCAAAAACCTCTTTATATAAAATTGAATAAGCACCTTTTGAAAAAGGACATTTCTCATCAATAAATGGAAGTTTTTCAATTTGAGAAAAAAGTTTTATCTCATTATCTGTAAATCTTATAAATGGCTTTGCTTTTTTAACAAAATTATCCTTTTTTTCAAGTACTGGCATTTGATTTAAAAGATAATTAAGATCCCATCTTAAAACATTTCCCAAAAGTGATGCTGTCTCATCATCTAAGTTATGACCTGTAACAACTACATCATAATTATTCTCAAAAGCAAATTTATTTAAAAGCCTTCTTTTAATAATACTGCATTCAGTTTCAGATATAACTATATGAACTGCAGATGTGTTATACCCAAGTTTTGAAAGAGAATACCACAAAGCAACACTATCCTTTCCACCTGAAACAGCAACAAGAATTCTTTCATTTTTATCAAACATCTTCCATTTTTCAATTGTTCTTTCGGTTATTCTTAAAAACCATTTAGGATAACAATTTTTACAAAGGGGAAGTCTATGCTCTCTTAAAAATAGGTTAGACTTTCCACCACACAATCTGCATCTTGGCATAAGTTACCTTTTTTTTTCTAAAATTTCTTAAATAAAATTTTAGAATTTTAAAAATAAAAAAACTTCTTAAAACTTCAAACTTAAGCCAGCAAAAAGATTTCTTGGATTTGCTGGATAATAACCATTCCAAGTATCTGCAGTTGTTGAATACCTTTCGTTAAATACATTGTTTATTTTTGCAAAGAGTTTAAGATTTCCAAAACTCTTTGAAGCGGAGATATCAGTAACCGTATAAGAAGGTATTAGTTTTCCTGTTTTATCAATATTACTATATTGATCGCCAACTCTTATGGTATTTAAAGCAAACTCAAAGGAATTTGATTTATATCCAGCCCCAAAACTAAGTTTATAATCAGGAGAATAAGCAAGTTTTTTATAACTTCCACTTCCGACATTTTTACCCTTTATATCCATAAGGCTTCCACCAAGATTTATATAAAACTCCTTATATGAATACCCTAAAGATGCTTCAACTCCCTTGTTATAACCTTTTGCAAGATTTACTGACTTACTATGCCAAGTGCTTGGATCAGTTAAAATTGTTATTTTATAATCTATATCATAGTAGTAAGCGCTAACGATAACATTTATATTCCCAGAGTATGAGATAGAGATTTCATTTGACAATGATTTTTCTGGTTTTATATTTGGATTTGGATCAGACTAGTAGGCAGGCGCACAATAAATATCTGCAAAATTAGGTGCTTTAAATGATCTTGCAATAGAGTATGAAAAAGAGATTTTATTAGAAAAATTATAATTTGCAATCAATTTCGGGCTTAAAAAATTATCATACTCTTTGCTATCATCATATCTTAGATAAACTGATGTTTTCAACTTTTCTGAGACATTAAAAGATTTATTTGCAAAGTATACTATATTTTTCATCTCATGGTCACCATAATCATTTGATCTTAATTTTGTTTTATCATACTCAATTCCAAAGTTGTAACCTTTAAACGAAGTTCTTGTAAGAATATTGTCTGAGTATGTATTAATTGTTGTTAGAGAACTCCATTGATATGCATTTCTTAAAAGATTGTTTTTAGAATAAGAAATCTCATTTGAAAACTCATCTATTTTAAACTCATCCTTTAAACTTATGAAAAAATTTCTATCACTCTGCTAATCAGTTAAAGAATTTGCTTTTTTCTCTCTTTCTCCATTAAAGGATTTTATATCAACAGGTGTTCCTGAAGGAAGTCCTCTATCAAGATCTACAAGAAAAGTATTTAGTGTAAGTTTATTATCATCTTTTCCTATAGTTAATTTTCCTGTAAATGATTTTTTATTTGCATAAGAGTTTTGTTGAAAGCCATCTGATTTATAATCCTCACCACCTAAAAGAAGTGATACACCATCTTTTGAAACTCAAGTTTTAAAAACATATCTATGAGTAGAATATGGGCCAAACTCAGAAAACAAATCAACAAGTTTCTCATCTTTTAAAGTTTCACTTTTAAGAGCAACCACACCACCTTACGAGTTTTCACCAAAAACTGATGAGCATCCACCTTTAAAAAGATAAACATTTTCAAGATTTAGAGTTGGAAGAATAGAAAGGTCATAAGTTGAAGTAATATCCTTTGGAAGTTTTATTCCATCATATAAAACTGCTGTTTGATTTGAAGAAAACCTTCTAATTGAGATAAGTGAAAGTCCAAAATTTTGAGTGTTTTCTCTAAGCATTACTGAAGGTGATTGATTTAATTTCTCCGATACTTTATTTGTATTCTCATCAACACCTAACAACTCAGTGTTATTTTAAAAAAGATATGAATAATTTGAGTTTGTCTTTTTTGAAATAGAGAAGAAAACCTCTGATGCTCTCTCCTTCGCAGATAGGAAACTTAGTATAATGAAGGGAATGATAAAAATAAGTTTTTTCATCTACCCTTCCTCTAGCTTATAAAAACTCCGAGAGAAAGGTAGAAATAAATAAAATATTTTTATTTCTTTTTTTTTACCCTCCCCTCGGAAAAAAGATTCTATGTGATAGACCGGGCTCGTCTTTCCTTTATGGAAAGCTTTACCTTTGCGGGGCAGCATGGGAATCTAACCCAATTTCCCTCACACAGAACCCTGGCTCATCTGACCAGATATAGATAACATTTTAATCACAATTTAATATTATACCAAAATTTAGATAAAACTAAACTTATACGAATTAGACAATAATTTTTGTCCCTGAAGAAAATGTGGATAGATCAAAATTATGTCCCTGAAAAAAATACCTCTTTTATTTGGTTTAATAAACCATATAAAG
>Ga0308405_1000421_pt1 | contig 24713 bp, 24 predicted proteins | sample HotsprSampleMS13_FD_203473 | JGI IMG/M metagenome (GOLD analysis project Ga0308405, IMG submission 203473) | Hot spring phototrophic mat microbial communities from Mushroom Spring, Yellowstone National Park, Wyoming, United States - 20060912_MS13 ...
GAGAGGAGGGGCTTCTTCTGGTGAAAAGGCCCGAGGAGGACCCGGAGTTCCCCGGGGTCTACGGCCTCCCCGCCGTGAGCCAGGAGGAGGGGGAAAGCCTGGAGGAGGCCGCCAGGAGGGTGGCCCGGGAAAAGCTGTCCACCGAGGTCCAGCTCCGCTACCCCGTGGCCTTCGGCAGGGAGGAGCGGCCCGGGTACACCCTGGAGCTTTGGGTCTACGAGGCCGACCTCCTCTTCCCCCCAAGCCTGCCCGAGCCCAGGCCGGGCAAGACCTACTACACCGCCTTCCGCTTCGGCCGCCCCGAGGACCTCAAGGAGGCGGCCAGGACGGGCTCCTTGTGCGGCCGCCTCTACCTGGCGGTGAAGGTCGGGTGCTGAGATGGAACACCTCTTGGTGAACCTCTTCCACGAGCTGGCCCTGAAAGGGGAAAACCGGCCCCTCTTCCTGAAGAAGGCCAAGGCCCACGTCAAGCGGGCCCTGAAGGGATTGGAGGCCAGGCTGGAGGCCCAGTGGCCCATGGCCCTCCTCTTCCGCCTCCCCCAAGGGGCCTGGCCCGAAGCCCAGGAGCGCCTTTCCACCACCCTGGGCGTGGAAACCTTCGCCCAGGTGCTGCGCCTTCCCCCAGACCTTAAGGCCATAGAGGCCGCTTTGGCGAAGGCTTTGGAAGGCGAAAGCTTCGCCACCTTCCGGGTGACGGCCAAGCGCACCGACAAGACCTTCCCCCTCACCTCCCCGGAGCTGGAGCGGCGCCTGGGGGCCTTCATCCAGGAGAGGACCGGGGCCAAGGTGCGCCTCAAGGGGGCGGAAAGGGAGTTCGTGGTCCGCATCCTGCCCGGGGCGGCCCTTCTGGAGGTGGCCCGCCACCCGGGGCCCGGGGGGCTTCCTCCCGGGGTTTCCGGCAAGGTGGTGGCCCTCCTCTCGGGGGGCATAGACTCCCCCGTGGCCGCCTACCGCCTCATGCGCCGGGGGGCGGAGGTGGTCCTGGTCCACTTCCACCCCTTCCCCCTCCTCTCGGGGGCCAGCCGGGAGAAGGCCAGGGCCATCGCCGAGAGGCTGGCCCGCTTCCAGCACCGCGTCCGCCTGCACCTGGTCCCCTTTAGCGAGGTCCAGCGGCGCATCATCCTCGAGGCCCCCAAGGCCTACCGGGTGGTCCTCTACCGCCGCTACATGCTCCGCCTGGCCGAGGCCATCGCCAAGGAGGAGGGGGCCTTGGCCCTGGTGACCGGGGACAGCCTGGGCCAGGTGGCCTCGCAGACCCTGGAAAACCTCTATGTGGTCAACCAGGCGGCCACCCTCCCCGTCTTCCGCCCCCTCATCGGCCTGGGCAAGGGGGAGATCGTGAAGGAGGCCCAGAAGATCGGCACCTACCCCATCTCCATCCTCCCCGACGAGGAGTGCTGCACCCTCTTCGCCCCCAAGCACCCGGTGACCCAGGGGGAGCTCTCCGTGGTCCTGGACACCGAAGCCCGCCTCCCCACCGAGGAGCTTCTGGAGCTGGCCCTGAAGGACCGGGAGGTGGCCCTCTTCACCTGGCCGGGGCGGAAGGCCCTGGAGGAAGGGGCTCCTCGGGCTTTTATAATGGAGCATGGACCTGCTTGAGGCCAAGCACCTCCTGGAAACGGGCAAAACCACCCCCCTGGCCCTTTTAGAAGAGGCCCTGGAACGGGCCAAAGCCTACGCCGACCGCAACGCCCTGGCCTATTTGGACGAGGAGAGAGCCAGGGAGGAGGCCCTCCGCCTCACCGAGGAGCTAAAGCGGGGCCAGACACGGGGCCCCCTTCACGGCCTTCCCCTCACGGTCAAGGACCTCTTCCCGGTGAAGGGGATGCCCACCCGGGCCGGGACCCGGGCTCCCCTCCCGCCCCTGCCCGAGGAGGCTTTGGCGGTGGGGCGGCTTAAGGAGGCCGGGGCCCTCATCTTCGCCAAGACCAACATGCACGAGGTGGCCCTGGGCATCACCGGGGAGAACCCCTGGACCGGGCCCGTCAGGAACGCCGTTGACCCCACCCGCCAGGCCGGGGGAAGCAGCGGCGGGAGCGCCGTGGCCGTGGCCCTGGGGATCGGCCTGGCCTCCCTGGGCTCGGACACCGGGGGGTCCATCCGCATCCCCGCCGCCTTCAACGGGGTGGTGGGCTTCAAGCCCTCCTACGGCCGGGTGGGCCTGGAAGGGGCCCTTCCCCTCTCCCGCTCCACCGACCACGGGGGGCCCCTCGCCAAGACGGTGCGGGACGCCCACTTCCTGACGGAGATCCTGGCCGGGGAGAGCATCCCCTTAGAAGGCCCCCAGAACCCCACCTTCGGCGTCCCCCTGGACTTTTTGGAGGGGCGGCTGGGCGTGGGGGTGAGGAAGGCCTTCCTGAGGCTTCTTGAGGACCTTCCCACCCTCCGGGCCGAGGTCAGGGAGGTCTCCTTGCCCCTAAGGGGGGCTTACGAGGTCTACACCCGCCTGGTGCGCTACGAAGCGGCCCGCATCCACGAGAAGGCCCTTAAAGAGCACCCCGAGGGCTTCTCCCCCCAGGTGCGGGAGGCCCTCCTGGCCGGGCTCGCCCTCACCGAGAAGGACTACCGGGACGCCGTGGCCGAGCGGGAGGTCTTAAGGCTAAAGCTGGTGAAGGCCCTTAGGGGGGTGGATGCCCTCCTCCTCCCCACCCAGCCCCTCCCCGCCCCCCCCTTGGGCACGGAGGAGGTGGAGCTGGAGTCCGGCAAAAGAAGCCACCGGGAGGCCTTCATCACCCTGACCCTCCCCTTCAGCCTCCTGGGGGTGCCCGCCCTCGCCCTGCCCTTCGCCAAGGTGGAGGGGATGCCCGTGGGCCTCCAGGTGGTGGGCCCCTACGCCGAGGACGGGAGGGTGCTGGCCATCGGGGGCTGGCTGGAGGCCCGCCTCAGGTGAGCCAGAGGTAGAGGAAAGCCAGGGTCAGAAGGGTGAGGGGTAGGCCAAAGCGGAGGTGCTCCGCAAAGGAGATCCTCACCCCCTCCTTCCCCGCCCCCTCGGCCACGGTCAGGTTGGCCACGCTGGCGAGAAGGGTGAGGTTGCCCGCCAAGGTGCTGGCCCCGGCCAGGAGGAGCCAGGAGGCCTCCCCCTCCACGTGCTGGGCCAGGAGGAGAACGGCGGGCACGTTGGAAACCAAAAGGGAGAGGAGGGTGGCGGAAAGGAGAAGGCCGAAAGGGCTTTGCGCCAGGGAGAGAAGCCCCTCGGCGAGCCCCAGCCGCCTCACCCCCTCCGTCACCATGAAAAGCCCGGCGAACATCACCAAAAGCTCCCAGTCCACCCGGAGGAAGAAGCGCTCGGAGCGGAGCCTGCGGGAGAAGAGGAGGAGGCCCGCCGCCACCAGGGCCGCCTGGGCCATGGGGTAGCCCAGGAGGAAGGCCAGAAGGAGGCCCAGGGTCACCAGGAGCCCTTTGGAGAGGAGGGCAGGGTAGACCCTGGCCCGCAAGGGGGGGAGGGGCGGGAGGAGCCTCAGGCTTCGGACCTCGGGGTAGAGGAGGGCGAGAAGGAGGACCTGGAGGGCCAGGCCCAAGAGGGCCACCGGCCAGAGGGCGGACAGGAAGCCCAGGTAGGAGATGCCGGAGAGGCTCGCCACCAGGATGTTCTGGGGGTTGCCCGTGGGGGTCATGAGGCTTCCCGTGTTCACCGCCCCCATGAGGGCGAGGAGGTAGGGGACGGGGTTCAGGCCCAAGGAACGGGTAAGGCGGAGGAGAAGGGGGGTGAGGAGGAGGGCCATGGTGTCGTTGAGGAAGAGGGCGGAAAGCCCCCCGGCCCCGAAGGTGAGGAGGACCAAAAGGGCCAGGGGGCTTCGGGCCAGGCGTAAAAGCCCCTGGGCGGCCAGGGCGAAGAAGCCCGCGTAGGCCAGCTGGGCGTTCAGCACCATGACCCCGAAGAGGAAGACCAGGGTATGGGGGTCCAAGGCCTCCCAGGCGGCCTCCAGGTCCAAGACCCCGAGGAGGACCAGGAAGCTCGCCCCTACCAGGGCCACCCCCGCCCGGTTCATGCGGTAGCCGGGAAGCCCCCCCAGGGCCAGGCCCAGGTAGGTGAGGAGGACCACCAGGAGGCTAAGGGCGGCCCTCGGGTCCATAGAGCCTGGCCAGAAGCCGGGCCTTCACCCCCGGCCACTCCTCGTGGAGGAGGCTGTAAACCACGTCGTCGCGGAAGCCCCCGTCGGGGAGCCTCTGGTTTCGCCGCAAGACCCCCTCCCGCACCGCCCCCAGGGCCTCGAGGGCCCTCTGGCTCCTCTCGTTCCTCAGGTCCACCTTGAACTGGACCCGCTGGGCCTTCAGGACCTCAAAGGCGTGGGCCAGGAGGAGGTACTTGGCCTCCTTGTTGGCGGGGCTACCCCAGAAGGGCTTGAAGATCAGGGTGCCCAGCTCCAGCCTGGCGTTTGCCTCATCGGGAGCGATCACCGAGATCCTGCCCACCAGGCCGGGAAAAGGCCTCAGGGCCAGGAGGGCGGGCGTGGGGCGTATGGCCCAGTTGACCCGGCCGGGCTCGGCCAAAAGGGCCTCGAGGTGGGCCCTCATGGCCTCCTCCGTCCCCTCGGGCGAGCGGCTCATGTAGCGGAAGACCTCGGGGTCGTACCGCTTTAGAAACTCGGGGAGGTGGGCCAGGGAAAGGGGCTCGAGGCGCACGTACCGCCCGGTGAGGACCTCGGGAAAGGTCCACATGGCACCATTATCCTGGAAGGGTGGACCCCCTGGAAGAGGTTTTGGCACTCCTCAAGCTACCCCACCGGGGAAGCGCCACGCCCCTGGAGGCCGAGGCCTTCCGCCGCCTCCGGGCTCTTCTGGAGGAAAGGGGTCTGGCCCCGGCCGCCATCCCCTTCCGGGGGGTGCCCAGTTACGGGTGGGAACTCCTTTTCATCAGCCTCCTCCTGGCCCTCACCCCCTTCTCTCCCCTCTTCCCCCTCCTGGGGGCCTTGGGGTTTTTCCTCTACTTCCACGGGATCCGCCCCTGGGCCTTCCTCCTGGACCGCTTTCCCTCCCAGAACCTCCTAGCCTGGAAGGGCGAGGGGGAAAGGGCTTTGGTCCTCATGGCCCACGTGGACACGGCCAAGACCTACTTCCTCTACCACCCCGGGAGGGTCCGGGGCTTCCGGCGGGCCTTTTTGGTCAACGCGGGCCTGGCCTTTCTGGCCCCCTTCCTGGCCTTCACCGCCCTGGCCTGGCCCTTGGGCCTTTACTTCCTCCTCCAGGCCGCTCTCCTCCTCCACCGGGAGCTTTCCGCCCCCTACGTGGAGGGGGGCAACGACAACGGAAGCGGGGTAGCCGTGGCCACCGCCCTCTTCCTGGAGGCCGAGCCCCCTCCTGGGTGGCGCCTCGGCCTGGCCCTTACGGGGTGCGAGGAGGTGGGGGCCCTGGGGGCCAAGGCCCTCCTCCCCCACCTGCCCACGGGGGCCCTCGTCCTCAACCTGGACAACGTGGGCCGGGGAGAGCTCTTTTACGCCGAAGGGGAGGGGATGCTCCTCTTTTTCCCCTACCGGGGTCCCCTCCTGGAGGCGGCGCGGAAGACCCCGGGAGCCAGGCCCGTCCGCTACCGCCTGGCCTACTTTGACACCCTGCCCCTCACGCAGCGGGGGTTTTCCTGCCTGACCCTGGTCCGCCTCGAGGGCGGCCTCCCCCCGGACTGGCACTGGCCCACCGACACCTTCGCCCGCCTGGACGAGGGAGCCCTGGAGGGCACCCTGGTCTACGCCAGAAGCCTTCTTGAAAAGGTCTTCCGGGAATCGTGATAGGCTAAGGGCAATGTTCCGCGTGGGCATTCTCACCATCTCCGATAAGGGCTACCGGGGGGAGCGGGAGGACACCACCCACCTGGCCATCCGGGAGGCCCTGAGGGGCGGGCCCTACGAGGTGGTCCTCTACGAGCTGGTCCCCGACGAGCCCCCCATGATCAAGAAGGTCCTCAGGCTCTGGGCGGACCGGGAGGGGCTGGACCTCATCCTCACCAACGGGGGCACGGGCCTCGCCCCCCGGGACCGCACCCCCGAGGCCACCAAGGAGGTCCTGGAGCGGGAGGTTCCGGGCCTGGCCGAGCTCATGCGCCTTAAGGGCCTGGAGAAGACCCCCATGGCCGCCCTCTCCCGGGGCGTGGCCGGGGTGCGGGGGAGGACCCTGATCCTGAACCTGCCGGGAAGCCCCAAGGGGGCCCGGGAGTCCTTAGAGGCCGTCCTCCCCACCCTACCCCACGCCCTCTCCCTGGTTACCGGCAAGGCGTGGCGGGAGGGGCACCATGAGTAGGGTGCCCGAGGCCTCGGTCTTTCTGGTGGTGGACGAGGCCAAAAGGAAGGCCCGGGAGAGGGGGGTTCCCCTCATAGACCTCTCCATCGGCTCCACCGACCTCCTCCCCCCAAAGGCCCCCCTGGAGGCGCTAAGGGAGGCCCTCGAGGACCCCGCCACCTACGGCTACTGCCTCAAGAGCTGCACCCTCCCCTTCCTGGAGGAGGCGGGCCGCTGGTACGAGGGGCGCTACGGGGTGCGGCTTTACCCCAGGCGGGAGGCCCTGGCCCTCATCGGAAGCCAGGAGGGCCTGGCCCACCTCCTCCTGGCCCTCACCGAGCCCCATGACCTCCTCCTCCTTCCTGCCGTGGCCTACCCCAGCTACTTCGGGGCGGCCCGGGTGGCCTCCCTGGAAACCTTTTACATCCCCCTCCGCCCCGATGGCCTCGCCGACCTCGCCCAGGTCCCCGAAGAAGTCTGGAAAAGGGCCAGGGTCCTCCTCCTCAACTACCCCAACAACCCCACGGGGGCCGTAGCCGACTGGGCCTACTTTGAGGAGGCCCTAAGTCTCGCCCAAAGGCACGGCCTATGGCTGGTCCACGACAACCCCTACGTGGACCAGGTCTATGACGGAGAGGCCCCCTCCCCCCTGGCCCTACCCGGAGCCAGGGAGCGGGTGGTGGAGCTCTTCTCCCTCTCCAAGAGCTACAACCTGGCGGGCTTCCGCCTGGGCTTCGCCCTGGGGAGCGAGGAGGCCATCGCCAGGCTGGAGCGGGTCAAGGGGGTCATAGACTTCAACCAGTACACCGGCATCCTGCGGATGGGGGTGGAGGCCCTGAAAACCCCCAGGGAGGTGCTGAGAGGCTATGCCCGGGTCTACCAGGAGCGGGCCTTAGGCATGGCCGAGGCCCTTAAGGGAGCCCTGGACCTCCTTCCCCCCAAGGCCACCATGTACCTCTGGGGGAGGCTTCCCAAGGGAGTGGACGACCTGGGGTTCGCCCTAAGCCTCGTGGAACAGGGCGTGGCCCTCGCCCCCGGGCGGGGGTTCGGGCCCGGGGGGAGGGGGTTTGTCCGCATCGCCCTGGTGCGGCCCTTGGCGGAGCTCCTCGAAACCGCCCGGGTCCTCCGGGCGGCCCTCACCAGGTGAAGGTGCTCTGAAGGAGGGCGGCCTCGAGGTGCACGGGCCACATCCGGTCCAGGAAGAGGCTGTGCGCGGCGAAGGTCTCCTGGGGGATGGGCCGAGCGGCGAGGAGGGCACTTAGGGGCTGGTCCCCGGCGAAGGCGGTAGCCCGGAGATCGCCACCCCGGCCCGCTTGAGTTGGGAAAGGGCCACGGAGAGGCTGTTCTTTTGGTCTTCGGCCCGGGGCCAGAAGAGCTCCTGGAGGTGGCGGCGGGACTTGGGGCCCTCGAGGGCCAGGTAGGCCGTCAGGAGGAGGGGCTTTTTCTTGCTAAAAGAGGCCCCCTCTAACCTCAGTCCCCCCAGGGTGCGGAGCACGCACTCATTCTACTGCCAGCGTTCCTCCGGGGGGAGGCCCCTCAGGGCCCTCAGGACCTCCCCCACCAGGTAGAGGCTCCCCGCCACCACCGCCCGGTCCGCAAACCCAAAGGCCCGCGCTAGGGCCTTGAGGGGGTCTTCCTCCAGCAAAGCCCCGGGGAAGAGGGGGAGGAGGGCCCTGGGGTCCTGGCTCCGGGGGGAGGCGTAGCGGGTGAGGACCACGGGGCCCAGGCCCTTCAGGGCCTCGGCCATGGCGGCGTGGTCCTTGTCCCGGGAGAAGGCCAGGACCAAGGCGGCGGGAAGAAGCCCGTGGAAGCGGAGGGCCTCCTTGAGGGCCAGGGCCCCTTCCGGGTTGTGGGCCCCGTCCAGGATGAGCTCCTTCCCTCCATAAAAAAGCCGCTGGAGCCGCCCGGGGTTCTCCGCCCTAAGGAGGCCCCTCTCCACCGCCTTCCAGGAGGCCCCAAGGAGGCGGCCCGCCAAGGCGGCCAGGGCCAGGTTCTCCGCCTGGTGGGGGCCAAGAAGCCTCGCCCTAAAGGGCCTTTCCTCGCCCGTCCTGGGGAGGTAGAGGGTGAAGCCCAGACCTTCCTCCAGGGCCTCCAGGTCCCCCACCCCGAAGTCCTCCCCCAGAACCCAAAGGGGCGTCCCCCGGGCCCTGGCCTCCGCCTTCAGGGCGGCGAGGCCTTCCCCCTTGGCGGCGGTGAGGGCGGGGACGCCCTTTCGGAAGATCCCCGCCTTCTCCCGGGCCACGTCCTTCAGGGTGGGCCCCAGGACCTCCAGGTGGTCGTGGCCGATGTTGGTGACCACCGAGAGGACGGGCTCGGCGGCGTTGGTGGCGTCCAGCCTACCCCCCAGGCCCACCTCTAGCACCGCCAGCTCCACCCCCTCCCGGGCAAAGTGGAGGAGGGCCAGGGCGGTGGCCACCTCAAAGAAGCTGGCCCCCAGGGCTTCGGCGTGGGGGCGGACCTCCTCTAAGAGGGCAAGGAGCTTCTCTTCGGGAATGGGGCTGCCCTGGACCTGGACCCGCTCGGAAAAGCGCACCAGGTGGGGGCTGGTGTAAAGGCCCACCCTAAGGCCCGCCTCCTCCAGGATGGCGGCCAGGGCCCTGGAGACGCTCCCCTTGCCGTTGGTGCCGCCCACCAGAACCGCCGGGTAGGCCTCCTCCGGCTGGCCCAGACGGGCAAGAAGGGCCCGGATGCGCTCCAGGCCCAGGGTCACGGCGCTCTGGCGGGCGTAAAGCCAGGCCAGGGGGTCCATCTAGCCCTTCAGGGCCGCCTTGCACTGGGGGCAGAGGCCCCTGTAGGTCACCTCCACGCTCCGCACCTCCACGCCGGGGTGGGCCCTCTGGGCGGGGCTCAGGAGGTCGGGCAGGTCCACCTCCAGGTCCACGATGGCCCCGCACCCCTCGCAGAGGAGGTGGAGGTGGGGGTGGAGGTTGGCGTCGTACCGGGTGGCCTCCCCCGCCTTGGTGATGGGGACCAGGTACCCCTCCGCCACCAGGGCCTCGAGGGTGCGGTAGACGGTGGCCAGGCTCACCCGGGGCACCAGCTTGCGCACCTCCTGGTAGATCCAGGCGGCGTCCGGGTGGTGGCGGGCCTTCTGCACCACCTCCAAAACGGCCTTACGCTGGCGGGTCAAGCGCTTCAGCGCCATCTACACCACTATAGCCCAATCCCCACTAAAGCGGTCGGGTTAGGGCCATAATCTCCCGCCCCCCCTGCTCCAGGATGTCCCGGGCCAGCTCCAGCCCCAGCTCCTCGGCCTCGGAGGCCTCCCCCTCAATCTCCGCCCGGATGAAGCTCTTGCCGTCGGGGGCGAAGATCCCCCCCTCCAGGACCAGGGTGCCGTCCTCCCCCACCTGGGCCAAGGCCCCCACGGGGGCCAGGCACCCCGCCCCCAGGCCCCTAAGGAAGGCCCGCTCCGCCCGCACCCGGTCATGGGAAGCGTGGTGGTGCAGGGCGTAGCTGAGCTCCTCGGCCAGGTCGTCCCCCTGGCGCACCTCCAGGGCCAGGGCCCCCTGCCCCGGGGCCGGGAGCATGACCTCGGGCTCCAGAAACTGGTCTATGCGGTTCCTGAGGTCCAGCCGGATGAGCCCCGCCGCCGCCAGGATGATGGCGTCGTACTCCCCGCCGCCCAAGGCGGCCAAGCGGGTGTCCACGTTGCCCCGGAGGTCCTTGACCACAAGGTCCGGGCGGTGGGCCAGGATCTGGGCCTTGCGCCTTATGGAGCTCGTCCCCACCACCGCCCCAGGGGGAAGGTCCTCCAGGCGCTTAAAGGCCTTGCCCAGGAAGGCGTCCCGGGGGTCCTGGCGCCTGGGGATGGCGGCGATCTTGAGGCCCTTGGGCTCCTCGGTGGGCAGGTCCTTGAGGGAGTGGACGGCGATGTCAATCTCCCGGGCAAGGAGGGCCTCCTGGAGCTCCTTGACGAAGATGGCCTGCTCCCTGGGGTCCGCCCCACCGTCGCCCCGGGTCCTGATGGTCTTCACCTTGAACTCGGCCTCGGGCCAGCTCTCCTTGAGGCGCTCCACCACAAAGCGGGTCTGGGCCAGGGCCAGGGCGCTACCCCGGGTTCCCACCACGATGACGCGCATACCTTCCCAGTATAGGCCTAGGTGGCCGCTTGGGGGCCCAAGCCGCGGTGAGGTACTTAGGCCAGGGCCAGGCCCACGGGGTCTTCCAGAAGCCCGGCCAGGTGGCGGCAGAAGCGGGCGGCCTCGGCCCCGTCAATGAGGCGGTGGTCGTAGGTGAGGCCAAAGGGCATGAAAAGCCGGGGCAGGAAGGCCTCTTGGCCGGGGTCCCACACGGGCTTCATCTGGGAGCGGGAAACCCCCAGGATGGCCACCTCCGGCCAGTTGACGATGGGGGTGAAGCCCGTGCCCCCGATCCCTCCCAGGTTGGAGAGGCTGAAGGTGCCCCCCTGCATCTCCTCGGGGGAAAGCTTCCTGGCCCTAGCCCTCTCCGAGACCTCCTGAAGCTCCTGGGCCAGGGCCAGGATGCCCTTCTTGTCCACGTCCCGGATCACCGGCACCAGGAGGCCGTGGGGGGTGTCCACGGCCACGCCGATGTGGACGTAGTCCTTGTAGATGACCTCCTGTTTCTCAGGGTCAATGGAGGCGTTGAACTTGGGGAAGGCCTTCAGGGTGAGGGCCAGGGCCTTGAGCAAGAAGGCGGTGAGGGTGAGGCGGAAGCCCTTTTCCTCGGCCTTCCTGGCGTAGCCCTTGCGCAGGGCCTCGAGCTCGGTGATGTCGGCCTCGTCAAAGTGGGTGACCATGGGCACCTGGGCCCAGGCCTGGGCCATGGCCCTCAGGGTGGCCCTCCGCACCCCGCTCATGGGCTCCGTGCGCACCGGGCCCCACCGGCTGAAGTCGGGAAGCCTGGGCGTGGGGGGCAGGGCCTCGAGGGCTGGGGCCGGGGCCTGCCCCGCCGCCCGGCGCACGTCCTCCTCGGTGATGCGCCCGGCGAGGCCGGTCCCCCGCACTTCCCGGATGTCCACGCCCAGCTCCCGGGCGAGCCGCCTCACCGAGGGGGCGGCGGGGATCAGGCGGCGCTCCTCGGGTAGCGGGGCGGGGGGCGCTTTTGGGGCCTCCTCCCGGAGTTGGGGTGGAACCGGAACGTCTTTAGGGGGCTCCTCTTTCGGCACCCCTCCCTGGGGGGCCTCGGCCAATAGCTCCAGGAAGGCCTGGCCCGGCCTGACCTCGTCCCCCACCTTGACCAGAACCCGCTCCACCACCCCGCCCGCCTCGGCGGGCACCTCCATGACCGCCTTGTCGGTCTCCAACTCCAAAAGGGGCTGGCCGGGAGCCACCCGGTCCCCCTCCCGGACCAGAACCCCCACCACGGTGGCCACGGCCACGTTGTCGCCCAGTTCGGGAATCCTAAGCTCCATACCGCCTCCTGTACCGCCTTTACCGCCTGTGGGGCGGCCTCTCCTCCAGCCTAAGCCCAAGGCGCTCCCTGGCCGCCTTCAGGGTCTTCTCGGGCACCTGGCCTTCCTCCGCCAAAAGGGCCAGGGCGGCGTAGGCGATGTGGCGGGCGTCCACCTCAAAGAAGTCCCGCAGCGCCTCCCGGGTGTCGGAGCGGCCAAAGCCGTCGGTGCCCAGGGCGCAGAAGGGACGGCCCACGTGGTCCCGCACCAGGCTGGGCAGGGCCTTGAGGTAGTCGGTCACGGCCACCACCGGCCCCTCGTGCCCCTCCAGGGCCTGGGCCAAGTAGGGCTTCCGGGCCTTACCCAGAAGCCGCCGCTCCCTTTCCGCCTCTATGGCGTCCAGGTAGAGGGCCTTGTAGCTGGTGGCGCTCCAGACGTCCGCCACCACCCCGAAGTCCAAGAGGAGCTCCTGGGCCTTCAGGGCCTCCCTAAGCATGGGGCCGGTGCCGAAGAGCTGGACCCTTTTGCCCTTCCCCTCCCCTTGGCGGAAGAGGTAAAGCCCCTTGAGGATCCCCTCCTTCACCTGGTCCCGGGGTTCGGGCATGGGGGGGTGGGGGTAGTTCTCGTTCTCAATGGTGATGTAGTAGAAGACGTCCTCCCCATCCCGGTACATGCGCCTCAGGCCATCCTCCAGGATCACGGCGAACTCGTAGGCGAAGGCGGGGTCGTAGGCCAGGAGGTTGGGGGCGGCCAGGGCGTAGAGGTGGCTCTGGCCGTCCTGGTGCTGCAGCCCCTCCCCCTCCAGGGTGGTGCGCCCCGCCGTGGCCCCCAGGAAGAAGCCCCGGGTGCGCTGGTCGGCGGCGGCCCAGACCAAGTCCCCGATGCGCTGCAGGCCGAACATGGAGTAGGTGATGAAGAAGGGGATGGTGGGGATGCCGTAGTGGGCGTGGGCGGTGCCCGCGGCGATGAAGTCCGCCATGGCCCCGGCCTCGGTGATGCCCTCCTCCAGGATCTGCCCCTCCTTGCTCTCCTTGTAGGCGGTGAGGGTGCCCGCGTCCACGGGGATGTAGAGCTGGCCCTGGGGGGAGTAGATGCCCACCTGGGCGATCAGGGCCTCCATGCCGAAGGTGCGGGCCTCGTCGGGGACGATGGGCACGATGTACCTGCCCACCACCGGGTGGCGGAGAAGCTTGGCCAGGATGCGCACGAAGGCCATGGTGGTGGAGATCTCCCGGCCCCCCGAGCCCTCGTAGAACTCCTGGAAGAACTCCTCCCCTGGGACCTCGAGGCCCCCCTTGAAGCGCACCCGCCTTTCGGGGACGAAGCCCCCCAGGGCCCTCCTCCTCTCCAGGAGATACCGCACCTCCTCGGAGTCCGGCCCCGGGTGGTAGTAGGGAAGCTCGGCCAGCTTCTCCTCGGGGATGGGAATCCTCAGGAAGTTCCGGGCCTCCTTCAGGTCCTCCTCGGTGAGCTTCTTCACCTGGTGGGCCACGTTCTTGGCCATGGCCGTGGGGCCCATGCCGTAGCCCTTGATGGTGCGGGCCAGGATGACCACCGGGCTCCCCCGGTGCTCCACCGCAGCCTTATAGGCGGCGTAGATCTTCTTGAGGTCGTGCCCACCCCGGCTCCGGGTGAGCTCCGTGAGCTCCTCGTCCGTCATGCCCTCGATGAGCTTCTTAAGCTCCGGGGTGTTGAAGAAGCGCTCCCTAAGCTCCTTCCCGCCAAAGGCGGCGTAGCGCTGGCTCTCCCCGTCCACCAGGGCCTCAAAGCGGCGGAGGAGGTGGCCCTCCCGGTCCCGGGCGATCAGGGCATCCCAAGCCGAACCCCAGACCAGCTTGATCACCCGCCAGCCCGCGCCCCTATAGAGCCTCTCCAGCTCCTGGATGATCTTGGAGTTGCCCCGAACGGGCCCGTCCAGGCGCTGGAGGTTGCAGTTCACCACGAAGATGAGGTTGTCCAGGTTCTCCCGGGCGGCCAGGTGCAAGGCCCCCACGGTCTCCGGCTCATCGTGCTCCCCGTCCCCCAGGAAGGCCCAGACCTTGGCCGAGCTCTTGGGCTTCAGACCCCGGTCCTCCAGGTAGCGCATGAAGCGGGCCTGATAGATGGCCTGGATGGGCCCCAGGCCCATGGACACCGTGGGAAACTCCCAGAAGTCCGGCATGAGCCAGGGGTGGGGGTAGCTGGAAAGCCCCCGTCCCCCCGCCACCGGGGGGTGGACCTCCCGCCGGAAGTTCTCCAGGTCCTCCTCGGAAAGCCTGCCCTCCAGGAAGGCCCGGGCATAGATACCGGGGGAGGAGTGGCCCTGGAAGAAGACCAGGTCCCGGTCCAGACCCGCCCCCGCCCCCCGGAAGAAGTGGTTCAAGCCCACTTCGTAAAGCTCGGCGATGGAGGCGTAGGTGGAGATATGCCCCCCGATGCCGTCCGCCTTCTTGTTGGCCCGGGCGACCATCATGGCCGCGTTCCAGCGCAGGATGTTGGCGATGCGAAGCTCCATCCCCAGGTCCCCGGGATAGGGAGGCTCCAGCTCCTTGGGGATGGTGTTCAGATAGGGGGTGTTGAGGCGGTTCTGGGGGAAGAAGCCCTGCAGGTAGAGGTACTCGTCCAGGTGGCGCAACAGCTCCTCCACCCGCTCAGGACCCTCCACCCGGAGCACGTACTCCAGGGACTCCCGCCACTCCCGGTTCTCCACCTCCCTAAGCCGGTCCCGCTCCTCTGGGGAGAGGGCCTCGAGGGCTTCCTTGAGCGCTTTCTCCGTCATGCTTCCCCCTTGGGCGCCAAGTACACTACACCGACTCACCCCTTAGTGTGGCCCAGGGTCGGGGGTTTGTCCAATAGCAGGTGCGCGGGGAATATGATAAGATTTTCCTATCATGAACCTGCGGCGCCTGCGCCTTTTTCTCCTCCTCGCGGAAGAGAGAAACTTCCACAAGGCGGCGGAAAGGGCCTACCTTTCCCAGCCCGCCCTCTCCCAGCAGATCCAGGCCCTGGAAAGGGAGCTGGGGGTGCGGCTTTTAGAGCGCCGCCCCTTCCGCCTGACCCCGGCGGGGCAGGCCCTGAGGCGGGAGGCGGAGCGCCTCCTAAAGGAGGTGGAGGCCCTCAAGGAAAGGGTGCGCCGGGCTGGGCGGGAGGGCCTGCGCTTCGGGGTGCCGGAAAACCTCCTCCCCGACCTCATGCCCCTCCTGGACCACCTGCGCCGGGGCCTGGGAGAGGCGGTGGAGGTCCTGGAGATGCACACCCCCGAGCAGGTCAAGGCCCTGTGGGAGGACCGCCTGGACTACGGCTTAGCCGGGCTCAAGGTGGAGGACCCGGGGATCGCCGAGGAACCCCTTTTCCAGGTGCCCATCGTGGTTCTCCTGCCCGAAGGCCACCCTTTGGCCGGAAGGGAACGCATCCCCTTGCGGGCCCTCAAGGACGAGCCCTTTCTCCTCCTGCCCAAGGAGACCCTCCCCCCCCTGCACGAGGCCTTCCTGGAGGTCTTTCGCCGGGCAGGCTTCACCCCCAAGGTGGTGCGGGAGGTGGCCCGCTTTCCCCAGGCGGTGAGCCTGGTGGCCGCAGGGGTGGGCGTCCACCTCACCCTGGCCCCCTACCGGGTCTTTCCCCACCCCGGCACCGTCCTCAGGCCCCTGGAGGAGGAAGCCGCCCTGCAGGTCTCCCTCATCCACCGCAAGGAGCCCCCGCCCCCGAGGCTTGCGGAGGTGCGGGGGCTTTTAAGGTCCTGGGCCCCTTAGGCCTTTAGGCCTTGGACCTCGTCTCCACCCCAGGCCAGCTCCACCAGGCCGATCAGGTCCTCCACGGGCACCCCGTAGTCCCGGGAGAGGCGGGTGATCCCGTGGCCCAGGCGGCGCAGGTGGGAAAGCTGGGCGGGGTCGGCATCCTTGACCATCTCCAGAAGCCAGGAAAGGAGCACCTGGGCTTCCTCGTCGGTGAGGCCGTCGGTCAGGGCCTCGTCTTCCAGAAGGAGCTGGGCGGGGTCTTCCCTCATCGCCTCTTTAGTATCTCCTCTTGGCGCACCAGGCCCAGCCTGCGGGCCAGAGCCTCCAGATGGGCGGGGTCTTTGGCCGCGGCCACCTGGGCCTCGAGGAGGGCCACGCGCGCCTCCATCTGCTCCAGTTGGGCCTCGAGGCGGGCCCGTTCCCGGGCTAAGCTTTGGGCTCGCACCCCCTCCTGAGCCAGAAGAAAGAGGGCGTGGGCCAGTCCCAAAGCGAAGACCAGGTGAAGGAGGCGGTAGATGGGCCGCTCCAAGGTGGGTCCATTATACCGCAACCGCCCGGTCCCCTTGTGCAAAGCGGGGATTCTCTCCAAAATGAGAAGGGAAGCCCCAAGGGGATTGGATGCAGAAAGCGGCCAGCGAAGGAAAAAGCTTTATTTTACCTTGATAAAGTAGACTGAAGGTGTTGCATTTGCACACCCCATGTGTATACTGGAACTGAAAGGAAGGAGGAGTCATGCCAAGGACCAAGGAAAAGGAAAACTACCGGGCGCGGCTGAAGGCGGTGGGCCTGCGGCACACCCTGCCGCGGGAGCGAATCCTGAGCTACCTGGACAAGAAGAACGTCCACCCCACGCCGGAGGAGCTCTACAACGGCCTGAAGAAGCGGGGGTATGACATCGGCCTTTCCACCGTCTACCTGAACCTGCACGTCCTTCGGGAGCACGGGCTCATCTACGAGTTCAAGGACCCCAAGGGCTACACCCGCTACGATGGCTACAACGAGCCCCACGTCCACCTGGTCTGCACCTCCTGCGGCAAGGTGGAGGACCTCCTCCTGAAGAACCTCCCCGAGCTGGACGTTTCGCCCGCCATGCAGGGCGCAGCGGAGCGGACGGGCTGGGCTTTGGAGGGGTTCCGCCTGGAGCTCCGGGGCCAGTGCCCCAACTGTCAGAAGTAGCCTAAAGGGCGAAAGCCCGGGGCTTCCCCGGGCCTTTCCCTTCTTTCCCTAGAGGGCCTGGGCCACTTCCAGGATCGTCCGGACACCAAACCCCGTACCCCCCTCGGGGCCCAGGGCGTGGGCCTTCCTGGCGAAGGCGGGCCCGGCAATGTCCAGGTGGACCAGGGGCACTCTCACGAACTCCGCCAGGAAAAGGGCGGCGGTGATGGCCCCGCCGTTCCGGTCCCCCACGTTCTTCAGGTCGGCCACGGGGCTTTTCAGCTTCTCCCGGTAGGCCCTCTCCAGGGGCATGGGCCAGACCTTCTCCCCCACCCTTCTCGCCGCCTCCCGAACCTGGTTTCCCCAAGCCTCCTCGGTGGCGAAAAGGGCGGCCACCTCCTCCCCCAGGGCCACCATTGCCGCCCCGGTGAGGGTGGAGAGCTCCAGGATGCGCTTTGCCCCTTCCCTTTCCGCGTAGAAGAGGGCGTCCGCCAGGGTGAGGCGGCCCTCGGCGTCGGTGTTCATCACCTCCACCGTCTTGCCGGAAAGGGTCCTCAGCACGTCCCCCACCCGGTAGGCCCGGCCCGAAATCATGTTCTCGCAGGCGGCGATGTAGCCCCGGATCTCCACGGGTATCCCCAGAAGGGCGGCGCTCTTCATGGCCCCAAGAACGGCGGCCGCCCCGGCCATGTCGCCCTTCATGGTGGTCATGCTCTCGGTGGGCTTTAGGGAGTAGCCCCCGGAGTCAAAGGTGAGGCCCTTGCCCACCAGGTCCAGCCGGGCCCTGGCGCCAGGAGGGGCGTAGCGGAGCCGGATCAACCGAGGCGGGTTCTCCGAGCCCTGGGCCACGGCCAAGAAGGCCCCCATGCCCAAGGCGGCGATGGCCTCCTCGTCCAGGACCTCCACCTCTATCCCCAGGGCCCGAAGCTCCAGGGCCCTTTCCGCTAGGGCGAGGGGGGTGAGGAGGTTAGGAGGCTCGTTCACCAGGTCCCGGGCCAAATAGACCCCTTCCGCCACCTTCCTGGCCCTTTCCAGGACCCCCTCCGTCACCCCAGGGAGGCGGAGGGTGAGGGCCTTTTCCTCCTTTTCGGACCGGTGGCGGTCAAAGCGGTAGGCCCCGAGGAGAAGCCCCTCCGCCAGGGCGTAGGCCTCCGGCAAAGGCTCCACCAGGGCCTCGGGAAAGCGGAGCCTCAGGAGGGCCTGGGCCAGCCTCCCCCCGCTACTCCTGGCGTCCTCCCCCAGGCCAAAGAGGAGGACCTGGCCCTCCGGGGTGGCCACCAGGAGGCTTTCCCCCTCCTTCAAGGAGGCCCCCTCCAGGGAGCGCTTCAAAAGCCCCCCAAGCCGGGCGTCCAGGGCCTCCCCCTGGGAAAGAAGCCGGCCCTCCTTCACCCAGGCCACCTTGAGGGGCGCCTGGCCTTCTGCCAAAGAACCCTCGGCGCGCGTCAGCGTGATCACGCCCTGGGTTATACCACGCCCGGGCGTGGCAGAATGGGGGGGGATGCGGCTTCTTCTTCTGGCCAAGCAGGCGACCCTCGGGGGGGCGGCGGCCCTCGAGGGGGTCATGATGAAGGCCCCCTGGGCCTGGGCCCTGGCGGTGCGCCTTCCCGATGGCCAGCTCCACGTGGAGCGCCACGAGGAAAAGGCCCTGAGCGTGCGCTACCCCTGGGCCAGGCTTCCCCTCCTCCGGGGGGTGGTGGCCCTTTTTGACGCCCTTTCCGTGAGCTACCGGGCCCTGGCCCGGAGCGCAGAGCTGGTGGGGGGAGAGGAGGAGATGCCCAAGGGCGCCCTCTGGGGCACTATCCTCTTCAGCCTCCTTCTGGGCATCGCCCTCTTCATCGTGCTTCCCGGCTTTCTCTCCGGCCTCCTTCTAGACCCCGCCCGCTACCCCGTCCTCTACAACCTCCTGGCGGGCCTCATCAAGGTGGGGATCCTGGTGGGCTACCTCCTCTTCATCGGGCGCATGCCGGAGATCCGCCGCTTCTTCATGTACCACGGGGCGGAGCACAAGGCCATCCACGCTTACGAGAAGGGGCTTCCCCTCACCGTGGAGAACGTCCTGAACCAGCCCCGATTCCACCCCCGGTGCGGCACCACCTTCATCGCCTTTGTCATCGTGGTCTCCGTCCTGGTCTACAGCCTCATCCCCGCCCCCGAGGTCCTCTGGTGGCGGCTTCTGGCCCGGGTCCTCTTCCTGCCCCTGGTGGCGGCTTTGGCCTTTGAACTCCTCTACTTCTCTGCCCGCCACGAGGACCCCATCTCCCGCCTCTTAAGGGAGCTCGGCTTCCGCTTCCAGGCCCTCACCGTGGCCGAGCCCACGCCCGACATGGTGGAGGTGGCCATCAGGAGCACGGAGGCGGCGGTGGGGGAAAAGGTGGTGGCGTGAGGCGAAGCGTCCTGGTGGCCATGTCCGGAGGGGTGGACTCTTCCGTGTCCGCCTACCTCCTGAAGGAGGCGGGCTACGAGGTGGTGGGGGCCATGATGCGCTTTTGGCCCGACCTGCCCCCCGTGAGCCTGGAAACGGGCGCGGCCCGGGCCTGGGAGAGCTGCTGCACCCCGGACGCCGCCTACGAGGCGAGGAGGGTGGCGGACCTCCTGGGCATCCCCTTCTACCTCCTGGACTACCGGGAGGTCTTTGAGGAGGCCATCATCGCCCCCTTCCTGGAGGACTACGCCCGGGGGCGCACCCCCAACCCCTGCGCCCGGTGCAACACGTTCGTGAAGTTCGGGGCCCTCCTCAAGCAGGCGAGGCGCCTGGGCCTGGACTACGTGGCCACCGGCCACTACGTGCGCCGCGAGGGCGAGGCCCTCCTGAGGGGCCTGGACAAGGAGAAGGACCAGAGCTACTTCCTCTGGGGCACCCCCAAGGAAGCCCTTCCCCACCTCCTCTTCCCCGTGGGCCACCTGACCAAGAAGGAGGTGCGGCAGATCGCCCAAGAAGCGGGCCTCCCCACGGCCAGGAAGCCGGAAAGCCAGAACCTCTGCTTCGTGGCCGGGGACCTGAAGGGCTTCCTCAAGGAGCGCCTGAAGGCGCGGCCCGGCCCCCTGGTGGACGTCCTCACCGGGGAGGTGGTGGGCCAGCACGAGGGGGCGAGCCTCTACACCCTAGGCCAGCGGAAGGGCCTGGGCCTTTGGAAGACCCACCTGGAGCGCTACGTGGTGGGCCTGGACGTGGAGCGGAACGTGGTCTACGTGGGGCCCAAGGAGGCCGCCCTTTGGGAGGGGATGGAGGCCGAAGGGGAAAACCTCCTCGAGGAACTCCCGGAGGAGGTGGAGGTCCAGGTCCGCTACCGCACGCCCCCGGTGAGGGCGGTGGTGGAGTCTTCAAGCCCTCTTCGCCTCCGCTTCCTCACCCCCGTCTTCGCCGTAACCCCGGGGCAGAGCGCCGCCTTCTACCGCGGGGAGAGGCTTCTGGGCGGGGCGGTGATCCGGCGGGGGCTTTACAACCTGGCGGGCCTTGACGAAGCCTTGACAAACGTAGCCCTGACATTCTCCTGACAAAGGGTTGGCATCCTTGAATCCGGGAGGTTAGCTATGGGCAAGAAACTGGTAGCGGGACTGTTGATGGCGGTGCTGGCTAGCTTGGGGATGGCCCAGGTCCGGGCGGACGGGTCCTCCACCGTCTACCCCGTCACCCAGGCGGTGGCGGAGGAGTTCACCCAGCGGAACCCCGGGGTCAAGGTCGCCGTGGCCTTCTCCGGCACCGGGGGCGGGTTCAAAAAGTTCTGCCGCGGGGAAACCGACATCCAAAACGCCAGCCGCCCCATCAAAAAGGCGGAGCTGGAGGAGTGCGAGAAGAACGGGGTCAAGTTCATTGAAATCCCCGTGGCCTACGATGCCCTCTCCGTCATCGTGAACCCCAGGAACACCTGGGCCACCTGCCTGAAGACGAGCGAGGTCAGGGCCATCTGGGAGCCCAACTCCAAGGTGAACTTCTGGTCCGATGTGCGCAAGGAGTGGCCCAAGGCCCGCATCGTCCTCTTCGGAGCGGGCACGGACTCCGGCACCTTTGACTACTTCACCGAGGCCATCATGGGCAAGACGGGAGCCATCCGCAAGGACTACCAGCCCACGGAGGACGACAACGTGACCATCCGGGGGGTTGCCGCAGGCCTTTACGCCCTGGGTTTCCTGGGTGTAGCCTACGTGGAGGAGAACAAGGGCAAGGTGAAGCCCTTGGCCATTGATAACGGCAAGGGCTGCGTCCTTCCCACTAGGGAAAACGTGCTGAACGGCTCCTACCAGCCCCTCGCCCGGCCCCTCTTCATCTACGTGAACGTGAAGAGCCTGGAGCGCAAGGAGGTCCAGGACTTTGTGGACTTCTACCTGTCCCCTGCGGCCCGGCGGGCCATCCGCAGCACGGGGTACATCGAGCTCCCCGCCGAGGCCTACGCCATCGGCCAGGAGCTGGTGAAGCGGAGGAAGACGGGCACCTTCTTCATGGACCTGCCCATCGGCACCCCCCTCTCCAAGTTCGTGGAGGAGCTTAGGAAGGAACTGAGGTAAGCCAGGCAAGGGTGGGGGTGGGGGCAAGCCCCGCCCCCACCCCCCTTAGAATGGACGACGGCATGGAGCTCTTACGCCAAGCCCCTTCCCGCAACCCCAAGGAGGTCCTCACCTTCGCCCTCCTGGTTCTCCTCGGCGCCGTGACCCTCCTCACCACGCTGGGGGTGGTCTTGAGCCTCCTGGGAGAGGTGGTGGAGTTTTTCCGCAGGGTGCCCCTCACGGAGTTCCTCTTCGCCCCGGAATGGACCCCCCTCTTCGCCGAGCCCCGCTACGGCATCGCCCCCCTCATCGCCGGAACCCTCCTGGTCACGGTCATCGCCCTCACGGTGGCCATCCCCCTGGGGCTCGCCCTGGCCATCTACATCTCCGAGCTGGCCCCCCACCGGGTGCGGGCCCGGGTCATGGGAATCCTGGAGCTCTTTGAGGGCATCCCCACGGTGGTCCTGGGGTACTTCGCCCTCCTCACCGTCACCCCCTTCCTGCAGAAGTTCATCCCCGGCCTGCAGATCTTCAACCCCCTTTCCGCAGGGCTGGTGATGGGCTTCGCCATCATCCCCTACGTTTCCAACGTGGCCGCAGACGCCATGCAGTCCGTGCCCCGGGCCATCCGGGAGGCCGCCTACGCCCTGGGGGCCAGGCCCTACGAGGTGGCCCTAAGGGTGGTCTTCCCCGCGGCCATCTCCGGCATCATCGCCGCCATCATCCTGGCCACCAGCCGGGCCATCGGGGAGACCATGATCGTGGCCATCGCCGCCGGGCAACGCCCCACCCTCACCCTGGACCCCCGGGAGACCATCGCCACCATGACCAGCTTCATCGTCCAGGCGGCCACGGGGGACCAGCCCGCGGGCTCCACGGCCTCCCTGGCCCTCTTTGCCGTGGGGGCCACGCTTTTCCTCATGACCCTGGGCCTCAACATCCTGGCCCAGTACGTGGTGGAACGCTACCGGGAGCGGTATGAGTGAGCCCCTCTTGTCAAAGACCCAAGGCGGCGACCCCTGGAAGGCGCGGATAGACCGGGTCTTCGCCCGCGCCCTGGTCCTTCCCCTCTTCCTGGCCTTGGCCCTCCTCTCCTGGCTCCTCCTGGACACCCTCTACCGGAGCTTCTCCGTGCAGGTGGTGCGCTCCGATGTGGGCCTTTCCCAAACCTTTCCCCTGGGCACTGCCTGGCAGGAGGCCCTAAGAGCGGCCCTCCTTCAGGAGGGGTACACGGAAGAGGAAGCGGAGGCCATGCTGAAGGACTCCAAGGAGCTCCGGGCGCTCCTCAACCAAAACCGGGTGGAGCTCATGTGGAACACCCACGAGGGGCCCCTCCGCTACGTGGTCACGGGCTCCTACGATGAGCGGGTTCTGGACCTCCCCCTCCTCCAGGGCCTAAGGCGGTGGGAGGAGCTCAAGGCGGGCCTGGGGGAAGGGGAGCGCCTGGTCCTCAACCCCTGGCTGGACCAGACCTTCTTCACCCGCTTTCCCTCCCGGAACCCCCTCATCGCCGGGATGGGGGTGGCCGTGGTGGGCACGGTCTGGGTCCTCACCCTGGCCCTGCTCATCGCCATTCCCGTGGGGGTGGGCACGGCCATCCTCCTGGAGGAGTACCTGCGGGAAGGTAGGTTGAACCGCATCCTCGAGGTCAACCTCCGCAACCTGGCCGGGGTGCCCTCCATCGTCTACGGGCTTTTGGGCCTGGCCTTCTTCGTGCGGGAGATGGGCTTTGGCCCCACCATCCTGGCCGCCGCCCTCACCCTGGCCCTCTTGGGCATCCCCGTGATCACGGTGACCGCCCGGGAGGCCCTGAGGGCCGTGCCCGAGTCCCAGCGGCAGGCGGCCTTCGCCCTGGGGGCTACCCGCAGGCAGGTGGTCTTCCGGGTGGTCCTCCCCGCCGCCCTCCCCGGCGTGGTGACCGGGGTCATCCTCTCCGCAGCCCGCCTCATCGGCGAGGCCGCCCCCCTTCTCCTGGTGGGCGCCGCCGCCTACGTGCCCTTTTACCCCTCGGGTCCCCTCTCCGAGTACACGGTGATCCCGGTGCAGATCTACCTCTGGGTCAGCCAGCCCCAGCCCGAGTTCGCCCGGGTGGCCGCCGCGGGCATCCTGGTCATGCTCCTGGTGCTCTCGGGGCTCTACCTGGCCGCCCTGTACCTTAGGAACCGCTTCAGGAGGGAATGGTGAAGCTGGAGATTCTGCAAAACCACGAGACGGTGCGCACCGCGCCCGTCCCCGAGGCCGAGGCCTTGGTGGACGTGCGCCACCTCAACCTCTTCTACGGGGACAAGCAGGCCCTCTTTGACATCAGCGTGCGCTTTCCCAAGAATCAGGTGACCGCCATCATCGGCCCCTCCGGGTGCGGCAAGAGCACCCTTCTCCGCTCCCTCAACCGCATGAACGACCTCATCCCTGGGGTGCGGGTGACGGGGGAGGTCCTCTATGAGGGGGTGAACGTCTACGACCCCCAGGTGGACCCGGTGGCGGTGCGGCGGCACATCGGCATGGTCTTCCAGAAGCCCAACCCCTTTCCCAAGACCATCTTTGAGAACGTGGCCTTCGGCCTGCGCCTCATGGGGGTAAAGGGGAGCGAGCTAGAGGACCGGGTGGTGGAGGCCCTGAAGCGGGCCGCCCTGTGGGGGGAGGTTCAGGACATCTTCAAAAAGCAGAGCGGCCTCCGGCTTTCGGGGGGACAACAGCAAAGGCTCTGCATCGCCCGGGCCATCGCCGTGGAACCCCACCTCCTCCTCATGGACGAGCCCACCAGCGCCCTGGATCCCATCGCCACCCAGGCCATTGAGGACCTGATCCTGGAGCTCAAAAGCCGCTACACGGTGGTCATCGTCACCCACAACATGCAGCAGGCCGCCCGGGTTTCCGACCGCACCCTCTTCATGCACCTGGGGGTCCTGGTGGAGGAGGGCCCCACGGAAGAGCTCTTCACCAAACCCAAACACCCCTACACGGAGGCCTACATCACCGGGCGCTTCGGGTAAACTCTTGGGCATGTCGCCCCTGGGCCTCCTCTTCCTGACCCTCTTCAACAGCATCCTGGGCCTTTCCATCCTCTTCCCCATCCTGGGGCCGCTGGCCCGGGAGCTGGGCCTAAGCGAGGTCCAGGTGGGCCTCTTCTCCACGGGCTACGCCCTCATGCAGTTCCTCCTCTCCCCCTACTGGGGCCGCCGGAGCGAGCGGGGGCGTAAGCCCATCCTCCTCCTGGGCATCCTGGGCTTCGCCTTAAGCTTTTTCCTCTTTGGCCTCTTCACCCTCCTGGGGCAGAAAGGGCTTATCCCCCAGGGCCTTCTTTTCCCCTTGCTCCTCCTCACCCGGCTCCTAGGCGGGGCCTTCAGCTCGGCCACCCTGCCCACGGCCCAGGCCTACGTGGCCGACATCACGGGCCGGGAAAGCCGTACCGGGGGCATGGCCCTTCTGGGGGCGGCCTTTGGCCTAGCGGTGATCCTGGGGCCGGCCTTGGGCGCGGGCCTCGCCGCGGCCTTGGGCCTCCTGGCCCCGGTCTTCTTCTCGGCGGGGATCGCCCTCCTAAACGCCCTCTTCGTCTACCTGGTCCTTCCCGAGTCCAGGCCGGGCGGACACCAAAGGGGGGGCGGGCTTTCCCCCCTGGACCCCAGGGTCTTCCCCCTGCTCCTTCTGGGCTTCGCCCTGAACGTCTCCAGCGTGGCCCTGGAGCAGACCATCGCCTTCTACTTCCAAGACCGCCTGGGGCTTTCCGGGGTGGCCACGGCCAAGGCGGTGGGAACGGCCCTGGTCCTTTACGGCCTGGTGGCGGTTTTCATCCAAGG